>ERZ824473.311-NODE-311-length-93467-cov-36.063910_pt1 | contig 93467 bp, 84 predicted proteins | sample MGYA00519874_ERZ824473 | MGnify/ENA primary metagenome ERZ824473 (study PRJEB31778, sample SAMEA3449151) | human gut metagenome | biome: human gut; feature: human-associated habitat; material: faeces | place: United Kingdom | collected 2010/2012 ...
ACCGCTTTTGGTTTCTCTAAAGGTTTATTGTTTACTTTTCAATGTACTTTTTGTTGCCGTTTTTTGTTTATTAACGACGTTTTTTATTGTACTATTTTTTTATGTTTTTGTCAATACATTTTTTATATTTTTTTGAACTTTTTTGTCGAATTTTAAAGTGCAAAATAATAAACTAGTAATTAATTGTTTTTTCATATAGATGTATAATTTTTTTACTAATTTATATAAAAAACATATATAATTTTGTCTCTTGCTTAGTACTTTGTTATAATACCATGATAAGTATTTAATGTCAATAGTTTTTTAAAAGTTTTTTAACTTTTTTTATTGATTTTTATTGCTATTTTATTTGCAATTTCTATCACTCTGTTGACGATATTTATCTTACTACTTTTTTTATAAAAAATCAATAGTTTTTTATAATTTTTTTATATTTTTTTGTTATTTTTTTATCTCTTACTATTATATGTATATTCCTTTGTTTATATTACTTATTTTTATCAAATTTCTACTAAAATAACATCATCACCTATGCATTTTATATTCTGCCACTGTATTACAATATCATTACTTCCTGTAAACATATTTAATATTTTATTATTTCCGGGTACTATAATCGAAGTAATCCTTCCTGATTCCAAGTCTGCACAAACGTCTTGCACATATCCGCAATCTTCTTCCATCAATTATATTAATAACTTCTTTATGTTTAAAATCTAACCCCTTTTGTCCCATTTTGTTTATATAACCAATCTTATAGAAACACTTATCTATTTAATTGATTAGCTCCTTTCTTTCTAATCTTTGGTATATCAATATATATTGATATATCATCTTCTCTTTATTATAGTATATTATGAATAATCAAAAAGTTTCCAATAAAAATAAATAGAATCACAAAATTGTAATTCTATTTGTTTTTATTTATACATTCTTTTTATATGATTAATTGCACTTTTTTCTAATCTAGATACCTGAGCTTGTGATATTCCTATTTCATCTGCAACTTCCATTTGTGTTCTGCCTTCAAAAAATCTTTTACTCACAATCATTTTTTCTTTATCATTTAATTTTTTCATTGCTTCAGAAACAGTTATGCTTTCGGCCCAATATTCATCTGTATTTTTTTTATCTTTTACTTGATCCATTACATATAAATTTTCACTTCCATCACCATATACCGGCTCTTGCAATGATACTGGTTCTTGTATAGCATCTAAACTAAAAGCTATTTCTTCTTTATCTATATTTAGTTCTTTAGCGATTTCTTCTATAGTAGGTTCTTTTTGTGTTTCTTTCATTATTTTTTCTTTAACACTCAAAGCTTTATATGCTAAATCTCTTACTGATCTGCTCACTCTTATAGGATTATTATCTCTCAAATATCTTCTAATTTCTCCTATAATCATCGGAACTGCATACGTACTAAACTGAACATTTTGTGATAAATCAAAATTATCTATTGACTTTATTAATCCAACACATCCAACTTGGAATAAATCATCTAAATTTTCTCCTCTACCATAAAATCTTTTTATTACACTCAATACCAGCCTTAAATTACCATTTACAAATTTATCTCTAGCTTCTTCATCTCCATTTTTTATTTTTATAAGTAATTCTTGTTTTTCATTATTTGACAGAACAGGTAGTTTAGCAGTATTAACAGATGCAATCTCTACTTTCTTAATCAAATAAATACCTCCTTTGGTTCATAATTAATATAATTATTTCCAAAGAAGGTATTTTTATTCACCCAGTTTTACTCATTATATCTTTTTTCATTTTTACTATTATTTTCTTTTCTAATCTAGAAATATAACTCTGTGATATTCCTAACATGTCTGCAACTTCTTTTTGAGTTTTTTCCTTTCCACTTATAAAACCAAATCGTAATTCCATTATATTTCTTTCTCTATTACTCAGTTTTTTTATAGAAGCTTTTAATAAAGTTTTATCAACTTCTTCCTCAATTCTTCTAGAAGTAACATCAGAATCAGTTCCTAATATATCAGAAAGCAGAAGTTCATTACCATCTCCATCTTGATTTAATGGTTCATCAATTGAAATTTCACCTTTTATTTTATTGCTTCTTCTTAAATACATTAATATCTCATTTTCTATACATCTAGAAGCATATGTTGCTAATTTTATTTTCTTATCTGTATTAAATGTATTAATTGCTTTCATTAAGCCTATTGTTCCAATAGAAATTAAATCCTCTATTCCCACTCCTGTATTTTCAAACTTTTTAGCTATATATACCACTAATCTTAAGTTTCTCTCGACCAAAGTTTGTCTAACCATACTATCTCCCAAGCTCAATTTTTTTAAAGCTTCCTCTTCTTCTTTTTGTGATAAAGGCGGTGGCAAACTTTGACTTCCTCCAATATAATATATTGGTAATGTATTTACTCCATCTTTATTTATGTATTTCACATATAAAGTATTAATACTAGACTTTAATACTTGTAATATGTTCATTGTTTTCCCTCCTTTCTAGTAAATTTAACCCTACTAATGCTGTATAATTTCCATTTTTCGAAAGATGCTCATCATATATCCCAACAATAACATTATTTAATTTATTTTCTTCCTCATCATGTTGTATTATTACTTCATCTGCTTTTATTCCTAATAACATACCATTTTGCTTTCCCAGCGACGAAAACGGTATAACTCTAAACCTAGATAAATATTTATTAGCATATAATTCATCATTTTCTTTAGAATATTCTCCATATAAAATTTCCTTTAAATTACTTAAGATATCTTGTGGTAATACATTACTAAGTTCATATTTTTCAACTATAATCACTGGATATCCAGAAATCGGTTCTCTTAATAAATTTCCACTATCTATCAAAGCTTTTACAATTACATGTTTGTTTTCTAATACTATTGATATTTTACAAAACATATCTTTAGTAGACATTTTATTTTTCACTAACTTAAAAGCTATTTGTGCTATTGTAAATCCCAGTAATCCTCCGAGTATTGCTATTTTTAGTGGATAATGTCCTACATAAACTCCGTTTTTTCATTATTATATTTTCTGGTTTTATAAAATATAATAATGAAAGTGCACACCCACCAAATAAAAATGATATTAAATAAAACATTATAAGCTCTTGAAATATCTTTTTAAAGTTCTTGGGTATAAATGCAACAAAAACCATAACTATAGATAATACTATTTTTATTATTATATTAGAATAAAAATATGTGTCTTGCATATACACAAATGTTGCATATCCACTCCCCAGTACACTAGAAATAATAAGCAGAGTTTGTTTTAACTTTGCTTTTGTTATGTATCCAACTGCAAATAAAATTATGTAATTCATAAAAAAATTTTCTAAAAATATAACGTCTAAATATATAGTCAAGCTTGCTACTCCCTATTAAATGAAAACTATAAAACATTTAGTTGTTTTAACAATTGTTATTTTACATCTTATACTTTTAAAAAACTGTCATTTCTTGATGCAGAAAAAAAGAAATAATCTACAAATTAAGATTATTTCTTTTTTATTATGATATTAATTTTTTATTAACTTATTTTTATACTTTATTATTGCATATTTTTTATTTATTCATTCCTTTATTTTTTCTTAAGAAAGATGGAATGTCTAAATCATTTGATGAATTAGAGTTGTCTTGAGTTGTTGGTATTGAATTTATTTTCTTATCCCATGCTTTACTAACTATTTCACCAACAGGAACTGTATTACCCACAGTTGGTTCTTTTTCAAAACCTGTAGCAATAACAGTTATTACTATATCTTCATCTAATGTTTCATCAATTACAGCACCAAAGATAATATTTGCTTCTGGATCTACACTTCTTTGAATTAATTCAGCTGCTGTATTTACTTCATGCAATCCTAAGCTAGAACCACCAGTAATATTTATAATTACTCCTCTAGCTCCTTCTATTGAAGTTTCTAGTAATGGACTTTGAACAGCTTGTTTTGCTGCATCTTCTGCTCTGTTCTCTCCTGAAGATCTTCCTATACCCATATGTGCCATACCTGTATTTAGCATAATTGTTTTAACATCTGCAAAGTCTAAGTTTACAAGTCCTGGTATTGCAATTAAGTCTGATATACCTTGTACACCTTGTCTTAATACATCATCTGCCATTTTAAAAGCTTCTACTATTGATGTTTTTCTATCAATAACTTGTAATAATTTATCATTTGGAATTACAACTAATGTGTCTACTTTTCCTTTAAGGCTTTCAATCCCTCTATCTGCTTGAGATAATCTTTTCTTTCCTTCAAATGTAAATGGTTTTGTAACAACTCCTATTGTTAAAATTCCCATTTCTTTTGCACAAGCTGCAACTATTGGAGCTGCCCCAGTACCTGTTCCTCCGTCCCATTCCGGCAGTAACAAATACCATATCTGCTCCGCGTAAAGCTTCTGTAATTTCAGATTTGCTTTCTTCGGCTGCTTGAGCTCCTATATCAGGATTTGCTCCAGCTCCTAATCCTCTTGTTATTTTTTCTCCTATTTGAATTTTTGATGCTGCTTTTGATAGTAATAGAGCTTGTCTATCTGTATTTACAGCAACAAATTCAACTCCTCTTATTCCTGAATCAACCATTCTGTTAACAGCATTAGTTCCTGCTCCACCTACACCAATTACTTTAATTGTAGCTGTTCCATCTATCATGATTCCGCTTTCTTCAACGCTATCCATTATCATAATGTTTCCTCCTATTATATATTTTTTTAAAATTAAAAACGCTTATAATCTAAATTTTTCTATGAATAGAAAAATTCTTTAATTCTTTCAAGTATCTTCTTAAAAAAGCTTTGTTCTGAACCAGAATCTATATTACTTGAAACATTTTTTGCAAAAGGTCTTGCTGCTATGTATCTTACTAATGCATATGCTGTTCTATAACTTGGTCTTATTGTACTTATTAATCTTCCTGTTGATATTTTTACTGGTATATTTAAAATTATTTTTCCTGCGACATCACTTTTATTAATATTAATAATTCCTTGTCCAGTTAAAACAACATTATTAATTCTTGATTTTATTCCTTGAGCTGTAATATCTTTATTAACAATTGAAAATATTTCTTCTATTCTAGCTTCTATTATTTCAATTAATTCTGAACTTTTTATAACTTTACTTTTAGAATCGCCTTTACAAGTATTTAAAACAATTTCATTATCATTGTCTATAAAGGATTTCATTGCTAGCCCATATTGCCTTTTTAATTTATCCGCTTCTTCTTGAGATATATCTAATACCAATGCTATATCATTAGTAATATTATCTCCTCCTAAAGGAACTGTATTAGTATATACAAATGAATTTCCCTCGAACACTCCTATATCTGTATTTCCTGCTCCCATATCTAGTATCATTATATTATCATTTAACTCATTTGTATCTAATATAAGATTTCTTTCAGCCAATGTTTCTGGTACTAACCCGTCTATTTCCATATCAGCTCTTCTAAAAATATTGCATAACTGTCTAACATAATCTTTATCTGCTAATATTACTTGTGCTTTCATTGTGAATCCTGTGCTTAAGTTTCCTACTGGATCACTTACTATTTTCCCGTCCTCTAATATAAATTCATCAGCAACTATATCTATTATACTTTTTCCTTCTGGTATATCTATGTCTTTTGCTTGCATTAATGCAGAAGATATATCTTTTACTGATATTCCTGCATATCTGTCTCTTGCTTCTTTATTTACACTGTTTTGTACAATTGTAGCATATTTTCCAGGTATTGTTACATATGATGAATTTATTTTTAATCCTGATTCCATTTCTGCATCTTTTACAACATTTGCAATAGCAATTGATATTGCTTCTTCATCAACTATTTTTCCTTTTTTAATAGCGCTACACTTGTGACTAGTACTGCAAATTATTTCAATTTGATTGAAGTTATTGACTTCTCCTACAACAAGACTAACTTTAGATGTACCTATATCAATACCTACTATTATATCACCTATAGCCAAAGTTAACTCCTCCATTTTTTACCGCATTTAAATTCTAGCCTTAGAATATTATATTTCCACAAAAATGTCAATAGAATCTGTTATATTTCTGTAATATTTTCGTAACAGTTCTGTAACAATGTCGCTTTTTGTATTCTAATGCCATTTTATATATATTTTTGTCTTTATATTTTTAGCACATTTTTTAAACTTTATCAATAGTTTTTGCCTTACTTTTTTTCTTTTCTTTTTTTTCTATCAATTTTTCTATATAATATCTTCTTATAAATCCAAGATTATTAAACATCCTTCCTACAAATACAAAAATAGCTGCTAAATATATATCTACATTTAATTTTTCACCTAAATATGTTAATAACATTGCTAAAATTGCATTTCCAAAAAATCCTGAAACAAATATTTTCATATCAAAACTCTTTTTTATTATTGATGATATTCCTCCAAATACCGTATCTAAAGCTGCCATTATTCCTATAGCTAAATAACCTGAATATGTATATGGTATTATAGGAGCATATATTCCTATTATAGCACCTAAAATACATCCAATAACAATTGCAATAATAATCATTTTACTCTTCTCCTTCTTTTATATATTTAAAATTAATATCTTGATTAGTCTTTTCTATCATTATGTTTTTTTGTTTCTCTATTTTAATATTAAGTCCATATTGATTTGTATAATATTCAATAAAACCATTTTTTGTACTAAGTGTACTATATAAATATGTTTGATCTCCTATTGCTTTAACTTCATATGGTGATGTAATTCTCTGTCCATTTATTAAAATCAAATCGTTTGTAGCATCTGTTATATCTGTCATTGGAAGTATTCTTATTCCATTAATAGCTATAGCTTCAGCTCCTGCATATTTAAGTTCATTTATAAGCTCAGATAAATCTGCTGCTAGAATCTTTTCAGTTGTATCTGTTAAAGTTATAATAACACCTTCTCCTTTAACATTAGTTTTTCCTAACAATTCATTTGTTTGATTTAATTCTTTTTCAACCAAATTCGTTGAATCTTCATTTTTATTAATTTGTTCTTCATATTCAGATATTTTTTGATTTGTAGATTCTAAAGTTTGTGTGACTTGTTCATATTTACTTTTCCATGTTGATATTTCTTTTCTAAGTTCTGTTTCTTTAATTGCTGACTCTCCTTCTATATCTGTTTTTTCAATAGCTTTAAACCTCATCAATATAACAGAAGTTAATATAACACACATAATAAATATAACTATACACATAGTAATATTTCTTTTTTTCAATTCTGCCACCTCTTATGTAATACTTTCTATATATTTAGAATTAATTAAACCATTATATTTTTCTATCTGTATGTTACTTGATTTTGTAACATCAGCTTTAATTCCACTGCTATTTAAAAGTTCTATATATCCACCTGGTCTAACAATAGCTCCATATAAAACTCTTGCTTCTCCTATTGCTTTTATAACAAATGGTGACTCTATCTTTTCTGAATTCATTTTTATAATATTTCCATCAAATGAAATTACTGAGTTCCATACTAATCTTTGGTTATTTATGCTTATACTTTCAGCACCTGCATTTTTTAGTTCATTTACAATATTGTCTAGATATTCTTTTGTTCCATCATCTAGTTTTTTGCTTGTAATAGTAATTGTAATTCCTTCACCACTTACATCTGTTAATCCTAAAATATTGTTATATTTTTTTATCTTTTCTTCCTTTTCTCCAAAGTTTTCATCATTTTTAGCTGCTTGTTGTCTAACCCTTTCTAGCTTTTTTTCTGATTTTTCCAAACCATTTTGACTAACATCATATTTATCCTTCCATATTAAAACTTCATCTCTTAAATTATCATTAGCAATTATTTTTAATACAGGAGAATTTGCTCCTTCTATTGTTTTTACTTGAACTATTATAGCTGCTACTATTATTCCAAACATCACAGCTAGTAGAATTGCAACTTTTCTTTTTGTCATATAAAAATCCTCCTATCCTTAATTTTTACTATATTTAACTTCTAAATCCCCACTATACTTTTCTATTTTTATATTATTTTGCAATTCCATTTTTACACTTATTCCACTTTCTGTATATGTATGCAAATATCCATCTTTAGCATTAAGGTTATTTGATAAGTATTCTTGATTACCTATACACTTTACTATATACGGTGAAGATATCTTTTGTCCTTCTATCTGAATAATATAATTCACATCTACTATATCTGTTGAATTAACAATTCTAATATTATTAATTGAGATAGCCTCAGCTCCTGCATATTTTAACTCATTAACTAAATTTAATAATGTACTTGCAGTTATTCCTTGTTCTTCATTATCTTCTAAAGTAAGAACCACTCCATCTCCTTGTACATCTGTAACTCCTACAAGTTTTTCTAAATTATTTAATTCTTTATCTAAAACTTTAGATGTTTCTTGATTATTTTGCAATATTGACTGATATTCTTCAATTGTCCCCTTAACATTTTCAAGTTTTTTTGATATTTCGTTGTATTTTTTTTGCCAAACAACAATTTCACTTTTTAGTTCATCTTCATTCATATTTTTTATATCTGTTAAATTAGTTTGTCTTGCAGTTTTAAATTGCATACTCATAACACAAGTTAAAACAATACACATTAAAAATATTGTTACATTAACCACTACTTTTTCTTTTTTCAAACTAATTCACCTCTATTCAACTGTTTTAGCATAATTAAAATTAATCACACCATCATATTTATTTATTTTTACATTATCTTGTTTTTTTATATCTACTATAATTCCAGAATTATTTAATCTAGTTATTGTTTCATCTAAGTTTCCATATAACAATTCTGGTGATCCTATAGCCTTTATTTCAAAAGGTGAACTTACCTTTTTATCATTTACTCTTATTACATTTCCAGAACAAATTATTGAAGTATCATTTACAATTCTTTCATCATTTATAGAAATAGCCTCTGCTCCTGATATCTTCAATTTTCTTACTATTTCTCTTAAATTAGCATCATGTACTAAATAAGATCTAATATCATCTGTTATTCCTATATTTTCATTAGTAACTCCTTGATTATCTTTTAATGTTACTATAACACCTTGGCCACTTACATCTGTTAACCCTAATGCTGTATTATTAATATTTAATTCTCGCTCTTTTTTTATTGAATCCGGGCTATTTTGTATAGCAAGCTGTCTTGTTTCTTCTAGTTCTTTTTCTGCTTTTGTTACTTCTGTATTGACACTATCATATTTTTCTTTCCACCTTAATAGATCATCTCTTAAATCATTATTATTAGACAATGTGTAATTAACTATGGAATTAGTATTTTTTATAGTCTTTACTTGAATAACTATTGCAAGTACAAGAATAAAGCATATCGCTCCAATTGTTAGTGATATTACCTTTTTGTTCATTAAGTTTTCTTCTCCTTTCTAGACTCTTTCTCTAAAAAAAGGTCTATCTGAATTCAAATTCATATTAACAAATATTTCACCTTGTAAATCTTTTGTTTCATTTAAAATTGTTTTTACCCAAAGAATTCTTTCTTCTAACATAGAACAATCTCCTAAATGTGCTGTTTTTTGTTCATTTTCCATTTCTATTTCATAATCACTTTTATTTCTTATATCTATTCCAGTTATTTTATCAAAAATTTCTTCACTTTGTGCTACTTCCATTATTTTTAACACTGTACTTAACATTTCTAGATCTTCATTACATAATCTTTGTCCTACAACAATGTCTTTTTCATCCGTTTTATAGCCTTTTAATACCGGCAATTTTGCTTTTTCATCTGATATTTCTAATATATAACCTTGATTATTAATATATACATATGCATTTCCATATAACAGCATTAATTTAGCCGTTCTTTCCTTGACTTCTATTTTTAACGTATCTGGTAATCCTCTAGTTATTTTTACACTATCTATATACGCATTTTCTTTTATTTTCTTTTTAATGTCTCTTTTAGAATATTTAAATGTATTTTCATCTAATTTTACTCCAGATAAACTTATTATTTGCTCAGAAGATATCTTTTGATTATTTTTTACTTCTATATTTTTAATATTAAATATTGGTGAAATCATAATACAAATTATTGTTCCAATAATAATAATACATAAACTTGTCCATTTTATGATTTTTAAAATAAATTTTCTTCTTTTTATTTGTTTTTCTGTTAGTTTCTTTATTTTTTTTACTTTTTTATTTTTACTTTTACTTTTTTTAATATTTGCATTTTTTACTTTTGGGCTATTTTTTCTACCACTATATTCTTCTTTGTTTTTACTTGCTTTTGACAAATATTCTTTTTTATCTATATTAGGAATACCTATAATAATTTCATTATCTAAGTTAATTGCAGTATTCCTATTATTTAAATTATTACTTTTTTTATGGGCAGATTTTATATCTGCCCTTTGCTTTTTATTAATTTTTTTATTTTTATACGCATATTTTTTATTCAATATTTATTCACCTTCTTCTAAACTTATACAAGCTCCTAACTTAGTTAGCTTTTCGTCTAATTTTTCGTATCCTCTTAAAATATATTCTATATTACTTATCTTTGTCTTGCCTTTTGCTTTAAGAGCTGCTAACACAAGTGCCGCTCCTCCTCTTAAATCTGCACTTTCCACATTTGCACAAGACAATTTTTTTACTCCTTTTATTACAGCCATCTTCCCTTCTATAGTTGCCTTTGCTCCCATTCTCTTCAATTCTGTTATATATTTGTATCTATTTTCAAATATGTTTTCAATTATTACCGATGTTCCTTTTGCTGTAACAAGCATTGCTCCAAATATTGGTTGCAAATCTGTTGGAAATCCTGGATATGGCATTGTTTTTATTTCCAAAGGTTTAATCCTTTTAGGTGCTTCTAATTGTATACTATTTTTTTCTATTGTAATTAGACATCCCGCTTCTTGTAATTTATTAATAACAGGATCTAGATGTTTAGCTTCTACATTAACAAGTTTTATTTTTCCTAAAGTTGCTGCTGCCATACACAAAAAAGTTCCTGCCTCAATTCTATCTGGCATAACACTATAACCTATTGGCTTAAGTTTTTTTACTCCTGTTATTTTTATTTCATTAGTTCCTGCACCTTCTATTTTAGCTCCCATTTTATTTAAACATTTTGCCAAATCTTCTATCTCAGGTTCCATCGCTGCATTAGTTATTTTTGTTATTCCCTCTGCATATACAGATGCTAGTATAATATTTTCTGTTGCTCCTACACTTGGAAAATCTAAATTAATATCGTTTCCTATTATCTTATCACATTTACAATGTATAAATCCAGCTTCTTCCTCAATTTGTACACCTAATTTTTCAAAAGCATTAAGATGTAAATCTATTGGTCTTGAACCAATATCACATCCCCCTGGATACGAAAATGTTACTTCTTTAAATCTTCCTAAAATAGCTCCAGCTAAAATTACTGTAGATCTCATTTCTCTCATTAATTCTTCTGGAATTTCTTTTTTATTCATTTTCTTAGAATTTATCTCTATTTTACCACTATTTTGCTTAATCTTGCAACCTAAAAGTCTCAAAATTTTCAAAGTAATTCTAGTATCTTTTATATTTGGAACATTATACAATTTAGTTATATTTGAATTTAATATACTAGATGCAATAATTGGAAGTGAAGCATTTTTAGAACCTGAAATTTTCACTTCTCCTGAAAGCTTTTTTCCACCTTCTATTATGTATGATTTCATGATACATTCACCCTTTCTACTCTTTAATATGATATATATTATGTTTCATTTACGTAAGTCGTGAATATAATTATTAGCGTGCCTCATTTATGTAAGAAAAAATTTTTTATCTTTAACTTATCACATATATTTATTTTTGACTTTATTACTAGACTTTTTTGACTTCTTATGATAAATTATTTTTATAAATAAAATATAAAAGGAGACTTGTAATATGAATATTTCAGAAATTTCAGTAACAGAAAACTGTGAAGAAAGACTAAGACCACTGTTTTTAATAAAATTATCATCTACTCAAAAAGAAAAAAATTTAGATCAAATTGCAATTGATGATTTTATACAATCTTTATTAAAAGGTTTTGATTCAAAATATCATACAGAATTTTATACAATCTTAAAATACCTTATCAACACAGAGAACATTAAAGAAAAACAAGATTTATTAAACAGATTAAAAAAACTTACATATGATGACTTATTAACTATTTCTAAGTTGAATTTATTTAATCGCCAATTATTATCTAAATTTATAAAACTTGAAACAAAAGAGCTAAATTCCGAAACAAATAATTTAATTTCATACTTGCAAACTCAAAACTTTGATTATAATAATTTTTTAGAATTAAAACATAAAGAAATTACAATTCTAGATGACAATGTTTATAATACAATTACTACTACTGACTTTAATTATTATGAAAAAGTAAACTCAAAAGGAATTGTCGAATTATTATTATATATTTATAAAAATGGTTTAGTACTTTTATTTGAAAAGAAATCAGAAAATTACATATACAGTTTTAATTTCTTTGATAGTACTTCTGCTCTTCTTATAAAAGAGTTTTTAAAATTTCAACCATTAGACAAAAACACTATAATTGTAAACTTGATAAAATTCGAGAAAAAAATTACTCCAGAAACATTTATAAAAGCTGCCAAAACTCTACCTCCAACTAAAGAAAAAGATTTATGTTATTCATTTGCAGATCAATTTGGTGTTTCTAATCCAGAGTATATATATTATTTAGCTGATTTCTTTAAATCTGACTATACTCACTCTAATTTATCAAAAGCTATCGAATTATATAGAAAAGCTATTGAAGGTGGAATAACTAAATCTTATGAAAAACTAGCTGATATTTATAATTTTAAAAAAGATTATGCTTCTGCTTTAATAAATCTAGAAAGAGCAAAAGCATATGGTTATGATGTAGATAAAAAAATACAAGATACAAAAAATCTTTTAATAAAATATAGTCAAAAAGATGTTAGAATAAAACCTCTTATTAATATAATTAACGAATATAAAATGAAGACACAAAAAGATTGCTATAAACTAATTATAAATGAAAATGATACTCCTACTATATTAAATTCCAAAATAGGCGGAAGTCCATACTTGCCTTTAGGAGAAAATATGCCAAAAGATAAAAATGGTAATTTTATGCCATTACTTATTCAAATTAACTTTGCAGAACTAAATTCAGATATTTACCCAAAAGAAGGTATCCTAGAAGTATTTCTAGATAAAGATTTTTCTTGGCCTGCACAATATGAAATAAGATATTATAAAAATGTTTCTAATAATTATGAAACTAATTTTCCTAATATAGACTTATCTAATTTTGTAATCAGAAACTCTTTAAAAATTACTTTTGAAAAGTCAGTGTCTTATATGCCAACATCTGATTTTAGATTTAGCAATACTATAGCAGAATATATAGAAAAAATCATATCTGATGAAACATTACAAAATCAAATTAAAGAAATTGCCAAAATAGATTATAACTACTATTTGCCAGATTATAAAAATAAAGAAAAAGATCTATATATAGATTTATTATCAAATGTTATTTACGATGAGTGTCAAACTACACCTATAACTCTTGGTGGATATGCAGATTTCACTCAACAAGATCCAAGAACAGGTAGTTCAAGTCTAGCTAACTTAACAGAATGTTTAATAAAAATAGATTCTGAAGGATATGACAAATTACAAATTGGTGATGCTGGAATTATTAGTATTTTTATTTCTAAAGAAGATCTTGAAAACGCTAACTTCCAAAAAGCAGTACTAGATTGGGATTGTTTATAAAAACTAGATATTAACTTTCAAATTTTCTATAACAAAAAATAATACCCCTCTTTACCTAAAAACAGTAAAAAGAGGTATTATTTTTTTATAAATCAAACTTTATCTTTTCATCTCTTGTAATTTTTTAATTTCTTCTATATCTCCATTTTCTTCCTGAATTTCATCAATAGCAACATCAACAAGTGCATTAAATATTTTTTTATTAACTTTTCCTTTTTGCACATTTTCATAAATTATATTCATTGCATCAACTCTTTTAACTTCTGGCTTATATTGTCTTCTACTGCATATTGCATCATAAAGATCTGCTACTTTTACAATTTTAGCTTCTATTGGTATTTCATCTTTTTTCAAACATTCTGGATATCCTGTTCCATCCTCATTTTCATGATGATATTTAGCTGCATTTGCATATTTTTTCAAATCTTCATGTGCCATACAAAGTTCATACCCTTTAATTGTATGCTTTTTCATAACTTCATATTCTTCATCTGTTAATTTTTCTGGTTTTTGTAATATTTCATATGGTATAAAAATTTTTCCTATATCATGTAAATATGCACAATTTATATAAAATCTTGTTTTTTCTTCTGATACATTAAGCTTTTGACATATTTTTAAAGTTATTTTAGGAACATTATGTACATGCTTATTAGTATAGATATCTAACTTTTCTAATCTTTTTACTTGCAATCTAACATCTTCAGTTAATTTTTGAAACATACTATCATTCATATATTTTTTACCTCTTATGCTATATCTCTTTTTCAGCGTTTTTTTCTTTATTTTTAGCAAACTCAATAAATTCATTCAATATTTTTAGATACGACTCTTTAGCATTTCCTAATTGATAATAATTATTTGATAAATCCATTGCTGTTAAACTAGATAAATCTATATAACTTGTTTCTAATATTGTCTCTTTTCCTTCTATATGTCCAGATATATAACACCCTGGAATTGGAATTGCAATTTCATATTTTTCATTTTTTCCCTTTACCAAAGCCTCCCAATTATCTATCTTCTTCATTTGTACCTCCTTACATTGGTATAACCAATTTATTAATTTTACTTTTTATATAATTTTGTAATTTATCCATAAAAATTTCAGGTTTTATTTCCTTTTTTGCAACCATATCTAAACCTTTTTCCCAACTAGCTGTTAATTTTGGATTAAGCATATCTGGCATGGAATTATATACAACATCAAAAATAGACTCTCCTTTTTCAGTTGGTGTTATAATTTGTGTTTTAGTATTTATTTGTATGTATTTTATCCTTTCTAACTTTTTTATAATTTCAGCTCTTGTTGCACTAGTACCAATTCCAGCACCTTTTATTTGTTCTCTCAGTTCTTCTTCCTCTATTAATTTTCCAGCGTTTTCCATAGCTAATATCATAGAACCAGAATTATATCTATTAGGTGGATTAGTTTCAGATTCTTTAGTTTCAAAATTTATAATATCAATATTTTGTCCTTTTTTTATTTTCCTTAATATTTCAGGATTAATTCCACTTTCTTTTTTAGCATTTTCTTTTTCTTCTTGAACATCTTTTCCTTTTGTTATTTCTAAATAGCCTAAGTTTACACACACTCTATTGCTTGTATAAAATTTTTCTCCTTCAACATCTATTGTTATCGAAACCTTCTCATATTGTGCTGGCGGATAAAAAATACTCAAAAATCTTTTTACAATTAATTTATATATATTCTTGCTTAAATTGGATAGTTTTTCATAATTTTCAAACCCTTGTCCTGTAGGTATAATTGCATAATGATCTGTTATTTTACTATCATTTACATACTTAGTTTTCTGTAGATTTGTAGAATACTTTTCATCGATCATTTTATTAATAATTAATTGTATTTCTTCATCTTTAAATCCCTTAGCTAAACCATTCAAATTTTTAGAAATTTCTTTTGCAACAGCAGTTGATAAAACTCTTGCATCTGTTCTTGGATATGTAACTAGCTTTTTTTCATATAGATCCTGAATCACTTCTAATGTTTCATCTGGTTTTATTTTAAACTTTTTTGTACACTCATTTTGCACTTCTGCCAAATTAAAAAGTAAAGGCGGATTTTCTTTTTGCTTAGATTTTTTTAATTCTTCTATAACAGCCTTTTTATCTTTTAGTGACAAAATTAATTTTTTCGCATCCGCTTCTTTTTTAAACCCAGATTCATTATATAATTTATTAGATTCAAAAAATTCAGATTTTTCTTGAACTTTCCACTCTGCAGATAAATTTTTTTCTTCATCTCCAAAGTTTCCTATAATTTTGTAATATGGTGTTTTAACAAAATTTCTTATTTCTCTTTCTCTTTGTACTACCATACCTAAAACACATGTCATAACTCGTCCAACAGAAATAGAAACTTTTTCTTCATTTATCTTTTTTGCTACTCTTCTTCCATAAATAATAGATAGTAATCTAGAAAAATTAATTCCTATTAAATAATCTTCCTTTGCCCTTAAATATGCAGAGTCAGACAAACTATCATATTCTGATAGATCTTTTGCGTCTTTTATTCCTCTTAAAATTTCTTCTTCTGTTTGAGAATCAATCCAAACTCTTTTCATCTTAGCATTTGGATTTGGTTTAGCCATCATAAAAACTAATCTTTGTATATACTCTCCTTCACGTCCTGAGTCACCTGCATTATATATTGTATCTATATCTTCCCTTTGCATTAATTCTTTTACAATATTAAATTGATTTTGTACATTTGGTATAATTTCATACTTCCATTCTTTTGGAATAAAAGGAAGAGTATCTAATCTCCAAAATTTTAATTTTTCATCATATTTTTCTGGATAACTCATAGTTACTAAATGCCCAACACACCAAGTAATAATCCAATCATTTGATTCTAAATATCCGTTTTTCCTATTTGTAGTTATTTTCAAAGCTTTTGCAAATTCCATTGCAACAGATGGTTTTTCTGTTATTAACAACTTTTTTGACATTGTACCTGTTCCCTTTGTTCTAATTTTAAAGTTTCATCTATATAATTATTGGCTATAACATTGATTTTTTCTAATAATTTTATAGCTTGCTTATTTTCTAAATTAACTTTTTGTTCTATCTGTTCTATATAACCTTTTTGTTTCACAATCTTCAAACTATAATTATAATAAAAGTCAAAAATATATGCAATATGTGCAACTAACATATCTGCATTTGTTTTTAAATTTTTATAATTAATCATATGGTCTTCCACAAATTCTCTATATATCTCATCTGTTATTTCATCTTTACTCATATCTTTACAACCATATGAATTTTCTAATTTTTCTATTGTTAATACATAGTATATATCTAATTTATCTGCATCTCTTATAATTTTAGCATGCATTAATTCTCTTTTACTTAGTCCTTCTTCTATTCTAGGTCTATTATGATTTAATATTGCTTTTTTTATTATTTCATCATAACTATCATCTTTAATAAATTTTCTTATTAATCCATCCTCGAATAAGATTTTTACACCATATTCACCATGATTTATACTATCTTTATCATAAAAAGTATTATAAATTCTTACTTGTTCAAATCTTCCTATATCATGTAATAATCCTATTAATTCTGCTAAATCAGTATCTTCTTCATTTAAATTTAACTCTTCTGCTAATTCTCTACTCTTTTGTGTAACTCGTAAAATATGTGATATTTTTAAAGCTATTTTTCCATCATTTGGATTATAATTTTTCACATATTCTTTAAATACTCTTTTTGCATTTTCTATATCTATCATTTCAATCACTCCGCGTTTATTATATATGAATCCCTTCCATAAATCAACCATTTATATTTACAATAAATAAAAGAAACATATTAAATTTTATATCTAATATATTTCTTTTATTATAAATTCAAAAAAATGATAGTAAATAAGTTCTAAAAACCTTATCTACTATCATTTCTATAAAATTCTTTATTAAATTTAATCGTCTCTATCCATTTGAATCGGTTTATATCCACTTCTATCTACATGTCTTTTTATAGGAATTGATGCCGTAGGTTTTATTCCTAATCTAGTTCTTATATCTTTAGTCCTTTCAGATTTTTTATCTTCTCTCTTTCCTCTTTCTGTTGCAAACTTTCTTAAAGAGTTTCCTATTTCACTAATTCTAGTACCTTTTTTGGTAAATCTTCCCATGAATCTTCCTATTTTTCCTCTATTAGTTTCTGTTAATAATGTAGAAATTTTTAAATACTCCATTGCTTCTTCAGCTTTTTTTCTTTCAGCTACTGACATTGATTTATAATTTTTTGTATAATAATCCATTATGCTTATTACCTCTTTAAGTTTATCTTCTCCTAAATCAGATAAATTCTTTAGTTCTTCCTTAGAAAAATGTATTGTTATATCATTTCCATTATCATCTTTTATTTTAGCATCAAGGCCTTTTTTCAAATCATCTAGTCTGTTTTGCATAGAAGATCTAAGACTCAAACGGTTAATTGGTCCTATTTCTCTAGCCATGTTCAATAGATCTTGATAGCCTGTACGTTCTATTAATTGTTTAACTTCCTCTGGTGCTAAATTTCTAAAATCTGCCATCATAGCTTTAGCTATATCCTTAGGCTTTCTTTCATCAATTTCAACACCACCTGAACCATTTCCTGTTGTTTGTTCATTTGCTTCATTTTGAGCTTGTTGCTCAGAGCTTCCACCTAAATCTTCATAGCTTCCTACATAAATACCTTCTTCTTTTAATGTTTCTTCAAGTTCTGATATCTGCTCATCTATTGCTGCTTTGTAAACATCTTTTTGCTCTTCCATAGTTGTTAGCTTTCCTTCTAGTTCTTCCAATTCTTTTTTTGCATTTTCGAGCTCTTCTGTAAGAACCTGCACCTCAGCTTTTAATCTGCCATTTTCTTCTTTTACCTGTTGAATTAGCGCAGCATCTATTGTAGATCCGTTTTTTCTCTGGTTTTAATAGTGCTATTATTGCCTTATGTTTCTCATTTATATCAACTTGTATCTTATTGATTTCCTCTCTCTTATTTTTTATTTTTCCTTTTATATCTGTTATTAATTTCTCATGTTCAACCATTAATTGTTTATAAGATTCTATTACTGTTTTTCCTTGACCTGCAATAGATTCTTTAGTTTTAACTTTTGCCTTTTGTACCTTTTCTATTGTTTTTTCCAACGCGTTATATCTTTCTTCTCTTCCTGCATCTATAGTATATTCTGCAAGTAAATCTAATTGTTGTTCTTTTGATAAAGTTTTAACCCATTCCTCAAAATCATAGTCTGGAGCACCCTTTGCTCTATTTTCTTCATTTGCCTTTTGATAATCACTGTTATCTTCAAAGTCTTGATCTGTCATTGCTTCCATTACTGCTTTTCTTAATGCTGTTTCTACAGCCTCTTTTGAAGCTTCTAATATTCCTACCATTCTCAATTGTTTTTTGTTTATATTAATTATTTTTCTTTCTAACTCCTTTGATAATGTCGGTTCAGTTGGATTTGGTGTTGGATTTGGCGTTGGATTTGGTGTTGGATTTGGCGTTGGATTTGGTGTTGGATTTGGTGTTGGATTTGGTGTTGGATTTGGTGTTGGATTTGGCGTTGGATTTGGTGTTGTTGCTTCTGGATCTGTATTTGTTATTGTTGATTCCTCTTTTTTATCTTTTTCGGTTGATTTTGTTGACATATTAAAATTCCCCCTCTATTTTTTTTTATTTTTATTTTTTCCATCTAAAGTTTTATTAATTTTATTTATATCTTCCAGAATTTCTTTGCAAGCTCTCATTAATTTCAAATTTCTTTTTGCTGCTTTAATTAATTCCTTTTCTTCATTTGTCATAGGTCACCTCTCCTTTCGACAGTAAGTTACCATAACATGTAGTTGCTCTATATACTATATTCTACCATAACAGCTGAAAATTGTCAATGTATAGTAACTTAATCGGTTTACTTTTTCTTTATTTTTTTGTAAAAATTCCCATCAGTTAAAGACAAAGTTATTATTGACTATATCTATTTTTTAATGTATTATATAGTAATATTAATGAAAAAAAATAGATTGGAGATAAAATATATGCTATGTTCAATATGCAATAAAAATACAGCTGTAGTTTTTGTTAATAAACCATCATCAGATGGTAATAACAAATTAGAAGGACTTTGCTATGAATGTGCAAAGAAAAAAGGAATAAATCCTATAGATACATTAGTTAAGCAAGCTAATTTATCTGAAACAGATATAGAAGATATGACAAGGCAATTCGAAGATATGTTCAAAGATATCTCAAATAACCTAGATAATGTTAATCCAGATGATTTAGGATTAAATGAAAGTGGTGATTTAGATGGGTCATCTTTAGGATCGATTTTCTCTGGAATATTTAATTCTAACTCAGATTCTACAAATTCAAATTCATCTCAACCAGATAGAAAAAGAATTAAAGTAGAAAAGAAAAACAATGATAAAAAAAGAAAAAATTTAGATACATATGGTACAAATCTAACAAACCAAGCAAGAAACAATTTGCTTGATAATGTAATTGGTAGAGATAGAGAAATTCGGAAGAATTATTCAAATTTTAAATAGGCGTTCCAAAAACAATCCTTGCCTAATAGGAGAACCCGGAGTTGGTAAAACTGCAATAGCCAAAGCTCTTGCTATAAAAATAGCAAATGGTGATGTTCCTGCAAAATTATTAAATAAAGAAGTCTATCTTCTAGATATGACATCAGTTATTGCTGGTACACAATTCAGAGGACAATTCGAAGCAAGAATGAAGTCTATAATAGATGAATGTAAATCTCTAGGAAATATTATTTTAGTTATAGACGAATTGCATAATATTATGGGGGCTGGTGATGCAGAAAACTCTATGAATGCTGCTAACATTTTGAAACCTTCCCTTTCAAGCGGTGAAATTCAATTAATTGGTACAACTACTTTAAAAGAATATAGAAAATATATAGAAAAAGATTCTGCTTTAGAAAGAAGATTTCAACCAGTATTAGTAGAAGAACCTTCAATTGATGATTCTATAAAAATATTAGAGGGAATAAAAAAATATTATGAAGATTTTCATAAAGTAAAGATATCTAACGATATAATAAAGCAAACAGTTATAATGTCTGAAAAATATATACATGATCGTTTTTTACCAGATAAAGCAATTGATATCTTAGATGAAGCATGTTCTAGAATCAACTTAAAAAACAAAGATTTATATCAATTAGAAGTTTTAAAAAATGAACTTAAAAAAATTCAAGAAGAAAAAGAAGAAGCTGCTCTTGCAGATTCAACTGAAGATTATAAAAAAGCCGCTGATTTAAAAATGAAAGAATGCACACTTCAAGAACAAATTGATACTTTATCCAAAAAATTAAAAATCAAAAATGTTACTTTATCAGATATCGCAGAAGTAATAGAACACTGGACAAAAATTCCAGTTCAAAAAATAACTGAAAAAGAATCACAAAAACTATTAAACTTAGAAAATAGTCTTCACAAAAATGTAATTGGTCAAGATGATGCTGTAAAAGCTGTTTCTAGAGCAATAAGAAGAAACCGTGCAGGATTACAATCAACTAAAAGACCACCATCATTTATATTTGTTGGTCCAACTGGTGTTGGTAAAACTAAACTTGCTAAAACATTAGCATATGAGATGTTTGGCGATGAAAATTCTATTATTAGAGTTGATATGTCTGAATACATGGAAAGTCATTCTACTTCAAAATTAATAGGTTCACCTCCTGGTTATGTTGGCTATGATGATGCTGGTCAATTAACTGAAAAAGTAAAAAGAAAACCTTATTCTATAGTATTATTTGATGAAATAGAAAAAGCTCATCCAGATGTATTTAATATATTATTACAAGTATTAGATGATGGCAGATTAACAGACTCTCAAGGAAATGTTGTTAACTTTGAAAATACAATAATTATCATGACATCTAATGCAGGTTCACAAATAACTCACTCTTCTATTGGATTTGGCGCTAATAAAGAAGCAAATAAAAACAAAGTATTAGATTCTTTAAGAGAAACCTTTAGACCTGAATTTTTAAATCGAGTTGATGAAATAGTTGTGTTTGATCAACTTGATAAAAATCAATTATTAGATATTATTGATTTAATGCTATCTGAAACAAGTAAGGTATTAAGCGATAAAAACATAATAATGAATGTCTCTCCTGAAGCGAAAAACTTCCTATTAGAAAAAGGAACCGATATAAAATATGGTGCTAGACCTTTAAGAAGAGCTATTCAAAGATATATAGAAGATGAACTATCAGATTTAATATTAAAATCAGAATTACAAAATGGTCAAACAGTAAATATAGATTTAAAAAATAATAAATTACAATTTGAAATAGAAAACTAAATGTACTAATGGAGGAATTTTATATGTTTAAACATGTACCTAATATCTTAACAATGTTAAGATTTGTATTAATACCTTTCATATTTATAGCAATAATACATTCAGATTACGTACTTGCTTTTATACTTTTAACACTATCTGGTATTACAGATATCTTAGATGGCTTTATTGCAAGAAAATTTAATTTTATAACTAATTTTGGAAAATTAATTGATCCACTTTCTGATAAAGCTACACAAGTTTCTGTGCTTGCAGCTTTGTGTATAGAAAATATAATTCCTCTATGGATTTTATTTATAGTATTTTTAAAGGAAATTATAATGATAGCAGGTGCTTCATTCTTATATGGAAAAGAATTAGTTGTATCAAGCAAATGGTATGGGAAACTTTCAACTGTACTTTTTTATGCAGCAATTGTTGCATCACTAATTGTAAAATATTTTAATATTTCTTTCCACTTTGATACATATATTTATTACTTAGCTTTAATTATGACAATTTTTTCTTTGATAATGTATTTTAATGCATTCTATAAGCAAGGTTATTTAAAGAAAGAGAATTTAAAAATTGTAGATAAAAATAAATAATCTATCCTCTATACTATATATTAAATTAACAAAAAAACAGTTAAATAGTTTTAAACTCATTTAACTGTTTTTATTTTACTTTGACAATTACTATTCAAAATCCTCAATTATTTTATTTACTTCTTCCATACCATATACTTTTATTCCCTGTTTTAGTTCACTCACATCCGCTTCTGGCAAATATTGAACTGCAATCAAAGTAGATTCTACCAATTCTTCTTCACCATTTTGATTTATTGTAAATATCTTTACATAACCAGAATCATCTTTTATAATATAATGTTCATTACATAATCCATTTATTTCTCTATATAAAACAACTTCATCTTGTGTAAATTTTTTTAGCTCCCATTCATTATATAGCTCTTTAAAATCCAATTCATTCTTATTTATAGTATTACTATCTGCTTTTCTCTCTTCTTCTATAATATGATTACATTCTTTATATAATGTTTTAAAAACAATACTAGCATTGGGAGAAATTTTTATATTTGAATAACTGGTTGTAACAATTTCATTATTATCAACTATAGTATTATTATCAGTTTTAGCCAATTCATCATTTTTATTAATTTGAATATTAGCTGTATTTTTATAAATTGAAATTAATAAAACCGTACTAATTATCATCATTAAACTAACCGCAAAAATCAATATATATATTATCCATTTTCTCATATTTTACCACCTACTCTTTATAGTAGTATGGTCTTAATTTTATAGTTTTATACAATTTTCAATATCTTTTATAATATCATTTTTACTTTTTTATAACAATAACAGGTACTTCCATTTCTTCCTTAGTTAATCCACAATGAGTTGATTTTCTAATAGCTTTTCCTTCTGCTAAAAAAGTTTCTAATCTAATCATACTTCCACTAGTTGAAATAGCAACATAGTTTCCAATAAAATCGTCAATTTTATAATGTTTATTCCCATAACCTAAAAAATGATATTTATTTAAAAATTCTTCTTTTGACATAAGCCAAAACTCTTTTTCAAACACTTTATTAAATCTCTCAACAAATTTTTCTTTCATTTCTTCTTTTACAAAAAAACTTAAAAATCTACATTCTAATGATGCTGGCATAATAAGACATTCTTGAATTTCAGGATAATCAAGTAAAGTGTACGCCTTTTGTATATCTTTATGCCCATGATCAGCAGATATGATTAAGATTGTATCTTCTGAAATATTTTTTGTCATTTCTTCTATTTTATCTTCTGTTTCTTTTATAAATTTCTTTGCTTCTTCTGAAGTCACCCCAAATTTGTGTAACAAACTATCTGGATTATCTGAATAAGCAAGTATAAATTTCTTATCTGGTGTTTTGCACAAATCCTTTATATTCATTATTATTTCATCTATATTATTAGCATTTATAGAACGAAGAGCTCTTCTTTCTGCATATTCTGGTTCTAATTCATATGCTTTTACTATAGGAGATGCCTTCTCAATTTTACTAAAAATTGATTCATAATTAACAACCTTTTTATATACATCCATTAATGGATTTTTTATTTCTTCTCTTAAATATGATTCTTTATGTGAGAACATATCAAGAGCCCTGCCATATTCTTTAAAATATTGAGACCAAGCAATCCATCCAGTTTCATATGGAGGACACCCAGAATAATATGTAGTTAATGCTGCTGTTGTTGTTGAAGGATACACTGAAGTAACACAATCTACTTTATTTTTATTAAAAAAACCTTCTTTAGAAATATCATTCAATATATGTTCTCCTAATCCATCTAATACTAAAAATATAACATTTCTATATTCTCTTTCATTTAATATTGCATCAATCTTTTCAGATGTTTTATGTTTTGTTTCTACATTATAATATTTTAAAATTGAACTTATTGTTCCTAATATACAGTGATTATAATTTGGAAACACAATATTTTTATAATTCATATACATTTTCTCCTATTTTCTAACTATTCTATTTTTTTATTTCTGTCTTTAATGCCTTTATTCATTTTATCTATATACTATATTAATTATAGATTCTATTATTACAGCAAAATGACACTTACATATTACCACATTAAACTATTCCATTCAAGAAAATAATTTGCTTATTAAATTACTTTTCTATAAATTTCTTTATTCGCATTTTTTTATTTTTTATAAATATCGAGATTTCTCCATTTTGATCTGTTCTCAAAATATTAACATTCTTATTTTCTAATCTATTTATAATTATATTTGAAGGGTGCCCAAATTTATTATCTTTTCCTACTCCTATTAATGCATACTTTGGGTTTATTGCATTTATAAAATCTAAACTTGATGATGTTTTAGAACCATGATGTCCCACTTTTAAAATATCTGCCTTCAATATACCTAAATTTTTAGAATATAATTCTAAAATCTTCTTTTCAGCTATTTCTTCAATATCTCCTGTAAAAAGAATCGAATTTTTTTTATAATTCATCTTACATACTAAAGAATTATTGTTAATTGAATTTTCGCTAATCATTTTGTTTGTCATTGGCCACAACACTTCAAAATATAATTCATCCTCTATTTTTAGTATATCTCCCATCTCTACCACTCTTATATTTATTTTTTTATTTTTAACAATTTTTTTGAATTTTTCATAATTATCAGAGCTTTCATTTTGTTTTCCTATAATTACATTATTAACTTTTATTTTTTCCATAACATATAATACTCCTCCACAATGATCTGTATCAAAATGTGATATGATTATATAATCTATTTTTTTTATTTTCCTGTTTAATAAATATGGCATTAATATTTTTTCACCTATATTAAATTTTCCAAATTCACTTCCTCCTCCATCTATTAATATTTTTTTATTTTTAGGTGTAATTATTAATGTACTATCTCCCTGACCTACATCAATAAAAAATATCTTTAATCTATTATTATAATTTTTATATATAAAAACTATCATAATTATAAAAATACAAGCCAAAACAAGTAATTTTTTTATATTTCTTTTTTTAACTTTATTTAAAATTTGCATTATATATTTTATATTTAATTTATCTTTCTTATATAGGAAAGTTATTACAAAAATAAATGTATATATTAAGGTTATTTCTAAAATATTAGGAGAACATATTAAGATTTTATTAAATGGTATATAAGAACAAAACCTAACAATATTTATTAAGTTATCTATTGTAAAATTTAGAATATAAGCTAAAAAATATCCTAACTTTATAGAGCAAAATGAAACGATAAAAAAGATTAAAGAAAAAATTATTACACATACAAGTATTGGAGTTGCCAATAAATTTGAAAAGACAAAACTTAAAGAAATAGTATTAAAAAAATACATCGTTACTGGAATTATTAAAATATTAGCAGATATACTTATAATAACAGTTTCTTTCATATAAAAAATTATCTTATTAAACCTTTTTGCAATTTTACTTTTCTCTCGTGGTAATCTTGGTTTAAAAACACTATATATTTTTATTTGTAGTATACTAACAACTTCTTCTATGTGCTTATAAAAAATAAGTATACTGATAGTTCCTAAATAAGAAAGTATAAATCCAATATCAAAAATACTAAAAGGATTAATTATAAGTATAATTATCGATGCCACAGATAAGTTTGTATATATATTTGATTTTCTATAAAATAATGTACTAGTCAAAAATAGTATTTGTGTTATGCATGCTCTTATTACAGAGGGAATTCCTCCTGTCAAAAATATATAAAATATTAAAATACCAATTGTTAATATTTTAGCAATTTTTTTATTAATTTTTCTTAATAAGAAGTTAATTATTAAGCATATATATGAAATATGCATTCCTGAAATAGAAAGCATATGTAATAAATTACTTTCAGAAAAATACTCATTAATATCATCAGCTAGACCTGCCTTATAACCAATTATAAGAGCTAAACATATACTACTATTATTTTTTTTGTTTTCTTCGTTATTTTTGTTTTCTATATTATTTTTATTGTTTATCCTTTCTTTATTATTTTCAGCTAATATTTTTTCTACGTTTTCTATTATTTTATTTTTTATATAATATATATTTTTTTTATTTGTTTTATTTAATTTATAAGCTGTGTCTCCTACCACTACTGTTGCAATATTTTTACCTTGTAGATATCTTTTATAATTAAACCCTCTATAATTCTTTTGTTCGTCTGGATTTTCTATTTTGCCATTAACTTTAATAATATCTCCTAATTTAAAATTATTTTTATTGTTTTTCTTTATTTTTACTAAAACATATGATTTTTTTCTTATATTGGATTCATTTATATTTTTCACACTCACTTTATAAATCATATAATAATCATTTTGCTTTTCTAAATTAACAATTTCACCTATTACGCATATATTTTCTAATTTATTATACATATTTAATATCTTACTTTTATTTATTGTTAAAATATTACTAATTAATACTATTATTACAAAAACACTTATAGTAATAAATTGTATTGGTCTTGTTTTTTGTTTTTTTCTACCAACCTTTACTTTGCTAATACCTTTTGATATTACGATAAATCGTTTTTTTTCAATAAATTGTACTATTTTATCATGTATTATTTCTTTAATATTACTTTTGATTATTAAATATAATATTGAAACTAAAGTTAAACATAACAAAAAGACTATACTTATTTGTAAGTATAGCCCCATTATAATTCCTAAAATATATACTAAATTTGCAATAATAATAAATTTATCTGTCTTCAATGTTCTTTAAGTTTCTCCTTTATCTTATTGCCCCCTTATTATACTATTCTTCTTGCTGTTACATATCTTGTATTATAATATGCTCCTGATAATGAAGAAATCATTACTTTTCCTCCACCACTAGATGCATGTATAAAGTTTCCTCCACCTATATATATACCAACATGACCTATAGATGTATTAGCACTATTATTAAATATTACTAAATCTCCTGGTTGTAAATTACTTCTAGAAACATATTTTCCAAGTTTAGCTTGAGTAACAGCTGAATGTCCTAATGAATATCCAAAGTTTTTGTATACATACATTGTAAAACCTGAACAGTCAAATGTACTTGGTCCTGAACCTGCATATACATATTTACATCCAAGATATTTTTTAGCATATGCTACTATTTGCTCTCCTTTTGAAGAATTATATGTTGTAGCTTCTTCACCTTGATTATTTTGATTAGATGTTTCTCTTCCTTGAGTTGCACTTCTTGATGTAACCTCTACTTTATTTTCTGAAAGTAAGCTTTTTAAAATATATCCAGTTTTTCCACTTACTTCTACCTTATACCAATCTCCTTCTTCTGCAATAGTTTTTACTTGTGTATTTTGAGTTAATGTTGTAACAACATCTGAACTAGTGCTTGCTTTTGATCTAACATTTACCGCACTACTCTTTATATAATAGTTTTTAGCTGTATATTCTTTTTTAGTTGTTGTTTCTTCTGTATTATTATTTTTCTCTTCACTGTTAGTTTCATTGTTATCTTTTTTAGTATCCTCAGTATTATTATTACCATTATCGTTTTGACTTTCTGAATTATTATTTGTTGTAATATTATTATCTATTGATACTTTATCTACTCTTATCCAACCAGCTAAGTCATCTGTTTTTATATATGCCCACACACCTGTAACATTAATAATATTTACTTTACTATTTTGTTTCAAATTTCCAATTATATTAGAATTTATTAATGGTAGTATATATACATTAATATCACTATTAATTGTTGCTTGTTTATTGGCTAATTGATTTATACTGTTTTCTTCGTTTTGCTTATTTTCTGTGTTTGATGTTGTTGTATTTGTATTTTCATTATTTACACTATTGTTAGTATTATTATTGTTTTCTCCACTAGTTGTATTATTAGTTTCCTCATTTTTGTTTTCATTTGTATTACTATTTTCTTTGCTTATATATTCTTTGCTAACATAACCAGTATAAGTTTTAAAATTTACTTTATACCAATCTCCTTCTTCTGCAACTATTTCAACTTCATCATCCTTATATAAAAGTTCCACAACAGTTGATTCTAATGATGCTTCTTGTCTTAATCTTAATGTGTCTGTTATTACTTTTCCTTTTGTTTTAGTAACAGCAATAGTAGTAGTTATACTGTACGCTAAAAGTACTATCATAATGATAGCTACAGCAATTACTTTTTTTAGTTTTTGCATATATTATTTCTCCTTTAATTTTATAAAACTAATACTACTATAGTATATATGTTTTTTCCAAAAATGTCAATTTCTACTGAAAATTATTTTATAAAAACTGCTAAAACTTTACAAAAATCGCACCTAAAATTTTATCAAATTTCAAACTGTAAAGAGATTATTTTTTCAAGTATCTTTTTACCTAAACAAACAACTCTTTAACCAATAATTTTGGAATTACAATTATAAAATAATTATTATAATCATTTATTAGTTAATTAAAATTACATTATTAAGATTTTAAAATATAATATATAAAAAATAGCAAGTTGCTACAAAATAGTGCCCCTTGCTATTAATATATTTTTGATTATTATTACTCAATTATTTCAGATACAACACCTGAACCAACTGTTCTACCACCTTCACGAATAGCAAATCTTAATCCTTTTTCGATAGCGATAGGTGTAATTAATTCGATTGTCATATCGATGTTATCTCCTGGCATAACCATTTCTGTTCCTGCAGGTAATTCGATAACACCTGTAACGTCTGTTGTTCTAAAGTAGAATTGTGGTCTATATCCATTAAAGAATGGTGTATGACGTCCACCTTCTTCTTTAGTTAAAACGTATACTTGTGATTTGAATTTTGTATGTGGATGAATTGTTCCTGGTTTTGCTAAAACTTGACCTCTTTCAATTTCATCTCTTTGGATTCCTCTTAAAAGAACACCAATGTTATCTCCAGCTTCTGCTTGGTCTAATAATTTTCTGAACATTTCAACACCTGTAACAACAGTTTTTGAAGATTCTTTTGCTAAACCAACGATTTCAACTTCATCTTGTAATTTAACAACTCCTCTTTCTACTCTACCTGTAGCAACAGTTCCTCTACCTGTAATTGTAAATACGTCTTCAACTGGCATTAGGAATGGTTCATCTACTGGTCTTGATGGTGTTGGTATATAATTATCAACAGCGTCCATTAATTCTTTCATGCATTGATATTCTGGTGCATTTGGATCTGTAGATGTACTTTCTAGTACTTTTAATGATGATCCTTTTATAACTGGAACTTCATCTCCAGGGAAATCATATTTTGATAATAAATCTCTAACTTCCATTTCAACTAATTCTAATAATTCTGGATCGTCAACCATATCACATTTGTTTAAGTAAACAACGATATATTTAACACCAACTTGTCTAGCAAGTAAGATGTGTTCTGTTGTTTGAGGCATTGGTCCATCAGCTGCAGATACAACTAATATTGCACCATCCATTTGAGCAGCACCTGTAATCATATTTTTTACGTAGTCAGCGTGTCCTGGACAGTCTACGTGTGCATAGTGTCTGTTTTCTGTTTCATATTCAACGTGAGCAGTATTAATTGTAATACCTCTTGCTTTTTCTTCTGGAGCTCCATCGATTTGATCATAAGCTTCATATTTAGCTTTTCCTAATAAACTTAAGTATTTTGTAATAGCTGCTGTTGTTGTTGTTTTTCCATGGTCAACGTGACCAATTGTACCAATGTTAACATGTGGTTTTGTTCTTTCAAATTTTGCTTTAGCCATTTAATTTTCCTCCTTAAAATTAATGTTTGTATCTTTTATAGATACTATATTTATTTTTTAAAATTAATAACTTATTCTAAGTATAAGCATTTTATAACATTTTTTGTAGTTTGGCAAGCCTTTTTTCCAATTTTAATTAATCTTCTTTTTTAGCTCTGCTTGCTACAATTGTTTCTAATATAGATTTTGGAACTTCTTCATAATGAGATGGTTCCATTGCATATGTTCCTCTTCCTTGAGTTTTAGAACGTAAATCTGTTGCATATCCAAACATTTCTGAAAGTGGAATAAATGCTCTTATTATTTGATTTCCACTTCTTGATTCCATACCTTCCATTCTTCCACGTCTTGAATTTATATCTCCAATAACGTCTCCCATGTATTCTTCTGGAACTGTTACTTCTACTTTCATGATTGGTTCTAGAATTACAGATTTAGCTTGTTTACATCCTTCTTTGAATGCCATAGATCCTGCAATCTTGAATGCCATTTCAGAAGAGTCAACATCGTGGTAAGAACCATCAACTAAAGTAGCTTTAAAGTCTATAACTGGATATCCAGCAAGAATACCGCTTTCTGCAGCTTCTCTAATACCCTCTTCAATTGGTTTAATATATTCTTTTGGAACAACACCACCAACAATTTTACTTTCAAATTGAATTCCTGAACCTGGTTCTAATGGTTCCATTTCTAGCCATACATGACCATATTGTCCACGTCCACCAGATTGACGAATGAATTTTCCTTCTACTTTAACTTTATTTCTAATTGTTTCTTTGTAAGAAACTTGTGGCTTACCTACTGTACATTCTACTTTGAATTCTCTTTTTAATCTATCAACAATGATATCTAGATGTAATTCTCCCATACCAGCAATAACAGTTTGACCTGTTTCATGATTTGTGTATGTTTTGAATGTTGGATCTTCTTCAGCAAGTTTTGCAAGTGCAATTCCCATTTTTTCACTATTTGCTTTGTCTTTTGGCTCAATAGCGATATCTATAACTGGCTCTGGGAATTCCATAGATTCTAATATAACTGGATGATTTGGATCACAAAGTGTATCTCCTGTAGATACATCTTTTAAACCAACTGCAGCAGCTATATCTCCTGCATATACTTTGTCTATATCTTCTCTATGGTTTGCATGCATTAATAAGATTCTTCCTATTCTATCTTTTTTACCTTTATTTGCATTTAATACTGTAGATCCAGAATCTAATGTTCCAGAATAAATTCTCATAAAACATAATTTTCCAACAAATGGATCTGTTGCAATTTTAAATGCTAATGCTGCAAAAGGTTCATTATCGTCTGTTTTTCTTTCTGTTTCATTTCCGTCCATATCAACACCTTTAATATGTGGTATATCAAGTGGAGATGGTAAGAAATCAACAACAGCATTTAATAACTCTTGAACACCTTTGTTTTTATATGATGATCCACAAGTTACTAAAACTAAACTATTAGATATTGTTCCTTTTCTTAATCCTGATTTTATTTCTTCTTCAGAAAGTTCTTCACCTTCAAGATATTTCATCATTAATTCATCATCTTGTTCTGCTGCAGCTTCAATCATTTCTGATCTATACTTTTCAGCAGCTTCTTTTAAATCTTCTGGAATATCTGTTTCTTCAATTTCTCTTCCTAAATCATCTTTATGAATGAAAGCTCTCATTTTAATTAAATCAACTATTCCTTGGAAATTATCTTCTGCTCCAATTGGTAATTGAATTGGAACTGGGTGAGCTCCTAATCTTTGTTTAATTTGATCAACACAAGCGTAGAAATCTGCACCAGTAATATCCATTTTATTTACATATACCATTCTTGGAACTTCATATTTATCAGCTTGTCTCCATACTGTTTCTGATTGTGGTTGAACACCACCTTTAGCAGCAAGTACAAGAATTGCACTATCTAGAACTCTTAATGATCTTTCAACTTCAACTGTAAAGTCAACGTGACCAGGAGTATCTATAATGTTAATTCTATGTCCTAACCACTTACAAGTTGTAGCAGCAGAAGTAATTGTAATACCTCTTTCTTGCTCTTGAACCATCCAGTCCATTGTAGCTGCACCTTCATGAACTTCTCCTATTTTGTGTGTCTTACCTGTATAGAAAAGAATTCTTTCTGTAGTTGTTGTTTTTCCTGCATCTATATGGGCCATTATTCCTATATTTCTTGTTTTTTCTAAAGGAAACTCTCTTCCAGCCATTTTTTTCCTCCTTTATTTGTTAATATGAAAAACTTTATAAACCCGTTTATTATATTAACTAATTTATTTTTACCATTTATAATGTGCAAATGCTTTGTTAGCTTCTGCCATTCTATGCATATCTTCTTTCTTCTTAAATGCTCCACCGTTTCCAGCTACAGCATCCATTATTTCACCAGCAAGTTTTTCAGACATTGTTTTTTCATGTCTATTTCTAGCATAAGTAACAAGCCATCTTAACCCTAATGTTTGTCTTCTTTCTGGTCTTATTTCAATTGGCACTTGGTATGTAGCACCACCAATTCTTCTTGCTTTAACTTCAAGAACTGGCATTACATTATTAAGTGCTGCTTCAAATACTTCTAAAGCATCTTTTTGCTCTTTTTCTTTTATGATATCAAATGCATCATAAACTATTTTTTGAGCAACTGTTTTTTTACCATCAAGCATTACATTATTTATTAATTTTGTAACTACTTTGCTATTATATATTGGATCTGGTAAAACTTCTCTTTTTGCTATATATCCTTTTCTTGGCACTATTCTTCCCTCCTTATAAAAATTGATACTAAATCACCTAGTATCTTAGGTACTCTAAAAAGCTTAATACTAATTTTTCTTCTTAAATTCTTTTTAGTTAAGTGCTATATAATCTATTCTAAATTTAAGTACAAACCTTAAACATTAGTAATTATACGCACTAATTTTCTAATAATCTATTTTTACAGATTATTTTTTTGGTTTTTTAGCTCCGTATTTAGATCTAGCTTGCATTCTATCTTTAACACCTGCTGTATCTAATGTTCCTCTTATAATATGGTATCTAACACCTGGAAGATCTTTTACTCTTCCTCCTCTTATTAAAACAACACTATGTTCTTGTAAGTTATGTCCAATACCTGGAATATAAGAAGTTACTTCATAACCATTTGAAAGTCTAACTCTGGCAACTTTTCTTAAAGCTGAGTTTGGTTTCTTTGGTGTTACTGTTTTAACAACTGTACATACCCCTCTTTTTTGTGGTGCTCTTCTATCTGTTAATTTTTTCTTCATAGAATTGTAACCATGTTGTAAAGCTGGTGATGTAGATTTTGTTGTTCCAGTTTTTCTTCCTTTTCTTACTAATTGATTAATTGTTGGCACTTAAATTTCACCTCCTGAAAAATATTAAACGCTAGTATAAATTTACAAAATTTGCATTTTATACTAACGTTTAATATTTTAACACCTTTTCCTTTTAATGTCAATTATTTTTACCTATTTTTATTAAGCTATTCTCTCTCTTTTCATCTTTCAATAATTCCATAAAATACTTTTAATTTTTTTATAATTTCTTATTTTTACTTTTTTATATACTAATATTTAAATTCTATTTTCAATCATTTTACACAAATTTCATTTTTTATATATAAAAAAATAGAACCCGCCTCAAAAAAGTAGGCGGGAGCACTTCACTAGCGCTTTTAGTGACGTTTATTCGTTGTCGCCACTTGAAGAATCAGAGCTCTTCTTGCCCATTACCAGCTGGGTCACTGTAGACCCCACACAGTAGCTAACTGCCAATGTAAGCCAGTTTTCACTGAACCAATCCATGACAGCAGTCACTCCTGCAGTTTTCGCAAATTTGACCAAAAGGACAATCGCGATAATCAGGAGTACAGGCAAAAGCGGCTTGACTCTTAACCAAAGCTTCTTCATACTAACCCTCCTTTCTTTGTGTAAGATCCTTTTGCTGTATACGGTAGTATGACGAAATAGTACAGTATGTTCTGTATTAATCATATTTTACCATGTTTTACATAAGATGTCAACCTTGCTTTATATTGTAATTACTTATAAAAAAAGCTAAAAAGTTAAATATTTTCTTAACTTTTAGCTTTTATAAAAACATTTATTGTCTATCGCCATGTTCAGCATCAACATCTTCTATTTGAACTTCTCCACTATGATTTTCGTCATGCTCTTTATTTGGTCTTGTAAACATTCCTTTTTCATATTTCTTTGCTGGGTCTTGCATTTCTAATTTTTTCTCTCTATTTCTTTTTTTCTGTATAGATGACATCATTCTTGCTTTAATTCCTGTAATAATGTTATTTTTTGTATCTTTTGCTTTAGCTATTACTTTTAAAAAAGTATCTTCAGCTACTTCTTTTGCTTGTCCTGCTTTCTCAACTACTGTTTCTTTTGCCTTTCCGGCTTTTTCTATTGCTGTTTCCTTTATCTGTCCTGCTTTTTCAACAGCTACTTCTTTTACTTGTCCTACTTTTTCAACTACTGTTTCTTTTACCTTTCCAGCTTTTTCTATTGCTGTTTCCTTTACTTGTCCTGCTTTTTCTATAAACTCTCTTTTTCTTTTTGCTCTCCTATCTTGCATTTCTATTTTTCTAGCTGGTAATGTTACTGTGCTAAAAGTTTCTATATTTTGTTTTAGTGGTTTCATTACGTTTTGGTCAAACTTTTTAGCACTTCCAAACATTTTTACCATTAACTTTTGAAACATATTTTGTTTATCTACTTTTGCTATTGCTTTTCCTCTAGCATCCGTTAAATTTTCAACTTCTGTTTTAAAATTTGTTTCACAGTTTTCAATTTGTTTTTCTAAATTAGCAATTTCTCTTTTATGCATTCCCATTTTACTTCTTATTGTTGCCAATTCTGTATCTCTTTCTGCTAAAACCATTTGTTCTTGTATTGCTTCTAAATTCTCTGCCATTTCTTTTATACGTATTGTATTTCCCTGTTCTATTGATAAACTCATTCCTATTTTTAATGCTTTTTCTTGTTTAGCAAGACTCGCTTTGTACTCTGTAAACTCTTCTCTTTTTTTAGCTGCTTCCTCTTTTTTTCCTTGTTGTTCTAATCTTGCGATTTCTTGCCTCTTCTCTATAAATTGCTTATATCCTGGCATTCCTATAAATTCTTGTTTTTTCTCTGCATATTCTGCTCTACTTTCTGTTAGCGAATCTTCCCATTCTGATTTTTCTTCTATAAGGTGTCTTTTTTCGTCTTTATACAATTTTCTAGCATCAGCCAAATCTCCCTTATAACGTTCTACTACTTCATCAATGTCTGTTCTACTTTGTTTATAAATTTTTGATTGTTCTTCTAAATATTTTTTTAACTCTTCTACGCTTTCACTAATAGTTCTTCCTGTTTTCTTAACAAAACTTGCGGCTCCAACCTGCATTTCTTTAATTTGTAAACTAGCAAGTTCTTTCAGCAAAGCAAGAAGTTTTTCATTTTGAACATCAGGTCCACTTTTTTCCATTTTTTTCCTCCTATAATCTTATATTATTATTTTTCATCCTCATCAATTTCATCATCAAGTTCTAATAATTGCTCTATTTTTTTATTAACCTCTTTTTCTTTTTCCTTTATTTTCTTTTTCAGTTCATCTAGTTCTTTTTCTGACGCTTTATCTAAATTGGTTAATTTGCCATCAAATATTATTGTACCAAATTCTTCTTTTTCGTTTTCCATAAAATCTCCTCCATTTTTCTTTTGTTAACACTACTTATTTTAAGTATATCATTTTATTCTTACAGAATCAACAAATAACCACAAAAAAGTATTACAGAATTTGTAATTTTTCTGTAATACCTTTATATTTTTCATTAATCATCTATCTTATAGATTAACCATCTATAAACTTATATTTAAATTTTGTAATGCCCTATCGGCAAGTTTATTATATCTTTCTTTTTTATCTCTTATTTTTTCTTCTAACTCTGGTACTATTCCAAAATTTGCATTCATAGGCTGAAATTTTTCGTTTTCAGAAGCTATATATTTTGCTAACGCTCCAATCATTGTTTTATTTGAAAAAACAACCCTTTCTTTTTTATTAAAAAAATCACTAATAGCATTTAACGCCGCAACCATTCCTGAAGAAATAGATTCTACATATCCCTCAACACCTGTTATTTGTCCTGCAAAATATATATTGTTCCTTTGTTTTAGTTTATATGTTTCATCTAATAATTTTGGAGAGTTTATAAATGTATTTCTATGCATTACTCCATACTTTACAAATTCTGCATTTTCTAGTCCTGGAATTAAACTAAAAACTCTTTTTTGTTCTCCGAATTTTAAATTAGTTTGGAATCCTACCAAATTAAATAAAGTTCCTTCTTTATTATCTTGTCTTAGTTGTACTATTGCATATGGTCTTTTTCCAGTTCTTTTATCTGTAAATCCCACTGGTTTCAACGGTCCAAATCTTAATGTATCTAATCCTCTTTTTGCCATTACCTCAATTGGCATACATCCTTCGAAAATTTCTCTTTTTTCAAATTTATGTAATTTTGCAACTTCAGCAGAAGATAATTCATTCCAAAATTTTTCATATTCATCTTTATTCATCGGAAGATTTATATAGTTTTGATCTTTTAAATCCTTAATTCTACTATTCCAATCTTCTATTGTTTCATCTTTTCCTCTTTCTTGCTCATACCTATCTCCCCAAAAAGCGATACTCATATCAATTGAATCTTTTATAACAATTGGTGCTGCTGCATCATAAAAAGCAAGTTTTTCTTCACCTATTAATTTAGAAATTTCATTTGCCAAACATTCTGATGTTAACGGACCTGTCGCTATTATAACTATTCCTTTTTTAGAAACTTCTTCAATAGATTCGTTTTTTCCAAATTCTTCTCTAATAATTTCAATATTTGGATTAGACTCTAACTCCTCTGTAACTTTTTTTGAAAACTCACTTCTATCTACTGCTAGCGCTTGCCCGGCTGGAACGCTTGTTTTGTCTGCTATTTTTATTAATAACGAATCTAAAATTCGTAATTCTTCTTTTAATAAACCACAAGCATTTGTATGCAAATTTGATTTAAAAGAATTGCTACAAACAATTTCCGCTAAATTTTCATTTGAATGTGCCTCACTAAATTTAACTGGTTTCATTTCATATAATTTAACCTTTATTCCTCTTTTAGCAATTTGATAAGCCGCTTCTGATCCTGCTAAACCTCCCCCAATTATTGTTATATAATTATTCATACTTATATCCTTTCAACTATTTAAATAATTCCATAATTTCTTCTTTTGATAATTTATTAACAAAAGTTTCTTTAGTAGATAACATACTATCTATCAATTTTTCTTTTTTCTGCTGTAATTCATAAATTCTCTCTTCTATTGAGTTTTTTGTAATTAATTTATATACTTGCACATTCTTTTTTTGTCCTATTCTATATGTTCTATCCGTTGCTTGATTTTCTGCAGATATATTCCACCAAGGATCATAATGTATAACCATATCTGCACCAGTCAAGTTAAGTCCCGTTCCTCCTGCTTTTAATGAAATTAAAAATACTTTTATTTTGTCATTTTCATTAAATTCTTCTACCAATTTTATTCTATCACTAACTTTTGTCTGACCTGTTAATTTAAAATATTCTATTCCTTCTTTTTTTAGTTCTTTTTCTAGAATATTAAACATTGATGTATATCCTGAAAATAGTAATATTTTATGGCCACCTTCTACAGCATCTTTTGTTATTTGCATACATTGGTTTAATTTACTGCTTTCCCCTTTATAGTTATCTATAAATAAACTTGGATGACAACAAATCTGCCTTAATCTCATTAATAATGCTAATATTTTTATTTGACTACTTTCAAAACCATTTTTCTTTATTTCTAATGAAACTTCTTGTTTTGCTTGTGCAAGATATGACATATATATATCTAATTGTTCACCTTGCATTTCATTATTTAATACTGTAATTGTTTTGTCTGGTAATTCTGTTAATACATCTTTTTTTATTCTTCTTAATATGAATGGTCCTATTAATTTTTTTAATCTATTTACCAATGTAGTATCATTATCTTTTACAATTGGCACTTCATATATTTGTTTAAATTTTCTATAATTAAACAAATATCCGTGGCATAATAAAATCAAAAATAGACCATAACTCTGATAAAGAATTTTCTATTGGTGTTCCTGTTAATGCAAATTTTGTTTTAGCATTTATCTCTTTTATCGCCTTAGAATTTTGTGTATTGTTATTTTTTATATATTGAGCTTCGTCTGCAATAATATATTTAAACTCTATATTTTCTTCTTTATAAAAATCTATGTCTCTTTTTAATAAATCATATGATGTTATAACAACATCATAATTATTTATTTCGCTTATCTGTTTACTTCTTTCTTCTACACATCCATGTATTACTTCTACTTTTAAAGAACTTGCAAATTTATTAATTTCTGCTTGCCAATTTAATGTAAGAGAACTTGGAGAAACCACAATGCTTGGTTTTGTATTTTTATCTCTTTCTTTATTGTCTAATATTAATGCTAATAATTGTACAGTTTTTCCAAGTCCCATATCATCTGCCAAAATCCCACCAAGACCATATTCATCTAGACTTTTAAGCCACTTGAAACCTATTTTTTGATATAATCTTAAATTAGCATTTAATGATTTTGGTACAGCAATATCATCATCTAGTTCTTCAAAATCAATATTTTTCACTATTTTTTTATACTCATCATCTTTACTTATATTAGCATCTTTTAAATTTTCTAGTAATCTATCTAAATATAAAGTTCTATATATTGGTAATTTTATATTTCCCTTTTCTAATTCTTTATAATCAATATCTAAACTTTCAGTTATATTATTTAAGAACTCTAAATTTTCATTATCCTGTAAATCTAAAAAACTTCCATCTTTTAATCTATAAAATTTCTTTTTTAATTTATATTTATTTAGTATATTTACAAGTTCTGTTGGATCAAAATCTATCTTAGTTAGATCTATATTTAATAAATTATTTTCAACCCTTACTCCTAAAGATACAATTCTTGGTTGTTTTACTTCTTTTTGTTTAAAATTATCTGTTGCTAACACTTCAAGTTTTTGCATATATCTTTCTATATCATTTGTCAAAAAATTATATATATATTCATCATTTGTAAGTATAAGTCTTGCATTTTTTTCATCCAACATAAAGCCTGTTTTTCTAAACATTTCTAGTACTTCAGATTCTTTTATAGCATCTCTTGATATTTCTAGATCATTTTCTAATAGTGGATTAAATTCCTGATCACCATAAACAAACTTTATATCTGCTGTAATAAAATTATTTTTATCATAATCTAAATAAACTTTTGCATCTAAATCTTTTGGTACGTATTTTTCTCTATCAGTTTGACTTAAATTTTCTAAATCTATATAATCCTTTGTGGTAGGATAAACAATTGAAAAAAGAGTTTTTAAATCATCTCTAGAAAAATCTATTTCTTGTGTGAAATTTTTACTAAAAATATTAAGCATTGGCAGTACATCTTTTTCTCTTTTTCTACTACTCTTATATAATTTATCATCCATCAAAAAATATAAATGATCTTTTCCGTAAAAAATATTATATGCATATACATCTATATTAGGTTTTAAGATATACTCATATTCATTTTTTTCTTGAAGTATAAATTTAATATTTGGTTCTTCGTCTTCAAAAAATATTTCCCTTTCCTCATTTTGTTCTTGAATAGTTATGTATTTATTTTTTAAAATTTCAAATAATTCATCCATACCAGTGTTAGAAAGAAGTATATAACTATCACTTAAAGCTCTTGCATAATATCCATAATTATTTGATGACTCATTTGCATACTTTATGATCTCGCCATATTTCATTATAAATTCCAAAAGCTTTAAATCTTCTTTTATAAAAGCTTCTTTAGTATGCTTAAATTCTAAATTTGCTCCATATTTAAACTCTTCTTCTTTTATCATCCTATCAAAAAAATCTGGTAAACTCTTTATTTTATATAAATTTTTTCTTCCTATTCTTATCTCTAGTTTTAAATTTTTATTTTGTTCACTATAAATCAATTTAGGAACAACTCTTATATCACCTTCACCTATTGTCTTTTCTTTTTCACTTTGGTCATTAATTTCTTCTATTTCATAATAGAATTGATTTACTAATTGTTTAAAAATTCTATAATTATTTTTTGTTTTTATATGAACCCTATTATTTTTTATGTCTTCGTTTTTATTTAATACATATTGATTATTTTCTGAAAATTGCATCATAGTAGCAATTATATGTTTACACGCACAATAATTATCCTCATAATCTGCACAAGTACATCTCAAATTTTCTATCTCATTATTAGCAACTTTTATAAAAACATCATATACTTGGCTACCTTCTACAATTGATGAAACCTCGAAATTTGATTTATTATCAAACATTACTTTTGTAATATTTACTTTCTTATCTTTTACAATTTTTTTAGCTTTAGTTAACTTTTCTTCATTAGCTTCCTTATATAAATCTTTTAGCAACATTTCATCTATAATCATTTTCACCCAACTCCCCAATTAATCATTCAATTATACTATGTTATTCAATTTTTTACAAGAGAACTAATGTATTTTTTTATAAAGGGGACGGGGCAAAAAAGTAAAGTGGTTTTAGCCACTTTACTTTTTTGCCCCGTCCCCTTTATAAAGTTCAAAATATTTGCCTCTTTTTTCTAACAGCTCTTTGTGTCTTCCTTCTTCTACAATGTTACCATTTTCGATCACAATTATTCTATCTGCTGACTTTATAGTCGATAAATGATGTGCTATTATAAAAGTAGTTGCACTTTTCATCAATTGTAAAAACGATTTTTGAATTTCATATTCTGCTATAATATCAACATTACTTGTAGCTTCATCTAAAATTAATATAGGTGGCTTTAATAGAAAAACTCTTGCAATTGTAATTAATTGGACTTCTCCTTCTGATAAAATTGTATTTTCTGTAATTAATGTATTATATCCTTCTGTAAGTCTGTTTATAAAAGTATCTGCTCCACTTAAAATTGCTGCACTTTTTATTTCCTCATCTGTAGCATCTGTTTTTCCATATGCTATATTTTCTTTAATTGTTCCATAAAATAATTTTGTATCCTGAAGCACTACTCCTATATTTCTTCTTAAAGTTTCTACATTTATATCTTTAATATCTTTTCCATCTATTAATATTTTTCCTTTATCTATATCATAAAATTTCATTATTAAATTTACTATACTTGTTTTGCCTGCACCTGTTTTTCCAACTATTGCAACACTTTCACCTTGTTTTACAGATAAGTTCATATTTTCTATAAATCTTTTATCTTTACTATAAGAAAAACTTACATTTATAAAGTCTACATCTCCTTTTATTTCTTTTACATCTATTATATTTTTGTTTTTCTCTTCATCCGCACCGCAAAACTTCTTTTATTTTATTATATGAACTGCTAGCTGTTTGTATCTCTGACATAACACCTGTTATTTCATTAAATGGTCTTGCAAAAACATTTACATACATCAAAAAACTTGTTAATATTCCTAAATCGGTTTGTCCTTTCTTTATTAAAACTATCCCTGTTATTCCTATAATAATATATGTTATATTATTAACAAATCTAGTAGATGGATTAGTTAGTGCAGAATAAAATTGTGCTTTTTTTCCACTTTCATATAACTTTTTGTTTATTTTTTTAAAATTATTTTCTACAATTTTTGTATAATTAAAGTCCTTAACTGTTTTATTTCCATTTATAATTTCTTGCGTATAACCATTTAATTCTGATACCAAATTTGCATTTTCTTTAAACATTTTTTTAGTACGACTTACTACAAATTTAGATATGAAATACATCAAAGGTGCTGATAATACTGTTATAACAGCCATTATCAAATTAAGCTTTACCATTATTATAATTGATCCTAAAATTGTAACTATTCCTACTACAATTTTTGAACTTGCTTGTATTACTGCTAAAGATATATTTTCTGCATCATATACAAATTTATTTACTAATTCTCCATGTCTATTTTTATCTATATATGAAATTGATAATTTTTGAAGTTTTTTAAACAATATATCTCTTAAATTTTCACCTATTTTTCCAGATAATTTAGATAAACTATTTACACAAGTCGAATCTAATAAAAATATACATATATATACTACTGCTATTATTCCAATTAATTTAATCATATTTTGTATATTATAATTTACAATTTCTTCCATTACATTTCCTACAAGAACTGGAGCAATAATAGTTAAAATTGTAGAAATAATATTAACTATTATAATTAATGTTATATAAAGCTTATTTTCTCTAAAAGATTTTTTTAAAATTTTATCATTCATATTTTTATCACCTTCTTTACTCTGATAGACTTTTCATCTCTTTATATGTTTTAGAAACTTTTTCTATATTTTCTTTTTTATCTATTGCCTCTATTTTCCCATTTGCTAAAACTAATATATTATCTGCATATTTAAATGCAGATATTTTTTGTGAACATACTACTGTTGTAATTTTGTTCTTACTCACATAATCATATATATTTTTCCAAACTTCAGTTTCAGTTTTCTTATCTAATGCACTTGTACTGTCATCTAGCAATATTATTTTAGGATTTCCAATAAAACACCTTGCAATTGAAACTCTTTGTTTTTGTCCTCCCGAAAGATTGCTCGCATTATTTTCAAGCACAGTATTAATTCCATTTGGTAAATTTTTAACAAATTCCCACGCACAAGACCTTTTCAATGCATTTATTACATCTTCATCTGTAATATTTTCTCTTCCTAATACAACATTTTCCTTTATACTTACTTTGAAAAAATCTGGTTTTTGAGATATAAGTACAATACTTTCTTTTATTTTTTCATTACTATATTTATCTATATCTTCACTACCTATATAAATTTTTCCCAAACTTGGTTCATAACTCCTATTTAATAATTTTAATAAAGTACTTTTTCCAGAACCTGCTTGACCTATTATTCCAAGAATTTCTCCTTTTTTTATCTTTAAATTAAAATCTTTTATAAATTTTTTATCTGTATATGAAAAACTAACATTTTTCAATTCTATATTATTATTTTCAATTTTATTATCTTCATATTTATCCTCTTGTAATTTTATATCAAGTACACTTTTTACTCTTATAGCTGACGTATATGCCCTTGTATATATCATTATCAAATTTGAAAACACTATAATTGCAAGTAGCATTTGAGAAATATAATTTATTATTGCAATTAATTGCCCCTTACTTAAATCACCTCTCCATATCTGAAAACTACTAAAATATAAAATAGCGATTATTGTAATATTTAAAATAAGAGTAGTTGCTGGATTTAACATACCGAGAAGCTATATATGCCCTTTTTGCATATCTGTAATTTTCTTTATTTTCTTTTTCAAATTTTTTCATTTCTTCCTTTTCTGCTGAAAAACCTCTAACAACTCTTACATTTTGTAAATTTTCTTTTACTCTAAATGACAGTTTATCTAATTTTTCTCTCGAAATTTTATAAAGTGGTGATGCTTTTTTAGCAACTATAAAAGTTACCATTGCTAAAATTATAGTAGCTATAAATAATATGACTGCACATTTAATACTTATAATTGTACACATAACCAATGCTCCTATGCAAATAAAAGGAACTCTAATTACCAATCTTATCCACATTGCAACAGCTGTTTCTAGTTGTACCACATCATTTGTAATAATGTTAGTTAATTTTGAACTACTAATCTCATCTATTTGTTTATTATTTAATCTATTTATTTTATAAAATAATTTATTTCTAAGTACCTCACCATATCCGAGTAGATGCTTTTGCTGCAAAATATTGACTAACACATGCAAATAAAAAACCTATTGTTACAAATATTAATAACACAACTCCATATTCTATTACTTTTTTTTCTGTTAAAACCAAAGCATTATCAATAATCTTAGCAATATAATATGGCAAAAATACTTCGATTATTGCTTCGATTAATTTAAAAATTGGTCCTAACATTATCTCTTTTTTATAATCTTTTAAATATACTAATAAACTTTTCAAAATTTCCTCCTGTTTTTTTTCAAATTATATTTTAATTCTGAATATTTTTCAATTTTTTTAATCAAACTAACATTAAAATTTAATATTCTGCTTAAGTAAAATATTAAATTTCAGATTACATTTAACTTTTTTATTTAGCTTTAATTTTCAAGCCGCAATATTAACTTATTGATTAATATTGCAAATGTAGTTTCTGTAAAATTAACCCTATCAATGCTATTTTTTATTTGTAATAGAGGTGATTAAAATGGCATTAGATTTTAATATTATTGGTCAAAGATTAAAAAAAGCAAGACTTGATAAAAATTTAACCCAAGAAATGCTCGCTGAAAAACTAGATGTTTCAGTTGCTTTCTTAAGTAGAATTGAACGCGGTAATTCACATATTAATTTAAAAAGATTAAGCGAAATCTGCAATCTATTAGATGTTAGTGAAGGTTATATTTTAAATGGTACATCTAGTGCCTCAAAAATATATTTAGACTCAGAATTTAATAATATTTTGAAAAACTGTTCTCCTGAAAAACAAAAGTTAATTTATAATATTGCTAAATTAATTTCAGAGGAAAAATAATTTTTTATTTTAAAGTTACTTATACTTTTTATAAGTAGCTTTTTTATTTTACTCTATAAAAATTAATATAACTTTTCCTATTTACACATTTAATATATATTACTTCCATATTTACTATTATTAATTATATCCATTTCTTGCATTTTATGTACACTTATGCTAAAATATATTTAGCCAAATCTTTATAAGTCCTAGAATTGGCTACTCTAGGCAAGGAGGTTTACGTATGAAAAACGTAAATTTATCAGTCCGGTTTGAACCGTCGCAGCGTTATGATGCTAACACGCAAATTAACACTGCAATTTCAGCAGCATTTAAGGACAGCTTAAAAACTGTAATCTTACCTGCTCATGAGCTTTTACCGTTCCCCCAGATAATCTACACAGTAGATTCTGCATTTTACGTATCACCGACTCATTCTATTGATGCAGGTGATCTAACGTATGGCGATTCTACACTCGCAGCTTCTGGCTGTGCAGTTTTCTGTTTTCATCAGGGACTGGCATCACAGCTTATTTATGCAGACCTCGACGAGCTTGCTGACGAAATTGTTTCCAAAGGTTACTATGAGCCTGGAAAGGGAACATGGCACAATTTATTCGATCACTATGGCTTAAAACGAGCAACTCATTATCAAGAAATTGTCGACGCACTTTCCCGCGAATCAATCGTAACCGTACTTGTTAAAAATGCAGCATACCACTGTGATGCAAAACGCACTGGCAATCATTTTGTTAATATTGTTGGTTACGAAAACGGAAAATTTTGGGTTGATGATCCCGCTATTGGTCGTAGACTTTGCGGCTTTACGCAGCTCCTTGAAGCTGTATTGGTAGCTTGGATCTGGTAATCAAAAGTTTCATCCTTGCCTATAGCTTTAGGCCGTCAGATGTTTTATTCATCTGACGTTATTTTTTTCTTTTTATTGATAATTTTTTTTCTATATGTTATTATTATCCAAGGCGAAATTAATAGTATATTATATATTTTTTAATATATTGAGCAAAATATACATATATAAGGAGGTTTTTATATGAATTTCGAACAATGGAAAGGATTTAATAAAAAAGGAGAATGGACAAAAGAAATCGATGTTAGAGATTTTATTCAAAACAATTATAAACCATATACTGGTGATGAAAAATTTTTAACACCAGCAACAGAAAAAACAAAAAAATTATGGAATGAAGTTCTTGAACTTTATAAAAAAGAAAGAGAAAATGGTGGTGTTTTAGATGCAGATTGCAAAACACCTTCAAGTGTTAACGCTTATAATGCTGGATATATAGATAAAGAATTAGAAGAAATTGTTGGTCTACAAACAGATGCTCCTTTAAAAAGAGCTATTATGCCAAATGGTGGTATACGAATTGTAGAAAAGTCTTGTGAAAGCTATGGATTAAAAGTTGATGAAGAGACATCAAGAATTTATCATAACTTTAGAAAAACACACAATGATGGTGTATTTGATGTATATACTCCTGATATAAGAGCCGCAAGAAGTTCTCATCTTTTAACAGGTCTTCCTGATGGATATGGTCGTGGAAGAATTATTGGAGATTACAGAAGAGTTGCTCTTTATGGTGTAGATAAATTAATAGAAGAAAAAAAGATAGAATTAGATATATTAGATACAGATGAATTTACTTCTGATATAATTCGTGACCGTGAAGAAACTTCTGAACAAATAAAAGCTTTACAAGCATTAAAGCAAATGGCTGCAAAATATGGATTTGATATTTCAGTTCCAGCTCAAACTGCAAAAGAAGCTATACAATGGCTTTATTTTGGATATTTAGGTGCTGTAAAAGATCAAAATGGTGCAGCTATGAGCCTTGGTAGAACATCAACATTCTTAGATATTTATATTGAAAGAGATATTGAAAATGGAATATTAACAGAAAACCAAGCACAAGAATTAATGGATCATTTTATAATGAAATTAAGACTTGTTCGTTTCTTAAGAACACCAGAATACAATGAATTATTTAGTGGTGATCCAGTTTGGGTAACAGAAAGTATTGGTGGTATGGGAATTGACGGTAGAACATTAGTTACAAAAAACTCTTTTAGAACACTTCATTCTTTAGTTAATTTAGGCCCAGCTCCAGAACCAAATTTAACTGTACTTTGGTCAAAAAATCTACCTGAAGGATTTAAAAAGTTCTGTGCCAAAATATCTATTGATACATCTGCAATTCAATATGAAAACGATGACTTAATGAGAATAACTTTAGGTGATGATTATGGAATTGCTTGTTGTGTTTCACCAATGAAAATAGGAAAACAAATGCAATTCTTTGGTGCAAGAGCAAATCTTGCCAAAACATTATTATATGCAATTAATGGTGGTAAAGATGAAAACTCTGGAAAACAAGTTGCTCCTAAGTTTGAGCCAATAACTTCAGAATATTTAGACTACAATGAAGTAATGGAAAAATTTGACCAAATGATGGATTATGTAGCTAAAATTTATATAAAAGCATTAAATGCTATTCATTACATGCATGATAAATATTCTTATGAAGCTTTAGAATTTGCTCTTCATGATAGAGAAATTTATCGTACAATGGCTTGTGGAATTGCTGGACTATCAGTTGTTGCTGATTCTTTATCTGCAATTAAATATGCTAAAGTAAAAGTAATCAGAAATAATCAAGGTTTAGCTGTAGATTATAAAGTTGAAGGAGATTTTCCAAGATACGGAAATGATGATGATAAAGTTGATGATATAGCTGTAGAACTTGTAAAAACATTTATGCGTAAATTAGAAAAACATCAAATTTATAGAGGTGCTACACCTACATTATCTGTTTTAACAATAACATCAAATGTAGTATATGGAAAAGCAACTGGAAATACACCAGATGGAAGAAGAGCCGGTGAACCATTTGGACCTGGAGCAAATCCTCTTCATGGAAGAGATATTAATGGTGCTTTAGCAGTAATGAATACAATAGCTAAACTTCCATTTGAGTATGCTTCTGACGGTATATCATTTACATTTGCAATTACACCTAATACTCTTGGAAAAGAAGATGATACAAAAGTTAAAAACTTAGTAAGTATGCTAGATGGATATTTCATGCAAACTGGTCATCATATAAATGTAAATGTATTTAATAGAGAATTATTAGAAGATGCTATGGAACACCCAGAAAAATACCCTCAACTTACAATACGTGTTTCTGGTTATGCTGTTCACTTTACAAAATTAACAAGAGAACAACAATTGGATGTTATTCATAGAACTATTCATGAAAGAATTTAAGCAAATTTCATATTATAAACTTGTACGTGAACAAATTGAGATTTCTCATTTGTTCACATTTATTAATAGGAGGACTACTTTATGTCAAATTTAATAGGAAGAGTTCATTCATTTGAAACTTTTGGTGCTGTTGATGGTCCAGGAATACGATTCGTTATTTTTATGCAAGGCTGTTCTTTACAATGTAAATATTGCCAAAATCGTGATACTTGGGAAATTAATGCAGGTAATCAATATTCTGCTGAAGAATTACTAAATAAAATATTAAAATATAAAAACTATTTTTTAGCATCTGGTGGTGGAGTTACTGTAAGTGGTGGTGAACCCCTTTTGCAATATAAATTCTTGATAGAATTATTTACTCTTTTAAAAAAAGAAAATATTCATACTGCAATTGACACTTCTGGTAATGTTGATTTAACTGATGATATGAAAAAATTAATTGATTTAACAGATTTATTTTTATTAGATATTAAATGCATTAATGATGAAATTTGTAAAAAACTTACAGGAGTTTCTAATAAAAAAGAACTTGCTTTTGCTAAATATTTAAGTAGTATAAATAAACCTACTTGGATTAGACAAGTAATAGTACCAACTATTACAGATAGAACCGAAGATTTATTAGCTTTAAAAGACTTTTTATCCACTCTTACTAATGTAGAAAAAATAGAGCTTCTACCATATCATGATTTAGGTAAATCTAAATGGATAAAACTTGGTCTTAAATATGAATTAGAAAATATACGTGTTGCAAATAATAATGATATTGAATATGCAAAAAGAATATTAGGAATTTCCTAATATTCTTTTTTATTTTTCTTTTATTGTGTAAAAATTTTTGTTTAACAATAATTTTTACGTTTTTAATAATATCATGGATATAAAAGCAAGCATATTCCAACAAAAATGAACACTCATATCTGTAAAAATGTTATCTGTTTTTGTATAAATTTTAGCAAACCCAGCTCCCAATATTGCATATGGAATTATATGTAAATACATTATCCAATTTTCTTCAATATATAAACAATGTGTAATTCCGAAGATTAATGCACTAAAAATAATAAATATTATATCATTTTTTAAAACTTTTCTTAAAAATCCTCTAAACATGATTTCTTCACAAATTGGTGCAATTATTATTGATAAAATAAAAGTTAGCCAAATAGGTAAATCTTTTATTGCTTCTTGATTACTTGATTCTCCTATTATTAGCTTTAAAATTATTGCAATAGGTATGTAACATATTATTATTAATGAAATAGTTTTTGCAATTTCCTTAAAATATCGTTTTTTATTTAATGAAAAAGCTTTTATATCTCTTTTCAAATTTTTTCTAAATGGTATTGTTAAACATAATATTTGTAATAAATATATAATTATTACTTTTATCCATACATTCCAATCTTTTATAATATTGGTAACTAAAGATGTATATGATACTATAAATATTCCAACAAATAAAATTGCATACATTATTCTTTCACTAGTTTTAACTTCTATTTTTTCTAATTTTGGTAACTCTTCTTCTTTTACTTCATCTTTACTTTTTATTAATAAAATAATAATATTAATAAAACCAATTATTATGTTATATATTGTTCCAAACATTATTGATGTTGTTGTACATAGCAATATTTTTTCTTTATTTTTATTTACATCTTTACTAAATATAATATTCAGTATACTTAGTATAATACATACACTTATAATTATCATCTGTGATAATATACCTATCTGATTATTAGCACTCATTTCTTCTAATTCATTAAAATACGGTGCTAAAAATTTAATAATAAGTAATATAAAAGCTGAAAATATATTTCCTATAATTGCTAATAAATTTAATACTATAATTAAAATCTGTTTATTTTCTTTTTTCAAACCTCAACTCCCCCTCTATTAAGAGTATATGACTATATTATATTTTTTTCAATTATTTATTATAAAAATAATAACAATATAGTAAAAAGATAATCTCTTACTTATATTGTTATTTTTAATTTCTTCTAATTTATTCTTTCACTTTTCCTTTAATTGCAAATGTAATAAAATATATTATTCCAGAAATTATTACTATCATAGGACCTGTTGGTATATTATAGTAATACGATAAAACAAGCCCTAAAATTCCAGAAAACATTGAAAACACAATTGCAAAAAGATGATATGTTCTCATATTTTTAGAAATATTTCTGCTAGATGCTGCAGGTAAGATAAGAAGCGAATTTATTAAAAGTATTCCTATCCATCTTATAGAAATCATTACAATAATAGCTATTAATATAACAAAAATATTATCAATTAATCTTACATTTATTCCTTTGCTTTTCGCCAAACTTGCATTTATACTTATGCAATTTAATTTATTAAAAAAGAATTTCCAAAAAAGAATTGTTAATATAAAAGCAATAGCTAAATAAAATATCTCATTTGTTGTAATGCTTAATATATCTCCCACCAAATAACTAGAATATTTAGTAAAGTTTCCACTTTGTGCAAGTAATGCAAGACCTAATGCAATTGCAATAGATGAAAACACACTAATTATTGTATCTGCTCCATATGCCGTTTTATGTTTTACATAGTTTAATAAAACAGCAAATACTACTGCAAATATAATCATTGATATATTAATATTCGCCACTCCAAAAAGCATACCAATTGCAATACCTGTTAGAGCAGAATGACCTAAAGCATCAGAAAAAAAAGCCATTTTATTATTTACAACCATTGTTCCTAAAATTGCAAAAATCGGTGATATTAGTAATACTGCTAATAAAGCATTTTTCATAAAAGCATAATCTATAAAATCAAATGGTATTATTGTTTCTAATATATTATATACTATTTCCATATTTCTCCCTCTTTTATTTTATTTATTTTTATTATAAATTTTTCTTAAGAATTTTTTATTGCATTTAGATTTATGAAACAATTTCTCCAAAACGTTTTTTAAATTCAAAACTATTAAATACATTTTCTGGAGTTCCCTCTTTTAAAATTTCTTTATCTAATAATATTACTTTATCTGCATACTTTCTAACTAATTCTAAATCATGTGATACTAGTATAATCGACATATCATATTTTGTTTTCAATCTATTTATTATTTCGTAGAAATCTTTTATTCCATTTACATCGATACCAGACACAGGTTCATCTAATATTAATAAATTTGGTAATGGTTTTGTCGCAATTGCAAGTAATACTCTTTGCAACTCTCCACCTGATAGATTACCAATTCCTTTGTCTATTAATTTTTCTGCCCCAAATAATTTTAAATGTTCTTTTATTTCATCATATATTTTTTTATCTTTTTTAAAACATACTGGAACATCAGATATATAAGATGCAAACATATCATAAACAGTCGTTGGCATATGTCTTTCTACATTTATACTCTGTGGAACATATCCTATCTTTATTTTTTTCTTACTATTTTCTTTCATATCTAGAAAAGTAATTTCTCCAGTATGAGGAATTTCTCCTAATATTGCCTTTAATAGAGTACTTTTTCCAGCTCCATTTTTTCCTATTATTACTGTTAATTCCCCACAATGAATATGAATATTTACATTTTTTAAAATCACTTGTTTTCCTATTGTTACACCAATATTATTTATTTTTGTACAATGAAGTCCACATTTTTTTTCTTTTTCCATATACATCACCTAAAATTTATTTATTTTCTATCATCTTCTTAAATACATTTAAATTTTCTTTCATTGATCTTACATAAGATTCTTTATCCATATCTCCTTTTAAGCAAGAATCTAATTTATATATTTTGCTATTAGTTTCTTTTGCTATAGTCTGTGCATTTCTTTCATTATCGTCTTTATCTATAATAATTATTTTTATATTTTCATCTTTCATTTTTTCTATTATTTCTTTTAGTTTATCGGCTGAAATTGTACTTTCTTCATGGTCTGTATGTATTTCTATTGTATCTAATCCTACGTCTCTTTCTATATAAGAAAATGACTCATTAAGTGATAATGCTTTTTCTCCTTTTAGCATTTCAAGTTCTTTATCATATTCTTCTTTTAGATTATTTAATTTTTCTATATAATCATTTGTGTTTTTTTCATATATTTCAGCATTTTCTGGGTTTTCTTCTTTTAATTTATTTTTTATATTTTCAAGCTGCTTAATATAATTATTTATACTTGTCCATGTATGACCATTTATTTCATCTTCATCTTGTATAACATTTTCTATTCCTTCACTTGAATTAACTACATTTAATTTTGAAAATGAATTAACTAATTTATCCATAAAATTTTCTATTTCTAAACCATTTTGTATAAATAAATTGGCATTTTCTACCTTTTTTAGATCTGCTGTTTGAAGAGTATAATTGTGAACACATCCAGTGTTGGCATCTGCCATATTTGAAACTTCTACATTACTTGCTCCATCTACTATATTTAATGTCATAATATATATTGGATAAAATGATGTAACAATTTTATAATTTGAATTATCTTTTTTGCTGTTAGTACACCCAGTTAAAGTAACTAATATTACCATGATAATAAATATAAAAACAAAATTTATTATTTTTTTCAAATTTTTCACTTCCTTTACTTTTTCATCTTGTGCTATATTATATAATATTTATCTAAAATATATTTAATTTTATTGATATTTATTTTATTAACAATTAAATTTACTATAACATTTATTTCCATATTATTCAACAAATTAATTATTAAACTATTTTGAATTTTTATTTTCTATAACTATTAAACGATCGCCCTCTTCTATTTCATATTCCTTTTCTGGAGATATTTTCATTTCACCATTAGTCTTTTTTACGCCAATTACATTCATTCCATATTTACTTCTAAAATCTAGTCTTTCTAAAGTCTTTCCTACCCATTTGTTTCTTACATCTACTTCAGCAATATCATAGTCATTAGATGCATTAATACTATCTATAATATTAATATCCATTATGCTTTTAGCAAGCTTTATTCCCATTTCTTTATCTGGAGAAACAATAAATTTCACGCCCATTTTTTCTAATATTTTTTTATGTATATCACTTGTAGATTTTACAATAATTTTTTGAATTCCAGCCTCTTCAAAAATCATAGTTGCCATTATACTAACTCCCAAATCATCAACAGTAACAACTGCCACATCAAAATTATTTAATGATAATTTTTTTAATTCGAGTGTATCTCTAATATCTATTTGAACAGCTTCTGTTGCATACTCAGAAATCTCTTCTACTCTATCCATGTCTTTATCTATTGCCAAAACCTCACAATTATATTCATTTAATTGTTTTACTATGCTTTTTCCAAATGTTTTTAATCCTAATACTAATATATTTAATTTTTTCATTTTTCTTCCTTTCTTTTACCCTACTAATAAATCACATTGTGGATATTTAATTGAACTTTTTCTTTTTTTGTTATATTTAGAAAACAAAGCAAAAGATAATGTTATTGGTCCCAATCTTCCAATAAACATTAAAATCATTATAATTATTTTTCCAAATAAACTAAGCTTTCTTGTAACCCCAAGACTTATTCCAACAGTTCCAAAAGCTGAAAACGCCTCATATATAATGCCTATAAAATCAATACTTTCTGATATCATATTATAATTTTGCTCTAAATATAACTGCTCTGTTACAGTTAGTAATATTATTGCAGTTGCTACTATACATATACTAATTGTAACAACTGCTATAGCTCTTTTTATTATTTTAAAAGGTATCTCTCTTTTAAAGACAATTGTACTATCATTTCCTTTTATAAAACTAATAACCATTAGTATAATTATAGCAAATGTAACATTTTTTATTCCTCCTGTTGTACTTGCAGGTGAACCTCCAATAAACATATATATAACAGATATAAATTTAGTTGCAGTTGTTAACTTATCCGGATTAGTTGTTGTTATTCCAGCAGTTCTTAATGTTGTAGAATAAAATACCGATTTTAATATTTTTTGTGATACACTATCACTTTTCATAATATGTACATTATTTTTTTCAAATGTAAATGTTAAAATTGTTCCACTAATTAAAAGAATAATTGTTGTTATTAAAACTATTTTAGTATGTATTGTTAAATTTCTCCATATACCACTATTTTGGTTTATTCTCTCTTTTACTGTATTAAAAATGTCATCCCAAACTGTAAATCCTAATCCTCCTATAATTATTAATAGCATTAAAGTTACATTTATTAATATATCATATTGATAGTCACTAAAACTATTTCTACCTATTATATCAATTCCAGCATTACAAAATGCTGAAATTGAATGAAAAGCAGAATAAAACAAACCTTCTCCTACTCCATATTTTGGTATAAACCTTATAGAAAGTAATAACATTCCAACAATTTGAAATGTTATTGTATATAAAAAAATTTTCTTTATTAATTTTATTAATCCACCAACATTATTCTGATTTAATGATTCTTTTATAAGCATTCTATCTGATAAATTTATTTTTCTTCCCATAAACATTAATATTAATGCTATAAAACTCATAAAACCAAGTCCACCAATTTCTATCAAACACATTAATACTATTTGTCCAAATTTTGAAAATTGCTCACTTGGAACAACAGTTGTAAGTCCTGTTACGCAAACACATGATGTTGATACAAAAAGGCTATCTAAAAATTTTATACTTCTTCCTTCATTATTACTGATTGGTAATTTTAATATTATTGCTCCTATAAAAATAACTACTACAACTCCTAAAACTAAACTTTGTGTAGCTGTTAATTTAGTTTTTTTTCTTCTTTCCATTATTCTCCCTCTATTATTACAAATATAAAATTTATTTTAACATATTTTATTAATAATCTCAACTATTTTTCGGCATCTTACAGTTTAGATACATGAAAATCTTTTTCATATTTTTCAACTGATTATTTTATCTTTTATTCAATAATATTTTATATCAATTTTTTCATTTTTTTATACTTTTTTGTTATACTTTTACCTTATCTAATTTTTATTTAATATTTCTTTTATTTTATCAATATTTTTCATAACACAATCATAGCCATATTTATAACAACTATCCAGTTTTTCTATATCTAATAATCCTGTTTTATCAGTATAAACATTTAATATAAAATCACTCATTTCTAAACTTTCTTCTGAAATTTTACTTCCCATTATATCAATTGTTTTCATCACTATATCCATTATATTACTTTCTTCATTAATTTCATCTGCATCAAATTTCACAGCTATAACTTTATCCGCACCTTGTTTTTTTACTTCATTTACTGGAATATTATCTAATACACCCCCATCCATAAAGGCATGTTTTTGTATTTTACAAGGACTAAAAAATGCTGGAAAACTGCTACTTGCTCTAACTGCTTTTCCTATTGGCACATCTGTTATATATTGAGCACTGTTTTTTGCATTTTCTGGAATATAATTTGTAAACACATATTCTTTTGAATCTGATATATCTACAGTAGGAATTACAATTGGCATTTCTATTTCTTTTATAAGTTTAATTCCTTTTCTTTTTGCATATTCATTATAAAGTTTTTCTACATTTTTTCCACTTCTTAATCCTGTTAGTGAAACCTTTTTATTTAGCATAAAGTGCTTTAATCCAGATATAATAGGATTTGTATTCATTTTAGCAATTTCCTTACCATATCTTTTAAATAATATATAAATATATTGTGGAGAATATCCCATTGCATATAATGATGCTACAATTGCACCACAACTTGTTCCTCCAATAATATCTACTTTTATATCATTTTCTTCCAAAGCCTTTAATACTCCAGCATGTGCTATACCTCTTATTCCTCCCCCAGATAAAGCTATTCCCACTTTCATTATAAATCAACTCCTACTATTTATTAATAATATTATTTACATATTTTATTTGTTTAAACATTATTACTTAACTGATTTTTTTACTTTATCTAAGTTCGAATATAAAAAAATTTATTATTTTTAATATTTAATTTATAAAAAATAAGCTGTAAGTCATTTTTTAATGCTTACAGCTTTCTTATTTATTACTCTTGAGTATATGGAAGCATAGCAATTTGTCTACATCTTTTTATTGCAAGAGTTATATCTCTTTGATGTTTTGCACAAGCTCCTGTTGCTCTTCTAGGTAATATTTTACCTTTATCGTTAATAAATTTCTTTAATTGTTCTGGATTTTTATAATCTAAAACTAAATTTTTATCTTTACATAAAGGACATACCTTTTTTCTCATTTTTCTGAATTTTGGATTGTAATCTTCATCATTATTTCTGTTATTTCTTCTATTATTTTTCTTGTCTGCCATTTTATTCCCCCCTATCTTTAATTAAAATGGTAGGTCATCTCCTGATGATATTTCGAAATCTGATCCTGAGTTTGATGATGGCATTGCACCAAAAGTTGCATCAAAGTTTGCAGAAGAATCTCCATCTCTTTTGCTATCTGCAAAATAAGCTTCTTCAGCAATTACTTCTGTTACATAATGCTTTTGACCTTGTTCATCATCCCAACTTCTTGTTTGTATTCTTCCTATAATACCAACTTGTTGACCTTTCTTAAAATATTTACTACAAAATTCTCCTAGTTTACTCCATGCAACTATATTAATAAAGTCTGCTTGTCTTTCTTCTCCTGGACGTGCAAATCTTCTATTTACAGCAAGTGAAAATGAAGCAACTAAAGTATTATTTGTTTGTGTATATCTCACTTCTGGATCTCTTGTTAATCTTCCCATTAAAATTACTTTGTTCATATTATTTACCTTACCTTTCTAATAATTAAAGGCCTCATATAATTATTCATCAACTTTAATTGTCATGAATTTTATTATTTCGTCTGTAATTCTATAGTTTCTTTCAAGTTCTTTTATTAATTCAGGATTAGCTTCAAAATTGAATACTTGGTAATATCCTTCTTTTTGTTTTTTTACTTCATAAGCTAATTTTCTTTTTCCTAAATCATCAACTTTTTCTACTTTTCCATCAGTATTAATCAAGTCTGTAAATTTTGCTACTAGAGATTTAACTCCTTCTTCGTCTACAGTTGGATTAATAATGACAACACTCTCGTATTTATTCATTATTCTTTCACCTCCTCGTGGATTTATAACCTACACATTTTTTGTGTAAGTAAGGATTAGAAAAACATTATAAATTTTTCCAATGGATGTATTTTATCACATCTTTTAGGCAAATGCAAGCCCTTTCTAAATTTTATTATGTATATTAAGTATTAATTTTTTGTTCTACTTTTTTACTATTACTATATTATTATATAATACATTTTTATCACATTATACTTTTTTAAATATTTTTATTATTTTATTATATATTTTTCTATACCATGGTATTTTATTTATTGATATAATCTCTTTTGGCTTATCTTTTTCTTTGTTAAATGTTTCATCATCATATTTATTCCTTTTAAATATATCATCTACATTATATTGTTTTTCTTTTATTAATTTTTGCTTTTTTTCTTCTTCCTTTTCCAATTTTATTAATTCTTCTCTTGTTTTAGAATCAACCAAATAATCCCTATAAATTAATGCAAGAATACCTTTTGTATCGTCACACAATTCATCTTCCCAATTTTCTTTTGAATAATCTATATTCACTTGATAATCAGTATCCATATTTTCTTTTAGAAATGTATAAAATTTAATAGGTATTTTTTTTTGTATTTTATCTTCTGAATTTTTTAAAATTTCATATACTTCTTTTAAAACTTTACTATATTCCATATTTGCCTCTTTTGTAAAACAATTTTTATTTTTTTATCATATAATTATTTATAATTTTATACTACTAAAATATAAATAGCAATCCTATTATATCTAAAATATTTTTTTATAAATATAACTTTATTTCTCTTTTATTTGACTTTTTTCTACATTTACAGTAATATATGATTATGAAAAAAGGAGAGTGTTTTATTATGCTAAAAGAATTTAAAGAATTTGCTACTCGTGGAAATATGATGGATATGGCAATAGGTGTTATTATTGGTGGAGCTTTTCAAAAAATTGTTACATCATTGGTTAATGATATTATAATGCCCGCTGTATCAATTTTTACTGGGAAAGTAGATTTTTCTGACTTAACTTTTACAGTAGGAAGTGCTTCTATAAAATATGGATCATTTATCACTGCTGTTATAGACTTTCTTATTATTGCTTTTTCTATTTTTATTGCTTTAAAATCTGCAAATAGTATAAACAAAAAGATGGAAAAATTAGCCAAAAATGAATTAAACAAAATAAATAATAAAACAAAAAATATATTAAAAACTAAAAATAGCAAATCAAATAATAAAGACGATAAAGAAGAGACTCCTTCTATTAAGATTTGTCCATACTGTTTTTCTGAAATAAATTATAATGCCACAAAATGTCCACATTGTACATCAGATTTACCTGTAACAAAAGATACTGAAGATTAATCTTGCTTTTTGTTAATTTGTATAAAAATTATTATATATTAATTTTTATAACTTACTTTTTAATGAGATTTCTATTTTGCAATTTTAGCAGATATAAAATACAATTTTTATATCTGCTATTTTAGACTTCATTTTTTTCTAGCATCTTATAAATATTCATTTTTGATTCATATTTTTTATTTTGAATAATAACAATCCCCCATAAATAAATTAATATTAATACTATTGATATATTTTTTAAATACAAAATGGCCATACTAGAAAATATTGTTAAAATTATAATGCTTAAATTAGCTATTATTTTAGTATATTTATATGACTCTTTTAGACCAATTTTTATATGTAAAATATTTTTAATTATTCTTCCTCCATCTAATGGATATATTGGTATTAAATTAAAAATTCCTATTATTAAATTAGTATAAATTATGAATTCTCTAGATATATTAAAAATTGAGAAATCAAAAAAATAAAAAATTATTGCTATTATAAAATTAGTAATTGGTCCAGCACATGAAATAATAACTTTTTTTAGTACAAATCTATTTGCATAATTAATTTTTTTATTATAGTCATCACATTGCATATAAAAACACGCTGATATTCCTATTGGTAAAACTTCTATATTCTTTGGCTTAAATCCTAGTATAATTCCAGTTAATACATGCCCAAGCTCATGTATTATTGCAAATAACATAAATACAATATATATATTCAACTGTTCAGTTAATAAAAAAATCAATATTGCTATAAAAATCTTCAAATCTACTTTTATTTGCATAAAAAAACAAACTCCTTTTTAAAACTTTAGCACATATTCTGGATTTACTAATCTATCATAAGCTCTAATTTCAAAGTGTAAATGTGGACCAGTTGCTCTTCCTGTTGAACCAACTTCTGCTATTTCCATTCCTTTACTTATTTTATCTCCTTGGTTTATATATAAAGATTTACAATGTGCATATAATGTTGTTACATTTCCATTTGTAATTTTTATATGATTTCCATAATCACCTTCTTGTGAAACTAGTGTTGCTTCACCATCCATAGCTGCAACAATTTTAGTTCCTTCATTTGCACCTATATCTATTCCTGCATGATTTGCAGACACTATATTATTTGGTGTTCTTATTCCAAATCTTGATGTAACAGTACCTCGTAACGGAATATCTAAATTATAATTATCTTTAATATATTTAGCATCTATCTCCATTTGACTTGTTTGCTTTTCCTCTGCTTCATCTTTAACTTCCACTTCGTTTCCGCCACCAATACCTCCTTCTACAACATTATTATTTTGTTCAGCATTTTCATTATTACTTTTTTCTTCACCACTATTTTCTTTATCATCTTTCATATTTTCTTTTGTTTTATCACTATTTTCTTCATTAACAATATTAATACTTTTTTCTAGATTAAATTTTTTTAAATAGCCATTTATTCTATTATATATTTCTCCAAAATTCATATCATAAGCTAAAATTTCATTTGTTTTATTTAATATGTCTCTTGAAAATAAATGATCAGAATTTTTTGCAAAATAAAATAAAGAATAAATAATGACACAAATTATTATTTTTAAAATTAATCTTTTAAAAAGTGAAAATTCTGGTTTTCCTCCTAAATTAACAGAATCACCTGTTAATCTGACCCCTTGACTTTTTCTTCTTTGATAAATCTCTTCTGCTCTTCTTATTCTTTCTTCTTGGCTCATTATTCTTTCCATAATAAAAACACCTCTTCCTTTGTTAATTTATTATTTAATGTATATTCTTTAAAGAGATGTTTTATGCAAATATTGATTTTAAATTAAATTGATTACAAAACTAATAATCATTACAACAGTAACTGCTATTGTACACACTTTTAATTTTTTATATTTTTCTTTTAACTTTTTATATTCTTCTTTTCCTTTAATATCTTGACTTTCTATTTTTGAAATATAATTTGATATAACAAACTCTGCTTCTTTTATTATATAATCTTGTTTATTTATCTTATTATTATTTTCTTTATAATTTTTAAATTTTTCCGATTTATTTTCACTATATTCTAACTTCTTTATTTTTTTATTTGCCTTTAGTACAACTATTGCTTCTTCAATTAAATTTGATGGTAAATCTCTTAAAACAACCATATTTTTCATAGTACTTATATCCATATATACCTCCAAAATAAAACATTGATAATTTATATATAGATTTTTTCCTTTTTTGGATATTTTATACAAATTTAATTTATTTTTAAATATGATAAATTATTTATTTCACTATTATTTAATATTTCTATTATTCCCATAGAAACAATATCCACTAATTCCATTACAAAATTTAAAGATGTATTTTGTAATAATTGCATATTTTTATCCAATTTTTTATGATTTTCTCCAATAATAGCCTTTATACTAATATGTCCAATTTCTTTATTAAATTTATTAATTGCTCTTCCTGTTTTTAATCCTCCTGTTTTTACCAAAATTTTTCCAATGTTTTTCTCACTTGAAAGAGCAGCATCTATAGCAATCACACATGAATTTTTATAATTTTCATTTATCTCTTTTATCTTTTCTCCTATATTGTAGTATATTAAAGGTTCTGTTAAATCTCCATAAATTATGCAATTGTTATTATTACTGATTCCTTTTTTTATCTTGCTTCCAACTAACGGCCCAAAACAATCTCCAGTCATCCTATCTGTACCAATGCATAAAAATATAAATTTAGAATATTCATTATTAAATTTTTTTAATTCATTATAAAAATCGCATATAAATTTATTATATTTTACATCTTTTATATTTTTTATATTTTTATAATCCACAAAAACCTCCTATTAAATATTAGCTCTTATACTCCTTAAATCTTTATATATAAATACTTGTAGTATATCTATTTTAAATATAAAAAACTTCACATATTTATATTTTTTATTTAATACTATTTTTATATAAAATTTCTTATTGCCATCTTATGCTTTTTATTAATTTTTATGCTCATTTATTTTTTACTATTCTTTTCTTTGTGAAATTATAATACTAATATCTGTATCATACTTGTATTTTTTTATTATATCTTCTGAAAAAGCTGCGACTTCATTAGAAACTATTATAGCTTTATAATTTTCTTCTATTAATTCCTTAATTTTTTTATCTGTATCTTCCAACTCTTTTAATTTAAAAACATCAAATCCCAGCTTTTCTGGCATTTTAAAACTTTCTTTGTCTTTTTCATACTTTATCCAAGAGACTCTCATTTCACTTATCCTAACCCTTTTAAAAAAAATATTCTCTTAATTATTATTGTTTGATTTAAATCCATTTATTATTCAATTATTTAAATTATTTTATTTGTTTCTATTTTTTTACTAAAAAAAGAAGATGGATAATTTTTTTCTTATCCATCTCAAAATATTTCTGATAATTTTTTAAATTTTTCTTTTTCTAAAACTTATCTTTAATTTGCTAGTTAAAAATTTATATAAAAATTGTTTAAGCATCAACAATTTCTATATGTCAATTTAATATATCAATTTAATTTATATATTATTATTTTATTTTTTCTTTTTAGATTTTTTAGTAGTCTTAGCAGTTTTGGTTGCTTTTTTATTAGTCTTTGTTTTTTCTTCTTTTGGAGAATCTTCTTTTTTATCTTCTTTAACCCATTTTTCTCCTAATTTTGGTTTATTCCATGATATGTATTCACAAGATGTTGGATTATTTTCGCAAATATAATAATTTCTCTTTCTTTTTGTTTTTCTTACTTGAACTTTTCCTCCACATACTGGACATGGAACATCTATTGTTTCTACTATCGGCTTTGCATTTTTACATTCAGGATATCCGTGGACATGCTAAAAATTTTCCATATCTACCATATTTTATAACCATCATCCTTCCACATTTATCACATGGAACATCTGATACTTCATCTTTTATTTCTACATGTTCTAATTCTTTTTCTGCTTTTTCTAATGTAACTTTAAATGGCCCATAAAAATCCTCTATAACCTTTTTCCATCTTACATTTCCTTCAGCAATTTCATCAAATTCATTTTCTATTTTTGCTGTAAATTCTACATTTACAATATCTGTAAAATTCTCTGTAAGTAGTTTATTAACAATCTTTCCTAAATCTGTTGGTACTAATTGCTTTTGATTTTTTTCTATATATCTTCTTTCCAGTATTGTTGTAATTGTTGGCGAATATGTACTTGGTCTTCCTATTCCCTTTTCTTCTAAAACTTTAACAAGACTTGCTTCTGTATATCTTGGAGGTGGTTCTGTAAAACTTTGTTTTGTTTCTATTTTTTTATTTACCACTTCTTGATTTTTTTCCAACTCTGGAATTGTAGTGTTTTCGCTATCTTCTTCATTATCTAAAGTTTCTACATATAAAGTCATAAATCCTTTAAATTTTAAATTTTGACCATTTGCCTTAAATAAATAACTATTTACACCAATACTTGCAGAAACTGTATCATATACAGCTGCTGCCATCTGGCTTGCTATAAACCTATTGTAAATTAATTTATATAATTTATACTGATCATTTGTTAAAGATTGTTTTATTTTATCTGGTTCTAATTCTATATATGTTGGTCTTATTGCCTCATGCGCATCTTGAGAATTATCTTTTGTTTTAAAATATCTATTTTCATAATAATTTTCACCATATTTACTTACAATATGTTCTTTTGCAAATTTTCTTGCTTCTTCTGAAATTCTTGTAGAATCTGTTCTCATATAAGTAATTAAACCAATTGTACCTTTTCCTTCAACTTTTACACCTTCATACAAACCTTGTGCAACAGACATTGTCTTTTTTAAAGTAAAGTTTATCTTTCTTGAAGCTTCTTGTTGCATTGTACTTGTAGTAAATGGCGGACTTGGATTTCTCTTTTTTTGACTTCTTTTTACATCATCTACTATAAATTCTTCATTATTTATATTCTTTAATATTTCATCTCCTTCTTCTTTAGAATGTATTTCTACTTTTTTGCCATCTTTACCATAGAATTTTGCTATAAAACTTTTTTTAGATTTTTCTTCTAATAAATTTGCATAAATATTCCAATATTCTTCTGGTTTAAAATTTTCAATTTCATTTTCTCTATCTACTATTAGTTTAACTGCAACAGATTGAACTCTACCAGCAGATAATCCTGTTTTTACCTTTTTCCAAAGAATTGGACTTATTTTATATCCAACAATTCTATCTAGAACTCTTCTTGCTTGCTGTGCATCTGTTAGATTTTTATCTATTTTTCTTGGATTTTTAATTGAAGTTTTTACAGCTTCTTTTGTAATTTCATTAAAAGTTACTCTGCATATACTATCTTCTGGAATATCTAAAATATGTGCTAAATGCCACGCTATTGCTTCTCCTTCACGGTCAGGGTCAGTTGCAAGGTACACTATTTTTGCTTTTTTAGCTTCCTTTTTTAAACTTTTAATTAAATCTCCTTTTCCTCTAATATTAATATATTCAGGTTCAAAGTCATGCTCTATATCTACACCTAGCTTTGATTTTGGCAAATCTCTTATATGTCCCATAGAGGCTACTACTTTTGTATTACCACCTAAGAACTTTTTTATAGTATTTGCTTTTGCTGGTGATTCCACTATAATTAATTTATCTGCCATTACTTTTTCTCCTTCTTTTTATATAACTTTACTTATGTATTCTAGACTAAATATAATTTTTTTGCAATAGCTAATTTAAATTTCATAAAAAAGTCCAATTAAGCTTGCATTTTTTTACCAAAATTACATTTAACTTTTGCTTAAGTAAAATGTACAACTAATTTAATTTATTATAAATTTTTTGCTTCATTAAATCTTCTAATACTTCATTAACACATATAGGTGTAACTTTATTAGTTATTAATATTTCTAAAATTTTATCTACTTTTTCTTCAGTATCTACAATATTTTTAAATTCTTTACTCTCAATACTTGTTCTTTCTCCTATTATTTCTTTTTTTATAATTTCTAACCCAAATGATTCATCTTTATGCTTTAGATTTCTACTATTTTTCTCATTCTTTTTAGTTTTATAATACTCTAATTCTATTTTATACTCCACATCTAATTCATTATACTCCGATTTATCGATTACTGTATCTCCATAAAATTCTCTTAAGTCTTTCATTTTATCCCCCTCTTTAGTAAGCTTTTATGTTGATACTATATATCACAAACCCATGTATATCAAGCACTTTTGGATGTCACAATTTTATTTATTTTTATAATATTCGACATAGATTTAAAGTTTATTTATTCAATCGACAGTAATTTCAGCTTTTTTTCGATTTGTAATAAACTTTTATAGAAACTGTAAAATGTTTGAAATAAAACTATTTCAAACATTTTTCTATCTCTTCATATATTCTATCTTCAACATTATAAATGGCTAATTTTTTAGCGTTTTCTCCCATTTCAATTAGCTTATTTTTATCTTTTATCATACTATTTATCGCTTTTTGCAAAACTTCTCCATTTAATTCATTATTTAATATAACTTTTGCTGCTCCTTCTTTTTCAAAAACCCTTGCATTATCTTCTTGTCTATTTGCAGACATACTTGGAAGTGGAATAAATATTGCAGGTTTTCCAACCAATGCTATCTCTGTTAATGTCATAGCACCACTTCTTGCTACAATAATATCTGATACATTCATAATTTCTTCCATATTATATATATATGGTACAATTTTCACACCATTAATATTATCTATATCTATTTGCTCTTTACTAAATTCTTCTTTTATTATTTTATATTGTTCTGGTCCTGCTGCCCATATAATTTGATATCCATTATATTTTTTATTTTTTATAATATCTGACATAGCATTATTAATAACTCTTGCACCTTGACTACCACCGAATACTAAAACAATTGGTAAATCTATATTTAAATTTAAACTTAATTTTATTTGATTTTTTTGTTCCTCAGTTAATTTTATACCTTTCATTTTTGTTGGAGTTCCTGTTACTACTATTTTTTTTGCTTTATTTAAATATGGTTTTGCTTCTTCAAACCCAACTAATATTGTATCGACTTTTTTTGCAAGCATTCTTATTGCTAATCCTGGATAAGCATTACTTTCATGTAATACTGTTGGAATTTTCTTTTTGCTTGCCGCTGTTATAACAGCCCCACAAATATATCCTCCTGTTCCAATTACAAGATCTGGTTTAAATTCTTCAACAATTTTCTTGGCCTGTGAAAATCCATGCATAGTTTTTATCATATGTTTTATATTTGTTATACTAATACTCTTACTAAAACCATAAGCATCTATAGTTTTTAATTCATACCCACTTCTTGGTACCAAATCATTTTCTAATCCTCTATCTGTACCAATAAACATAATTTGTGCATCTTTGTTTTTTTCCTTTATTTTATTTGCTATAGCTAAACCTGGATTTATATGTCCAGCAGTTCCTGCTGCTGCTATTATTACTTTCATATTTTTCACATGACTATATATAGCAATTTATATAATCATATTCTCCCTTCTATATATTTTTAAACTTTTGAACCTGCTCTTGATATATTTAATAATATGCCGAACACTACATAATAAGATTAACAAAGCAGTTCCTCCATAACTAAAGAATGGAAGTGGCATACCTGTCGTTGGTATAGATGCTGTTACAACCGCAATGTTTATTATTGCTTGAACAGCAACTAATGCTGTTATTCCTACAGCCATTAAACTTCCAAACATGTCTGGTGCTTTAATTGCAATTAAAATACCTCTCCATATAAATATAGTAAAAAGCAAAATTACAATAAGACATCCAACAAATCCTAATTCTTCTGATAGTATGGAAAAAATAAAATCGTTATGTGGTTCTGGAATATATAAGAATTTTTGTTTACTTTCTCCAAGACCTACTCCAAATAATCCTCCAGATCCTATTGCATATAAACTTTGAACCACTTGATATCCGGTCCCTTGCGCGTCTGCCCATGGATCAAAAAAAGTTGCAATTCTGTCTAATCTAAATCCACCTTTTCCTGTCATTTGCAATATTCCTAATAATCCAAGAACTCCGGCTTAAACCGCACGCCTCCACATATAGCAAAATGTAAAACTCTTGCTCCTGCCATAAGCATCATTGTAGCAGTAACGCTTATAATTACTAATGAAACACTTAAGTGGTTTTGAACTACAAATAATATTCCTACTGGTGGTACTAAAAACAAAAACGGTTTTACAAATCCTTTAAAGAAGCTTTTTAATTCATCTTTATGATCTGATAAATATCCTGCATAAAATATAATTAATCCTATTTTAGTTATTTCTGATGGTTGGAATTGACCAAATCCCAAATTTATCCATCTTGTTGCTCCTTTTACATTTCTTCCAATTCCTGGAACTATAACAAGTAATAACATAGTCCATGAAACAAAATATACTATCCAATAATACTTTTTATAAAATCTATAATCTATTTTAGATATAATAAACATCAAAACTATACCTATTATAGCAAAAGTAGCTTGTTTTCTTACATATGTATAACTGCTACCTGTTTCAGATAATGCAGATGGTGCACTTGCAGAAAGTACCATTATAACCCCTAATGATAATAGTAAAAGAACTGTTATACATAGCAAAAAGTCAAATTGATTATTAACAAACTTTGATACCTTTTTTACTTTATTTGAATTTTTTGGCATTTGTAACCTCCCTTAGAGTTTTAAAATTTTTTCAATATTTAATATATTTTATTATATTAAATAACATTAATTCCTATAACACATAAAATAAGTGTTATTATACTAAATACTGAAACTACTTTATTTTCACTCCATCCACTAAGTTCAAAGTGATGATGTATTGGTGCCATTTTAAATATTCTTTTTCCTGTTTTTTTATAATAAGTAACTTGTAGCATTACAGAAATTGTTTCAATTACTGGAACAAGTGCTACTATTACCAAAATTATTGGCATTTTTAAATATAAAGCTATCCCTGCTATTGCACCTCCAAGTAAAAGTGAACCTGTATCTCCCATAAATACTTTGGCTGGATGTAAATTAAATAATAAAAATCCCAAACAAGCACCAACAAGAGTTGCTCCTACTAAAACGATTTCTTTTACTCCTAAAATTATTCCAACAGTTGTAAAAAATGCTAATATAATAGTTGTAACTGTTGTTGCAAGTCCATCTATTCCATCTGTTAAATTTACTGCATTCGTTGTACCAAGTAAAACGAATATAGCAAATGGTATATATAGCCATATAGGCATATTGATATATATTTTTAAAAATGGTATATATGTTGCTGTTCCAATTTTTAATACATTAGTTAAGAATAGAGTATATGCAACTGCAATAATTAAAAGTCCAAGCATTTTATAAATTGGTTTTAATCCTTTTGTATTTTTTAGTACTAATTTTTTAAAATCATCTACGAATCCTACTAGTCCAAATCCAATTGTAACAAACAATAATGGTAATATATTTTTTGCTACATTTGCTTCTGATACTGAATATTTAACATATAATCCCATACATACTATAAAAATTGTTAATGCAATAATAACACCTCCCATTGTTGGTGTACCTTGCTTTTTTAAATGTGATTTTGGTCCATCATCTCTTTCTATTTGACCAACTTTTAATTTTTTTAATATTGGTATAATTATTAAGCCTAGTATTATACTTATTGCAAAAGATAATAATACTACTTTTATATGAAATTCCATCTTTTCCTCCTAATATTATTTTATTTTTGTCCATCAATAATTTCTTTTATTATCTCTTTTTCATCAAATGGATATTTTTTATGTCCTATTATTTGATATGTTTCATGCCCTTTACCAGCTAAAACTACTATATCATTTTTATTTGCCATTTCTATAGCGCTTTTTATAGCTTCTATTCTATCTACAATACACTCATATTTTCCATTAGTCTTTTTTATTCCTTCTTCTATTTGATTTACTATTTTTTCCGGATCTTCTGTACGAGGATTATCAGAAGTAATTATTGTATAATCTGCAATTCTTCCAGATATTTCTCCCATTATAGGTCTTTTCCCTGGATCTCTATCTCCTCCACATCCAAATACTGAAATAACTCTTCCTCTAGTATAAGATTTAACTGCATTTAATATATTCTCCAAACTTTCTGGTGAATGTGCATAATCTATCATTATAGTAAGATCTTTTTTATTATCCACAAGTTCGCTTCTTCCTGGGACTCTAACTTCTAATAAAGCTTCTTTAATATTTTCTGCTGAGCAACCAAGCTTCAATCCAACACAAATTGCTGCAAGTGAGTTATACACACTAAATCTTCCTGGTATGAAAGTTTTAACTCTTTCATTTCTTTGACCAAGCTTAACTTTAAAATCTACATATGAATTTGTAATTGTTATGTCCTTTGCTAGTAAATTACAATAATTATCTATACCATATGTGCTAATATCATTGTCTGGAAGCATTTTTGGTATTTTAGCTGTATGTAAATCATCCGCATTTACATATCCTGTTTTACACATATGAAATAATTTTAATTTTGAATTAAAATAATCTTCCATATCAGGATGTTCTTTTTCACTTATATGATCTTCTGAGAAATTAGTAAATACAGCTATATCGAATACACAACCATCTACTCTATGTAGTTTTAAACTTTGTGAAGAAACCTCCATTACAATTACCTCACAACCTTCATCAACCATTTGTTTAAATATTTTCTGTAATTTTAAACTCTCTGGAGTTGTTCTGTCACTATCTTCTAATTTTTTACTTCCTATATAACATGCAATTGTTCCTATTAGTCCTACTTTTTTTCCTTCCTTTTCTAAAATTGCTTTTGTCATAAATGAAGTAGTTGTTTTTCCTTTTGTTCCTGTTATTCCTATCAATTTTACCTTTTTAGATGGATTACCATAAAAATTACAAGCACATATTGCTAAAGCGTGTCTTGTATTTTCTGATAAAATTATTGTAACATCATCAGGAATTTCCTTTATAAATTTTCTATCTATATCTATTTGTGCAAGTATTACTTTTGCTCCATTACCTATAGCTTCTTTAATATATTCATGCCCGTCTACATCAAAGCCTTTTATAGCAACAAACATATCTCCATCATTTATATTTCTTGAATCACTATCCAAATTATTTATATCTAAGTCTAAAGAACCTTTTACTTTTAACCCCTCTAATCCTGCTAGTATTTTCTTTAATTCCATAAGCACACTCTCCTTATTTTATAGTTTTTCGGATACATTATATAACTAAATTATCTTTTTGTATAGAAAATTTTTATATTTATTTTTATTACTCTTAATTACATAATTTATTTTACTTAAGTTGTTTTTCACTTTTACTTAATAACTAATTATAAATCTATATATCTAGATACATTTTTATAGTTTACATATTTATAATTCCAATGTTACTTTATTTTCTTTTTTTATCTTAATTCCTGGTTTTGGAAACTGTTCTTTAATAACTGTTTCTTCTTCATTTATATTTTCCTCTTTTTCATATTGAACTTCTATTTCAATTTCTTTTGCCTTTTCTTTTGCTTCTTTTATTGATAAACCTATAAAGTCTGGTACTTCTACTACTTCTTCTTTTTCTGCTTCTTGTTCTTTTTTTACTTCCAAATATGGCAATACTTCACTAAATATTTGACCACCAACAGGTGCTGCAACACCCCCTCCTTGATGTCCTCCTTCTCCTGTTGGATTATATAACGTTACTAAAACTACAATTTCTGGATCTTCTATAGAAGCAACTCCTATAAAAGATGTTACATATTTCCCTGTATTTACTCCATCTTCTGAAGTTCCTGTTTTTCCTCCAATTGAATATCCTTCTACTTTTGCATTCTTTCCTGTTCCTTCCTGCACAACAGACTTCATCATACTTAAAACATCTTTTGATGTTTTTTCTGAAATAACGCCTTCTTCTTTTTTTATCTCTATATCTTTTACTTCACCTTTATTTTTATAAACAATTTGCTTTACAACTCTTGGCGTTACATGTGCTCCTCCATTTGCAATTGTAGATACTGCAGTTACCATTTGAAGTGGTGTTACTTCAAATCTCTGACCAAAAGCAATAGTTCCGAAGTTCTACAGGTCCAACTTTATTTTCTGCTAAAAAGATTCCTTTTGCCTCTCCTGGTAAATCAACTTTTGTTCTATCTAAAAATCCAAATTTTTTTAAATACTCATAATATTTGCTAACACCTATTTTTTGTCCTAATCCTATAAACACAGGATTACAAGAATTCATTAACCCCTGTCTTAAACTTTCAGAGCCATGCGGTCTATAATATCTCCAGCATTTTATTCTAACACCTCCAACTTCTATTCCACCTGTACAACAAAATTCTCCTTCCTTATCTGTTTGAGTAATTCCTTCTTCTAGTGCTGCAGATGATGTAATTAATTTAAATGTAGAACCCGGTTCATACGTATCTGAAATAGCTTTATTTCTCCACATAGCTTGTAAATTTTTTGTTTTTTCTCCTTGTGATAAATTATTCCATGAATTTTTTAATTCATCTGTATTTGGTTCATATGGAGCATTTAAATTATAATCTGGATATCCTGCCATTGCCAAAATATCCCCATTTTTAGGATTCATTATTACTATATTTCCACCATCTGTACACTTATTGTCAATACATGCTTCTTTTAAATATTTTTCTGCTATTCCTTGAATTGTAGCATCTATTGTTAAAATCAAGTCATTGCCATCAACAGCTGAAATATAATCCTCTCCTTCTTTTAAAATGTCTCCTCCTTTTGCATCTGTCATTTTTACTATCTTTCCAGTTGTTCCTTTTAGCTCTTCATCATAAATAGCCTCTACTCCATCTAATCCTTGATTATCACTTCCGCAAAATCCGATAATCTGAGAAGCTAAGCTATTGTATGGATAATATCTTTTTGTATCTTCATCAATATTAATTCCTTTTGTTATATTATTTTGATCCATCCATAATCTTAATTTATCTGTTTTTTCCTTATCTACTTTTTTTGCTATTGTTTCTATTGCACTCTTTTTTGATACTTTTTTTAAAGTTTTTTCATAATCAGTTTCAAAAATATCAGATAATGCCCTAGCAACTTTTTCCTTATCTTCCTTACTAATATTTACTGGATTTACTGTTATTGTTTCAACTGTACTACTAACCGCTAAAACATTTTTACCGTGTAGCATCATATATTGTTCCTCTTTTAGGATTGATTTTTCTATCTAATGTTTGTTGTATATATGCCATAGATTTAAGTTTACTCCCCATTATAAACTGTATATATCCTATCCTTAAAGAAAAACAAACAAGTAAAACAAACGCAATAATTAAGCATACCTTCATTCTCTTTTTTCTTGTTAGATTGCCACTTTTTTCAATTTTTTTAATATTAATCTTTTTATCTATTTTTATTTTTCTTTTTTTAATTTTATTTTTACTATTATTATTTTTTGTTTTTATTTTATTCCTTGCTTTTTTATTAAAATTATCTTTCTTCATAAAATACCACCACTTTAATATTTTCTTAATAAATAATATTAAGAGAATAAAAAAAAAAGACTAAAATCATTAATTAAATTTTAGTCTTTTTCTTTTATAATTTATGATCTCTATCTGGCACCCACCATAATTCATCATCTATTTCCTCTTGCTCATTTTGTTTTAATTCTTCTGTTTGCTGATTCTCTTTGTTATTTTTTTGTTCTTCTTCATCTAAATCCTCTTCGTTATTACCATCTTCTATTTCATCTATTTCTACTCCATCTTTCCCATTTTCTTTTACTTTATTATATTTATTCACTTCATCTGTAATATTATCATTTGTGGTATTTTTCATCATATCATCAACTTCTTTTGTAGTTTTCTGGTTAATATTTCCTCTTGTTTCTAAGTCTGAAGACATATACTGCCTATTAACAGAATCCCATCTAAGTTCCTGAAATTCTATAAGTCCTGCTTCTGGTTCTAAATTAACAGCAAAATCATATTCATTGTTTCCTTTAATATTCATTATCGCTCCAATCGCTTCAGTCTTTACTTTTTTACCATCATTATCTAAATCTACAGATGTTTTCATTGTTCCTTTTCCAGGAGTTACAGTTTGTGCTTCTACTATTTTTCCATTATCTCTTCCTACAATAATAAATTCATTTCTACTCTTTGAATATGCAAGCATAGCAAATCCATCATATCCTCTTGCTTCAGGTACTTTATCATAAAATCTCTTATCTATAATTTTAGTACATGATTCAATATCACCTTCTTTTAGACCTAAATCTTGTTCTACTTCTTTTGGATCTATTTTATCTTTCTCTTCCTCTTTATTTTCACCTTTCTCTTCTTTCCCATTATCTTCTTTTTCAGTTTCACCTTGTTTTTCTTCCAATTCCAACTTTTTTTCTATATCTTCTTTTGTTATTACACTAGGCAATCTTTTATCCAAATTTATTTGTTTATAATATTCCTTAAATTCTGTTTTCAATAATTCTTTATATTGATCTGAAAATATAATTTCTCCTTTTTCATTAGTTATTGCAATAGATTGTCCATCTTTAAAAAATTCAAAAACTGTAATAGTTTTTCCATCTTTATCTAACATTTCTTTTTCTGCAACAACAATATTATTTTCACTAAGTCCTAATCCATTTTCATCTGGTTGCATAAATTCAAATGTATCAAATTCATAAAATGCCTTTACATTTTGTCTATCCAAATATTTATTTTTTTCTCCATTTGTATTTTCTTCTATTATTTCTTTTTCTTTTTTCATTAAACATCACCTATTTTCATTTTAGCACATTGTTATAATTTTAGCAATGCTTAAAATCCTTGGTAAATTTTATTTTTAATTATTGTCCAAAAAATTTAATTATAAAAAAAGAAAGTAAGTTTTAATTATTTCTACTCACCTTCTTTTTTGTTATTTTTTAGAATTTTCTATATATAAAATATGCTGCAAATGTTATTAAAATCATTCCTATAATTACAAATACACCACATTTTATCATACTACTTGCTTCACCTGTCTGTGGTAATATACTAGGTCTTTTAATTTTTACATTTTCAAAATCCTCGTCATCCTCTACTCCATTTATTACAGATGTTACACTAGAATTTTCTGCTTCTTCTTTTTTATATTCAGAAAATTTATCTGGTAATATCGTATTATCTGGTTTTGAATCTTTATCTTCTATATTATCTTCTCCTATAAATGCTATATTTACTAATCTTCCTTCTTTTTCTGCTTCTTGTGTTACTTTAAGTACTACTTTTACATCTAAATATGATGGTGTTCCTTCTCCTGAATATGCTGGTATTACGCTTCCATTTAAATAATCTGTTGCTATAAACACTGCATCATTACTATTATTTGTAACTTTTCCATCTTTATCTAACATTTTCCAATTATACTGATTGTTTACTATATTATTATTTACAAACTCAAGTCCTTTTGGTAAATAATCTTTTATTAAGCTTGCTGTACCTTCTGTTTTTCCTTCATTATATACTCTTAAAGTATATAAAATGTAATCTCCAACATTTACCTCCACTTCTTTTTTAGTTTGCATATATTCTATTTTTCCTGTAACATTATTCATTTTTGCAACAGGTACTCTACTTGTATCTAAAGATTTTTCATTTACACTTGTAATAAATTTTCTTAATGCTAAATCTCCTGCTTCTTTTGTTGGATCATTTGGTAATACTATAATTAAATTATTTGAATCTTCATTATATTCTATTTTTACTTTTCCAGAATAATCTACAATATTTTTTACAGATTTAATTGTATATGCGTCTTCTTTGCTATTTAACCCTACTTCTGCTTCAAATGTAATTGGTTTTTCAAATTTTACATATCCATTTACTGTTTCTATTTCTTCTATTTTATATTTATGAACTCCTGATTTTAATATAGAAATGTCGTTTATTTGAACATATCCATTTTTTCCTTCTTTTTCTTCTGTTGTATAATCTTTGTTTATTAAGCTTTGTTCATTACTATCAACAGCTTCCACATGAATTTTTACTCCATTTAAACCTTCTTTTGTTTCTGAATTTATTTTTTGTATTAAAACATCATATTTACCTTCTACTTTTGGATCATCTGGCTTTTTATCATTAGTAACATCTATTTGAATTAAGTTTTTATTAACATTAACTTTTGCATTATTAAATATTTGCTGGCTAATTGGTTGTAACTTATATTCTCCATCTATTTTTGTTGTAGTCACATTAAATGAAATTGGTTCTTCTGCCAAAGAATATCCTTCTGGTGCTATTTTTTCTTTTATAGTTACATTATATATATCATTCTCATTTTCTATTTTTATTCCAGGTATAGATATGTATCCATTTTCATCAGTAGTCTCTGTTTTTTTATAAATCTCTTCTGATTTTTTTGTTATTGTAATTTCAAACTCTGCACCTTTTAATCTTGTTGCTGAATTTAATTTATCTGATTTTATTAATTGAATACCAAAAGAACCTTCTATTTTTTTATTTTTTACTTCTAATTGTATAATATTATCTTTTTTAGAAATACTTACATCATTACGATTTTCTGTAAGAGTTATATCCCCTAAAACATATTTTCCATTTTCTAATTTTGTTTGTACATTTACTTTAATTGGTTCTAATTTATTATAGTTTCCAGATAATCTTTCATTTATAATAAGTTTATAATTTTGTTCTCCACTAATGTTTATATCTTTAACCTCTATAACTCCATCATCTGATTTTTCTCCAGTTACTAATTTACTTAAATCTATTTCTTTTCCAGTAAGAGAACTTACTAAACTAACTTTATTGTTGTTAGAGTCTACTGCTGTAATATCAAAAGTCATATTATTTAGAAGACTATTTGTATCTTCATCTCTTTTAATTAATTTAATCCCATATGTACCAGTTATTTTTAAATTTGGAACTGTTACATCAATATATTCATTACCAACTACAATAGTATCTCCGTTTTTGTTATAACTACTTACTGGTTTTAGCACATACTTATTCTCTTTTAATATAGATTCAACTTCAAATTCAATATCTTCATTTGGATTATATCCATCAGGAGCATTAGCTTCTTTTATACTTACTGTATACTTTTTACCTGCACTTGAAATTTCAATTTTATCTAATGTTATAACTCCTAGATCATTTGTTACATCCGTTTTTCTTGCAATTTCTTTTTCTCCATCTTTTACTACTATTACAAATTTTGCATTAGCAAGTTTATTATTATTTGTACTATCAACTTTTGTAACTCTTATACTTACACTACCATTTTTAGGATTTACTTTTTTATTTAAAACTTTAGTTTTTACTAATTTTTGAACTGATGCAAATTGTGATTTATGTATTTCTCCACCTGGATTAGATGCTTCATTTGCAATAATACTTGCATTAATTGTTGTTCTAACTATAACATTGGCACTTGGAGCTAACATTGTTCCAAGTATATAGTTTTTGCCTATTTCTATATCACCATCATATGGCTTATTAGAATCTTTATTATAAAAATTCCATAATACTCTAGTACTTAGAGAATTCCAATAATAAGTTCCATCTAAATCTCCCCAATTAATTTGATTTGATAAATTTATTGTATTTAAACCAGACATATCAACATTTATAACCAAATATTTACCATCTGCTAAATAATTGCTTAGATCTAAAATTTCACTATGTGCATTACCATTATTTAATCCATTTACTTGACCATTTTCATATATAGTTCCATCTGCATCTAGATTAATTACACTAACTGTATTAGAAGATTTTACATTGTTATATAGATTTTTTGAAAAATCATTTAAGTTTCCAAACTCTTTTTCAAAATTAATGATTTCGTATTCATTTTTTCTATCTTGTAAATCATATTCTGTTCCATTCCATTTAACAGTATAATTATCTCCATCTTTTAGTTTATATTGTTTTAAAACTTTTTTCATTGCAGATACAAAAACTTCATTGTTACTATTTTTTCTGATTTTTACATATGTAGGAGCACTTCTAGATTCTACTTGTACTTCATTTTCCCATTTTCTTGTCCATTTTACTTTCTTAAGTGTAGTTACATTTTCATCATTTACTTTAGAATCTGTAACTGTAACAACTTCATCTACATTTCCATATGTATCAAATTTTATATATGTAGATTTTTGTTTTTCATTTGGTATATATTTACTTAAATCTTTTCCTTCATAATTTGTAACATCTTCTATAGTATCTATATTAATATAATCTGTAAAATCTGGAGTTATATCACTTGAATTTACTTTACTATACACTTCATAATTTGGTTCTAAAGCTGTATTAATACTATAACTATTTACATTTTCTTTTACTCCACTATTTTTAACACTTTTTTCTATTAAGCTATCATATTCTACTTCATCATATAATGTATATATAATGTTTCCTCCTTCATTTTCTGAGGCAACATATTTTATTGTTCCATCTGTATTATATTTATAACTATTTGTAAATCCATTTTCAGATAAAACTTTATCGTAATCATTAAAATCTTTTTCTGCAATAACTACCAATTCAAAATCGCCAGGATTTTGTGTTAAAACAATTCCAGAATTATAATGTGTTAAATCATTATTACTGTTATATAATCCTAAAAAAGCTGTCATTGGTATTACTAGTTTTGGATTTTTAGCAACATTTCCATCTGCCGCATGATGTGTCCATTCTATTATATTTTCAATATATGAAACATTTTCCAAACTTGCTTCATTTGCAATTACACTTGTTTCATCATCCTCATACATAACAGTTACGCCTTCTGCAGTAACTGTATTATTCATTATAGGATTGTTATTTTCATCTAACTCAAATATATAATATTTTGTATTTGCATCCAAATCTGAAAAAGTTGCCGTTCCTTCCCCATTTTTAGTAGTAACACTAATAATATCATGATTTGCTTTTGCATAATAACTTTTACCTGAAGCATCAGTTTGTTTTGTAAATAACCCAAATTTAAAAGTTCCATCTGTAAGTTTATCATCAACTTTATTTGTTACTGTTATTGAGTAATCTCTGTTTTTATAAATTTCTAACACATGATTAGTAAAATTAAATATTTGTCCAATATATGCATTTTTTACAGCTATATTTCCTTCCATATGACTTTGTTGATGAAAAGTATTTGCAAAAACAGCATAATTAATCGCAGTTCCAAGTCCTTTTACTATGTCTGAAACCGATGCTTCTACCTTGTCATAAGATTGGTTTACACTATTATTTTTTGAATTATCTCCAACAGCTGCTTTTACACCATTAAAAACATTAACCATTTGAGATGCTACAATTATAAAACATGTCATAATTGCAGTGATGTAAATATACTTTCCCATATTTTTCATTTTACATACCAATTCCTTTCTTTTCAGCAGAGTTGGTTTTTCTTACCAACTTATATATTTATCTACAAAATAACTTATACTATTTAATAAATGAATTCAATATGTAAAACTTGCTAATTATCCTTATTCTACATTTTTTCCTTTAAAACGCCTTACGGAACTAAGATTCTAGCTGTTTTGTTTGTGTAATATTAAGTTTATATTACACTTTCATTATTTAAATTTTATATTATTACTAATTACCATCTAAGAATATAGATTTATAGCATATTTGCTTTTGTAATATTACAAAAATATTACAAAATAAGTTTTTTAGTAATACATATAAACTTTTTTTAATATACTAATACCATAACTATAAAAAGGAGAATTTAAAATGGTAATTTTAAGTAAAAAAAGAATTCTATCTATTTTTTGTATGGTATTTGTCGCTCTGTTCGCTTTTGTAATTCAAAAAGCAAATTTAAATAAAACAGTAGCAACAGTTAGTATTCCTGTTACCAACAAAGTAATAGTTATAGATGCAGGTCACGGTATTCCAGATGAACGGTGCTCAAAGCTCCTCACGGAACAACAGAAGCCGAAACTAATTTAAAAGTAGCAATAAAATTACAAAATTTATTAGAGCAAAGTGGTGCAACAGTTATATTAACTCGTTCTGATGAAAATGCCATTTATGATTTAGATAGTAAAACTTTAAAAGAGAAAAAAATATCTGATATTCACAATAGAGTAAAAATGGGCAATGAAAATCAGGCAGATATATTTGTTTCTATTCATTTAAATAAAATACCTCAAAATCAGTATTATGGATGGCAAACATTTTATAAAGAAGGAAATGAGCAAAGTATGAAACTTGCTAAAAGTATCCAAACTAATCTAAATGAATCTATTCAAAGAGAAAACAATAGAGTAGCAATGAAAATAGATAATATATATATTGTTAAACATGTTGAAATACCTATAAGTATTGTAGAATGTGGTTTCTTATCTAATCCAGAAGAAGAAAAATTGTTATTACAAGATGATTACCAAAATAAACTTGCATGGGGAATCTATAATGGAATAATGGATTATTTTTATCAGTAGATAGTATATTTTAGAATGCCCATAAAAATATCATTTGGGCATTCTATATAAAAATCAATATTTTTCTACAGAACAAAATTTTTTCAGTTTTTTTATAAAAAAAAATAAAAATGAATCTTTCGAACACTTTTATTTTTTCTCTATTTTTAATTATAAAACTTCTATTTAGCCTTTCTTTTATCTATTACATATGTACTACCAGGTATAGTTTTTGCTAAATGTTTTACCTGCGCACCTGCTTCTCCTATTTCTAATATATTTCTAAATCTATTTTTATTTACCTCCACAACACCAACTGAAATAGATACAATAGGAAATTGCTCCACAACACCCTTTCTATTTTCTACTTCTATATATCCTCTTTCTATATCCTCTTCATGATAATAATTTATTACATTTTTATCAAACTCAGCAATTATATCCTGACAAGCTTCCTCACAATCTATTCCAGAAACAATTGCTACAAAGTCATCTCCACCAATATGCCCAACGAAACTAGACTCAAGTTCCAAATTATGTACATTTCTTAATATTGTTTTTGCTGTAAATTTTATTATTTCATCACCTTTAAAAAATCCATAAACATCATTATATGCTTTAAAATTATCTAAATCTATATAAATCATTGCAAAATCTTCTTGATTTAATAGTCTTTTCTTCATTTCTGCTTGAATTTGAATATTACCAGGAAGACCAGTTAACGGACTTACTCTTCTGTTAACATCTAATAAGTTTAAAAGATTTATAATAGTATAATAAAAATAATCTTCATCAATCGGAGAAATTATATAATGTTCTACACATGTTTTTAATATCTTTAGTCTATGTTCTTTCTCTTTAATTGAAGAAACAACAATTACAGGCGTTATAATATTATCATCATTTTGCTTTATTTTATTACAAATCGTAATAATATCGTCTTTAATATTATCTTCATTTATAATTATTAATGATGGAATATTTCTTAATGCTATATCTATTTGTTTTGTAAGAACTTTTTTAAATCTATAATCTTTATTATCTTTAAAAAGATTATTTGCAATATTTTTTAGATTATCATCATTATCAATTATATAAATATCTTGAATCATTATTTTCTCTCCTTATCTTCTTTTGTTTACTTTATTCCTTATTTTCTCTCTTAAAGCTTTAAAGTCGACTTTTTGATTTAAGAATTGTGTTATTTTTTCAGATTTCATTGTTGGGAATGCTTTTTTTAATCTTCTCGCTTGCCTATATATTTTTAATCTTAAAATTGCTTGTCTATATTTCAAATCTTCTATGATGTTTTCTATATCCCTTATCTTATCTTTAGCATCTGATTTAGTTTCTTTTAACTCTTTTAGTTTTTCTTTTATTAACTCTCCAAGTTCTCTAATTTTTTGTAATTTTATATCAATAGATTGTACTTTTATTGTTGTAACAATACAATCTATTATTATAATTATTACTAATATAATATCTGTATAAATTAATGTTTTATTACTTATATGTAAAACACATCTTTCTACACTTGGATGAATATATAACGTAAATATAACCCCTAATATTCCCCAAAATATAGAATTCATTAAACAAACTCTTCCTTTTATATTTAAAAAATTATTTGAATAATCCCAATATTTCGTATTAAATTTTTTTTCTAGTAGCGCACCTACAATATATTCCCAAACAGATAATACTATAAATCCAGCTAAAAATAAAAGTACTAAGTTATACTTAAATTTATTTAAAAATAATAACATTATAATTGCACCAAATCCATATATTGGGCAAATAGGACCATATAAAAATCCGCTATTTACAATTTTTCTTTGGAGTATAGATTTAAAAATTGACTCTAATACCCATCCAAAGAAAGAATATATAATAAAATATAATAGCAATCTTAAAATTTGTATAGAGTCAATATTCATGTTTTTCTCCTTATTTTACATTTAATAGTTACATTTACCAGAGAACTCTTGTACTAGACCACTCTTATTGTATGCTTTTATTGTAATTTTATTTTCTCCTTGTTGTAATGCCTGTCTAATTTCAAATTCTTTTTTATTTTCATTTGTATTCTCTTTTGTATAGTCTGTACCATTTAAATTATATTCAACTTTTGTTACTTCATCATCATCAGTTACTTTTATTACTAATTCTCCACCTGACTTTCCTACAGAAATCTTAGGTTTAGAAGCTCCTAATATATCTTTTTCTTCTTTTTTAGAATTTCCATTTTTATCTACTGCTACTATTGTAAGTGTATTTCTTCCTTTTTTTACTTCTATTTCCTGTGTTATTTTAGTTTTATCATCTCCAGAAACTTCGACTTTATTTTCTTGTTCATCATTCCATTTATATGTTATATATGACATTTCTACATTGTCTTTTGCTTCTATAGTAATTTTTCCAGGAACAGCTTTTATATTTATTTCTGGAAGTGTTACATCAGTACTAGGATCATATTCAAATTTTTTCTCACATTTTGTTTCTATTCCATCACTATCCACAATAGTAATATTAAGCACACAATCTCCATTTGGAACAACTAATTCTTCTTTTATTTGTGTTTTATTATTTTCATCTATTGATGTTTTTTCTCCATCGTTCCAAGAATATTCAACTTTGCTTATACCTTTACTATGTGAAATATCTAATATAGCCTTTCCTCCTTGTGAAGTTACATTTACATTTGGTGTACTATCTGATTTAGCACCTATCTTAGTTTTTGAATCTTTAGTAACCAAAGCATATGTTCCTTGCACAATAAAAAATAGAGAAAATACTATAATTATTATACAAAAAGCTTTAACAATTTTAGTTATATTGTTTTTTTCTTTTTTCCCACCTGAATAAAGTATTTGATTCATTCTTTCACCTCATAGTTTTATTTATATTTTCATTAATTCCCTATTATACAATAAATTATAGCATAACGATTTTTTAAAGTAAACTATATTTGTCTAAAATTTTCGAATCTTGAAGGACCTTAAAAATATGTAGTCACTTTACTATCTTAATAAAAGGAGAAATAGCTAAATTATGCTTTTTCTCCTTTCATTTTTATATTATTTTACTAAAGCTTTTTTAACAACTACTATTCCTACTACTAGTATTCCCAAAACTGTAATTGTTAATACAATATATACTGCCGCTTGACCTGTTGTTGCTGTTATCATTACTTGTGCATCATCTAAGTCATCTTCATTCATATTCATATTACCTGGTGTTGAATCAATATCTTTTGTATTATATTCATTACTATCTTTACTAATTTCTGCTACGTTTGTTTTTATTCCCATATTATTTTCACCATTTATCCAGGTTAATACTATTGTTACATCTTTGCTCTCATTTGGTTGTAATAATGTATCTTTTAATTCTTCAGTTGTTACTTTACCATTTTCTTCTTTCCAATTTGGATTATCTTCTTTTACAAATTTTAATCCTTCTGGTATATAATCTGTTATTTCTTTTGCATATCCTGCAATTTCACCTTCATTTGTTACTCTTATTACATATTCAAATTTTACTGTTACATTTTGAATTTCACTTGTCTTTACATCAACTTTAGCTATTTTTTCTTTTTCCCCTTCAGGTGTATTTCCTGTTTTTATTATTTGTTCATTTCCATCTTTTGTTATTATAGCCTTTGTAACACATTTACTTAACGCTAAATCAAAATATTTTACTCTTACTCTTTCTGTATCTTGATCATCTTCACCATTAATCCATACATTTGGTGTAGAATCTATATCTTTTGCTGTCTTATTATCCATATCTCTAGCCTCAATAATTTGTGCTTTATTTTCTACAATTCTATCTTTACTAGATGGTTCTGTTACTCTAAATACAACTTGTATATCTTTATAATCTGGTGTATCCATAGTATTTTCGTCAAAAGCTTTAATTAAATTTCCTTCTCCACCTTTTTCTTTAGATAAATATGGAGTCCAAATTTTTATTGCTTCATTTGCATTTTCTGTTATTTTATTTTTATTATCTATCATTTTCCATTTATATTGTTTATTTATTTCATTATCTGGAACGAATTCCAATCCATCAGGAATATCGTCTTCTATAACAGATGCATATCCATGAACATTTCCTTCATTGTATACTCTTATTGTATATGTAACTAAATTGTTATTTACAACACTTTCAAGTTCATCATTCTTTTTATATGTGTAACTTCCATTTTCTCCCTTAACAAATTCTGGCTCTCTTGATTCTAAATTCTTATCATCAACCTTTGTAATAAATTTCTTTAAACTCATATCAAATTTTTGCTCTACATTTGGTACTACAACTGATATCACATCATCTTTAATTTCTGCTGTAATTTGAACTTTTTGATCATTTTCAATTTCTACATCTTTAATTATTTTTGTACTATATTCAGAATCTTTATCAAAAGAAATTCCTGTCACCTTACACTTATTATCGACTTCATTTTTTGTTATATAAATGCTTATTGGTTCTTTTATTTTTATAAATTTCTTTTGTCCTACATCTCCTGTATATGAAATTTCATCTATAGTTAATTGTTCAATTTTATCATCATAAATAACTTTTTTATCTACAACTACACTTTCACCATTATTGTCTGTAGTATATATTTTTCCATCTACATTAAAGTTTATATCAGAAATAGGATTATTATTTTCATCTACTTTTCTTAAAATCACACTATATTCACCTAACACTTCTGTATTAGTAATTGTAAATTCATAATTTATTCCATCTTGTCTTTCTGTAATTTCTTTAGATTGATAATACCAATCTAATTTTTCTATTTCTTCTATTCTATATGTAATTCTATTACCATAATCATCATAATTTGGTAAATCTTTTATTACATATACCCACTTATTATCTATAACTTGACAACTTTCTTTAGAAATTGTTATTTCTTCTGTTTTATCTTCGTTTTGTTTAATTGTATGTAATTTTACTTTAATATACTTTGGTCTTAACTGATACTCATTATTATTGTCATTCCAAATTTTATTTATTGTTATTTGAGTATTTTTTAGTTTATTAATTATCTCCATGCTTCCATCTGGATTTGCTTGTGTAATTGTTACTTTTCCATTATTTAAGCTATATGAAACATCATAATCTTTTGTAACTTTTGAAAATTCATTTCCCTCAGCATCTGTTTCTGCTATAGTATATTCTTTATCTAATAATACATTTTCTATAACTACTGCATGTACTGATTCAGAACCTGCTTTTATAGTAAATACTACTTTTGCATCTTGTAATTCTCCATCTGCATTTAAATATTTATCTCCCTGTTTTACCACGAAATAATATTTTGCATTTATTGTATTTGTTATATCTTCATTTTGTGAATTTTTAACTTTCTTTGTAACTGTTAAACTTCCTCTTTGTAATATATTTTTTAATGTAATATATTTATTTTCTCCAGCGTAATTTTTACTTACTACATATGACTCAAAGTTATTTATTTTTTCTTCTGTTATTTCATATGTAATTTCTTTTCCTCTTACGCTATCATATTTAGGTAAGTTCTTTATTACATAAGCCCATGTTCCATCATCATTAACTACGCAATCACTTTTATTAATTGTAATTTTTTGTGTACTTACTGCTGTTGTATCTACATATCCTTTTAACGTTACTGTAATAGAAGATGGAATATAACTTACATCACTCTCCCACATTTTATTAACAGTAATCTTCACTGTATCTTTTGGTATTTCAAATTTATTTGTTACTTCGTAATCTATTTTATTTTCTGTTTGTGCTTCTATAACTTTTCTATTATTCAATGTCATTACATTTTTATAAGTATAATAAATACTATCTGGAACAACCTCATAAACTTTATATTCTATTTCATAACCATTTTCGTTATATTTTAATAAATCGTTACAAGAATATTTCCAATTTGTATCTTTATTTACTGTAACTACTCTTATTTCTTCATTTGTATCTGTTCTGACTATTACAAACATAACTGTCTCTGGTCTAAAGTTTTCTTCATATAAGTTTCCTCCATTATCCCAGTTCTTAGTTATATTTAAACTTCTATATTCTACTTTTGTAGTAAAAGTATTAGTTATTACTAATCCATTTATACTTTGAGAATAGAAATCATAATTTGAATTTTCAGATATTGTATAAATTATTTCATTACCGTTTTTATCTAATACTGGTAAGTTTTTAAAAGTATACTTCCATGTATAACCATCTGTTGCATTTGAAGTATTTATTTCTACATTTTCTAATTTGTTTCCATTTATATCTGTTGCTATATTAGAATTTGCATATAATGTAACATATATTTTAGATGGTCTATGACTTGTATTTTGACTATCATTCCATTTTTTAGTAATTTCTAATTCTTTTGTTTTTATTCCATTTGTGATTACTACTTCTGGCACTTCTTCTGAAGTTTTAATAGTCACTGTATTACTACTATAAGAAATATTGTAATCTGAATTATTAGAATTTAATTCTTCACCATTAGCATTTACTTCTATAACTTCATATTCTTCATTTAGTATTAAGTTACTTATTTTTACACCACTTGTATTCTTTGGATTGATCTCCCATAATGCATTTGAAAGTTTATCTTTGTTTCCTATCAATGTATCTATTTGTTCTATATAAGTATCACCTTTTTCATCATGCATTACATATCTATTACCACTCATTTTTACTACAAAATAGAATGTTTTATCTATATTTTCTGATATATCTTCTGTGTTATATGTTACCTTTTTGTTTACTTTTATATTTCCTACTTGTTCTGTATTTTCTATAACTACTTTATATCCATCTTCTGTTTCTATTACATTTCCTACATTTTGGTTATAATTTAAATTATCTAATATCTCGACAATATTATATTCTATTTTCTTACCATTTTCATATTTTGGTAAATCTTCAAATGTATATGTCCATTCATTTGCATTACCTTGAACTTGATTATTGCTGCTTATTGTAACTGGATCTCCTACATTTGTATAACTTGTTTCACCTTGTAATCTCTTTTGTAATTGAATTTTTATTTCTGTTGGTCTTATATTATGGAAGTTGTTATTATCATTCCATTTTTTTGTTACTACAAGTTTTTTATTAATTAATTTATTAATAATTTCTACATTTCCGTTTGGACTTTCCTCTGTAATATTTACAGTATCAGAAGTATTATAAGATATATTATAATCTTCTGTATTATTTCCTAGCGGTGTTCCATTTATGTCTGTTTCTATTACAGTATATTCTTTATCTAACAATACATTTTGAATTGTTACACTATGCTGAGAATCTCTTCCAGTTGTTATTGTAAATTTATATAGATTTTCTTGTAGTTCACCATTTGCATTTAAGTACTTGCTTCCAGATTTTACAATAAAATAATAACTTGCATTCATATTATCTGTTATATCTTCATCATGTGCACTTTTAACTTTTTTAGTAACTGTTAAAGAACCTCTTTTTAATGTATTTTTAAGTGTAATAGATTTACTATCACCTTCATAATTACTATTAACTACTTTTACTTCAAAGTTTTTTAGCTTTTGTTCTACTACTTCATATCTAATTTCTTTTCCTGTTGCACTATCATATTTTGGAAGATTGTTTATTACATAAACCCATGTTCCATCATTACTAATTGTACAATCATTCTTAGAAATTATTATTTCTTTTGTATTAGTTAAATTATTATCGATATATTCATTTAAAACTACTTTAATAGAATCTGGAATATAACTTTCTAATGATTCCCACTCTTTATTAACTGTAATTGTTATTTTATCACCAGGAACTGTAAAATCATTTGTTATTTTTGTTCCATCAATACTTGAATTATAAAATTCAGAATTGAAGTTTTCTTTTATTGTATAAATTATTTCATTTCCATTTCTATCTAATACTGGTAAATTACTAAATATATATTTCCATGTATAATCATCTGTTGCATTTGAACTATTTAATGTTACTTTTACATCATTTCCATATATATCTTTAGCAATACTATCTCCAGCATATACTATAATTTCTATAGATTCTGGTCTATGACTTGTATTTATACTATCATTCCATATTTTAGTAATTTCCAAATTCTTAGTTTTTATAGCATTCGTAATTGTTATCTCTTCTATTTTTGATGCACTTTCTACTGTTACAGAATCACTACTATATGTAACATTATAGTTTGAATTATTAGTTCCTATTTTTTCACCATTTTCTGTAACCTCTATTACTTGATAACTTTCTCCTTTTATTAGATTATCAATTTCTATATCATTTTTGTTTTTAGGATTGATTTCCCATAATGCATTTGCAAGTTTATTTGAACCCACTAAAGATGAAATTGTTTCTATATATGTGTTTCCATTTTCATCATGCATTACATATCTATTACCACTCATTTTTACTACAAAATAGAATGTTTTATCTACAGAGTTTGATATATCATCATTGTTATATTTTACTTTTTTCTTAACTTTAATTTTTCCTGTTACTTCTGTATTTTGTATTTTTACTATGAATCCATCATCATTTTCACTAATTTCTGGTTCAGTTTTTTCATAATTTTGACTTGTTGAAACTTCTATAACTTTATATTCTATTTTTTTACCATTTTCATATTTTGGTAAATCTTCAAATGTATAAATCCACTCATTTGGATTTGTTGCTGATTGATATACTAAACTATCTATTGTAATTTGATCTCCTACATTTGTATATTCAGTTTCGCCTTCTAATCTTTTTTGTAATTGAATTTTTATCTCTGTTGGTCTCACATTATGGAAGTTATTATTATCATTCCATACTTTAGTAAATTTCAACTTAGTTAATTGCTCTTCTACCCAAACACCAACTTTTGAAGATTCTGCTACTATGTCATCAGATATTACTTGACTATTATCTTCATATTTAACAGCTGTATAGCAATATCCAAAGTTATTCCAAGAAATATGATCTTCTCCTGAATTTTCTATTTCTTTTCCTTCTGGTATACTTGCAATTAATTTTACAACCACTTTCTCTTTTGGATTAATATATAAATTTTCAGAGAAAGTTATTCTTATATTAACATCTCCATCCTGGAATCCTTCATGCCATGAAGCTACTTGGTTTCCTCCTATCCAGTCTGAACTTTCAGAATTAAACGAATTTTGTTTTTCATTTGAAAATTCTACTTTATAATCAGTTCCATTTGTTAATAACATTTCTGTTTCTTGTTTTGTATCTGAATTATATTTATAAAATTTAATGTTTTCTAAATTTTTATATTTTATTGAAAATCCTGAATTTCTGTTATCATCTGTTAATGTATATTTATCTCCTACATATGGAAGTCTATCAATTAACACAAGTTTTTTCATTGTATCTTCAGAATTATTTTCTATATTTAACGTGTATCTAATGTCTTCTCCTGCTTGACCTTTCATTGTTTGTTCTGTTTTATTATTACTACTTGCATATCCATATAGTGGACTAGAAGTATCATATAAAGTTTCTACTTCTTTATATGATGTTGTTATTATAGCAGAATATGTTGTTACAGAATCTTGTGCATTTATTGCTTTTTCTCCGTTAAAATATTTAACTGTTCCACTACATACATTACTATCTAAAAATCCATCTTTTATTGTTAAATATGCATTATTTATAAATTTACCAGCTGATGGAGTATCTACTTTAGTTGAAAATGTTATTATCATTTTATAACCTGGTTGTAATCTATACTCATCACCATTAAAATTCCATTTTATCAAATTCTTAGTTATTCCATCTTCTGTAATAGTTGTTACTTCTGGCTCTATAAATGCTGTATTATATCCATTTGAAGAACTATCATATGCATTTATTGTTTTTATAGCCTTACCACTATCATCATATATAATGATACTTGGATAATATTTAGCTGTACTTGTAGAATTATTTCTGTATGTATCATCATAACTATATAATGTAGGTAAAACATCTTGAATTGTATAATTTAACATATCTTTAGCATTTGTAGCTTTTGCATTTGTAATAGATACATTCCAAACAATATGAGCGCCTTCTGTTGCTCCTGTAGTTAATCTTGGATTATAACCTGTTTCATCCTTTTGTGTAGTATTATCAAAATATGCACCTTGGAATTTCTTTTCAAGTCCTGGATAAGTTTGTTCTTCTAATATAACTACTTCTGCTGTATCTGATACAGTTTTTTCTCCTATTGTAATTGATGCTGTATTTATTGATGTTATATTTCCTTTAGCATTATCATCTAATTTAACTAAATAATAAATTGTATAATATATGCTTTTATTTTGTGTACTTTCTGCTGGTGGGGTAATTGTTATTTGCATATTGTTTCCATTAATAGTTGTTTTATATGAATTAAAGTCATATTCAAATCCACCTTCATATGTTTGCATTTTTATATTAACAATTGGTAAATTGCTATCAGACTCGTCTGTTACATATTTTAAATTCGTATTTCCTAAAACATCATTAATTGTAAAAGTTTCATCTAAATATCCTTCTGTTACAACAGATAATTTATACATAAAGTATTTATTATTTACATCTTTGTACAATAAACTTAATCTATCTTTATATGTATTTGCTGTAGAAATATTATCTATATCTGTTAATGCAACGCCTTTTTCTATAGATTTAATTCCTTTTGGTGCATACAAAGTTTCAGATGGATAAACAACATTATCTTCTTTATTTTTTACATAGTTAGTTGCTCTATAAAATTCTGTATTAGATGTTTTCATTGAATATTCCCAAGTAATTTCTTGATTTGGACTTAAAGAAAATTCTCCAATTCCATCACTATAAAGTCTTGTATAATCATTTCTATCATTATAATCTTCTGTTGTTATATCAGCGCTTCCCCAATAGTAAATATAAGGAGTAGTAAACCATCCAATATAATTTTCATTTTGGTCATATTGTTTTACAACAATGCTTCCATTGTCTGTTGTAATACTTGTGTCAGAAACGTCAATTTGTGTGTAATATGAATTATCTATTAATAATTGGCTTGCATCACTTGCATATTCATTAAGTACAAGTTTTTTAACATCATTTTCACCAATATTTCTTATTTTTACTCTGTATACTACAGTATAATTTTCTCTTACTAAAGTATCAATATTATCTACTTTTCCACCTGTAGTATTTTGATATATTAAACTTCCTTTATCATCATAAATTCTATACACATATTTTTCACAATCCACTTTTTCTGCCGGTTTTACATAAATAATTGCTGTAGATTCGCGATCTAAAGTTTCACTTTTAGCAGTATTTCTTATTTCTAATATTCCATCTTGTGGCTTTACATTTACAGTTCCAGGTATATACAATTTAATTGTTTGCCATTGTGAGAATATATTATCTGTAAGACCAGTTCCTGTATATGTCCATGTTATATCATTTCCATTTATTTCTATTCCATCTGTATATTTTGTTCCATTTACTTCATAGTATACTTTACTAGAATCCCAAGAAATTTCTGAAGGAATTGTATCTTTTACTACAATTTTTCCACCTACATCATCTAAATTATAACTTACACCTGTATTTCTTAATGATATCGTATATGTTATTGCATCTCCATAACTTGCTGTAATGCTTGAACTTCCATTTACAAGTTTAGTTAATGTTGTTGATTGTTCTGGATCTATCACATAAACGTAATCATCATCCCATTTTTCATTTTCTCCATCTTTATCTACATAAACTTTATTAATTATTGTAGATGGTGCATTGTCTTTTACCTTACCAACTAATGTATAAGTAATAGTCTCTCCTGCACGTACTGTAACATTACTCCAAGTTACTTTAGTTACATTGTTTCCATTTTCATCTGTTTCAGTTGTAATAGTTCCACCATTACTATCTGTAACTTCAAATCCATCTGGTATAAAATCTACAATATCTGTCGTTGTATCCATAATACCATTGTTTGTTACTTTAATTGTATATGTTATTGTATCTCCAATATTTACATTAGCATTATCAGAAACCTTACTTATGGCTAAATCCACTTTTTTCTTTTGAGGTACATCTGCATAATCTACCATTGTATTATTAGACCATAACTCATTTCTTAAAGTAGTATTATTATCTCCTGTAACTTTTACTGTTACAGCAAGTACTAATTTTCCACCTTTATTAATTGTTGCAGATCCTTCTATTTTTCTTCCATCATATTCATTTTTAGCCCATGTTACATCACTTGCACCATTTGTTTCAACGACTTCTGCAGATACAAATTCAGTACCAATTGGAATCCAATCTGTAAAATTAACCTTGCCAGTTTCAGAACCAGAGTTATCTATTGTTATACGGTATTTAATCTCATCACCTTGAACTACAAAACCTTGTCCAGCATTCCATGTATTATGATTATCTTTTACAGAATCAACTTCTTTATCATAATCAAATTTACTTCCTGGTTCCTTTTCTATTGTTGTTTCAGCTGATACTTTATCTGCAGTTCCCTTGTGGAAACTTGATTCATAAGATGATTCTAGTTCATTTTGCAATGTTATTGTTGTTCCCTTACTAATATTTGTTCCATTATTTTTTATTGCATTTACAACATCAAAATACATCTTATTTGTATCTGAATATAAATAATTGTTTATTTCATTTGAAGAATCTAAGGTATAACTTATATTTACTTTTCTTATATATGTTCCATCTGTAGTTCCAACAGTAATTTTTATATCATTTTCATCTATTCCAGAAAAGCTTAAATAACTCTTTAATGTATCCAAATCCTCAATATTAATTCCTGATGGAATAGTTAATGTATCATTTACTGTTATTTTAGTTATTGTTTCATTATCTGGATTATTTACTAAAGTTCCTCTTAAAGTATATTCTAATAATGAATTATTTGTAGATAAATCATTTCCACTTGCATCTTTAATAACAGTTCCATCTGGTGAAATATATAATGAATTATAATTTACATTTTTACTATTACTATATTCAATTAAATTTTCTCCATAACTTTCTATTTCAGCTGTTAGTTTTCCATTACTAAAGTTTTTATTAGTAGCCATTGTAGCTGTAGTTTTACCTTTTTCATGGAACTCACCTGTTAAGTTAAAAGATAATGTAGTACCAGATTTCCAACCAGAAATTACAATTTCTCCAGTTCCATCTCCTTTATCTCGTACCCAAGCCTCTATTATATTCCCTTCTGATGCTTGAATTTTTATTTTATTTTCACTATTTAAGTTATATATATCAAAATCCAAACTATCCAAATCTATTACATAATATTGGTCACTAGTTGCGCTTGCACTAAGTCCTATAAATACATGTAATGATACTGGTTCATCAACAGGAATTGATGTAACCTTTTGATTTTTACTCATGAAATATAAATCTCCAGAGATTATGCTCTCATTTCCATATATTTCGCTTGTACTACTTTCAGCTAAAGCTGCAATAACCGCACTAACTAAAATCAAGCAAACTATAGAAATAATAGTAATTACTCTTTCATCTAATTTTTTAAACTTATTCATATTAGTTATATCCTTTCTTTTTGGTCTTTTTCGCTATAATAATTATAAGTACTTATAACTTGAATTGTAAATCCCACAAAACTTGGCAAAAGTGTTTCTTACGTACGGAAGTACATTTCTAGTGTTTTGTTACATTTAGTTTACATTTTCATAATATATTTTTAATATTATATATAATTCTTAAAAAGCTTACGGATATATGCTTTACAGTACTATCACCCCAATCAAATTTCCAAAGATAAATTTTTCATTTTTTCTATCTTTTATTTAAAAAAACTTGATAAACTTGCCCCGTCCCCAACATAAAAAAAGAAGTAGATTTTATCTACTTCTTTTTTTACTTACTTTATTTAATTATATATTTCTTTACTCCGTATATTCCTACTGCAATTACTGCAAGTACTGCTATATAAATTCCTAAGTACATTACTTTTTCTCCTGTTGTTACTGTTAGCATTACTGGTGCATCATCTATATCATCTTCTCCTGGTACTTTGTTGTTTGGTGTTGAGTCGATATCTGGTGAACCATATTCATTATAATCTTTACTTATTT
>ERZ824473.325-NODE-325-length-91446-cov-18.918778_pt1 | contig 91446 bp, 57 predicted proteins | sample MGYA00519874_ERZ824473 | MGnify/ENA primary metagenome ERZ824473 (study PRJEB31778, sample SAMEA3449151) | human gut metagenome | biome: human gut; feature: human-associated habitat; material: faeces | place: United Kingdom | collected 2010/2012 ...
TCTCGACCGTGGAGTAGGAGAGGAAGCGTTTGTAGTTGTTGGTGCGGCGCAGGAACAGCGCGCCGACCACCAGCGATAGCACGCCGACGAGCAGCAGCACGGAGCGCACCCACGGAAAGACCTCCGTGGCCGAGAGCACCTTGTAGACCCGCAGCAGCGCCAGGAACCCGGCGTTGACCAGTCCCGTGGAGATCAAGGCCGAGGCCGGGGCCGGGGCGGCGAAATTGGCGTCGACGCCCACGGTGTAGAGCGGGAACAGCTCGGCCTTGCAGCTGTAACCGCAGAGGATCAGCAGGAAGGCCGTCTTCAGGTAGAGGGCGCTGCCGCCCGGGGCCGCGGCGGCGACGGTGGCGTAGTCGAGCGACTCGCAGTCGGTGGCGGCGGCCAGTAGCAGGATGCCCAGGTAGGCCATGGCGATGCCCGTCGAGCAGACGAAGACGTATTTCCAAGCCGCTTCCAGCGCCTGCGCCGTGCGGCGGTGGTAGACGATGCCCGCCGAGCAGAGCGTGGTGGCTTCGAGGAAGATCCACGTCACGGCGAGGTTCGAGGCGAAATAGGCTCCTGCTATGGCTGTGGTCAGGAGCATCAGCAGGCCCGCGTAGGTGCGGGTCTGGCGCAGGTCGCAGTCGTGGAGGCTGGCCTTCGAGTGGAAGAAGGCAAAGGCGGAGACGATGCAGAGCAGGCAGTAGAAGAGCGTGCCCGCGGCGTCGAAGGCGAACCACACGGCCGAGGTTTCGCCGTAAAGCCCTCCGGCGACGATCCGAACGGCGAAGGCCGCCTGTACGGCGTAGAAGGCCGCGCCCGTGAGGCGCAGCAGGCTCCGGCGGCGGGCCGTGAAGGCCGCCGCCGCGATGAGGACGCTGAAAATGAGGTAGCAGATCATGGCGTCAGTCCTTTACGTTGGTGAGTGAATCGGCGTCGTCGGCGTGGAGCTTGCCGTCGATCTTGGTGAAGAAGATGCCCAGCATCAGCACCGAGATGAGGATGTCGAGCAGGATGGCGAAGTTGATCAGCAGCGGCATCTCGACGCCGATGGCCGTCGAAAAGAGGAACACGCCGTTTTCGATGACCAGAAAGCCGACCATGTGGGAGAAGATCCGGCGGCGCATGACGATCAGGATCAGTCCGCTCAGCAGCGAGTAGAAGGCCACGCCGAAGAACACCAGGTCGATGGTCGTGTCGGCGATGTAATAGGTGACCGAGGCGCTCACGGCCAGCGCCACGAGCGACAGCAGCAGCGATCCGGACTGTGTGGAGCCGGAGCGCCAGACGCGGTTGATCTTCGTGCGGCGGATGACGGCGAAAAGCAGTCCCGGAACGAGGATACCCTTGAAAAGCAGGGTTTCGAGGCAGATGAAGGCCAGTTCGGCGGGGTTGATGGCGTGCAGCCGCACCAGGGCGACGGCGAACAGCAGCCATCCCTGGAGGCCGATCAGCGAAGCGAAAGTGCGGAAACGCTCGGTGATGGCCAGGTAGACGAGCGTCACGACGTAGAGGATGATCAGCGGAAGTATCATTGCAGACCGATGTTAAGTTGCAGCAGGTAGCCCGTGAAGAACACGAGGACGGCCAGTGCCGCGACGGTGAGGATGAAGGTGGTGTTGCGGGCGAGTTTGTTGCGGGCCTGGGTCGATTCGACGATGCCCACCGAAAGCCCCGTGACGAGCACCGCGAGCGGGGCCGCCGCCCACCAGCGGGGGCAGCAGGTCGCGGCGACGGCGTCGGCGGCGAGCACCGACAGCGCGGCGGTCTTGAGCCATCCGCCGATCTTGATGTAGGCCAGGTCGACGCCGCAGTAGTCGAGGCACATCACCTCGTGGATCATCGTCAGCTCGAGGTGCGTGCGGGGGTCGTCGACCGGCACACGCCCGGCCTCGGTGAAGACGATCTTCACGAGTACGTAGGCCGCCAGCAGCAGCACCACGACCAACTGCACCCCGTTCACGGCGTCGCCCGAAAAGATCGCGGCGAAGGAGGTGTAGCCCGACAGCAGGGCCAGCGTGCCGAAGACGAGCATCAGCGCCGGTTCGACCAGCGCGCCGTACAGGGCTTCGCGGCTGGCGCCCATGCCCTCGAACGAACTTCCGGTGTCCATCGCCGCGAGGATGAGGGCCACGCGGCCCAGGGCCAGGAGGTAGGTGAAGGCGACCAGATCGCCGTCGAACGACAGCACGGGGCGAAGGTCGCCCACGGGGACGAACAGCGCGGCGACGAGGGCCGTGCCGAGCGTGACGGACGGGGCCGCGCGGAACACGGCGGTCGTCGTGGGGGAGTAGACGGCGCCCTTGCGCAGCAGCAGGCGCACGTCGTAGAGGTGTTGGGCGAAGCGGATGCCCTTGCGGCCCGCGAGCAGCGCGCGGGTGCGGTTGATCAGTCCCGGAATCGCCAGGGCCGCCAGCAGAAGAAGGAGTGTGTTGAGTGCTGCCATCTTAAATCACGTTAAATACCGACAACAGGAACACCAGCCCCAGGAAAGCCAGTGCGAAAAGGATGTAATGGTTGATTTTGCCCGTGCGCAGGCGCATCACGCGCTGGTTGATCACGCGCAGCAGCTCGACCCACCAGGCGGCGAACAGCCGGCCGATGCGGTCGCGGTGGCCGATGTCGAACGAGTGGGCCGCGGGGAAGATCTCGCCCTTGCCCACGGGGGAGCCCTGGCCGCTGTTCTGGGTCAGCGACGTGGCGATGGATTGAAGCCCTTCGGAGAAGGATTCGCCCGTGTACTGCATCCGGACGTTCGGCGCCGTGAAGCCGCAGCCCCACGTGGGACCTTTGGCGACGGTGCGCGTGCGCAGCGTGCGGCGGCGGAGCCACAGCAGCAGGGCCACGACGGCGATCAGGAGCCAGGCCGTGCGTCCCGCGGCGGCGAGCGGCGGCGAGAGCAGCCAGTCGGCGGCATCGGCCGGGGTGCGGAGGAAGAAACCCGCGGCACGGGTCACGGCCGAGACGGCCGCCCGCGGAAACAGCCCCACGAACAGGATGCCTGCGAGCGGCAGGGCCATCGCCGCGATGCGGAAGGCGTCGGCCTCGGACGACTCGGCGACCTCGTGGGTGCGGGGCGAGCCGAGGAAGACCGTGCCGTAGAGTTTGGTGAAGGCCAGGACGACGAGTCCGCCGATCAGTGCCAGCGCGGCCAGTCCGGCGGCGGAAGCCAGGGTGTTGCTGCCCGAGGCGATGCCGTCGAGCATCCCGAGATAGATCAGCAGTTCGGAGACGAAGCCGTTGAGGGGCGGCAGGGCGCAGATGGCCGCCGTGCCCGTGAGGAAGAGGATCGCCGTGAGGGGCATGTGCTTCGCAAGTCCGCCCAGCGCGTCGAGCGACGTCGAGCGGGTCTGCGAGAGGATGTTGCCCGCGCCGAAAAAGAGCAGGCTCTTGAACAGCGAGTGGTTGAGCGTGTGCAGCAGGGCGCCCGTGACGCCGCACAGCGCGACGAGCTGGTTGCCCGAGGATTTGCCCAGCGCGGCGACGCCGAGTCCGATGAGGATGACGCCGACGTTCTCGATCGAGGAGTAGGCCAGGAGGCGTTTCACGTCGTTCTGCACGGCTGCGAGGATCACGCCCCACAGCCCCGTGACGACGCCCGATGCGAGCAGGATCACTCCGGCGGTGTGCAGGAGAGGTTGTTCTCCCAGCGCGGCCGTCACGCGCAGGATGCCGTAGACGCCCGTCTTGATCATCACGCCCGACATCAGGGCCGAGACGTGCGACGGGGCCGCGGGGTGCGCCTCCGGGAGCCAGACGTGCATCGGGAAAAGTCCCGCCTTCATGCCGAAGCCCGCCAGGAACACCAGCAGCAGCGGCAGGCCGGGCTGCGTGCGGAAGTAGTCGCCCAGCGCGCCGAACGTGGCGGCGCCGCAGGCCGCGTCGAGCCGTACGAAGCCGATGACGAGCAGCACGAAGCCGATGTGCATCATGATCAGGTAGGAGAGCGCCGCGCGCCGGACCTCGCGCCGCTGGGCGTCGAAGAGGATCAGCAGGAACGATGCCACGGTCATCAGCTCCCAGAAAAAGAGGAACGAGAAGCCTCCGTCCGAAAGGACCACGCCCAGCATGGCGTAGAACATCGCCACCAGCGCCGTGTAGTGCAGCGAGATGTGGGCCGGGGATTTCTCCGCGAGGCAGTGGGCCAGGTAGCCCCGCGAGTAGAGCACGGCGGCGACGGCGCCGACCGAGATGATGATGACGAACAGCGCCGAAAGCCCGTCCATCGAGCCGGTGTCGCCGCCGAAAAGCGTGCCGGGGATCGACCACACGGGGGCGCTGCCCGCTCCGGCAAGCACCCCGACGGCGCGCGCCGAGCACCACAGGGCGCCGGCGGCCGTGAGGGCCAGGGCTGTCCAGACTTTGTGCCGCAGCGGCGCGGCGAAAATGGCCGCCGCCACCGCTGTCAAGGCGATTAGCAGGTAGAGAAAAAACATATTTCAGAGTTTTATTGCATTCCTAACCGTTGACCACCGCTGCCATGACCACCGCCGCGAGGGCTGCGGTCTCGGTGCGCAGGCGCTGCTGTCCGAGGGTGATCTCTTCGAAACCGCTGGCCAGCGCGAAGGCGATTTCGCTCGGCGAGAAGTCGCCCTCGGGGCCGATGAAGACCGTGGCCGTCTCGCCCGGACGGAGCGTGCGGGCCAGGTAGGCCTTCCCGGCCGACGACTGCGCAGGGGCGCAGTGGGCGATGAATTTCCGCCCCTCGGGGGCCGACAGCACCGCTTGGCGGAAGGGCGTGAGCGGGTGCAGCACGGGGCGGTAGGCCTTGAGCGACTGTTTCAGCGCCGCGGTGACGACCTTCTCGCCCCGCTCGGGCTTGAAGACCCGGCGTTCGCTGTGTTCCGTTTCCAGCGGAACGACGGCCGTGACGCCCACCTCGGTGGCTTTTTCCAGAAACCACTCGAAACGGTCCGAATTTTTGGTCGGCGCGACGGCCATCGTCAGCGCGTAGGGCAGTTTTTCGAAGCAGGCTTCGGCGCTGACGACCCGCACGGTACAGCGCCGGGGATTGTCGTCGGTGATTTCGCAACAAAATAAATTGCCCCGTCCGTCAGTTATATGGATGCGCCCGCCGCGCTGGAGCCGCAGTACGCGGATGCAGTGTTTCGACTCCTCCTCGCTCAGCGTATGGAGCGGGGGGACGATGTCCGGCGCGTAAAAGAGTTGCATGATTGGAGACGTATTATTTATTTTATTTACAGATTTTTATTGTAACTTTGTCGAATAATGCGCGACAAAGTTACTAAAATAACACGATCGATGAAACGTATCACTGCTTTATTAACACTTTTTCTGGCCATGACATTCGTATCCTGCAAGTCCGGGAAAACCGTGGGTGAAAATCCCTTTTTCGCCGAATGGGAGACCCCCTACGGCGTGCCGCCCTTCGACAAGATCGAGCCGGCGCACTTCCTGCCCGCGCTCGAACGCGGCATGTCGCTGCACGAGGCCGAGATCGACGCTATCACGTCGAACAACGACGCGCCGACGTTCGAGAACGTCATCCTCGCCTACGACGCTTCGGGAAAGATGCTTTCGCAGGTCGAGCTGATCTTCGGGATGCTCTGCGCCGCGGAGAACACCCCCGAAATGCAGGTGCTGGAGGAGCAGATAATGCCCCGGATGGCGGCCCACGCCGACAAAATCCGTCTCAACGGGAAACTTTTCGAGCGGATCAAGGCCGTCTACGACCAGCGTGCCGCGCTGGGACTCGACGCCGAGCAGAGCCGTCTGCTGGAGAAGACCTACCGGGATTTCGTGCGCGCCGGAGCGCTGCTCGACGCCGGGCAGAAAGCGCGCCTGAAGGCGATCAACGAGGAACTGTCGCTCACGGCCGTGAAGTTCGGGCAGAACATCCTCGCCGAGAACAACAACTTTACGCTGGAACTCGCCTCGTCCGACCTGGACGGCATTCCGGTCACGGCCCGCGACCTGGCCCGCGAAAAGGCCGAGGCGATGGGCCGGAAAGGCAAATACGTCTTTACGCTGCACAAGCCCAGCCTGATCCCGTTTCTGACCTACTCGTCCAAACGCGACCTGCGCGAGCAGATTTACAAGGCCTACCTCAACCGCTGCAACAACGGCGACGAATATGACAACAAACAGCTGATCAACGATTTTATCCGCCTGCGCACGGAGAAGGCCCACCTGCTGGGCTATCCCTCGTATGCCGCCTACGTCGTGGACGACCAGATGGCCGGAACGACCGGCGCCGTGTACGACCTGCTGGAGGAGATCTGGACCCCGGCGCTCGAAAGCGCCAAGGGCGAGCTGGCCGAGATGGAGGAGCTGTTCCGGAAGGATTTCCCCGAGGGCGAGTTCGCGTCGTGGGACTGGTGGTATTACGCCGAGAAGGTCCGCAAGCAGAAATATGCCCTCGACGAGGAGATGCTGCGGCCCTATTTCTCGCTGGAGAACGTGCAGGGAGGTATCTTCTTCCTCGCCAACAGGCTCTACGGCATCACTTTCCGCCCGATCGTCGTGCCGCTGTACCACCCCGAGGCGGTCGCTTACGAGGTGCTCGACGTCGACCAGTCGCACCTGGGCGTGCTCTATTTCGACTACTTCCCGCGCGACGGCAAGAGCCAGGGCGCGTGGTGCGGCAACTACGTGGAGCAGACCTATGAGGACGGAAAACGAGTGGCGCCCGTGGTGTCGATCGTCTGCAACTTCACGCGTCCGGCGGGAGGCAATCCCGCGCTGCTGACCCTCGACGAGACCGAGACGCTGTTCCATGAGTTCGGACATGCGCTCCACTTCCTGTTCCACGACGTGAAGTACCGCGGACTCACGGAGGTCGAGGGCGATTTCGTGGAGCTGCCCTCGCAGCTGATGGAGAACTGGGCGTTCGACCCCGAGGTGCTGAAACAGTATGCCGTGCATTACCGTTCGAACGAGGTGATTCCGAAATACCTCGTCGACAAACTGCGCCGCAGCGAACTTTTCAACCAGGGTTTCATGACCACCGAACTGATCGCCGCGTCGCTTTCGGACATGGACATCCATTCGATCACCGAATACGAGCCGTTCGACCCGATGGCGTTCGAGCGCGAGGCGCTGACCGAAAAACGCGGACTGATCCCGCAGATCGAGCCGCGTTACCGCTATCCCTATTTCTCGCACATCTTCGACGGCGGCTACTCCGCGGGCTACTATTTCTATACGTGGGCCGAGGTGCTCGACAAGGACGCCTTCGAGGCCTTCCGCGAGAGCGGCGACCTGTTCAACAAGAAGATCGCCGGCGACTTCCGCCGCAAGATACTCGCCCGAGGCGGCTCGGAGGACGGCATGACCATGTACCGCGACTTCCGCGGCAAGGACCCCGACAAGCGGGCGATGCTCCGCGGCCGCGGCCTCCTGAATGAACCCGAGCCGGCCGCCGAAGACGCTGCGACCGCCGCCGAAACGGCAGCAGCCGCCCGGGAAAACTGAAACTCGCACCCATCGAAAAAGAAACCGCATAATTTGACATAAAATGAAAAAAGTACTGGTTATTATGGCATTTTCCGCTATGGCCGCAGGCTGCGCCGACAATTCGGTTCCCAAGGCGCAGCTGCCCGAACTCGATCTGTCGAATCCCCTCCTCGCGGCGTGGAACACGCCCCACGAGACTCCGCCGTTCTCCGAGATCGAACTCGCGGACTACGAACCGGCGTTCGACGCCGCGATCGCCTGCTCGCGCGCCGAGATCGACGCGATCGTGAACAACCCCAAGAAGCCCACGTTCGGCAATACGATCGTGGCGCTGGAGCGTCAGGGCGAGCTGCTCAACCGCATCGCGGGGCTTTTCTTCAATCTGCTCGAAGCCGACACGTCGGACGAAATGCAGGAGATCGCCCAGCGCGTGCAGCCCAAGCTGACCGAACTGTCGAACGACATTTCGCTCAACCCCGAGCTGTTCGCCCGGGTGAAACAGGTCTACGAGCATCCGGGACGACTCCGCAAAGAGGACAAGAAACTGCTGGAGGACACCTATCAGAGTTTCGCACGCAACGGTGCGGCCCTTTCCGACGCCGACAAGGAACTTTACCGCAAGTACACCTCCGAACTCTCGGGGCTGACGCTCCAGTTCGGGCAGAACGCGCTGGCCGCGACCAACGCCTTCACGCTCAACATCACCGATCCGAAGGTGGTGGCCGAACTGCCCGCCTTCGTGAAGGAGGGCATGGCCGCCGAGGCCAAGGCCCGCGGCGAGAAGGGCTGGACCGTGACGCTGCAACATCCCAGCTACCTGCCGTTCATGACCTACTCGTCGAACCGCGAACTGAAGGAGAAACTCTGGAAAGCCAGCAATTCGAGAGCGCTGGGAGGCGAGTTCGACAACACCCAGATCGTGAAGAAAATCGCCAATACGCGTCTGAAGATCGCCAACCTGCTGGGCTACAAGTGCTATGCCGATTACGTGCTCGAACGCCGCATGGCCGAGAACACGAAAACGGTCAACGACTTCCTCGCGGAGCTGCTGGCCGAGACCAAGTCCTATGCCGACGCCGACTACCGCACGGTGAGCGATTACGCCGCTTCGCTCGGTTTCAAGGGGCAGCTGATGCCCTGGGACTGGTCCTACTACACCGAGAAATACAAGGATGAGAAATACGCTCTGAACGACGAACTGGTGAAGCCTTACCTGAAACTCGAGAACGTGAAGAAGGGCGTCTTCATGCTGGCCAACAAACTCTACGGGCTGAACTTCACGCCCAACGACAAGGTCGCGGTGTACCATCCCGACGTGACGGCCTACGATGTGACGGATGCCGACGGCCGCTTCATGGCGGTCCTCTACCTCGACTTCTTCCCCCGCGAATCGAAGCGTTCGGGAGCGTGGATGACCGAGTTCCGCGGCACGAAGATCGAGGACGGCGCGGAGACCCGCCCGCTGGTGTCGCTGGTGATGAACTTCACCAAGCCCACCGAAACGGCTCCGTCGCTGCTGACGTTCGACGAACTGGAGACCTTCCTCCACGAGTTCGGGCACGCCCTGCACGGTATGCTGGGCGAGGGCAAGTACGAGTCGCAGACCGGCACGAACGTCTACCGCGACTTCGTGGAACTGCCCTCGCAGCTGATGGAGAACTGGGCGACCGAGAAGGAGTTCCTCGACCTGTGGGCCGTGCATTACGAGACCGGCGAGCCGATTCCCGCCGAGATCGTCGACCGTATCGTCGCCGCGCAGAACTACCTGGCGGCTTACGGCAACGTGCGCCAGCTCTCGTTCGGCATGACCGACATGGCATGGCATACGCTCACCGAGCCGTTCGAGGGCGACGTGGAGCGGTTCGAAGCCGTCTCGATGGCTCCGACGCAGGTGCTGCCCGTCGTTTCCGGAACGGCGATGGCTCCCGCTTTCGGCCACATCTTCTCGGGCGGTTACGCCGCCGGATACTACGGTTACAAGTGGGCCGAGGTGCTCGAAGCCGACGCCTTCTCGCTCTTCAAGGAGAAGGGCATCTTCAACCGCGAGGTGGCCTCGTCGTTCCGCGAGAACGTCCTCTCGAAGGGCGGCACGGAGCATCCGATGGAACTCTACGTGCGTTTCCGCGGCCACAAGCCCGAAACCAAGGCTCTCATCGAAAAGATGGGTCTGGGAAAATAGGCGATCTGTTCGCCGATTCCGGAGGAGGGCCGCCGCTGGCCCTCCTCTTTTCGTATCCCGGGGTCCGGAACCGCAGATTGCGGTTTCCGATTTATTTTTCGTATCTTTGCAGCTTGGGAAGAGAATTTTTTTGTTGACTACGCCTATGCTTGAAAAATCGAATGCCGCATTGATCGAGGCGATCCATGCGCATACGCCGCAGCATTCGAATCCGGCTTCACTGCTGATGGACATGCTGAATATAGGCCGCGAGGCCGCCTACCGGAGGCTGCGCGGCGAAGTGCCGTTCACTTTCGGAGAAGCCAGCGTGCTGTGCGCGCGGATGCACTTTTCGCTCGACCGGGTGGTGGGGCTGGCGGCTACGGACAAGCTGTCGTTCCAGCTCAAGTTCAAGGAGTTCACGGCGCCGCTCGAAACCTATAACGAGATTCTGGAGCGCGACATCGCCTTTATGCGCGAGGTGGCGTCCGACCCCACGACCGAATTTGCCACGGCGACCAATTCGCTGCCTGCCGAGTTCTACGGCAAATACGACAACCTGAACCGCTTCAAGCTCTTCAAATGGCTTTACCAGCACGAAGTGGGCAACCCTGCCGTGAGGACCTTCGAGGAGCTGAAACTCCCCGGGGAATTGCAGCGCAACTGCCGGGAGTACGTCAAGTGGGTGCAGTCGGTCGCGACGACCTACCTGATCTTCGACGACAGCAATTTCAAGCACTGGCTCAACGCCCTGCGCGCCTACCGGGAGATGCACCTGATTTCGCAGGAGAGCGTCCGCGTGCTCCGGGACGAACTGTTCGCCATGCTCGACGAGATGGAGACGATGGCGGTCAAGGGGGAGTTCGAGAACGGCAACAAGGTCTTCCTCTATCTTTCGGACATCGACCTCGAATCGTCGTACAGCTATGTCACGACCAGCAGACACCAGGCCGTGAATATCGGCATGTTCTCGCTCAACGGGCTGCGGACGCCCGATCCGCTGATGTACGAATATGTGAAGAAATGGATCAAGACCCAGAGCCGGTTTTCGACGCTCATATCCGGCAGCGGGGAGCTGCGGCGCATCCACTATTTCAAACGTCAGCGCGAGATCGTCGCCCAGCTGGGCTGACGCCCGGTCCCGAAGCGGAGGCTCTCCGGCAGGCACGAAAAGAAAGGGGAGGATTTCACAACCCTCCCCTCGAAGCTTCCGGATGTGCGGAACATAGTTGCGTCACTGTTAAGCAATCCTTCCAACTTCTGTGGGCGTCACTACATGCAAACTGAATTCTTCATAGTCCCTTTCGGAACTGGTACAAACGTACGCCATTTCGGCGGGCGAACCAAGACGGAAATCGAAATAATCCAGAATGCGATGTTCTAATTTCGTGTATGGAACGGATTGCAGCCGTTTTATTTTCGATAATCGGTTATTCCGGGCGAATGCGTTTCGAATATCGAAACGAAAGGCTTCCGGCGCTCCGGAATCCGAAACGCCGCTTCAGTCCGCCGCAGGGATGAAAAAACGACTAAATTTTGCACGGGCCGTGACGAAGTAGTAAAAAATTACTACTTTTACCCCGCCCGTTCATACCGGCCATTTTCATGGAAGACGAAAGAACACTGCTCGAAAAACTTGCCCGCGGCGACCGCGCGTCGTTCGACGCCCTCTACATGAGGTATGCGGCGAAGACCGAGGAGTTTCTGTGCCGCATGCTCAAGAACCGGGCCGAGGCCGAGGACATCACCCACGATCTGTTCCTGAAAATCTGGCAGAACCGCAGTTCGATGGCCGGCGTCACGGCCTTCGGCTCCTATCTGTTCCGCATGGCCCGCAATGCCGTATACGACCGTTTCGACAGCCGTACGGTGCGGACCAACTTCGCCCGGCAAACCAATCTGCTGCCCGAATACGAACTTCCGGACGTGGACAACCGCGACCTGCTGCTGCTGATTCAGCTGGCGGTGGAGAAGATGCCCGGGCAGCGGCAGCGCATCTTCCGCATGAGCCGTGAGGAGGGCATCGCCAACGACGAGATCGCCCGGCGCCTCTCGATCTCCACGCGCACCGTCGAAAACCAGATTTCGAGAGCCTTGTCCGAACTGCGCAAACTCGTCACGCTGATCCTGTTTTTCTTCTAAAAAACTTTTTTAGTCTTTCGGGCGTGCGTAACGTCCGTGTGAACCGTCTTATTTGTGAAACGGGAAAGATTGTTATGTCTGTGAATCGAATAAAAACCATTATCGAGACCTTCCTCGGCAGCGACATGCCCGGGGAGGTGCAGCAGCGCTTCGCGGAGTGGCTGCGCGACCCCGCCTCACGCGGCGAGAAGGAGCGGGCGCTGGAAAGCTACTGGAACGGACTCCGGGCCGAGGAGCCGGGAGGCCGCGAACGCAAGCTCGAACGGCTCCACGAGGCGATGCGCCGCGGCGAGCGGTTCCGTGTCCGCCGCATCTGGCGCAACGTCGCGGCAGCGGCCGCCGTCGTGCTGCTGGCCGCCGGGACGAACTACGTCGTGGTGAAGGACTACCTGCGCACGAAGATCGAAACCAACATCGTCACCTCGGCCCACGACAAGGGCGAGTACGTGCTGCCCGACGGCACGCATATTTGGCTCAATGCCGGGAGCGTGCTCCGCTATTACGGCGACCTGACGGGCCGCCGCAGGGTGGTGGAACTCGACGGCGAAGGCTTCTTCAAGGTCCGGCACGATGCCGACCGTCCGTTCATCCTGCGGATGGAGGACATGAACATCGAGGTGCTCGGCACGGAGTTCGACGTGATCAACTACGCCGAGTTCGCGACCACGGAGGCAATTCTTTGCAGCGGCAGCATCCGCGCCTACGGCGGCCGTCTGCCGGCGCCCGTGACGCTGAAGCCCGGCGACAGGCTGGTGTTCGACAAAAAGGAGGGGCGCGCCTCGCGCTCGCGGGTTTCGACGCAGAACTACTCGCAGTGGATGGGCGGCTCGCTGTCGTTCGACGACACCTCGCTGGCCGACATCCTCACCAACCTCGAACGCTGGTACGCCGTCGAGATCGATGCCCCCGAGGCGTGGACCCGGCAGGTGCGCATGTCGTTCAAGCTGATCCGCAACGAAAGCATCGAGGAGATTCTGAAAGCCATGTCGCTCGTCGTGGAGATGGACTACGTCTGCGCCGGGCGGCACATAACGATCATTCCCCAACAACCGAAAAATTCCTAAAAATTACGCGCCTATGTAAAAAGGACCTGGACTTTCCCGCTTTCACTTCCGGAACGCAGAACCCGTTCCGGCCATTTCGACCATTACCTAAATTACAAACCCATGCGTAAACTTATCCAAGCTAAAATCCTTGGTGTAGCCCTGCTATTGCTCTTACTGACCACGGGAGGAAGGGCGCAAACTCCCCCCCCCACGGTAAGCATCGCCAAGGACAACGTCTCTGTCGAACAGGTTTTGAAAGAGATCGAGCGACTGACCAATTACACGTTTTTCTACAATAACGGCGACTTCGACCTCAAGCGGATCGTCTCCGTCGCGGCCGTGCGCAAACCCGTGGCCGAGGTGGTGCGGCAGATGCTGCCCGACTGCTCGTGCCGTTTCGAGAACCGGAGAATCATCCTCGTCAAGGACGCCGCGTCCCAAAGCCAGACGGTGAAGGGCGTCGTCAAGGACGAAAAGGGCGCGCCCGTGATCGGCGCCACGGTCCTCGTGACCGACGCCGGGCAGACCCGGGGCATATCGACCGACATGAACGGCGGCTTCACGCTCACCCTCCCGGCGCTTACGGCCGAAGCCATGCTCGAGGTGTCGTTCATCGGCTTCGACACCTACAAATCCGCAATCGGAAGCCGCACGTTCTTCGACGTGGTGCTGACTTATGCCCAGCAGAGCATCGACGAGGTGGTCGTGGTGGGATACGGCGTGCAGAAGAAGGCCAATCTCACGGGAGCCGTGGCCACCGTGTCGCAGAAGGAGCTGAAGGACCGTCCCGTGTCGAACGTCGGACGCGCCCTGCAGGGCGTGATCCCCAACCTCAACGTGAAGCTCTCGTCGGGACAGCCCGGAGCCGGCGCGACCTACAACATCCGCGGTACGACCTCGCCCAACGGCGGCAGCCCCCTGGTGCTGATCGACGGCGTCGAGACCTATCCCGACCGCATCAACTCGAACGACATCGAGTCGATCACGGTGCTGAAAGATGCTTCCTCTGCCGCGATCTACGGCGCACGCGGCGCGTTCGGCGTCATCCTGATCACCACCAAGAGCGGCAAGTACAACGAGAAGGCCGAAGTGTCGTACAACGGCTATTTCTCCGTCTCCAGCCCCACGACCTCGACCGACTACGAGACGCGCGGCTATTACTCGGCCAAGATCGCCGACTTCTTCATGATGGCCACGCAGAATACCCCCTACACCTCCTACACCGAGGCCGACTACAAGGCCCTCTGGGAGCGGCGCAACGACAAGACCGAGAACCCGGCGCGCCCGTGGGTCGTCACCGACAAGCGCAACGGCCGCCAGCAGTACGTCTATCTGGCCAACTTCGACTGGTACAACTACCTCTACGACGACAGCCGCCCGACGTGGGACCACAACATCAACATCAAGGGCGGAACCAAGGCGCTCTCCTACATGGTCAGCGGACGCTATTACCAGCAGAAGGGTGTCAACCGCATCGAGCCGGACATGTTCAAGTCCTACAACTTCCGCGTGAAGCTCCAGGCCGAGATCAAACCCTGGCTGACCATCGCCAGCAACACCAAGTTCTTCCAGTCGAACTACAAGTATTACGGCTACGAGGACGAGTACAACAACTTCCGCAAACCCACGCTGCACGCCCTGGCGTCGTTCGTACCGGTGAATCCCGACGGGACCGCCGTGTCGCACACCTCGGTGACGCAGTCGTCGACCCATTACCTGATGGACGGTTACAACGCCATGATGCAGAAGGGCAAGAGCTTCGGCAACAAGAAGACGCAGGAGATCACCACGACGTTCGAAGCCACGTTCAAACTGCACAGGAACTTCAACGTCAAGGCCGATTTCAGCTACACGCAGGGATACCTCCACAACGACTACCGCAGCGTCAACGTCCAGTATTCGCAGTATCCGGGCGAGGTGATGACCGAACCCGAAGGCAGCTTCCCCAACAAGTACAAGGAGGTCGTATGGGACCAGAACTACTATGTGGCCGACGTTTACGGAACCTACAACAAGACTTTCGGCGAGAAGCACAATCTGACGCTGATCGCCGGTTACAACTACGAGGCCAAGTATTTCCGCGACCTTACGGCGGCCAACGACGGCCTGCTGTCCGAGGACCTCTCGGACTTCAATCTGGCCAAGGGAACGACCAACTTCACGCTCAACGGCGGCCGCAACGAATACGCCATCATGGGCTGGTTCTACCGTGCGGCATACGATTACAAGGGCAAGTACCTGGCCGAAGTCAACGGACGCTACGACGGCACGTCGCGCTTCCCGCGCGGCAAGCGTTACGGCTTCTTCCCCTCGTTCTCGGCGGCCTACCGCATCAGCGAGGAGGCGTTCTTCGAACCGCTGCGCAAGACGGTCGACAACCTCAAGATCCGGCTCTCGTACGGTTCGCTCGGCAACCAGCAGATCGGTTACTACGACTTCATCCAGACCATCACGACCAAAGGTTCGATGAGCGACTATTCGTTCGACGGTACGATCCTCGGCCAGCACGCCACGGTGAGCGATCCCGTGTCGGGCAACCAGACCTGGGAGAAGGTCGTCTCGAAGAACCTCGGCGTGGACCTCAACATGTTCAGCAACCGCCTCTCGCTGACGGCCGATTTCTACATCCGCGATACGAAGGGTATCCTGGGCAAGGGCAAGTCGCTGCCCTCGATCTACGGAGCCGCGGAGCCGCAGGTCAACTCGAACAACCTCCGCACGAGGGGGTATGAACTGGTGCTGGGCTGGCGCGACTCGTTCAAACTTGCCGGCAGCACCTTCAGCTACGGCATTACGGGGTCGTTCTCGGACTACACGGCCAAGTACACCAAGTGCGACAACCCCTCGGGGCTGATCGGAGACCCCTATGTGGGCAAGAAGTACGGCGAAATCTGGGGTTATAGGGTCGACGGGCTGTTCCGCAACGACGAGGAGGCTGCCGAGTATGCTTCGCGCGTGGACCTTTCGAAGGTCGCCGCAGGCTATTACTCCGCGACGGGAGCCTACGGAAAAGGCGTCCGCGGAGGCGACATCAAGTACCTCGACCTGGACGAGAGCGGCATCGTCGACGGCGGCAAGGGCACGCTGGAAGACCCGGGAGACCGCCGCGTGATCGGCAACTCGTCGCCCCGCTACCAGTACGGTCTCACGCTCAACCTTTCGTGGTACGGATTCGACCTCTCGGTGTTCATGCAGGGCATCGGCCGGCTCGACTGGTATCCCGGCGCGGACAACCTGCGCTTCTGGGGTCCGTACAGCCGTCCCTATGCCACCTTCATCCCGAAGAACTTCATGAGCCAGGTGTGGAGCGAGAGCAATCCCGACGCTTACCTCCCGCGCGCCCGCGCCTACACGTCGCTCAACTCGACGCAGGGCGTGGCCTACTATACCAACGACCGCTACCTGCAGAACCTGGCCTACTGCCGGCTGAAAAACCTCACCCTCGGCTACACGATTCCCAAGCGGCTGACATCGAAGGTCGGCATCAAGGAGTGCCGTGTCTACTTCAGCGGCGAGAACCTCGCCACGTGGAGCGCCCTGAAAAACGATTTCCTCGATCCCGAGCAGGCCGCCGCCGATTCGGACAAGAAGTCGAACGTCTATCCCTGGTGCAGGACCTATTCCGTGGGTCTGAACTTAACCTTCTAAAGCGACTGCCGTTATGAAAAAATACATTCTTTATCTACTGACCGGTATGGCGGCGTGCGGACTTTGCAGCTGCGAGGACGCGCTCGACCGCTACCCGAAAGACAGGCTCACACCCGATAACTTCTTCCGCACGGAGGAGGAGTGTCAGCTCTACACCAACGATTTCTACACGATATTCCCCGCCGCCGGGACCATCTACGGCGAGACGGCCGACATCATCGCCAAGACCACGCTCACGAGCGAGGTACTGGGCAACCGCACCGTGCCCGCGACGGCGAACTCCTGGAAGTGGGAGAAGCTGCGCGACATCAACTTCTTCCTCGAACACTCCTCCAACTGCACCGACGAGCACGTGCGGCTCGAATACGAGGGCGTGGCGCGCTTCTTCCGGGCGTGGTTTTACTTCGAGAAGGTGAAGTATTACGGCGACGTGCCCTGGGTCGACCGTCCGATCGACGCCAGCGATCCGCTGCTCTTCGAAAAGGGCCGCGATCCGCGCGAGATGGTGATGCAGAAGGTGATCGAAGACCTCGATTTCGCCGCCGCCAACCTGCTCGCCGAAAAGTCGGTCTACCGCGTGACCCGCTGGACGGCGCTGGCGCTCAAGAGCCGTGCCTGCCTGTTCGAGGGAACCTTCCGCAAGTATCACGGGCTGGAGGGCTGGGAAAGCTACCTCACGGCCTCGGCGACGGCCTCGAAGCGGTTCATCGACGAGAGCGGATACTCGGTCTACACGACGGGAACGACGCCGTATCTCAACCTCTTTTCGTCGCTCAAGGCCCTCGACACCGAAATCGTGCTCGCCCGGGCCTACAACACGGCCATCGGTCTGAAGCACGACGTCAACGGCTACCTCACGAGCATCACGATGGGACGCCCCGGCCTGCTGAAGAACATCGCCAACATGTATCTGATGAAGGACGGCACGCCCTTCACCTCGCAGCCCGGCTGGGAGACGATGCAGCTTTCGGAGGAGAGCAAAAACCGGGACGGCCGCTTCGCACAGACGCTCCGCACGCCCGGGTACAAGCGCATCGACGATACGGCGCTGTCGGCCCCGAATCTTGCGGCGACGATGACCGGATACCAGCTCGTGAAGTACCTCCAGTCGGCCAAGTACGATTCGTACAACGCGTCGACGAACGACCTGCCGCTGTTCCGTGCCGCCGAGGTGATGCTCAACTACGCCGAGGCCAAGGCCGAACTGGGAACTCTCACGCAGGAAGACATCGACCTTGCGATCAAGCCGCTGCGCGACCGCGCGGGCGTCGCGAACCTCTCGCTCACGCAGGCCAACGACAATCCAGATCCCTATCTGGCTTCGCCGCAGACGGGCTATGCCAACGTGACGGGCGACAACAAGGGCGTGATCCTCGAAATCCGCCGTGAACGCACCGTCGAACTGCTGATGGAGAACCTCCGCTACTGGGACATCATGCGCTGGAAGGAGGGCAAGCGTTTCGAAAAACCCTTCACAGGGCTGTATTTCCCCGGCACGGGTTCTTACGATCTCAACGGCGACGGCGTGGACGACGTCTGCATCTGGTCCGGCTCGAAGCCTTCGACCTCGGCCCCGGCGGTCTACGAACTGAACAAGGAGATCTTCTTGAGCGGGGGCGACAGCGGCTACATCGTCATCCATACGGATTACACCCGTTCGTGGAACGAGGAGCGCGACTACCTCTATCCCGTGCCCACCGACGACCGGGTGCTGACCCAGGGCGCCATTACGCAGAATCCCGGCTGGAACGACGGCCTGAACTTCTAACCTGAAAAAAGAACGATTATGAAAATCAAGCGATTCATACTGTTCGCCTTCTCCGGCTGCTGCCTGGCGCTGGCCGGGGCGGCCTGCTCCGGGCTGGAGGGCGACAACTCCGACTTCGATTTCGGGGACATGACCTCCAATGCTCCCGACAACCCCTACGACGGGCAGGGTTACGACCGTCTGCCCAACTCGGTGCGGCTGGCGACCTACAACACCCACCGCTGCGAGGGCTGGACCCAGAACGCCGGGACCGACCGCGCGAACTACAACAACACGGCCAAGGTCATCTCGCTGATGGACCCCGACGTGATCGCGCTGCAGGAGCTGGACAAGAACACCACGTGGCATCCCGACGACCAGTTGCAGGAACTGGCCGACCGCACGGGGATGCGGCCCTATTACTGCAAGACGATCGACTACCGCGGGGGCGACTACGGCATCGGCATCCTCTGCAAAGTGGCTCCCAAAACCACCTATGCCGGCGACCTGCCCGGCACGGAGGCCCGCAAATTCTTCCTGGCCGAGTTCGACGACTATATCTTCATCGCCACGCACTTCTGCCACCAGAGCGACGAGAACCGCCAGCGGTCGTTCGAGATCGTCACCGAGTACATCGCCGCCAACTACGCCTCCTATGCCAAGCCGATCTATCTGGCGGGCGACCTCAACACGTCGAAGCTGCCGGCTGCGGCGCTCGAATCGTGGAAGATCATCAGCACGTCGGCCAACACCTTCGTGAACACCACCTCGCCGAGCCGCATCGACTACGTGCTCGTCTATACGGGCAATTCGCCGTCGTACGAGGTGCTGCGCACCGCCGTGCCCTCGTACGAGGAGATCAACGTGATGACGGTCTCCGACCACCTTCCCGTACTGGTAGACCTCAAAAAGTAAGCGATTATGAAAAACAGACTCTTGAATAGCTTTTTCCGGACGGCGGCGGCCTTCGCGCTGCTGCTCGCGGCCGGAGCGTGCAAGGACGACGTGGCGCTGCCGATGCAGCGGGTAGCGCTGAACACGCACGCGATTCTCGCGCCGTCGTTCGCCACGACGCTCTCGTTCGACGTCGAGGCCAACTGCGACTGGACGATCTCCGTCGCGGGCGACGACACCTCGTGGGCCGAACTTTCGCGGACCGAGGCCACGGGCATGGCGACTGTGGCGGTGTCCATTGCCGAAAACGATACTTCCGGCTCCCGTTCGCTGACGATCCGCGTTGTGGCCAAGCGCAATGCCGCGGCCGCGGAGGAGCTGTCCTTCGTGCAGGCCTCGGCGACGGCCGAGGGGTATCTCTCGATTCCCGACCTGCGGAAACTGGCCGCCGACGGCGACTACACCGTGACGCAGGATGCGAAGATGCGCGGAATCGTGGTGTCGAGCGTCCAGGACAATAACTATTACGACAACTGCATCGCGCTCCAGAGTGCCCTGAAAGCCAACTGCGGCATTACGCTCCGCACCGACGAGGTGCTCTACCGCAAGCCGGGCGAGGAGCTGGAGATCGACCTGAAGGGGGCGGTCGTCGGGGTGAACCCCGGGACCGGCGTGATGGAGGTGAAACCCGCCGCGGACGACAAGGTGAGCCGCACGGAGACGACGCAGGTGACCCCCGCGGCGGTTCCCGTGACCTATGAGCAGCTGATGTCCGGCGATTACGAGTCGATGTACGTCTCGCTCGGCGTGCAGGTGGTGGTCAGCGACATGAACAAGAAGTTGAGCGACAACGTCACCGTGCAGACGCAGGACGACGAGCGTTTCGTGCTCTGCGCGCGGCAGGCCAGCACGTTCGGCATCGACGCGGTTCCCGTCGGGAGCGGCAGGCTTTGCGGCATCGCCGGGATATACGAGGGCGCTTACGCCGTGATGCCCTGCACGTCGGGCGACATCGCGATGACTTCGCCCCGCTTCGACGGAGGCATCACGCTGCCCTACGTGCTTTCGATCATGACCAAGACGGCCTCCAACGGCGCCGGCAAGTACATCTTCTACTCGGGGTCGAACGGCACGGGTTCCATCGACGGCGTGGCGGCGACGGCCATGGACGGCACGGGCGCCGGCATCACGGCCAAGTTGAGTTCCTCGGGCGGTAACCTCGGATTCCGCTACTGGAACGAGAACAGCGGTCACCACAACCTGCCGATGAAGTCGTGGACCGGAGGGAAAGACAAGGACTATGCGCTTTTCACCTTCCCGCTCAACGAGTCGGTCGACGGACCGTTCCGCTTCTCCTTCGGCTGGAGTGCCTCGGGAACCGCCCCGGCGAACTGGACGCTCTCCTATTCGAACGACAACGTCGTCTGGTACACCCCCGCGCCGACGGACGAACCGCATTTCGTCATCCCGCAGGGAAAGTCCGTGGGCAGCGGAAAGAACTTCTTCTACTGGACGATCGACATCACGCCGCAGATTCCGCTGGAACGCCGCGGAACCCTCTACATCCGCGTGACGCCGTTCAACCAGGTCACGGTGAATAGCGGGACGGTGGCCAACGGCGGCGAAATCCGCCTCCACTCGTGCGCCGTCGTGGAGAAAGTGCCTTCGTTCTCGACCGAGAAACCGGCCGGCGCCGTCTACTTCGAGCCGTTCGACAACCTGACGACGGGACTCGACTACCGCCACGGCGACAAGCTGGCCGGCATGCTCAATTTCTGCGGCAGCGACATCTCGGTATGGGACGCCGGGGCGAAGAACGGCTTGTCGGGTACGAACGTCCGCCAGCGTCCCGGGTATGCCCAGATCGGCTTCGTGGAGACGCAGACCGTCGCTCAGGGTTCCTATGCGAACAGCGCGGGATCGCTGCTGACACCCGCATTCGGGGCTTCGGGAACGCTCCGGGTTTCGTTCGACGCCATGGCCTACAAGAACACTTCGGTACACTCGAACAGCGGCGCCAAGGACATGAACGGCGATCTGAAGTCGGTGGTCGTCGAGGTGATCGGCGGCGGCACGATCGACGGCGCGGCGAAGAAGGTCGTGAGCGGTCTGACCTACACCGAATTCAAAAACTTCACGCTGACGATCGACGGTGCGACGGCCTCCACGGCTCTGCGCTTCACGAGCGAACCCGCTTCGGGCGAGTTCTCGCGCTGGTTCATCGACAACATCTGCGTGACGAAGTAGGGGATTGTACGATGATTGAAAAGCGTCCCGGAGCGAATGCCCCGGGACGCTTCGTTTCATGCCAGACCTGCGTCCGGTCAGCTTTCCGCCTTCGTGGTGACGGTGAAGAGCTGGCGGCCGTATTCGTCGGTGGCGGTTATCCGGATCTCGGCGGACGGCGTTACGGGCGTGTATTCGAGCATGTGGTCGGTGCGGTATTTGTCGAGGAAACTGAACGAGGAGATGTCGTTGCCGCAGGCGTCGTGGACCGTGACGTAATAGTCGTCGTACTCCCGGACCGCCTTCAGCTGCGAGGAGGGAACCGCGACCCCGTTTTCGCGGCATTCGAATTTCCACGTCGGATGCCAGTCCCAGACGTTGAGGCGCACGACCGGCTTGCCTTCGGCATTCTTCAGCCCTGAATTGTAAACCCGGTAATACTGCTCGTTCGCGTTGCTGAAATTCACGCTCCGCCGTTCCGTGATCGTTCCGCCGCTGAAATCGTAACGGGTGAACGTCGCCGGGGCGCCGTCGTGACAGAGCGGAAAATACCACCATGCACCGCACACGCACGGGTGCGTGTACTCGGTCACGGTCATGTCGCTGCGCGGTACGCTGACCGTTTCGGCGATGTGGTTGTGGCCCGACCAGATCGTGACGGGCAGCTGCTTGTCCTTATAGATGTCGAGCAATTCGTCGGCGTTGTCCATCGGGTTTGGCGACGAGGCCCCCGGGTTGCGGCGGAAGGCCGGGCAATGCCATGCGATCACGATGCGCTCGACACCCGACGGCATGTAGTCGGCGTCCTTCTGCGCCCAGTCCATCTGGCGTTGGTTGAGGCGGACGGTGTACGAACGGTCGCCGCCGGTGTTGATATACTGCGTATTGTCGAAGACGACGTAGTGCACCTTGCCGATGTTGACGGCGTAGTACGTCGGTCCGAGCGCGGAGATATAGGCCAGTTCGGCTTCCGAGTCGTCGTCGCCGGCGATGTTCTGCACGGCCATGTCGTGGTCGTGGTTGCCGATGGCGTGGAAGGTCTGGATCGGCATGCCCCCGCGTTCGCAGACGTTGACGAAATTGGCCAGCGTCGCCTTGTTGGCGTTGGTCCAGTGCGACTCCTGCGTCATGTCGCCCAGGTTCATGCCGTAGACCGGCACGCCTGCGGGCAGCGATTTGACGTAGTCGCGCAGCGCCTTGAGGTAGGTGCGGCGGAACGTCGTGGAGTCCAGTTCGCCCTTCGGGGGGCAGATCGACGGCGTGGCCGACGATGTGGTCTTGATCATCGCGCGGTTGCGGATGTGCATGTCGGCCGACACGATCATGATGTGGCGGTCGTTGTTGACCTTTTTCAGCGTGAAGTCGTGCTGCTGCACCTTCTCGACGCTCGTGGGGGAGCTGATCCTGCGGTAGAAGCGGGGGATGAACCCGCGCGTGGATTCGACCTCGTATCCCGACGGGACGGTCAGGTAGACCAGTTTCGACTTGTCGGACGACGTGCGCAGCCCGTAGGCTCCCTGTTTGTTCGTGCGCGTCATGTTCACGCCGTCGGTTACGACGACGCCCTGCACGCCGGCGCCGGCACACGTCACGACCCCGCGCACGGTGGCCTTCGGGTCGATTTTCGACCAGTCGACGCCGTCGTCGGGCGAAGGGGTCGGATCGACGGGTTTTTCCTGTTCTCCGGGATCGTCGCCCGAATCCGAGCAGCAGATGCCGCCGGCGGATATCGCCAGCAGGGCGGCCAATAAAAGCAGCAGTTTTTTCATGGTTGCGGTTCTTGCGGTTTGCGGCATGGGACGGTCTTCGGGAAAAGCGGGGAAAGGACGGTCGTCCTCTCCCCGCTCCGACCGTTCGTTACATGCCGTTATTTGTTATAGCGGATGGCGAAATATTCGAGGTTGCTGGAGTGTTCAGCGGCCAGGGCTGCGCCGCTCTTGCTCTGGTTCAGGCGCGCGTTGGCGTAGTCGGAGCCGTCGCTGCAGAGGTCGCTCGTCGGGCGAAGCCGGATGTAGACGTTCGGCTGTCCGAGAATCTCCTGGGGAAGTTCGAAATTGATGCACTTGTAGGCCACGCACGACGAATAGAGTGTGTTCGACCAGACGGAAACGTCGGGGATGGTGTATTCGCCGATCAGGTTCCACTGCGAGTCGTCCTTCGCCGCCTGCGAATCGGTCAGCGACCATTCGGCACACCAGAAACGGGGCGAGAAGAAGCTCTGCTGCGTGTTCATGACGGAAATCTGCATCGAGATGTGCGACGTCGTGATGCCTTCGGTCGAGAAGTTGATCAGCCAGGCGTAGGGGCGGTCGGTGTCGTCGTCCCACCAGAAGTGGTTGGCGAAGGAGGTGTAGCAGTTGCCGCTGACGTTGCCCTTGCCGCGCAGACCCGTGCTGCCGCTGTAGTTGATCTGGCCCGAGGTGGTGGAGATCGCCTCGTTGCTCGTCCAGCCGCCCGTGCCGCAGCCTACGTATTTCGTATCGGCGGCATAGGGCCCGCACCACTCCAGCGTTCCGTCGGGGTTGTGGCTCACCAGGTTGTCCATCAGCGGATTCCAGCTCTCTTTCGAGGGGTCGATCACGATGCCGATGCCGTTCTTGTTGCCGAAGTTGGCTCCGAAGATATAGGAGGCGTTGTTGCCGACGGGACCCAGGTATTCGTAGGTTCCGCCGCCCCACATGTGCTGCTGGTAGGTGCCTTGCAGGTACTCTTTGCTGGCCGATCCCGTGTACTTCTCCTGGTAGGTGTGCGTCAGGTAGCCGTTCGTTCCGTAGGTGGGTTTCTGGACCTTGTTCTCCACGTCGGGATTCCAGTAGCGGTACTCCGTCAGCAGAGCCGAGAAGCTGTCTTCGACACTGTTCTGCATGTTGTCCCAGATGTCGCCCTTGGTCTGGTGGCGGATCTGGTAACGGCCGATGAAGCCGAGCGTCGGGTCGTCGTCCATTTCGGCAGGGTCGGCTCCGTCGCGCCATTCGAAACGCGAGAAACGCTCGTGGACGATGACGCCCGAGATCTTGCCCGAGCCGTAGGGCAGGCGCGTGCCGTCGCTGCGGTAGGCGCAGTTGGTGTTGGTCATCATGTACATGTCGTCGCCGTTGATGTCGCGCACGAGCAGCGGGTATTTGCTGATGCGGTCTGCGTTCGTGCCGATCGCATAGCCCTCGTTGATGGGCGTGATCGCGCCCTTGCGGACGGGGAACTCGACGTCTTTCAGGGTGACGTACGTGTAGATGTCGTCGTCGGTGAGCTGGTTCATCCACTTCTCCTTCACGGGAACGTCCGATGCCGAACCCGCGATGCGCGAAATGACCATCGCCTTGGTGACGTTGCGCAGTTCGTAGCGGTCGGGGTTCTCGACCAGGTAGCCCGAGGCGCCCTGAATGAGGATCTGCACATGGTCGTACTGTTCGAAGACGTTGTCCCCGGCCGAGGCGGTCTGGACGGCGATGCCGTATTTGCCGTCGTAGGTTTCGAGGTAGACGGTCCGGTCCGACATGGTGTAGTCGATCTTGGAAGTCGTGTTCTGCGGATTTTCGCCCGCATTGTGGTTCTTGGTGTTGCTCACCACGATGCCTTCGAGGATGACGTAGTCGTCGACCTTCTTGTTGGTGGCGTAGGTCTGGCGGAACTCCTCGAACGTGATCTGCCGTCCGAGGGTCTCCTTCGCGGTGCGCTGCAGGAGGTTGAATTCGACGGAGACGGTCTCGTCCCAGCCGTCGGTGAAGGAGAGCGACACGGCTGCCGAACGCGGAATTTCGTCGGCGGTGTTCGTCTCGGTCGTGATGACCAGACTGCGCTTTTCGCTCTCGGAATCCACGATTTCGAGGTTCTTGATCCAGTCGGCGTTGTCGGCTTTGGCATATTCGATGTCGACCGTGATCGCCTCGAAGGGGACGTTGGTCTCGATCGGCGAGGTGTTCTCGCCGCCGGCTCCGGCGACGGTGACGGACGAATTCGCGAACTCGATCTTCGCGTCAACGAGCGCCTTCTGCTTGACATAGAGCGTATCGCGGCGCGCATCCACGTCGGAGCAGAGCACGAAGCCCGCTTTGCGCTTGAAGCCTTCGTTGAATTCGCATTCGGCCGTGATGGCACCCTTCCCGTCAACCGTTTCACCGCAGGTCAGGCTGATCCAGTCGGCCTGGCCGATGCGCTCGATATGGAAGGCGCCGTTGGCGTAGATGTCGATGTCGAACGTGTTCGCATCGGCTTCGACGACGAACTCCTTCTCCAGTGCGCCCAGTTTGACCAGGGCCAGGTCGTCGGCGTCGTCGACGCTGCAGGCCGCCGAGGCCGCGCATACGGCCGCAATGCCTAAAAACTTAAATATCGATTTACGACAGTTCATATTTTATACGTTTTATTCGTTGATGTTTTTTCCGGCCGTGCGCGGCGGACGGTGCATCCGCCGCGCAGCCGCAATTCATTTAGTTGTAGCGTACCGTTATCGTGCCGATACGGGCCTGGCTGTTACCGGCCGCAACGGACGGCGACAGCGTTCCCTTCTCGATGCCGAGGTTCGTCAGGTAGGTCGAAGCCGATGTGCCCGGAGCGATGTCCGTGACCTTGTCGGCCACCTGCAGGCGCAGAACCACTTTCTCCCGGCCGAAGCAGTCGGCGGGCAGTTTGCGCAGGTGTTCGGTGAAGCCCGGCGTCGAATCCTGCGAGGTGGTCGACCACCACGTGATCGAACGCTTCTTGATGATCGGGCAGTCGGGGACGGCCTGGAACGTCTGGCCGCCGTCGACCGAGTAGAGCAGATTCCAGTGCGCCGGGCCGGAGAGGGTCGTGTTGCTCATCGAACCGTGGCCCCAGACGATGCCGAAGACCATGTTCGAACCGCTGATTCCCTGCGTGGAGAACGAAATGTCGAAGTATTTGCCCTCGTCTGCGTCGAAATCCCACCACTGCTGGGTGAACATGATGGCGCCGTTCACTACCAGACCTTTCTGTTCGGCGGAGGCATGACCGCCCTTGCCCGAGCAGACGACGTTGTTGAAGTCCGATGCGGCAGCCTGCGTAGCGCCGTATTTATTGATTTCGCCTTCGCCGATCTCCGGTATGAGGTCGATCTTGCGGTTGTTCCAGTTCCACTCGACGACGGTCTTCGAGAACGGTTCGTCGGTCAGCGCGATCTCCTCGGCGGTCATGGCGCGCAGCTGGTAGCGGCCCAGGTCGCCGAAACGGATCGGGGCGACGTCGTCCGCCACGACGATGCCGCGGAACGTGCCCGAACCCTGCGGTACGACGGAGTTGAACTCCAGGTCGCGGCCCGAGCTGAAACGCCGCCAGGGAGCGGCCGTATTGGTCAGCATGTAGATGGTCCGGCCCGTGTTGTCGTAGCACATCAGCGGGGCCACGTCCCAGCGCGGGGCAGTGGCCGTGCCGATCGGGTTGATGTTGTCCTTGAACGAATAGCCGTCGGTGCAGTTGGTGTAGGCGCCGTCCTTGCACATGATTTCGAGGCCGGTGACCGACACCAACGTGAAGATGTCGTCGTCGGTGAGTTGGTCGATCGTCTTCGTCTTGACCGGAATCTTGAACTCGTCGGGTGTCGAGGTTTCGAGTATGTTGGCCGCGGTAAGTCCCGTGATGGTGTAGCACTCGGGGGAGTTTTTCTTTTCGAGCGTGGCGCCGTTCAGGGAGAGACGCACCTTCGAGAAGCGGGCCGGCGTGTTGTCTTCGGAGGAGGCGAACTTCAAGCAGAAGCCCCACTTGCCGTCGAGGCTCTCGATATAGGCCGTCCGGTCGTTCTCGCCGCGGTCGAAGAAGAACTGGCTGGTCTGGGGACTCGAAACGATGTTCTTGCTGTCCGGGTCGCTGACGACGTAGCCTTCGATATACTGCTGGAGCGTGATCTCGCCCGGAGCCAGGGCGCGCACCGTGGCGAAGTCGGTGGCGGTCGGGTAGGGCTTCTGGGTGATTTTGCACGAGGCCGAAACGAAATTGCCCTGTTCGTCGGTGAAGCTGAGCCGGATCGTGGCGGTGCGCGGCTCCGAACCCTCGTTTCGGGCCAGCGAGAACGTCAGCCCTTCGTCGGTGATCGCGGGTTTCAGAATCCACTCGGCCTCCTCTGCGACGGGAACGTCGTACGCCACGTCGTAACCGATCTGGTCGGAATAGGGCACGAGGTTGTTGAGCGTCGCCGGAACCACGCAATCCTGGGCGTAACCTTCGTACGTCTCGGCATTACTGTCCAGTTTGAGCGCCGGTTTGTCGATGCCCTGCGTGACGGTGAGCACCGACTTGGTGATCTCGCCCTTGGCGTCTTCGATGAAGAGGGTCAGATCGGCGATACGCGCGAATCCGGTGTCGTTGTCCGTGACGTCGAACGTGATTCCCTTGTAGGTGACCGAGACGTTGGAAATCCACGGATCGACGGGCTGCGCCTGCTGTTCGTCGCCGCCCTCTTCTCCGCCCTCTTCCGCTTCAGCGCGGGTCAGGACGGTGACGGGATCGTTGGGCAGGCCGTCGCTGTCGTAATAGGTGACGGTGGCTTCCAGGTCGTCGATGCAGTAGCGCAGGTTGGTGTTGATCGGCGTGAAGATCTGCGACCGGGACATCAGCAGCGTAACCGCCGGTTTCGAGAACGAGAGCGAGGCGTCGGTGATGGTTCCGGCCTGCGAGAACATCACCGTGTCGGCCAGGGAGCCTTTCTCGAACACGACGCCGATCTTTCTCGAAATGCCGTAGTTGGCCGAGTAGGTGAACACGATTTCGTTATTGCCGTATCCCTGGAGCTTGTTGAGCGACGCCCACTTCACGGGGCGCGTGAAGCGCGCCGTCCAGTCGCCGTTCGAGTAGACCAGCACGTGCGTCGAGCCGGCATCCTTGGTCAGGGAAAGCTCGCGCGCCGAGACCGCCAGAGGCAGGTCCAGCTCGAAATCCTTCTGGCAGCCGGTCAGGGCCGTCGTCAGGGCCGTCAGGGCGATCAGTACGCCGGCAACCGATCTTTTCTGTTTATTGAATATTGTTTTCATTCGTCTGAAAGTTTCGGATTATTACAAGCCGTAAGCCTTGTATTCATTGTTGTCGAGGTTGTTCTTCGAGTAGGTGACTTCCGTGTCGGGAATGGGGTAGTAGCGGTGGCACGGTTTGATCCGGCTGTTCGCCGTGTTGAGCTGCAGATAGGCGTAGTCGCTGTTGTCCGTTACGGCGTCGTACCAGATGCCCCAGCGGACCAGGTCGTACTTGCGCTGGAATTCGCCGAAAAGCTCGCGGGCACGCTCGTTGCGGATCTCCTCTTCGAGGCGCGCGGGGGTGCGGTAGGTGTAGTTGGACAGACCGGCGCGCGTACGGGTCATGTCGAGGTATTCGACCGCCTTCTCGTAGTTTTCCTTGTAGAAATAGCACTCGGCCATCATCAGCAGCGCGTCGGCATAACGGAACACCTTGTAGTTGTTACCGTCGGCCGAGGACTGCATGTTCGGACACCAGAACTTCGGGCCGCACCACGGGCGGGTGTTGGTGTTGTTGAACGTCTTGTCCTCGTATCCCCACGCCATGTTGTACTTGGCGCGGATGTCCTTGCTCATTTTGGACTGGAGACCCTGGCAGAAATAGACGTTCGGACGCATCGCGGCCCAAACGGTCGCCTGGTCGCCGAGTTCGGGAATCTCCACGCCGTCGTAGATGGCCGAGTTGGCCGCACGCGGGTAGGGCTGGCAGATGCAGGCCACGTTGGAGGTGTAGGTGAGGCCGCCCTGGGTGTAGGTGTGCTGAATCTCCATGATCGACTCCGGGGTGTTCTTGTTCCGGAACAGGATATTCTCCGCGTAATCGTACTGCGAGAGCGAACCGTAAATCGTTTCGATATGCTCCAGTGCGTCCAGCGCGACGTCCCACTGCTTGTTCCACATGGCCATCTTGGCGATGAGCATGTAGGCGCAGGAGGCTCCCAGACGATCGGCTTCGTTGTCGCAGGTGCGGGTCTGCGGGGCCAGGGGAGCTATCGACAGCAGGTCTTCGATGACCTTGTTGCGGGTCTCGTCGGCATCCATGCGCGGCAGCACCTGAATCCGGCTCAGGACCTCGTTGTCCGTAACGTCGTCGAAATAGAACGGAACGTTGCCGAAGAAGCAGGTCAGCGTCCAGTAGAAGAACGCCCGCAGGGTTTTCGCCTCGCAAAGCAGCTGGTGGTACTGATCCTCGCTGATCACCTCGTTTTTATAGGCGCGCTCGATGCCGTTGACGGCGAAGTTGCAGCGCTGTACGCCGAGGTAGCCGTTGCGCCAGACCGTCGAACCCATGCGCGGCACGGCGGGCGAGATGTCCAGGCTGGCGTCGAGCGTTCCCGACGGGCAGTAGGCGATGTCGGTGACGCACTCGGTGGCGATCATGTAGGTATAGGTGTAGATCGACTTGATCGGAATGTAGCATCCGTTGACGACCGACTGGCATTCCGAATATTTGCGGAAGAAGTCGTCGGGATTCGAGATGCCCGATGTGTCCTCGTCCAGCGTACATGCCTGGAACGAAAGCATGGTCATGGCCGCGGCTGTGTATAATATGTGTTTGATTTTCATCGTCTTAATTCTGTTAGGTTAGTATCTCAACTGAAGGCTGAATATGATCGTGCGGGGCTTGGGATACGCGCCCAGGTCCATACGGCGCAGCGTCGACGAGGTTCCCTCGCTGGAAACGTCGGGGTCGAATCCGTTGTACTTTTTCCACAGGAAGAGGTTTTCGCCCGATACGCTCAAGGTGAGGTCTTTCAGCCACGAGCACTTCTTCTTGAGGTCGAACGTGTACGACAGCGTGACGTTCTTCAGCCGGAGGTACGAAGCGTCGTGGATCATGAAGTCGCTCGGAAGCGCGGCGTCGCTTTTCGCTCCGGCCCGCGGGATGTCGGAGTTCGGATTCCGGACGGGATGCCAGGCGTTCAGCATGTAGCGGTACTGGTTTGCGAACTGCGAACCGGCCATGTAGATCTCCGAATAGTTGTAGATCTTGCCGCCGAGCGAGTAGGCGAAGTAGACGCCCAGCTTGAAGCCGTGGATGTAGAACGTGTTCTGCAAACCTCCGTACAGATACGGGTCGGCGTTGCCCTGGTAGATCAGGTCCTCGCGCGAGAGCACGCCGTCGTGGTTGGTGTCGTAGTAGCGCGGGCCTCCGTCGGTGTTGGCCGGGCTGACGTAGGTTTTCGTCACCTTGTTTTCTTCGCGTTCGTCGGCGCTCTTCCACGTGCCTCCGTATTTGAAGCCCCAGAGCGAGTTGAGCGGGTAGCCCTTGACGTAACCGTACATCATGTAGGGGTTGTTGCCCGGCGAGTCGTAGGCCGAAATGAAGTCCTCGGAACCGATGTCGTCGACCTTCTGTTCGTTGTGCGACAGGGTGAGCGTCGTCGACCAGTGGAACTTCGGACGGACGATGTTATGGCTCTCGACCGACAGCTCGATACCCTTGTTCGACGTCGAACCGATGTTGGTCCAGCGCGACGTGTAACCGGTTTGGGCCGCAACGGCCAGCGACATCAGCAGGTCGGTCGTTTTGGATTTGTAGGCTTCGGCCGTGATGTTCAGACGTCCGTTGAACATCGACCAGTCGATCGCCACGTTGTAGGCCGTGGTCTTCTCCCACGTGAGGTCCGGGGAATCCAGGCGGCTGCGGTAGAATGCCACGGGCTGCGAACCGTCGAACAGATAGCCGCCCGTCGTCGAGGAGAGGGTGGCGAGCGAACGGTAGGTGCTGATCGCGTCGTTACCCGTCAGTCCGGCGCTCAAGCGCAGCGACAGGTCGTCGATCCAGCTGCAGTCCTTCAGGAAATTCTCGTTCGAAATGTTCCACTTGAGGGCGGCCGACGGGAAGAACGCCCATTTGTTGTTGGCCGCGAAGTTCGAGGCGCCGTCGTAACGTCCCGTCACGGTCAGGTAGTAGCGCGACTTCCAGTTGTAGTTCAGACGTGCGTAGATCGACGTTTTGGTTTTCTTTGAGTAGGAAGTGCCCGCCGAATAGGTCTCCTTGTCCTGCACGGCGTTCATGTTGTTCCACAGGATGGCGTCGTCCATGTAGCCTTTGCCGCTCAAGTTGAAATCGTGCGAGGCGAAACTGTAGGCCGAGAATCCGCCGAGAATGTCGAACGCATGGCCGTTCTTCTCGAACTTGTAGCCGGCCGTGGTCTCCCACGAGAACGAGTGCTCGTCCCACTCGGCGCGGTAGGCCTCGCCGCCTTCGTTCTCGCCCTTCAGGGGAAGGGTTCCCGGATAGTAACGGTAGGTATGCCGCTGGTAGAGGTAGTAGGAGAAGGTGCTGTTGATCGTGAAGTTCTTCACCGGCTCCAGTTTCAGCGTGAAGGCGTGGTTGTTCGAGTGGCGTTCGAGGTAGTAGGTGTTCAGGTCGATCAGCGCACGTTGCGTGTTGATCTTCTGTCCGTTGTAATACAGCGGGTTATACGTGTCGTTCGGCTTGAGCAGCGGTGACAGATACTGGGCGCTGCTGTACCAGGCCGTTCCGCCGATGGAGGATTTGTTCTGGTCGTTGTGACGCCAGGTGTACGAACCCGTATAGCCGACTTTCATCCATTTGAACAACTGGCGTTCGAGGTTGATACGTCCCGTGAAACGCTGCTGGCCGCTGTCCTGGATGATACCTTCGGTGTCGTTGTAGGAGAACGAAGCGTAATACGACGATTTGTCGTTGGTTCCCGAGAGCGAGAGGGCATAGTTGGAATAGAGGGCCGTGCGGGTGATCTCCTTGATCCAGTTCGTCCCTTCGCCCAGCGAGAGCGGGTCGGAATAGACCGAACCGGAGAGGGGCGTGTCCTTGCCTACGTCGGGGTGGTTGGCGTCGCCCCCGAAATAGGCGTAATCGTTGCGGTACTGCGCGAATTCGGCCGCGTTCATGATGTCGAGCTGGCGGGGCAGCTGGGAGAAGCCCATGTCGGTCTTGAAGGTGATGTTGACCTTGCCCTTGGAGCCGAGACCCCGCTTGGTGGTGATGAGGATGACGCCGTTGGCGCCGCGCGAACCGTAGATCGCCGTCGAGGAGGCGTCCTTGAGGACCGATATGCCCGCGATGTCGTCGGAGTTGATGTCGTTCAGGTCGTGGATGGCGTCCATCACGCCGTCGACGACGATCAGCGGCTCGTTCGACGCGTTGATCGAGCGCGTGCCGCGGATACGGATGGTGGTCGTGGCGCCCGGCTCACCGGTGGTCGACATGAAATCGGCTCCGGCGATACGTCCCTGGAGGGCGTTGTCGACCGAAAGAACCGGTACGTCCTTGATGTCGTTCATCTTGACCGTCGCGACCGAACCGGTCAGGTCCTTTTTGGCTACCTGGCCGTAACCGATGACCACGATTTCGTCGATGTCGGTGGTGGAGTCCTTCTCCATCCTGACGGTGAAATTCGTCCGGGAATCCACGTTCACGGTCTCGGTTTTGTAACCCAGATACGAAATCTGGAGGCTGTCCGAAGACTTGGCCTTGATGGTGAATTTGCCGTTGACATCGGTGACTGCGCCCTGCGTGCCTTTGACGACCACGACCGTGGCGCCGATCAGCGGGTTGCCGTCCGGGTCGAGGATGATTCCGCTGACAGTCTGGGTCTTTTGCTGAGCCGTTGCCGGCGCCGTGTGCGCCGCGAGCAGTATCAGTACCGCCACCAGCGACATCACTCGGACGGATGCTCTTATTGAGTGAAGAATTTTATTCATTTTAGGCTTTTTTTGTTGAAACGACTTGTTCCTCTTTTTACTCTTGTCCCTCCTCGTCGAAAGGCGCTCCCAGGATGATGTCCCTGCCGCTGCCGTTATTCTCGGCGAAGTAGTCCTCCTCGACCTCCTGCAGGCGGCGGATGTAGAAATTGTCGAGGTAAATGCGGTTGTTGTTGGCAGAGGTTTGCGTGAGGGAGCCGCAGATGATGCGGACCCGCGTGTTGGCCGTAATCGGGTTGGCTTTCGTGCCGGCGACGAAGACGAGGAAATCGTGACCTTCCCACATGTCTTCGGGGAACTCCTCGCTCGAAATGTCGTAATAGCCGGCCTCGAGGTCGATCGTGGTCTTCTCGGATTGGGCGAAATCGCGGATGACGCCCCCGCCGAGCACCTCGACCGTGATCTTGTTGTCGTCGCGGGCGCCGGTCATGTAATCGGTGTAGGCCACGGCCCGGAACGAAACCATCAGCAGCGAGTCGCTGCGGAGCGTGTTGGTGTAGGGCGAAATCAGGTCGGCCCCGTGGCCCTTGTCGTCGCCCAGTTTCAGGTAACCGTTCTTGCCGTAGCAGTGGGCGACCTCCTCCCCTTCGATCGTCGTGGAGGTGAACCCGAGGTTCTTCTGGGCCGTGGTCCAGTTGTCGATCGGGGTTTCGTTGTCGGTGAAGCGCGGGTCGGTTTTACCGTATTTCAGGGTCGCGAAATCGTTGCTTACGCGGGCCGTGGAACCTTGGTGGATGGGGATTATCCGGTTGTAGTTCAGTTCGCCGTCGGAGGCTGCCAGGATCAGCATGCCCGTGCGCCGCGTGTAGTAGCTCGACGTCGTGCTGCGCCGGCTGGCCTTCAGGGTTATCACGCGGAGTCCCGTCTGGGGGTCTGTCGAAGAGTAATCCAGCACCTTGGCCCACGGCGTTGCGGCGTCGTCTTCCCACGTCGCGACGAAGTCGATGTTGGCGTCCACGTAGAGTTTGGCGAGACCGCCCGTCACGCCGACGATGCCGGCGTCGATAGGCTCTTTTGCGATCGGGTCCGCGTAGACCTCGATCGATTCGTTACGATCGGAGTTCGAATGCGTTTCACACGACGTGATGCCGATTGCCGCCACGATGAATGCGGCTCCGGCCAATCCACGTGAAAAACGGACGAAACCCTTCGTCAGGAATGTTTTTCTCATAATTGGTAAAAAGGTTAAGATTGGGTTTATTTGTTTGGGTCGGTTGAGCGACGGGAAACCTACTGTTTCAACTCGAAGTCCACCAGGATCGGGCGGTGGTCCGACGGGTCGTAGAAATTGGATACGTAGGGACTCTGGGTCGCCGTGGTCCACTTGTCCATGACGGTCAGTGCGTTCACCACGCGGGCGTACATCGAGGGCGACGCATACATGTAGTCGATGCGGGCATTGCCGTAAGTCGACGATATGAAGCTCCCCGGGTAGCGTTCGGCGATGATGTCCTTGAGGTCGGTATGGTCCAGGATGTGGTTGTGGACCAGCAGCCGGATGTCGTTCTCGGGATAGCCGTAGTACCAGTTGTCGACGCGCGACCGCGAGTTGAAGTCGCCCATCATCAGCCAGTCCTGACGGGAGGCGTATGCGGGATTGTTGACGGTCTGCGCGCAGATGTACTTGATCTCGAATTCGCGGTACTTGTCGCCCTCCTTGTTGGCGGCGCTCGCCGCCTGATCGGCCGAGCCGACTCCGTATGCGTAGGCCTGCGGCCAGGTGTGGAGCGTCACGAGGTTTATCGTCCGGCCCTTCACGGTGACCTGCTGAATGGCGGCGCCGTGGGACACGGGTTTGCCCGCCTGGTCCGAATCGGTTATTTTCAGCAGCGTCTCGATCGGATATTTCGACGTGACGGTCTGCGGATAGTTGTCGCGCCAGCCGCCGACGGCCGCGTAGGCGTGGCCGTAACGCGCCGCCAATGCGGACCAGCCGTCGGGCAGGAAACGGGCGGAGGAGGCTTGTGCCGAATTCGTATTGTCCTTGTAAATGGTGGCCGATTCGCACCATACGCAGATGTCGGGATCGTATTTCTTCACCCAGGCGACGAAATTGTTGTAATTGTTCGCCTGGTCGGACCACATGCCGTTCTGGATGTTCCAGTAAAGCACGCGCAGGTTGTCGGAGCCGCGGCCCATCTCGCCGAGCGCGCGGACCTCGATATTGTCCACGTAGAAACCGTGCACGCCGCTGCTCACGTCGTTGCCGGCCCAGTAGAGCATCGTGCCGTCGGTCGCGTTGTTTACGACGACCTCCACGGTGTGCCACTTCTTGACGGCCGCTTCGCTCGACGGGAGCGTTACGTGGCTCTTTTCGACGATGTATCTCCCCGAGGCGCTCGTGTAGCCCGAATTGTCGGCTGTCAGGGTGATGCTCTTGCCGTCGACGGAGGCCGACGCGATCATGCCGCCGTTCACCACCTGGAACAGCAGGAGGTCCGTCGAGCCGTACTGGTAGCAGAAATCGAATGAAACCTTCACGGAGCGGATGCCGTCGATGGATTTCAGGGCTGCGGTCTGGAAAATGCCCCGCCCCGTGTTCCCCGCGCCGCAGGCCAGGCAGCCCTGGTATTCCTGGCAGCGGAACATATAGGTATAGTCGGCGATATTGCGGCTCGCGACGTACGAGTCGGACATCAGGTGGGACGTGCCGACCGTTTTGCCGCTGATCTCGTCCCACGTGTTCGACTGGATGAACGCCGAGCCGGGATTGTTGTAGGCGACCTCTTCGTAGGAGTCCGCATAGCCGTCGCGTCCGGTTCCCGTATCGGGGGTGATGGTTTCGGCCGTCGGGGCGTATCCCGTCGACTCCTGGCCGCCCATGATGTTGCCGCCCCAGACGAAATTGTCGAAACTCTCGTAGAACACCAGGTCGGCGTCGGGGGCGTATTTCAGCGCTACGGACGTGGCCTTCCCCGCCGTCAGCTGCGCAGCCGACAGCGTGTGCTCCATGGCGCGGTGCTCCGAATCGGAAACGGTGATTTTCAGCCCCGACGGATAGTCGCCCGGAGCCAGCATCACGTAGAAATGCTTCGGCGTGCCGCTGGACAGCGGGACGCATTTGCCGTTGTCGGTGCAGTTCAGCACGGCGAAACCGACACCGTCGGTAACCGAGAGGTAGCCGCGTGAGGGCAGGAAATTAGCAAAGCCCGCTACGGGGCTTTCGGCGAGGTTCTCGACCTTCACCGAGGCGATTCGGGCCGACCCGGTCAGCGACACGTCCAGCACGGCGAAGGCATCGTCGAACACCAGCTTGTTGCCGTTCTCCTTGGTGTAGGAGCCGTACATGGGATATGATTGCAGCGATGCCGCCGTGGCGGTCCAGAACTGCGAGTAGGGCAGCTTCACATCGGCATAGGCCGAAGAGCCGTACCAGCCGGAGGAACTTGAATTGGTCAGGATGGCGTTGTAGGTTCCGGAACTCGACGCGTTCGCCTCGACGTAGTAGCGGCCGCTTTCATCGCTTTCGACCGCATAGGATTTTCCGTTGACCGAGACGAGCGATTTGCTCCATGCCCGTTCGCCGGCTCCCATGGCCTTGCGGACGGAATTTTCCGCCTCGCGGAGATAGAAACGAACCTTGCCGTCCACTACCTGTATGTCCTCGTATTCATCGCCGCCGCCCGGATTGTCGGGACCGTCGGGATCGTCGACATGCTTGTCGCCGCTGCCGCACGCCATGCAGAAACACCCGGCCAGCAACAGCGCCGGCTTCAGGATGAAGTTCAGAGATTCTCGTAGATTTAGGGTCATAGTTTCGCGTTTTATGGTTTGGTAAAGGTTGTCGGCTGTCGGTCGGGCACAATGAAAAACGCGTGCATATTGCCATATATGGCAATATGCACGCGTTAATCGCGAGAGGTGACAGTTTACTTAACTCCGGGTATTCGGCGCGGCGAGGGGGGGGGGAATTACAAGCTTTCCACGGCACGAGCAGGCTCGTGCCGTAACCGGACGCTGGTGACCGAATAATCGGCGGTAAAGTAAATTCACGGCTCTAATTTTGATCGTTTTTATCGGAAATGAGTTTCGAAAAGATTCATTTCCGAAAGCAAATGTAACCAAAATATTGTTATCGGACAAATAGGTTGCCTGAAAAATAATCGATTTTTAACATTTATGCTGCTTTTCGTGTTCCGATTTGGGGAGAGGGTTGTTCGGCTTGGCTTTTCGTTTGAAAGGAATGTCCGGAGGAGAACCGCGGATTCTGCGGCCCGTTCGGAGCGGGGAGGGGCCGGCAAGAAACGGAAAAGCCCCGCATTCGGGGAATGCAGGGCTTCGTTGAGCTACCAGGATTCGAACCTGGAATAACAGGACCAGAATCTGTTGTGTTACCGTTACACCATAGCTCAATAGATTTTGGTGATGCAAAAGTAGAACTTTATTTTGCAAATGCAAAGAAAAATCCGGAAAAAATTTCGTACATTTGTTTTAATCTACGCTGGAAAAACCGCTTGAAACTTAAAATTTACACAAAATCAGAAAATTATGGGAATTAAATTTCGGCTTATCGTCATGAACTTCCTCCAGTATGCGATCTGGGGCTCGTGGCTTATTTCGCTGGGCGCCTACCTGGGAGGCGGACTCGACTTCTCGGGATTGCAGATCGGCAGCTTCTTCGCGACGATGGGAATCGCTTCGCTGTTCATGCCCGCCGTGATGGGTATTATCGCCGACCGCTGGATTCCGGCGCAGAAACTGCTGGGCATCTGCCATTTCATCAGCGGCGCGTTTCTCATCGCCGCGGCCTCGCAGACGGACTATGCCCCCCTGTACAGCTGCATGCTGCTGAGCGTGATGTTCTACATGCCGACCATCGCCCTGTCGAACTCCGTGGCCTACAACGCCCTCGACCTGGCCCGGCTCGACACCGTGAAGCATTTCCCGCCCATCCGCGTATGGGGAACCGTGGGGTTCATCGCCGCCATGTGGTTCGTCGACCTGACGCATATCGGGGGCGTGCAGATCAAACTCACCGAGTGGCAGCTCTACGTGTCGGCCCTGCTGTCGTTCGTGCTGGCGGCCTATTCGTTCTCGCTGCCGGGGTGTCCCGTCGGGCGCAGCGCGCAGAAGCAGTCGTGGGTCGATACGCTGGGCCTGCGGGCCTTCGCGCTCTTCAAGGAGAAGCGGATGGCCATTTTCTTCGTCTTCTCGATGCTGCTGGGCGCCGCTTTGCAGATCACCAACGCCTTCGGCGACAGCTACATTCAGAACTTCGGAACGATGCCCCAGTATGCCGATTCGGCCATCGTGAAGCACTCGGTGATCCTGCTGTCGCTGTCGCAGATGTCCGAGACCTTCTGCATCCTGCTGATTCCCTTCTTCCTCCGGCGTTTCGGCATCAAGAAGGTCATGCTGATCTCGATGCTGGCGTGGGTGCTGCGCTTCGGGTTTTTCGGCATCGGAAATCCCGGGTCGGGTGCGGCGTTCCTCGTGCTTTCGATGATCGTCTACGGCGTGGCGTTCGACTTTTTCAACATCTCCGGCTCGCTGTTCGTCGAGAAGGAGACCAGCCGCGAAATCCGCTCCTCGGCGCAGGGTGTCTTCATGATCATGACCAACGGCTTCGGCGCCTTCTTCGGCTCGTATGCCGCGGGCGCCGTGGTCGACGCCTTTCACTGGCCCGATTCGTGGTTCATCTTCGCGGGGTATGCGCTCGTGGTGGCCGTGGTTTTCGCCGTGGTCTTCAAATACAAGCACGACCCGGCCGAAATGGAGGGCGTGAAACATTGATGACTGACGGTCCGGCGGCGGGGAGAACCTTGCCGCCGGATTGTTTTTTCATCCGCACAGGAGCATTCTGACGTGGGGAATTCCCGCTTCGGGGTATTCGCCGGCGGACAGTTCGCCGAAAGGGCGGATGATGACCGGATGCATGGCGGTCGTTTTATATTATACAGAGGTGCCGTTACGATATCAAAGATAGGAAAATTATGAATACGATCGGAGTGAATGATTCGAGCTGCATCCGCTGCGGCCGCTGTGTGAAGGTATGCCCTTCGCAGATTTTCGTGCAGGAAAAAGCCGGGGGCGGTGTGACGCTGCACAAACCCGAGAATTGCATCCTTTGCGGGCATTGCGTGGCTGCCTGCCCCACGGGGGCGGTGAACCATGCGGAGTTTCCGGCGGAGCGGGTGCATGCGGTGGATTACGGCGCGATGCCCACGCCCGAGCAGGTGGAACTGCTGCTGGCCGTGCGGCGTTCGAACCGCGCGCTTTCGGCGCGTCCCGTACCGCAGGAGATGCTGGACCGCATCGTTGCGGCGGCCGACCGGGCCCCGACGGCGAGCAACGCCCGCCGGCTGGCCTACACGCTGGTGACCGACGCGGCGCAGCTGCGCGCCGTCACGGAGTATACGCTCGGGATTTTCGGCAGGCTCGAAAAGCGGCTGCTGCATCCGCTTGTGCGGCCGTGGCTGAGCCGCCTCGCGCCGGGGATATACCGTTACGTCCCGGTGTTCGAACGCCTGCGGCGCGAATATGCCGAGGGCCGCGACCGCGTGCTGCGCGGTGCGACGGCCCTGCTGTTCATCCATGCTCCGAAGGCGAACCGGTTCGGTGCGGAGGACGGGAACCTGGCTTATGAAAACGCTTCGCTGATGGCCGAGGCGCTGGGTGTGAGCCAGATATACATGGGGTTCGTGCTGACGGCCGTCCGGCAGGACAAGGAGGCGAAGCTGGCCGCGATGCTGGGGCTGGAGGGGCGCCGCATCTGTGCGGTGATGGCCCTCGGAATGCCGCAGTTCCGCTATCCCAACTACATCGACCGCACGCCGGCCGAAGTGACGCGCAAATAGCGGTTTCGGCGCTTCGCTGTTGCCGATGAAAAAAGGCCCTGCACATGCAGGGCCTTTTCTTGTGGGTACACGGGTATGCGCGCTAATACATGTTGTCGTACATCGACTGCGACTTGTCGTATTTCAGGTCGGAGAGCGACGCGGCCTTGACGCCGATGTTGAAACTCCACGAACGGTGGTAGCCGAACGGAATCCACGAAAAGGACATCTGCCAGCAGTGGAGGTCGCGTGTGATCGAGACCGATGAGGTGGTCAGTTTGTTGGCCTTGATGTCGTAGCCGCCCTGGAAGGTGATGCCCGTCTTGGGGGTGACGTTCAGCGAACCGTTGAAACCGACGGTCTGGGTGACGTTCTTCCGGTAGCCCGTCGTGCCGTTGTTGGTGTATGAGATCGAGTAGTTGACCGCGTAGTTGAATCCGAAGTTCCACGGCAGCGAGAAGTCGTAGTAGCTTTGCGCCATGTACTGCCTTCGCAGCACGGGGTCCATTTGCCCGTAAGGGTCGTAGAACGGATTCTGGTATTCCGGAGGGATCGACGTGATGTCGTTGATGGCCGTCTCGCTCCGGTCGCTGCGCGATTTGAACGTATAGCCGAACGACCAGCCCGTCGAGACGACGCGGCCCGGGAAGAAGAGTTTGTTGTAGCGCTTGCCCTCGGGCGAGACGCGGTAGGGGTCGAGCGTCAGCGAGAGGTTGATGCCGAAATTGTTGAACAGCGTCGTACGGAACGAGACCGGGATGTTCGAGAGCCCCATCGAGTCGGCCAGGAAGTTGTACGAACCGCTGATGCGCAGTTCGTCGATCAGCTTGATCTTCTTCACGCCCGAGGTGTCGCGCTTCGAGAGCACCTTCATTTCGAGGTTCTGCGACAGCGAGAAGTTCATCGACATCGAGCGGCCCGACGAGGGGACGCCGTAGGCGTTGACCGCATAGGGCGAATAGGTCGTGAAGCGGCCCGTGGAGTCGGTCTGGCGGGTCTTGTAATAGCCGTATTTGGGGTCGCTGAAGTCCGGGGCGTAGGAGAAGCCGATCGAGGGGGTCAGCGTGTGGCGGATCGCCTGGATCTTGCGGTCGCGGCTCTTCTTCGTGAAGTCGTACATGCCGTAGACCGTCGTGGAGGCCGAAACGCTGAAGTTGTAGTTGTAGAGGCGGTAGAAACCGTAGTTGGTCGGCAGCGTGTCGGTCTGGTTGGTGACGGGGTTCCACTCGAACTCGACCTTCTTGAAATACCACTTCTCGTTGTAGTTGACCGACGGCGAGAGGTTGATGTAGTTGAACAGGTTGAACGACGCCGAAACGGGAATCGAGTGCTCGATGCCGTTCTTCATGTTTTCGAGCGTCTCCTTGGAGAAGACCTCCGATTCGGTGGTGGTCACCGAGTTGGTCATCTTGCCCGTGTACTGCATCGAGATCTTTTCGTACCAGCGGTCCTTGCCCTGCTTCTCCTTGCGCTTGAAGGGGTAGAAGCGCGAGACGTTGAAGACCATCGTGGGGAGCGTGATGGAGATCGTCTTGTTCTGCGAGTTCTGCGAGATGGCCATGTTCGCCGACAGCGAGAAGGGCGTTCCGGCCCAGTTTTTCGAGTAGGAGACCGTCGAGTTGGTCTGCGTCGAGAGAATGTCGTTGAGGTTCGTGGCCGAATAACGGCTGTAGCCGCTCGTGGCGAAGTTCACCGACGCCGAGAAGGTCGAACCCGGGTTGGCCTTGGGGTCCTGCGAGTGGGTCCACTGGATGCGGAAGTTGCTCTGCTTGATGTAGTCGTCCTCGCCCTTTTCGCCCGTCTTGACATTCGAATACTGCATGTTGAAACTGCCGCTGTACTTGTAGCGCTTGATGTAGCGCGACGCGGCCGAAGCCTCCCATGACCCGAGCGTGTAGATGCCGCCGCGTACCGCCAGGTCGGCGTATTCGCCCAGCGTGAAGTAATAGCCCAGGTCGCGCAGGAAGAAGCCCTTGGAGTACTCCTCGCCGTAGGTGGGCATCAGCAGGCCCGACTTGGGACCCATGTTGATCGGGAAGAAGCCCTCGGGGATGCCGAGGAAGTAGATCGGCACGTCCTCCATCACCAGGTAGGCCGGGCCGGTGATCACCTTCTTGCCGGGGATGACCTTCGCTTTGGTCATCGCCAGGTAGAAGTGGGGGTGGTCCGTATGGTCGCAGGTGGTGTACTTGCCGTGCTCGATGTTGATCGTGTTGTCGGGCATCTTCTTCACGCTGCCGCCCACCAGCCAGCCGTCGCCCTGTTGCGTGGCCACGCCCTTGATCTTCGCCTTCTTCGAGTCGAGGTTGTAGGTGATCGTGTCCATCTGGTAGGTGGCCGATCCCTCGGTGAATTCGGGCTTGGTGACAATATCCTTGCCGTCGAGCGTGTCGGGCTTGCCGTAGGCGTAGACCATCTTCGAATCCATGTCGATGCGCATGTAGTCGGCCTTGAGGTTGCTGTTCTGGTAGGTGACGTCGCCTTGGTTGTAGATGTAGACCAGTTTGTTGCGCACGTCGTAGACCAGCGAGTCGGTGTTCTTGCCCGTGATCGGGTCGTCGAGGAACGCCCCTGCGGGCCGCGGCGTCTTCACCGAATCGCGGCGGAGCGTGTCGGCGGCGAGCGAGTCGGGCCGTGCTGCGCCCGGCGAATCGGCCTTCTGCGCCACGAGCGAGTCGACCTGCGCCGAGAAGAGCGAATCCCTCTCCTCCTGCGACAGGGCGTTGAAGGCTTCGCGCCGCCGGGCCTCTTCGCGCGCCTGCCGCCGGGCCTCGCGGCGCGAGGGGGCGGCGAAAGGCGGACGGGCGCTCGTGTCGGGACGTATCGTGTCGGCGCGGGAAGGGACCGGAACGGTGTCTCCGGGGGCGGGATTGCGGGTCGTGCGGGGCGCTCCGCCGCCCAGTACGATCTGGGCAAACAGCAGAATCACCGTCGCCGACAAGAGATATTTTACCCTAATTTTATCCAAAATCCCAAAAAATTTCCGTACCTTTGCCGACAAGTCGGCAAAAACGCCCGGATCGAGGCTCTGCGCCCTTCCCGCCGCGTTTTCGGCCCGACAAAGATAGGTAAAAATTTATAGAAAGCTTACACTTGGTACTATTAAATATGCGCACACGACTTTTGCTGCTATTCGCCTTCGCGGCCGCAACTATTTTTACGAACGTTGCGTTTGCGGGGAATATTGCGCACGGTGTCGAAGTCGTGGTCATCGATGCCGGGCACGGGGGTAAATTCCCCGGCGCGCACTACGGCGGGGTCTATGAAAAGGACCTCACGCTGAAGGTGGCGCTCAAGCTCGGGAAGCTCGTCGAGGAGGGGATGCCGGGCGTGAAGGTGGTCTACACCCGCTCCACGGACAAGACCCTCGGGGCGGACCTGGCGGCCGACCTGCAGGCGCGGGCCGATATTGCCAACAAGGCCGGGGGCGACCTCTTCATCTCGATCCACGCCAACGCCGCCCCCCGGGCGACGGGCGTGCGGGGCGTCGAGACGCTGATCATGGGCGAGAGTTCGAAGGAGCAGCGCTACAACGAAAACGCCCTGTTCGAGAACAACCGCGAGGACCTGATCGACATGTCCGACGAGCGGACGGCGGCCATCGTGCGGGCCTACATTCAGAATCTCCAGTTCACCTACGGCGAATACAGCATGGCTTTCGCGCGCTGCATCCAGAACAGCTACCTCAAGGCGGGGCGCCATTCGCGCGGCATAAAGCCGCAGCTGCTGCGTGTGCTCTATGCGACGGACATGCCGGGCGTGCTGACCGAGATCGGGTTCATGTCCAACCAGCAGGAGCTGGCCTACATGAAATCCGACAAGGGGCAGAACGAGATCGCCCGGTCGCTCTACCAGGCGATCCGCAACTATTCGGCCTACGTGCTCGGGACCCGGATGGCCGAGGAGGAGCAGGCCGCTTCGGCGAAGGCTGCCGTTGCCGGGGAGAAAGCGACGTCGGCGAAACCCGGGGCCGCCGAACAGGCTCCCGCATCCGCTGCGGGCACGGCGCCGGAGAAGAAACCCGCGGAGGGGAAGGCCGCTGCCGGAAAACCGGGCGCTGAAAAGCCGGCCGCAAAGCCTGCGGAAAAAACCGTGACGAAGCCCGCGGAGGGAAAAGCCGCAGCGCCCGCTCCGTCCGAAACCCCGGAAAAACCGGCCGCGAAACCCGCCGTACAGCCCTTGCGCTATACGATTCAGGTGATGGCTTCGGCGTCGTCCGTGCCCGTCTCCTCGGCGCAGTTCCGCGCCTACCGCGGCAAGGTGAAGGAGTACAAGGCCGAGGGGCGGTTCCCCTATAAATACGGTGTGGGCGAGTACGACACCCGTGAAGCCGCACAGCGGAAACTGGCCGAGGTGCGCAAGGTATTCCCCGGGGCCTTCGTGGTGAGTTGTAAAGGAACGCAAATTGTGAAATAGGGAATCGCATTCCGGGCGCATGCGATAAGTCCCCGCCGAGGCGGGGATTTAGGGGTGGGTCAGACTTGCAAACGTGGCGGAACGCCGCGGGAACATCCGGCGATGGCGGGAAAGCGGTAAGATTATGAATTAAGATTTATTAGATATGAGAAGGGAAGTTAAAATCGGAATTTTCGGCGTGACGATGATCATTGCCGCGTGGGCCGGAATCCGGTTTTTGAAAGGATTCGACATTTTCAGCCGCAATTCGGTCTATTACGCCGCCTACGACCAGATCAACGGCGTGCAGGCGGCGTCGCCGATCATGATGAAAGGCGTCAAAATCGGTACGGTGACGGGCATTTCGTTCGATCCGCAGCGCAGCGACAACGTCGTGCTGCAATTCACCGTCAAACGCCAGTACCACATTCCGACCGACTCCGAGGCCAAGATTTACAGCAACGGGCTGATGGGCGGAAAGGCCATCGAGATCACCTACGGCACGGCGCACACCTATCTCCAGAAAGGCGACACGCTGCGCTCGGTGCGCGAACGCGACCTGATGGACGTGGCCGGGTCGGAGCTGGATTTCTTCAAGCAGAAGGTGTCGCAGGTGACGGCCGACCTCTCGCGAACGCTGACCAACCTCAATAGCCTGATGGAGGCCAACTCGCAGAATATCTCCGGGACGCTGAGCCACCTGAACGCCATCACGGGCGACATGGCAGGAATCCTCGACGCCGAAAAGCACAATCTGAAAGCCGCCGTCGACGACCTTACGGAGTTCTCCGCGATGCTGGGCCGGAACGCTCCGCGCGTAGACAGCATCGTCGGCAGCCTGAACCGGATGACCGGGGAACTGGCCGACGCCGGGTTCGCCCGCAGGCTTACGGATGCCGTGGGCGAGGTGAACGGCCTGCTGGCGAAGATCGGGGCGGGCGAAGGGACTGTCGGCAAGCTGATGAACGATCCCGCGCTTTACGATTCGCTGACCGAGGCCAGCGGTAACCTCGCCTCGCTGCTGGCCAATCTCGAACAGTATCCCGGCCGCTACGTGCATTTCTCGCTTTTCGGGCGCAGCCCCGAGAAGATGCAGGAGAAGGCCGAGCGCAAAGCCGCCAAAGCCGCGGCCAGGGCCGAACGGGATTCGCTGAAAGGGCTGAAATAGGTTTTTTCGGGCTGCATTCGGTGTGCTGTTCGCTGCCGCTTCCGGTCGTAATTCCGGGTGCGTTGCGACAAGTCCCCTCCGAGGAGGGGATTTGGGGGAGGGTCAGACTTGCATACACGGCCAAAGGCCGTGGGCGTAACCCGTCCGGAGCGAAATGGCGGCCGATATTTAAACATGACTTCGATTCCATGATTTACCCTGCTACATTCGAGCAAAAGATAGGTTTCGACCGGCTCCGCGAACAGGTCGCAGGACGTTGCACGATGCGTGCCGCCCGCGAGCGGCTCGCTACGGAGGGCTTTTCGACCTCGGCACGCGAGATCGAACGGCGGCTGGCACTCGCCGACGAAATGCGCCTCGTGCTGGACATGGAGCACGATTTCCCCGGGGGCGAGTACCCCGACGTCGATTACATCGTCGCCAAACTGCGTGTCGAGGGTTCGTTCCTCGACGTGGAGGAGGTCGTGACACTGCGCCGGGCGCTGGCTGCGATCGGCGGCATCGTCTCGTTCATCATCGGCCGCGAGGAGCGCTACCCGGCCCTCCATGCCCGCACGCGGGGCGTTGCGGCGTTCCCCGAGATCGTGCAGCGCATCGACGGCATTCTCGACCGCTTCGGCAACGTGAAGGACAACGCTTCGCCCGCCCTGCAGGAGATCCGCCGCTCCATCCGCGAGCGCGAAGGGCAGGCGGCCAAGCGCCTGCAGGCCGTGCTGTCTTCGGCCAAGGGGGCGGGCATCGTCGATGCCGACGCCCAGATCTCGATCCGCGACGGCAAGGCCGTGATTCCGGTTTCGGCCGGCAACAAACGCAAACTCAACGGCTTTATCCACGACGAGTCGGCGACGGGCAAGACTTTCTACGTCGAGCCGGTCGAGGTGGTGGAGATCAACAACGAATTGCGCGAGTTGGAGTATGCCGAGCGGCGCGAGATCGTGCGCATTCTCACGGAGTTTACCGAAGCGATCCGTCCCGACGCGGGGCTGATCGCCGATTCGGGCGACTACCTGGCCGAGATCGACATGCTGCGCGCCAAGGGCCGCTGGGCCTCGGAGAACGGGTGCGTGCGGCCGATCCTCTCGACCGACGACAGGCTGGTGCTGAAAAACGCCCGTCACCCGCTGTTGCAGCAGACGCTGCGGGCCGCGGGGCGCGAGATCGTGCCGCTGGATTTGCAGCTCGACCGCCGCAAGCACATCCTCGTCATTTCGGGACCTAACGCCGGCGGCAAGTCGGTCTGCCTGAAAACCACGGGGATCGTGCAGTACATGTTCCAGTGCGGGTTTCCGGTTCCGGCCTCGGAGGTCTCGGAACTGCCCGTCTTCAGGAGTATCTTCATCGACATCGGCGACGAGCAGTCGATCGACAACGACCTGTCGACCTACTCGTCGCACCTGCTGAACATGAAGCACATGCTGGCGGGCGCTTCGGACCGCACGCTGGTGCTGATCGACGAATTCGGGTCGGGGACCGAGCCGATCATCGGCGGGGCCATTGCCGAGGCGATCCTCGAACGCCTGCTCGAGCGGGGCTGCTACGGCGTGATCACGACCCACTATGCCAATATCAAGTATTACGCCTCGTCGGTGGAGGGCATCGCCAACGGCGCGATGATGTTCGACGTGCAGAATATCCGGCCGCTGTTCCGCCTCGAAACGGGCAAGCCGGGGAGTTCGTTCGCCGTGGAGATCGCCCGCAAGATCGGGCTTCCGGAGGAGATCATCCGCGCGGCGAGCGAGAAGGCCGGGTCGGACCACATCAACATCGAGAAACAGCTGCGCGAGATCGCCCGCGACAAGCATTACTGGGAGCAGAAGCGCGACCGCATCCGTCTGACGGACCGCAAGGTCGAGGAGCTGGAGCAGAGCTACGCCGAGCAGTTGGCGAAAATCCGCGCCGAGCGGCAGGAGATTCTGAAAAAGGCCAAGCAGGAGGCCCGGCAGCTGATCGCCGACGCCAACAAACAGATCGAAAATACGATTAAGACGATCCGCGAGGCGCAGGCAGAGAAGGAGCTGACGCGGCTGGCGCGGCGCGAGCTGGACGACTTCCGCGAGGTGGTCGAGAAGGCCGACGAGGCCGGGAACGAAGCCGCCGTGGCCCGCGAGATCGAGCGCATCGAACGCCGCCGCCAGCGGCGCGCCGAGCGCAAGGCGCAGCAGGGTGCGAAGCCGGCGGCCGGGGAGACCCCTCCGGAACCCGAAAAACCGCGTGAGGTGGTCGCCGGGTCGAAAGTCCGCATGGCCGGGCAGGAGATGGTCGGCGTGGTGCAGTCGGTGAAGGGAAAAAGGGCGCAGGTGGCGTTCGGGCAGATACTTACGACGGTGGACAAAGGCCTGCTGACGGTGGTTTCGAACAACGAGTACCGCGAGGCGACACGCCCCGTCGCGGCCCGCACGGTCCTTTCGGTGGACATCTCGTCGCGCAAACTCAACTTCAAGGACCATATCGACGTGCGCGGCATGCGCGCTTCGGAGGCGCTGGACGAGGTGCGCAATTTCATCGACGACGCGCTGATGGTGGGCGTCGGCACGGTGTCGATCCTCCACGGCAAGGGCACGGGCGCCCTGAAGGAGGAGATTCGCCGTTACCTGCGATCGGTTCCCGAAATCGCGTCGGCCGCGGACGAGCATGCCGACCGGGGCGGGGCGGGGATTACGATAGTGACGTTCGACCTGACGTAAATTTTTCGTGATAGCGGCGAACTTATGTACTTTTTGGCCGCAAAAAGACTGAACCGCGGCGAGTACTGCGGGGAGTAGCTACCTTTTGGTGTCAAAAGGCAGCACCAAAACCATCCGCATGTCGCTTTCGCGGGAACAACCTTCGGGCCGCGCTGAGCGGGCGCAGTAAGACCAGGCCTTTACGGCGCAAAAACACGCGCCGTTTAGGCTGTGGCGGCTCGGCAAACAGCAAGCTGTCTGCCCTCGCCTGCGGACGCCTTTGCCAGCCTCTCGCTCCGGACGCGCGGGCTTTCGGTTGTTCTTTCTCCGCTGCAAGCGATAATGCGCGGCGGTTTAGAACCGCTTTCAGAGGCGATGGCCGGATGCTGCGTTTCCGATCCGGTTGTTGCGCCTTCTCTCACGCCGCCGTTGGCGGCGCAGGATCCCGGCTCGATGCCGGAGCCGTGAAACGAAGTCCCGGCTAAAAGTGGTAAGAAACGGGGCAGGGGCGCGTGCGCCCCCGCGAATAGGCGCCCGTTTCGAACGTTAGACGGGACGAAGCAGGCGAAGGCATCCGCCGGAGAGTTTTTGGTACTTTTTGCGGTCAAAAAGTACATGAAATCCCTGCGGATGAACGCCGCGGGTGCTGGCGGTCGGAGCACAAAAACGGTCATAAAAGATAATTTGGATATTTTATGAACTACAAACTTTCGCAAATCGCCGCCGTCGTGGGCGGCAGGTTCTCCGGAACGGACTGCGAGGTGCAGTCGGTGGTGACCGACAGCCGCTCGCTGACGTGCGAACTTGGCTCGGGGCCGTTGTTCGTCGCCATGTGCGGTGCGAATCACGATTCGCATGCGTTCGTCCCGCAGATGTATGCGCGCGGCGTGCGGGCCTTTCTGGTCGAACGGCCTCTCGAAGCCCTGCCGGAGTGCGGTTACGTGCTGGTGGAAAATGCCATCGCGGCCCTGCAATGCCTGGCCGCCTACCACCGGGCGCAGTTCCGGGGGACGGTGGTGGGCATCACCGGATCGAACGGCAAGACGGTCATCAAGGAGTGGATCGCCGAGGAACTGCCTGCGGGGATGAAGTGCTACCGTTCGCCCAAGAGCTACAATTCGCAGCTGGGCGTGCCGCTGTCGGTGCTGATGATCGAGGGTGACGAGCAGCTGGCGCTGATCGAGGCGGGGATTTCGAAACCCGGCGAGATGGCGCGGCTGGAGCGCATCATCCGTCCCGACGTGGTGGTTTTCACCTCGATCGGCGACGCGCATCAGGAGAATTTCCTCAATCTGGAGCAGAAATGCGACGAAAAGATGGTTCTGGCCCACCGTGCCGAGACCATCGTTTACCACAGTCACTACGACCCGCTGGGCCGCATGATCGCCTCGCGCTTCGCGGGGCGGAAACTCTGCGATGCGGCGGCATGTCCGGAGGTTCCGGAGGCGGTGATCGGCAACGCGGCATCGCGCCGCAATGCGCAGATCGTCGAGGCGTTCTGCGCGGCGATGGGCTATCCCGCGCCGTCGTTTACGGAGGCTCCCGAGGTTGCCATGCGCCTCGAAGTCAAGGACGGCATCAACGATTCGGTGCTGATCAACGACGCCTACAACCTCGATCTCAATTCGCTGGCCCTGGCGCTCGACTACCTGCACAGCGTGGCGCTGTCACGCCGCCGGACGCTCGTGCTGTCGGACATTGCGCAGAGCGGACTGACCGACGACGAACTTTACGGCCGCGTGGCGGGAATGGTCGCGCGGGCAGGCGTCGATACGTTCGTCGGCATCGGCCCGAAGCTGAAGCGCTACGCCGCGCTGTTCGGCTGCGACAAGGAGTTGTACGCTTCGACCGACGAGTGCATCGCCCGCATCGGCCGCCGGGCCGTGGCGGGGCGTGCCGTCTTGTTGAAAGGCGCGCGGGAGTACCGTTTCGAGAAGTTGGCGCATGCCCTGGCGCGCAAGAGCCACACGACGGTGCTGGAGGTCGATCTCGATGCCATGATCCACAACCTGAATTATTTCCGTTCGAAGCTGGATTTCTCGACCCGGCTCGTGGCGATGGTTAAGGCCGGGTCGTACGGCGCGGGGGATTTCGAGGTGGCGCAGATGCTCCAGCATCAGGGCGTCGATTACCTCGCCGTGGCGTTCGCCGACGAAGGCGTGTTGCTGCGCGAGCGGGGGATCACGATGCCCGTCGTGGTGCTGAACGCCGACGCCGACAGTTTCGACCAGATGATCGCCAACCGCCTCGAACCCGAGATATACAGTTTCCGTTCGCTCGCCGACTTCGCCGATGCGGTGTCACATGCGGGCGAAACCCGCTATCCCATTCATATCAAACTCGATACGGGCATGCACCGGCTGGGATTCATGGAGGAGGAGATCGGGCGGTTGTGCGAGGTGCTGCCGACGATGCCCGCCGTGAAGGTGGCGTCGGTCTTCTCGCACCTGAACTGCGCCGACATGCCCGAAGAGGATGCCTACACCCGGGCGCAGATCGCGCGCTACGACCGCATGAGCGCCGCCGTAGCCGCGTCGCTGCCCTATCCCGTCATCCGCCATACGGCCAATTCGGCGGCCATCGAGCGGTTCCCCGAGGCGCGGTTCGACATGTGCCGCCTCGGACTGGGGCTTTACGGTTTCGGCTGGGAGCACAATGCGGGTCTGCGTCCGGTTTCGGCGCTCAAAACCCGCATCGTGCAGATCAAGCGTCTCGAAGCGGGCGATGCCGTGGGCTACGGGCGTGCCGGGAAATTGCTGCGGCCGACCGTGACGGCGACCGTGCCGATCGGTTACGCCGACGGGCTGGACCGCCACCTGGGGTGCGGACGCTGGTCGATGCGCGTGGCCGGGCGGCCTGCGCCGATCGTGGGCCGCGTCTGCATGGACAGCTGCATGATCGACATCACGGACATTCCGGGCGTCGGCGAGGGTGACGAAGTGACGGTCTTCTCCGCCGGGCCGGGCAACGACCTCGAAACGATGGCCCGGGTGCTCGACACGATACCTTACGAGATCATGACTTCGGTCTCGTCGCGTGTGAAACGAATCTACCTCAAAGAGTAATGGCAACCGGAACCCTTTACCTGATTCCCTGTCCGATTTCGGACGAAACGGCGCCGTGGGACGTGCTGCCTGCGGCCAACCGGGCCGTGATGGATGCGCTGGACTACTTCATCGTCGAGAACACCCGCACGGCGCGGCGTTTCCTGTCGAAAGCCGGCATCGCGCGGCCCATCGGCGAACTGGAATTCCGCGAACTGAACGAGCACACCGCGGCCGGCCGCGAAATCGAGGAGCTGATTGCGCCGCTGCTCGAAGGCCGCTCGGCAGGGGTGATCTCCGAGGCGGGCGTGCCGGGCGTCGCCGATCCCGGGGCGCCGGTCGTCGGGGCGTGCCACCGCCGCGGCATCCGCGTCGTGCCGCTCGTCGGCCCGTCGTCGATCATCCTCGCGGTGATGGCTTCGGGGCTCAACGGCCAGTCGTTCGCCTTCAACGGCTACCTGCCCGTGAAGCCGCCCGAACGGGTCAAAGCCATCCGTTTTTTCGAACGCCGTGCGTTGACGGAGGGGCAGTCGCAGCTTTTCATCGAGGCTCCGTACCGCAATGTGAAGCTGATGGAGCAGCTGGTGCAGACGCTCGGGGCCCAGACGCGCCTGACCGTCGCCGTGGATCTCACGGCTCCGGGCGAGCGGATCGAGACCCATACGGCTGGGGAGTGGCGCCGCTGTCGGCTGCCCGAAATGAACAGGCGTCCGGCCATTTTCATCATCGGATAGCGGCGTCTTGCCGTGAAGCGGTTTTTGGGCGGCAGCACGCAGATCGGTTCGATGCCCGGCATGCAGGTATTGCCCTTGAAGCCCGGCTTTTAGCCGGGTTGGTATGCAATTTGTTCGAATAAGGGGAAGAAAACTGAAAAATCACAAGATATGAAAAAGGAAAAAGTTTATAATGAGGCTGTTAGCGGCGATGAAGGGTTCGCCCCCGGCGATGGCTATCCGTCGTGCGACGGGGAGCCTTGTGCCAATGTGTCAGATGAAACCGACGAGGCGACTGACACAATGGCAGACGGCGAATCCGCTGCCGACGCCGACGCCGCCAAGGCGCTCGAAGCGGCCGTGGCCCAGTGGCAGGACAAGTACGTCCGTCTGCAGGCCGAGTTCGACAACTACCGCAAGCGTACGCTCAAGGAGAAGATGGACCTGGTGCAGACCGGGGGCCGGGACGTGCTGCTGGAGATGCTGCCCGTGCGCGACGACGTGCAGCGCGCCGTGGACGCCATGCAGAAGAGCGACGATCTGGAGGCGCTGCGGGCGGGCGTGACGCTCATTTCACAGAAATTTACCGAGGCGCTCCGCCGCAAGGGCGTGACCGAGATCGAGGTGCTGGACAAGGAGTTCGACGCCGATCTTTCGGAGGCCGTTGCCCGGTTCGCCGCCGGCGAGGAGAAGAAGGGCAAGGTCATCGACGTCGTCCAGACGGGTTACATGCTGGGCGATAAGGTGCTGCGCTTCGCAAAAGTAGTTGTAGGAGAGTGAGACCATGGCAGAAAAGAGGGATTACTACGAAGTGCTGGGCGTTGCGAAGAACGCTAACGCAGACGAAATAAAGAAGGCCTACCGCAAAGCGGCCATCCAGTACCACCCCGACAAAAACCCCGGGGACAAGGAGGCCGAGGAGAAATTCAAGGAGGCCGCAGAGGCCTACGACGTGCTGTCGAACCCCGACAAGCGCGCCCGCTACGACCAGTTCGGCCATGCCGGAATGAGCGGTGCGGCAGGCGGCGGGGCCGGAGGCTTCGGCGGATTCGGCGGCGGAGGGTTCTCGATGGAGGACATCTTCTCGCAGTTCGGCGACATCTTCGGCGGCCATTTCGGGGGCGGCGGATTCCGCTCGTCGAACGGCGGCGGGGGGCGGCGCGTGAACCGCGGCTCGGACATCCGCGTGCGGGTCAGGCTGACGCTGGCGGAGATTGCCAACGGCGTCACGAAAAAACTCAAGATCAACAAGACCGTCGCCTGCGACAAGTGCGGCGGCACGGGTGCCAGGGATGCCAATTCCTATTCGACCTGTTCGACCTGCAACGGCACGGGCCATGTGACGCGGGTGGAGAACACCTTCTTCGGCCGGATGCAGACGCAGGGCGTGTGCCCCACGTGCGGCGGCACGGGCAAGGTGATCACCGCGCCGTGCGACAAGTGCAAGGGCGAAGGCACGCTGCGCGGGCAGGAGGTCGTGGAGATCAAGATTCCGGCCGGCGTGGGCGAGGGAATGGTTCTCACCGTCACGGGCAAGGGCAACGCCGCGCGTCAGGGCGGCGTGAACGGCGACCTGCAGGTGATGATCGAGGAGGAGCGCAACCCCGAACTGGTGCGTGACGGCAACGACCTGATCCACAACCTGAACATCACCGTGACGACGGCCCTGCTGGGCGGTACGGTCGAGGTCCCGACGGTGGACGGGCGCGCCAAGATCAAGATCGCCCCGGGAACGCATGCCGGCAAGGTGCTGCGCCTGGGCGGCAAGGGACTGCCCGACGTGAACGGCTACGGCCGCGGCGACGAGCTGGTGGTGGTGGACATCACCGTTCCGTCGAAGCTCTCGGCCGAGGAGCGGAAACTTGTCGAACAACTGGCCGCACAGCCCTCTTTCCAGAAGGCGGAATCGGTCAAGAACCAGAATATTTTCGAACGGATGAAGAGTTTCTTCCGGTAAAGAGATACTAAAACCGCGGAAAATTCGTACCTTTACCAAGTAGAGGAGACGAATTTTTCATTTAGGGCCGTCCGGGTTATTCTTTTTGCCGCGATAGCGGCAGATACAAGTCCCCGCCGAGGCGGGGACTTAGGGGTGGGTCAGATTTGCATACACGGCGGAACGTCGTGACGACACCCCTCCGGGACGTACTTACGGTTGCAATAATTTAGAACTTACTGTTATGTTAGGCTTTACACCCTTCAAACGACACGCGAATAAATTCAACTATATCCCGCGATATTACGACCCCGAGAAAGAGGCTCGTGAACAGCGCCGTGCCGAGCTGCGCGGCGAGCGCGCCGAGGATGCCGACCGCGAGTACCAGCCCGGACAGTACATCCGCACCCAGCGCGAAGCCCGGGAGGTGCGGCGTTCGAACGAGGAGGAGCGGGGGCGTATCCGCGTGCTGAAGATGGCCGCGGGGGCCGTGTTGGTGATGCTTTTCATCTACCTGCTCTACCCGAAGCTGGCCGATGTGTTCCTGCGCGCGCAGACCGTGCCTGCGGCTAAAACGCAGCAGGTCGAGGAGGGCGGGTTCAATCCCTATGCGCCTATCACGGTCGTTCCCAACGATTACGAGGAGTAAATGGCAGACAAGATTAGATTATTGCCCGAGGTCGTTGCCAACCAGATCGCCGCGGGCGAGGTCGTCAACCGGCCCGCCTCGGTGGTGAAGGAGATGATGGAGAATGCCATCGACGCCGGGGCGGCTTCGGTGAAGGTCAACTTCCGCGACGGCGGCAAGGACCTGATCCAGATCGTCGACGACGGCTGCGGCATGTCGCCCATCGACGCGCGCATGGCCTTCGACCGCCATGCCACGAGCAAGATCGGGGCCGTGGAGGATATTTACGCCCTGCACACGTTCGGATTCCGCGGCGAGGCCCTGGCTTCGATCGCCGCCGTGTCGCAGGTCGAACTGCGCACCCGGCAGGCGGGCGACGAGGTGGGGACCGAGACCGAGATCAACGGCGGTCAGTTCGTGGCGCAGAACCCGGTGATGTGCCCCGTGGGTTCGCAGTTCTTCGTGCGCAACCTCTTTTACAACGTTCCGGCACGCCGCCGTTTTCTGGACAAGAGCACCACCTCGGCGTCGCAGATCAAGGCCGAGTTCCAGCGCATCGCGCTCTGCAACCCGCAGATCGCCTTCGAACTCTACGCCAACGACGCACCGGTCTATACGTTGCAGGCCGGGTCCCTGGCGGGGCGCATCGTCGATGTGGTGGGACGTCACATCAAGCAGAATCTGCTGGAGGTCGAGGCCGACACTTCGATCGCCCGCATCGAGGGATATATCGGCCGTCCGGCGGCCGCCAAGAAACGCAACACGGAGCAATACCTGTTCGTCAACGGGCGCTTTTTCAAGAGCACCTACCTGACGAGCGCTATCCTGAAAGCCTACGAGAAGCTGATTCCCGAGAGTTGCCAGCCCTCCTATTTCCTCTACCTGACGCTCGATCCCGGGCGTATCGACGTCAACGTGCACCCGCAGAAAACCGAGGTCAAGTTCGCCGACGAGGAGGCCGTGTGGCAGATCGTCAACGCCGCCGTGCGCGAGACGCTGGCCAAAACGGGTGCCGTGCCGCTGATGGATTTCGACCGGGACAGCACGGTGGAGATTCCCGTTTTGCAGAAGGGCGCCGTCTACAGCGAGCCGCTGGCCATGTCGAACAGCGACTACAACCCTTTCCGCGAAGAGTACATCGACCCTTCGGCGCCCGATCCGAACGTCGATTTCACGGGTTTCGACGTGCCTTACCGCGACGGCGGAGGCGTGTCGGACAGCGCCGCCGGAGGATTGCGCACGGGCGGGGGCCGGAGCGCCGTGCCGTCGTTCCCGCGGGCCGCGGCGGGCGGATTCGCCCTGCCGGGTGCGGACGCCGGGGAGTTCGAGGAGTTCGAGTCGGGCGGCGGTTTCGAGATCACCCCTTCGGGCGGCGGTTTCGACGACAGCGCCCTGGATTTCATCCCTTCGTCGGCCGCTCCCGAACAGCAGCGGTTCGATATGCCGCAGCGCCCGGAATTCACCGATGCGCTGCCGCTGCCGGGCGGATATGTCGCCGCCCTGCTGGGCGGCCGCTTCGTGGTCGTCGACGTACGGCGTGCCCGCGAGCGGATTCTTTACGAGGATTACCTCCGGATGCTGGGCAACGGCTCGTCGGTGAGCCAGCAGCTGCTGTTTCCCGAGCGGCTGGTCCTCTCGGGCGACGAATACGCCCTCCTGGAGGAGAACGCCGTGGAGTTCGCGGCCCTGGGCTTCGACATCGACTTCTGCGGCGAAGGGGCCGTCGAGGTGAAGGGTACGCCCGCCGACATGCCCGCCGATTCGGTGGACCGGCTGTTGTTCGAACTGTTGCAGGCCTTTGCGACCCCGGTGTCGCTCTCCGACGTGCGGCGCGAGAAGATCGCCGGCGTGATGGCTCGCTCCGGCTCCAAGGGCGCAGGACGGACCTTGTCGCGCGAGGAGGCCGCGGCGCTGCTCGCACAGCTGGCCGACACGGGCAGTTTCAGTTTTTCGCCCTCGGGCAAGGCGATCACCGCCGAGATCACGCCGGAAGATTTGCGCGCCAAGTTGGGATAATCCGGCGGAAAAGAGTTACATTTGCAAAAATTAAAACGCATGAACCGCTATTTTCAGACCCCTCCGGTGGTCAAGAATTTGATAATCATCAATGTACTGGTCTACATGGCCACGGCGCTGCTGCCCGTCGGCGACACGATCATGCAGTATTGCGCCCTGTCGCTGGGAACACCCTATTTTCATACCTACCAGTTCATCACCTACATGTTCCTGCACGCCAATTTCGAACATATCTTCTTCAATATGTTCGCATTGTGGATGTTCGGGCGCACGCTCGAATACGAACTCGGCTCGCAGCGTTTCCTGACCTTCTACATGGTCTGCGGCGTGGGGGCGGCGCTGATCCAGTACCTCACGGCGCTGGCGTTCGGCGAACTGCCGCTGTTGCTGGTCGGCGCCTCGGGTGCGGTGATGGGCCTGCTGCTGGCGTTCGGCGTGATGCACCCCAATGCGGTCATCATGCTGCTGATTCCGCCTATTCCGATGAAGGCCAAGTGGTTCGTCATCATCTATGCCGTCATCGAGCTGTTCCTCGGATGGAGGGGCGTGGGCAACGTGGCACACTTCGCCCACGTGGGCGGCATGCTGTGGGGATTCCTGCTGCTGCATTGGTGGAAACGCCGGGGAACGATCCGTTTTTAGGCGATGGCTTCCGATTACTATAACGAATACGGGGGAGGCCCTTCGGGGAAACGGCGCCGCAGTCTCGTCATGCGGCTCGTCGACCTGGTGCTGACGCTCGTGACCCTGGTCGTGGGCGTGACGATGGTGCTCACCTATTTCGTCCCGTACGTCGATCCGGGCCGCGTGTGGTTCTTCCCCGTGCTGGGGCTGGCCGCTCCCGCGGTCTACGTCGCGTCGGTCGTGCTGACGCTCTACTGGATCATCCGCTGGCGCTGGGTGCGCGCCGGAGTGATGCTGGCCATCGTGGTGGCGGGGCTTTTCAAGGTCTCGCTCTTCTGGCGTCCCGAAATCCGCCGCAGCTATGCCGCAGAGGCGGCTTTCGACCGCGGTGCGGTCAAGGTCATGAGTTACAACGTGCGCAGTTTCTACGGCGAGGACGGCCGGAGCAGTGTCGACGACATCCTGCGCCTGATCGAGGAGCAGGCTCCCGACCTGATCTGCCTCCAGGAGTTCAATGCCCGCCTCGCGGAGCAGTCCGAGGAGTTTACGCTGCTGGGCGAGAAGTACGAGATCGCGCACTTCGGCCGCACGCAGGCCCCGGACTCGGTCTACGGATCTACGCTGACCATCCTGAGCAAATACCGCATCCTGCGTTCGGATACCGTGCTGACGCCTTCGTCTTCGGTCTGGGCCGACGTGATGGTGGGCGAGGACACCGTGCGGATTTTCAACAACCACCTGCGCTCGACGGCCATCAACGCCTCGGACAACCAGTTCATCACCAGCCACCAGTTTCTCTCGGACACGGCGCGCGAGACCAAAATCCGCAGCATCGTGACCCGGCTGCGCGAGAACAGCGTGCTTCGGGCCGCACAGGTCGACAGCATCGCGCAGGTCGTGGGGGCGACGCGCACGCGGCGGATCGTCTGCGGCGATTTCAACGATACGCCCATGTCGTATGTCTACCGCACGATGGCGCGGGGGCTGCGCGACGCCTTCCGTGAGTGCGGGTCGGGCTATGCGCATACGTTCCGCGGTTTCTACAACACGCTGCGCATCGACTACGTGTTGAGCGGCGGTTTCGAACCGCTCTCCTACGAGGTGCTTCCGGTCGATTATTCGGACCACCACCCCGTCGTCGTGCGACTGCGGAAAAGTTCCTGACGAGTTGCCCGGTAGACGGGATGTCGTCCGGCGGAACCGGCCTTTTCGCAGGGTTTTAATTTTCCGGCGGGCGTTGTCCGAAGCGATTTTTTTGCTATCTTGTGGCAAAATTCAGCCATTCGTTCGCTATGACCCGATCTTTTCCGTTCGTAAGGAGAACGCTCTTCCTCTCCGTATGTGGGCTGCTTCTCCTCTCCGGCCGGCTTTTCGCCGGAAATCCCCTGCTGACGCCTTCCGATGCCCCTTACGGGGCACCCTGTCTCGACCGCATCCATGCCGCCGACATCATGCCCGCCATTGAGGAGGGAGTCCGCGCCTATAAGGCCGGGATTGCGAAAATCAGGGCGCTGGACCCCGCGGAGGCTACTTTCGAAAACGTCGTCGTGCCCCTCGACCGCGCCGACAGCCTGCTGGACGTTCCGCGCGCGGTGCTGGGTTACCTGAAATCGAATTTCGGAGGCGATTCCGTAATCCGTATCTCCTTGGAATCCGCGCAGCTGACCGGGGAGGCATACGACGCCGTGACACTCGACACGGCGATCTTCCGCCTGGTGAAGGCCGTCTACGACCGGCGCGACGCGGCCGGGCTGGATTCGCTTCAGCTGCGGACGCTCGGCAAGGTCTACCGGAGCTATATCCGCGGCGGGGCGCTCTGCGCGCCCGAACAGAAGGAACGGCTCAAGGAACTGAATCGCGAACTTTCGCTCAAACGCATCCGCCACGGACAGAACATCACGCAGGCGACCCAGGAGTTCGTCCTGTACGTGCAGGACAGCAGCCTGCTCGACGGGCTTGTGGCGACAACCCGGCAGCGCTTCGCCCGCAATGCGGCCCGGCAGGGACACCCGGGCATGTGGGCCGTCGGGTTCACGAACGGCGACTATGCGTCGGTCATGGCCTCGGCCACGGACCGGGATTTGCGCAGGAGGCTCTACGAGGCCTACACCTCGCGCTGCATGGACGGGAAGTACGACAACCGGCACTTGTCGGTCGACATCGTCAACTTGCGCCTCGAAAGGGCCCGGATGCTGGGATACGAGAACTATGCCGCCTATACGCTGGAGACGAACATGGCCGGGACGCCCGAAAAGGTCCGCGAACTGCTGCTGCCGCTCAAGGATGCTGCCGCGAGGAAAGGAAGTGCGGAGCGTGCCGAGCTGGAGTCCTTCGCCGTGAAATACGAACGGGATTCGGCCTTCCGGCTGGAACCGTGGGACGTGGCGTTCTATTCGAATAAGCTGCGCAAGGCGAAATTCGGCTCCGAACTGGGACGCATGCGCAACTACCTGCTTTTCGACAATGTGCTCAATGACGGCGTTTTCTATGTGGCCAACCGCCTTTTCGGAATCACGATGACGCCGCGCACGGACATTCCCGTTTTCCACCCCGACGTGCTGACCTTCGAGGCCAGAGACGCCGAAGGCCGTCCCCTCGGACTGCTTTACCTGGATTGCTTCGTCCGCAAGGGCAAACGCGGCGGCGCGTGGTGCTCGCGCCTGCGCGGGTATTCGTGTGCCGCAGAGCGGGAGGTGCTGCCGCTGGTGACCATCAGCTGCAATTTCTCACGTGCGGCCGAAGGCAGGCCGCAGCTGCTGTCGACCTCCGAGGTCAAGACCCTCTTCCACGAATTCGGGCACGCCCTGGCGGGCTTCTTCTCGCGCGGGCCGTATCCCCAGGTGACGGGCAGTTTCCCGCGCGACATGGTCGAACTGCCCTCGCAACTGAACGAGCATTGGGCCTGGGAGCCGGAGGTGATGAAGCATTACGCCCGCGATTACGAGACCGGGCGGCCGATTCCCGATGCGCTGATCGCGAAGTTCAAGGAGGCGGAGAACTTTCTGAAGGGGCTTTACCTGACCGATTTCTATGCCACCGCGCTGCTCGACCTCGAATGGCACACCGTGCGGCAGCCGGTCGAAGGGTGCGACGTCGGGGCCTTCGAGCAGGCGTTCCTGAAACGTTACGACTTCCCGGAGCATACCGCTTTCCGCTTCCGGACGACCTATTACAACCATATCTTCGCCAGCAGTTATCCCGCGCAGTACTACTCCTACACGTGGTCGGCGGTGCTGGATACCGATGCCTTCGCGGCGTTTACCGAAACGGGCGATATTTTCGATCCCCGGACCGCGCGCCGTTACCGCCGCCACATCCTGACCGAAGCGGGGTATGACGAGCCGATGGCGCAGTATGTGCGTTTCCGGGGCGCCGTGCCCGATGCGACACCCCTGATGCGCCGTTACGGACTGGCGGAATAGCCGTCCGGCGCAATGGAAGGGGCGTCCGGCAAGCCGCCGAGAACGGAAATCACCCCTGCCGGAGATTGCTCTGACAGGGGTGAAACCGTAAGATTCAGGCTTGTTGGACAAGCCTCTGTTCCGTTCCGGTCACTCCCCGATCTTCTTGCGCGGGTGGACCATGTTTTCGGGTTGCAGCACCTTGTGCAGTTCCTCCTCACTCATCAGATGGTGCTCGAGCACGAGGTCGTAGATGCCTTTCCCGGTTTCGAGGGCCTCCTTGGCCAGCATGCTCGACGTTTCGTAACCCAGATAGGGGTTGAGCGCCGTCACCAGCCCGATGCTGTTATAGACCATCCGGCGGCAGACCTCCTCGTTGGCCGTGATGCCGGCGATGCACTTCTCGCGCAGCGTGTTCATGGCGTTGATCAGCATTTCGATGCTCTCGAACAGGCAGTGGACGATGATCGGCTCCATGACGTTCAGTTCGAGCTGTCCGGCTTCCGATGCGATCGTCACGGTGAGGTCGTTGCCGATCACGCGGAACGCTACCTGGTTGACGACCTCGGGGATCACCGGGTTGACCTTGCCCGGCATGATCGACGATCCCGGCTGGCGCGGCGGGAGGTTGATTTCGTTCAGTCCGCAGCGGGGACCCGACGAGAGCAGGCGCAGGTCGTTGCAGATTTTCGAGAGCTTCACCGCGAGGCGTTTCTGGGCCGAGGAGTTCATGATGAAGGCGCCCGTGTCGCTCGTGGCCTCGATCATGTTCGACGCCTCGACGAGCGGCAGTCCGGTGATCTCGCGCAGGTAACGGGTGCAAAGCCCCGCGTAGTCGGGGTCGGCGTTGATGCCCGTTCCGATGGCCGTGGCCCCCATGTTGATCTCGAAGAAAAGTTTCATGTTGGCCGTCAGCCGCTCGGTCTCCTCGGTGAGGTTGGCGGCGTAGGCTTCGAACTCCTGCCCGAGAGTCATCGGCACGGCGTCCTGAAGCTGCGTGCGGCCCATCTTGATGATTCCGGAGAACTCCTCGCCCTTGGCATGGAACGCTGCGATGAGTTCGCGCAGCGAGGCTACCAGTTTCTCGATGCTGCGCACCAATGCGATCCTCACGGCCGTGGGGTAGGCGTCGTTGGTCGACTGCGAGAGGTTGACGTGGTTGTTGGGGTGGCAGTAGCGGTACTCGCCCTTTTCGTGGCCCAGGAGTTCCAGCGCCCGGTTGGCGATCACCTCGTTGGCATTCATGTTGGTCGACGTGCCGGCGCCGCCCTGCACCATGTCGACGACGAACTGCTCCTCCAGTTTCCCGGCGCGCAGCTCCTCGCAGGCCCGGATGATCGCGTCGGCGATCGCGGGGTCGAGCAGTCCCAGGTCGCGGTTGGCCATCGCGGCGCCCTGCTTGACGTCGGCCAGGGCGCGGATCAGCTCCGGAAAGAAGTTGAGCCGCACGCGGCTGATGTGGAAGTTCTCCACCGCGCGCATGGTCTGCACGCCGAAATAATACTCCGCCGGGATTTCCATTTCGCCCAGCAGATCGTGTTCACGACGGGTTTTGCCCGAAAGTCTGATCTCCGTAAAGTCCATGATCGGTATGTTTTTATCAAAGGTACGCAAAAGTCGGATGGGCTGAACCGAACCGGATGCGGTCCGGTAAACCGTTCCGACATCAAATATAATGCTTTTTCCGGCACTTTGTTAAAACAAAAAATCTTGTTAACTTTGTATTCGTTCCGCGGGGATCACAGAATCCGGCGGCGGACGAACGCAGGACCGAAAAACAAATAAAGAACATGATTTTAGACTCTCTGAAAAACAGCGCGCTTTACTACGGCGTAAGCCCGCGCATGAAACAGGCTTTCGAACTGATCGCCTCGACCGACTGGACGGCGATGGAGCCGGGTATTCACGAACTCGACGGCAAGGACATCTATGTCAACGTGATGGAGCGCGAGCTGAAACAGAAGCCCGACGCCAAACTCGAAATCCACAACGAGTACATCGACATCCAGGTTCTCATCCGGGGTGTGGAGGAGTCCTTCGGCTGGAGCGAGCGCAAGGATCTCAAGAAGCCGCTGGACGAATTCAGCGTCGAAAAGGACATCCAGCTCTTCGACGACGTGCCGCAAACCTATTACACGATGCGTCCGGGCCAGTTTACGGTGCTTTTCCCCGAGGACGGGCACGCTCCGATGGTGGGCGAGGGCACGGTGCGCAAGATCATCGTCAAAGTGCGCCGGTAAACGCGCAGGCGATACTTTCCGGGCCGGGATTTCCCGGCCTTTTTTTGTGCCCGGGCTTGCTCGTCTCGGGGATTTGTACTAAATTTGCCATACGGATATTCCCGTATGATATGAAAACATCGGCCTTCATATTCCTCTTCCTGCTGGTCTCCTCCCTTTCGTCCGCCATGGATCCGGGAGCGGAGTCCGGTGTGCCGGCTGCGGACGCGGTCCGGCAGACGGCGGAATGTTTCCTTGCCGGTTCCGAATACGGGGATTGCGTGGCGACGGAGACCGTCCGGACGGCCGTTCCCTCTCCCGTGCGGGCACTGCGCAAGCCGGTGGAAAGCCCGCAGCGGGTATCGGGCGGCGACCGTGATGTCTGCTCCGGGCGGTATTTCCCGCTGGTGCAGGGTTGCTGCACGAAATACGTCGTTTCTTCTTTATTGCGCGGCGGGCAGGCCGTCGTGCCCTTCCATCGCGCCGACTACCTCCGGTTCGGCATTCTGGTCATTTAGCCGTCAAATCCTTTCGTTTTCAACCGTATGATGCCGTCTGTGCATCGTACGTCGGATTTCCGTGTGCGGACTCCGGCTGCCGCATCGACGCCGGTGCGGTGCGGCGAACGACGTTCGGCATGCTTTGCCGCATGCGCAGAATGCTCCGGCACACCCAATGGCAAAACTTTGACGAATGTAAAAAATGGATTTGATTCATATGATCGAAGAGACGTCGCTGATGATGAGCTTCACGTTTATCGTGGGAATAGCCTTCGCGTACGTACTCAAACTGATGACGTTTTTCTTCTCCCGGCTTAACGGAACGGAGATGTCCGCGCTGTTGAGAAAAGGCCGTATATGGGGCCGTGCCTACCGCATGGACATTGCGCGTACCGACCGCTACATCCGTTCGGCCGCCCGGACCGGCGGGGAAGTCCCAGCCGATCCGGATGCGGACCGCGCGATGGACGCTCTGGCCGAATATCATCTCGGCAACCCGGAAGATGCCGCAAGACAGGACAAGGAGATGACACGCTTATACGAGCTGCACCATGGAACGGTTTGATCTTGGCAATATTTTCCAGGGTATCTCGACGCTGCTGCAATCCGATCCCGCGATCATGTATACGCGCATCGGGCTGATCCTGCTGGGTATCCTGCTGGTTTACCTGGGACGCAGGGGCGTACTCGAACCGCTGGTGATGATTCCGATGGGGCTGGGCATGGCGGCGGTGAACGCTGGGGTGCTGATTTTTCCGGGCGGAATGCACGGCAACCTGTTTCTGGACCCCATGGTCACCGAAACCGATCAGTTGATGAACATTCTGCAGATCGACTTCCTGCAACCGGTCTACACCTTCATGTTCAGCAACGGACTGATAGCCTGCCTGATCTTCATGGGCATCGGGACGATGCTCGACATCAATTTCGTGCTGGCGAAGCCCCTGCAGAGCATGTTCCTCGCGCTGTGCGCCGAGCTGGGCACGTTCGCCGTACTGCCGATCGCCTGTTCGATGGGATTAAGCCCCAGCGACAGCGCTTCGATCGCGATGGTCGGCGGGGCCGACGGGCCGATGGTGCTTTTCACCTCGCTCAACCTCTCGAAGGAGATTTTCGTGCCGATCACCGTCGTCGCCTATCTTTATCTCGGCCTGACCTACGGCGGCTATCCCTATCTGGTGCGGGCGATGGTCCCCAAGCGTCTGCGGGCTATCAAGATGAAACCGGCGAAGAAACCGGCTAAACAGTACAGCGCCGCGACCAAGATTTCGTTCGCTGTGGTGATGTGCGTGATCCTCTGCCTGCTCTTTCCGGTGGCTGCGCCGCTCTTCTTCTCGCTCTTCATCGGCGTGGTGATCAAGGAGTCGGGACTCAAGCACGTGAACGATTTCATCAGCGGGCCGATGCTCTACGGTTCGACGTTTTTCCTGGGAATCCTGCTGGGCGTGCTGTGCGACGCGCATACGCTGCTCGATCCCACGGTGCTCAAACTGCTCGTCCTGGGAATTCTCGCCCTGCTGATCTCGGGCATCGGGGGCATTCTGGGCGGTTACCTCATGTATTTCTTCAAGCGGGGCAACTTCAACCCCGTCATCGGCATCGCCGCCGTCAGCTGCGTGCCCACGACGGCCAAGGTCGCGCAGAAGATCGTCGCGCACGACAACCCCTCGTCGATGATCCTGCCCGACGCGTTGGGAGCCAATATCATGGGCGTCATCACGTCGGCCATCATCGCAGCGATCTACGTGACGGTGATTCCGATGCTGTGACCCGAAAGAGAACCGGCCCGCGGAAAGCGGGCCGGTCTTTTATTTTCCGATGCCGGAATAGCGGAATCCCGCCGCTTCGACCTCGGGCTTGTCGAAAATGTTGCGGCCGTCGACGACTACGTCGCCCCGCATCGTCGCGCGCAGGTGCGTCCAGTCGGGCATGCGCAGCTCCTTCCATTCGGTCAGAAGGGCCACTGCGTCGGCGCCTTCGGCGGCTTCGTACATCGTCTGGGCGTAGCGGACCGGCAGGTCCGCCATCCGGCGACGGCTTTCGGGCATCGCCACGGGGTCGTAGGCGCGCACTTCGGCTCCCGCGTCGAGCAGGCGGCCGATCACCACCTCTGCCGGGGCCTCGCGCATGTCGTCGGTCTCGGGCTTGAAGGCCAGGCCCCAGATTGCGACGACCTTGCCCCGCAAGTCGCCCAGCGCAGCCCGCAGTTTCTCGAAAACCACCCCTTTCTGCTGCTCGTTGACCCGCTCGACGGCCTCGATGACCTGCATCGTGTAGCCGTGTTCCCGGGCCGTGTGGGCCAGCGCCTTCACGTCCTTCGGGAAGCATGAGCCGCCGTAGCCGCAGCCGGGGTAGAGGAACTTGTTGCCGATGCGGGCGTCGGAACCGATGCCCTTGCGGACCATCTCCACGTCGGCGCCCACGCGGTCGCATAGGTTGGCGATCTCGTTCATGAACGAGATGCGTGTCGCGAGCATGGCATTGGCGGCATATTTGGTCATTTCGGCCGAGGGGATGTCCATGAACAGTACGCGGAAATTGGTGATCAGGAACGGCCGGTAGAGCTTGGCCATCAGCTTGCGCGCCCGTTCGCTGTCGACGCCCACGACCACGCGGTCGGGCGACATGAAGTCCTTGATCGCCGCACCTTCCTTCAGGAACTCGGGGTTCGAGGCGACGTCGAACGGGACCTTGCAGCCGCGTTTTTCGAGTTCCTCTTCGATCACGGCGCGCACCTTCTGCGCCGTACCCACGGGCACGGTGCTCTTGGTGACCAGCACGGTGTATTTGCGGATGTGGCGGCCGAAGGTGCGGGCCACGTCGAGAACGTATTTCAGGTCGGCCGAACCGTCCTCGTCGGGCGGGGTCCCGACGGCCGAGAAGACCACTTCGACATGGGGCAGGCACTTCGTGAGGTCGGTGGTGAAGTGCAGGCGTCCCGCCTCCACGTTGCGCCGCACGAGTTCTTCGAGTCCCGGCTCGTAGATCGGGATAATGCCCGCGTTCAGACCGTCTATTTTTTTTGCGTCTATGTCCACGCAGGTGATGTCGAGTCCCATTTCGGCGAAGCAGGCCCCCGATACGAGTCCTACGTAACCCGTTCCCACGATTGCTATTTTCATCATGATTCCTGGAGTTTTTTCCTTTCGGAATGTAAATATAGCCTTTTTTTCGGAATATCTCCGCCGCAGCACGAAAAAGGGCGGTCCGAAGACCGCCCTTGCGTCGTTTTATTTTCCGCACCTGCATCCGGCGACAGCCTCCGCCAGCGTTGCGCAGGGGTCGCACATCTCGTGCGAGTAGCCCTGTTTCATCTCCACGGGATCGCACAGAGGCTCCCACTTCATCTTCTGGGCGAATTCCGCGAGCAGGCGCACCGAGGCTCCGGCCCAGCAGAACGAACCGAACCAGCCGAATTTGCGCTGGGGAATGCCGCGCGCGGCGATGCGGTCGAGCAGTTCGGCCACGGGCGGGAACAGGTTGCCGTTGTAGGTCGGGCCGCCGACGATCAGCGTGTCGAAACGGAAAACGTCGCGCAGGACCACCGACGGGTCGGCGTAGGAGAGGTTGTAGACCCGGATCGGGCCGACGTTCCGCGAGGCCAGTTCGCGCGCGATGCGCTCGGCCATCTGCTCCGTGTTGCCGTACATCGAGGCGTAGGCCACGACCACGCCCGGTTCGCCTTCGTAGCGGCTCAGACGGTCGTAAATGTCCAGGACCTTTGCGATCTGCCGCTGCCACACGGGTCCGTGCGTCGAGCAGATCGTCTCGACGGGAAGCGTGCGGACCTTCTGGAGCGCTTTCTGCACGGGGCCGCCGTATTTGCCCACGATGCAGGCGTAGTAGCGGCGCATCTCGTCCCAGTAACGGTCGGTCTCGACCTGCGAATCGGTGATGCCGCCGTCGAGCGCCCCGAACGTGCCGAAGGCGTCGCCCGAGAAGAGCGTCCGGTCGCCGGCGCACCACGTGACCATCGTCTCGGGCCAGTGCACCATCGGGATCATGTGGAATGACAGCGTCTTGCCGCCCAGGTCGAGCGTGTCGCCCTCCTTGACCTCGACCGTGCCGGCGTCGATGCCATAGAATCCGGCGAGCATCTGCAGGGTCTTGGCGTTGCCCACGACCTGCAGCTCGGGGTAGATGCGGCGCAGGGCCGAGATCGACGACGAGTGGTCGGGTTCCATGTGGTTGACGACGAGGTAGTCGATCCTGCGGTCGCCGATGGCTTCGCGGATGTTGGCTTCGAGGCGGCTGCCGAAGGACTCTTCGACGGTGTCGATCAGGGCGATCTTTTCGCCCACGACCAGGTAGGCATTGTACGACACGCCCGTCGGAAGCGACCAAAGGGCTTCGAAGCGCGTGGTGGTGCGGTCATTGACCCCGACGTAGTGGATGCCGGGAAGTATTTCGGTAATTGCCATAAACGTTTGTGTTTTGTTTTGGCACAAATTTACGAAAAATATTTTTCCGGTGCTACTGCCGGCTTTTTTATTGCTCCGGCAAGTTGCATGCCGGGGTGTGAAAAAGCACCGTGTGCGGTGCGGCCCTTCATCCGGAAGCAAAACGCCGCAGCCCGGCGAGGGGCTGCGGCGCATGCCGGCAGAACGGCGTATCAGAGGAACCGCGGCATATCTTCGGCCCTGCTTTGGGGAGTGGCCTCCAGCGCGCCGGAGATGATGTCCGACGGGATTTCGGCCTTGACGAAGACGGAGACGTCGCTCGTGCTCGAAGTGCTGGTCAGCGTCATCCGCGTCCCGTCAGCGTTGAACGAAACCCGGTACGAGGAACTTCCCCACGAGGTGTTGTCGCTGTACCGGCCGCTGAGCGTGGGTTTGTCGTAGGAATACGTGCCGTCCAGGTGGACGTATTCGGGCTTGTACAGCCGCTGGTAGAGCTGGAACGAACCCGCCTCGCTGAACGAGAGGTAGACATCGGCGGACTGGAGCGTGCTCCACGAAACCAGATGCCAGCTGCCGACGACGCTGCCGTCGCCTTCGGGTTCGGGGGTGTCCTTGGAATCGCCGCACCCGGTCAGCGCGAACGCAGCGGCGAGGCCGATCAATAACAGTTTGATGCTTTTCATAATATGTCCTTGTTTTATAACCAACCTCCGTTCTGGGAATGAATTTCACGCGCGATGAAGGCGAATTCCTTCGTGATCGGCATGCCGTTCATTCCGCTGTTGTTGCCGTTTCCGGCGAGCAGCTTGATCCGGACCACCGCAGAACCGGGTTTGGTGCATTTGAGGATGATCTGGTTGGCGAAGATGGTCGGGGTCGACGAAATGCCCAGCCGGTTCATGTCGTCGGCCGAAATGGAGATTTCCGTAATCTTCAGATCCAGGTTTCCGCCGCCGAGGTACGGCTGCAGGTTCAGCGTGTACTGGCTGCCGACGGGAATCGGGATGCAGGTGATGCCGCGGACGTTCATCAGCACCTGGTAGGCGTCGATATAGCCCGTGCCCATTCCCTTTTTGTGCTGCGACAGGTCGAGCGTCGCCAGGCTGCCCTTGTCGGTGACATACTGTTTCGTTCCGGTGCAGTATTGGTTGATGTCGTTTACCGATGTCAGCAGCAGCGTCGTGAATTCGTTCTGGGTGAAGGTTTTGCCGAGTTGCAGCGCATAGGATAGCCCGAGCGCCGCAACGCCCGAAACATGCGGGCATGCCATCGACGTGCCCTGCATGTAGCCGTACTTTCCGCCGTTGACGGTCGATAACACCTCGGACGCCCCGCTCGTGATGTTTTCCAGATAGGACTGGTAGGCGTCGCCGCCGGGAGCCGCAATGTTGCAGCCGGGGCCGTAGTCGGTGTAGTAGGCCGGGGTGTAGTCGCACGACATGGCCGTTACGGAGATGTAGTCGCGGTAAGCGCCGGGGTAGCTCGACATGCCGGTCATGTCGTTGCCGGCGGCGAATATGGCCAGTCCGCCGCTGATGGCCGCACAGTTCTGTTTGGCGATGAAGTAGTCGATGGCCTGTTTCTCGGCGCTGGCGCCGCTCGAATAGGCCGCGTCGGAGGTTACCGAGCCGGCGGGGTAGCCGTAGCTGCATTGGATGATCGCAGCGCCGTTGTCGGCGGCATATTTGATGGCTTTGGCCGATATGGCTGCCGAGCCGCCGTCGTCGTCGTGGAAAATCTGACAGGACATGATCTTCACGCCGTCGTTTTTGCCCGAGCCGCCTGCGATGCCTGCGACGCCCGTGCCGTTGTTATTCACGGCTGCGACCGTTCCGGCCACGTGCGTGCCGTGGTCCGGCGCGTCGCCCTTGGTGCTGATGGTCAGCGTTGTATTGTCGACGAAGTTGAAACCGTGGATGTCGTCGGCATAGCCGTTCGAATCGTCGTCACGGCCTTCCGAACCGTTCTGCTCGGCGGTGTTGGTCCACATGTTGGCGGCCAGGTCGGGGTGGTCCCACTGCACGCAGTTGTCCACGACCGCGACGATGACGCGCGGGTCGCCCGTGCAGAGCTGCCATGCCTCGTCGCAGTTGACGTCGGCGCCCGCCTTGATCTTCGAATAGATCGACTTGTCGCCGGTGTTGATGTAGTGCCACTGTTTGCCCAGGTGGGGATCGTTGAAGCCGACGGCCGCGCGGGTCTGCGGCGCAGCTCCGGTTTCGGCCAGCGGGATGACCTTGCCGTCGTGGACGTGCATCAGCTGCTGGTTGAATTCCACCTTGCTCACTTCAGCGATCCGGGCCATGTCGAGGGCAGCCTTGTCGAGATCGGCGCTGTCATCGAACTCCACGACGTACCAGCGGTGCAGGCCGGCGGCGCGCGTGCGTTCCTCGTTCCGTTCGTCTACCGGAAACAGGCGCTGCAACGCCTTTACCCCGATGTTGCCGAGCACGGCGTCGAAATCGGCGATGCCCGAACGGGTGGCGACGCCGCCCGAACGCGTTACCTGCATGACCGACGATTCGATGCCCGCTACGACCTCTTCGCCGAAGCAGACCAGCAGTTCGCCCTTGACGGCGTTCTCCGACGAGAATACGAGTTTGGAGGCGGCTTTCGCTTCCGGCTCGGGACCCGTCGCCTGTTCCGTCGCATCCTTGGCGCACGAACCCAGGGCGAGTGCCGCAGACAGGAGCAGCAGGCTCCATAAAGTTGTTGTCCTTGTCATAATTTTATAATCCTAATTAGTATATGTCGTGACCGGCGTTTCGTTTCATTGGACCACAGAACCCGACACGGTCGCTCGGACTGTGTCGGGTCGTGTGGAACAATATACGTCAATTATTTCAAAATCGGAAGGTTTTCGCGGATTTTGAAATCGGCGCGGCGGCCGATCTGCTTCGGCAGCGGTTCGCATTTCGCCGTCTTCACGCTGAGCGTGCGGACACCGTGGTTCGAGCTGTCGCTGTTTCTGACGAATTTGGTGTTCATCTGAAGGCTGCGCCTGTCGAGAGACTTCCCGATATGGGCCGGAACGCGGACGCTGCTGAACGGAATGTTCGTGCGGACGCCCTGAACTTTGGCTGCGGATGCCGCGGATGCCGTTCCGCTTTGCTTCGTGATGACTGTCCCGTCGGCATAGTATGCCGCCATGGCTCCGATGATCTTTCCGGCGGTGAAATCAGCAACGGGAACCTCGATGTCGGTCGCCAGCGCTGAAACCTGTTTCGACGTCGGATCGATCGTCAATACGATCGGGTCGTTGCCTTGGCTGTCTTCGGTTGCGAACGAGAAGATACCGTAACCGAGGGACTGGTCCGGAGTGAGCGCCTCCGTGAATTTGCCGAGCAGGTTCCCGTCGTCCTCCCGACCGAGCTGCACGCCGCTCATCGTCAGCGTCGACTTGGCCGGGTCATAGGTTGCATACCATTGGGTGCCGTCCTCTGCCGCGAAATCCTGCACGAAAAATTCGGTGTTGCTTCCGACGGTAGGTATTACCTCGAATACATTTTCGAACGTGTCTTCCGCGCTGGCCGCATAGGACATATCGTATTTCCCGATGACCAACTCTCCGGTATAGGGCGGTATGTCCGTCACGAACGGTTCGCACACGATCAGTTTTGTCTTGCCGTAGTTGTTCGTCGCTTCGACAACCAGCGTATAAGAAGCGCCCGGTGTCAGATTGATCATTATGTTCCAATACTTTCCGGTCGTTGCAAGTTCTTCCATCGCATCGGCACCGAGTTCTTTGCCGTATTTAGCGACCGCTTCCTGCAGGGTCAGGCCTCCGGTTTGAATCTCGATGTTCTCGATTATGGAAGTCTTGTTGAAGTAGGTCTTGATCTTCTTCATCTCCGTACCGGTGATCTCGTACACGGCCGATGAGTAATCGGGGTACTTCGACACATATGCTGCGGCATCGGGATAGGCGCTGACTTTATAGAGCGAGCCGGCGATGTCGTTGGGGACAGAGGCCCCTCCTATGCCCGGGAAGTAGAACGATGCTGCGGAGGCTTCGCCGGAAACCGGTTTCTGGGCTTTGTTAAGAGGCAGGGCAACTACGGTATAAGTTCCGGCTTTGGGCAGTACGGCTTCGGCCGAGACTTTCTCGCCGCCTACGGTGAAGTCCTGGAATTCGTTGATGTTCTCGGCTGATCCGTCGGCGATTGCTGCGACAAGCGTAGCGGTTTCGGCCTCGGTCAATTCATTTTCGACGAGAACATAGCGGATGTTCGTAACGTCGGCGCCGTAGGTGAAGTTGATGACGGCGCTCGCAGTTTCGCCGTCGGCGCTGACCTTCATGCCGTCGTATACGGCGGAGAGCGTGTAGTCGGTCAATTCGGCGTCGGGCAGGAGGATACGGAACAATCCTGACTTATTGGCTTTGAGGTTGCCGGCGCTGCAAACGAACGCGAGGGCCTCTTGGGGGAACGTGATTACGCCGTTTACCAGCGTACCTTCCCCGCCCGTGAACATGGCGATTTCATAATCGCCATAAGCCGGGTCTCCGTCGGTAATACCCGTGAACTGACGAGGCATGACCACTTTCGTCGGGTCGCTGCAATCGATGGTGATGTTGACCGGAGTATAGGTAAGTCCGACCTGCGACTCGATAGCCTCCTGCGAACCTTCGAAGAATTCGGTCAGGAACGGCCAGCCGTACATCTCTTCGACCATGTAGATACCCGCCTTCGATTTGTGCTTGTGGATCGTGACCTCGATTTCAGGATTTCCGCCGTTAAACATGCTGCAAAGATAGTCGTCGCGGAATTTTCCGGTTCCCAACTCCACCCAGGGCCACGGGGCAACGACGATGTCGAGCGAGCGGTTGCCGTAGGGTGTCGTGTTGTCCTCGTCGTTGAGCAGGAATGAGATAGGATATTCCTTGCCGTCTTCGAGCTTGGTGCGGTCGAAGGTGATCAGCAGTTCGGAAGTCTCCTTACCGGCTGCGAACGACACCGACGAAGGAATGGTGAACATTCCCGACTCGTCGCTGGCGAGAACCGCCACGGTCAGCGCCTCGTCCTTGGCGATGCGTTTTACCGGAATGGCGATGGAGGTGACGTCGTCGCTGATGCTGTAATCGGTGGTCACATTCTCGGGGAAGTAGACCTGTGCGCCGTCGACCTCGGGACCTGCTTTGAAGTCATCGTCGCTGCAGGCCGTGAACAGCCCCGCGACGATGGCGACAGTCGCCAGAAAGAATATTTTCAGACTTTTCATAAATAGCGATGTTTTTATTTAACAGACTTGACTGTTTGAGTCGGGTTCGGGTTGTTCTTGCCCGAAAGCGCCTTGTTCTGCTGTACGGCGTTCAGCGGGAATACGCAGTTCCACCAAGGGGCGCGGCCGTCCGTGGAAAGCTGGGCCATCGGCGGAGCGTTCGTTCCGGCGTCGCCGTTGTGCATGCCGATGTTCAGACGCTTCAGGTCGTAGTAGATGACGCCTTCGCCCCAGAACTCGATCCGTTTCTGGAAAATGATCTCGTCGATCAGGTCGTTGGCGGCGGGAACCGTATAGGCCGGGTCGCGGTTGGCCATGAACGACAGCAGCAACGACTTGCCGGTGGCGGCGTCGTAGTGTGCCGTAGCCTCGGCCTCGATCAGGTACATCTCCTCGACACGCATCATCGGGATGCTCGTCACGTTACCCGTGGAATAATTCCGCTTCTCGCCGTTGGCTGCGTGGAACTTAAACGATGCGTAGGGGGCTACCGTTGCGAACTCCTCCTCGGTCAGGGTCGTATAGGGTGCGATGGCGTCGAACGAGCGGTCCGCTCCGACAAAACTCTTTTTGCGGAAGTCGCCCGACGAAATGCGGTTGTAGCTGAATACCGAGATACCCGGCTGTGCTCCGTAACCGTAACCCCAGATAGCCTCGGTCGCCATGTGGGCCGACCACGACAGCAGGTTGTTGAGCACGGTGTCGGTGGTCTGGATCATGGCCCACATCCACGACGAATTGACCGTGTTGAACCCGGTCTTCGGGTCGAGCCACTGACTTTCGGTCATGATCGTACAGCCCGAAGCGTCGATAGCCTTGCGGGCGTATTCGGCGGCCAGACGGTAAGCGGCGTCGCCGGTCGGAACTTCCGCATACGATTCGGTGAAGCCGCCCAGCCAGAGGTAGGCGCGGGCCTTGAGTCCGTAGATCACGGCCAGCGAGGGCAGGTTCTTCGTCGCAGGCGAATAGTTGGCAAGCAGGGTCTCGGCGGTGTTGAGGTCTTCGAAGATGAACTTGAAGATCTCCTCACGCGATACGCGCGGGTTGTTCTCCAGTTCCTCCATGCTCGTATCTTCCCGGACGATGGGAACGGTCAGCCCCTTGACGGCTTCCAGCTCGGTCTCGTAGGCGGGACGCTCGGGAGCTTTGGCCGGCAGCGCGTCGTAGAGACGGGCCAGGTCGAGGTAGCAGAGCGCGCGGAAAGTCTTGGCAATGCCCATCATCTCCTCTGTGCCTTCGCTCTGGTTTGCGATGGCGATAGCCTCATTGGCCGTGAAGATGAACTTGTAATAATTGGTGTAGAAGAACGGGGACGCCCAGCCGTTCGCTGCCAATCCGGTCGAGTTGCCCGGATAGAGCCAGGCCTGCCAACGGTCGTAGTACTGGTTGCCGCCCGGCAGGTTGCCGCTGACGGGGAATACCTCGCCGACCATGCGGTCGGTGGCGCCGAAGATGCCCGGGTAACCGAAGTCGATGTGCTCGCCGAGGTCTGTATAGTTGGTGATGAGCACCGTCGGCATCGCAGTGATAAGACCCTCCTTTGCGAACGGAGATTCGGCAGTCTGATCGCTGGTGGCGTATCCGCTTTCGGGGAAGGTCTCCTTGATACAGCCCGAAAGAAGCACGGATGAACCGAGAAGCAGCGCCGTTGTTTTCAGTATGTTGTTCATTTTCATAATATTCGTCGTTTAACAATTAGAACGTAACGGTTACACCGCCCGAGAAGGTGCGAATCGGGGCGTAGTAGTACGGGTTCGTGATGCCGTTGATAGCCTGGCGCGGGTCGAGTCCCTGACGCTTGGACCAGTACCATACATTGTCGCAGGCGAGGTAGATACGCAGATTCTCGACGAGGAACTTGCGCGTGATACGCTTGGGCAGCGTATAGCCGAGCGTGATGTTCTGGATGTTCAGGTACGATGCGCTGGTGAGGAACCGGTCCGAAATAGCGGCCTGGTCCGAGTCGTTGTAGGCAAAACGCGGAATGTTCGAGCCGGAGTTCTCGGGAGTCCACGAATTGAGCAGGTCGTGGTGGTAGTTGTTTCCGGTCGACGTTCCTGCAGGAGAACCCATGTAGAACATGTAACCCTGGTCGAGAACCTGTCCGCCGAGCTGGTAGGTGAAGCCGATCGAGAAATCGACGCCGTGGAAGCGCAGCGACGTGCCGAAACCGCCGTAAACGTCCGGCAGGGCGTCTCCGTGCATTTCGCGGCCCTCCTGCGAGGCCACCGAGTAATCGTCGGTCTTGATGCGCTCCTTGTTCCCGGCGTCATCGGTTTTGTAGGTGTACCACAGCGATTTTCCGGTCTCGGGGTCTACTCCCGCGTAGGTCGGAACGTAGAACGAGAAGACGGATTCACCTTCGGTGAGGAATTTGGTGCTCTGCCAGCGGCCTACGTGTTTGCCGTCGGCCGTCGTGTTGTTTTTGAACTGCTCCGGCAGGTGGGTCACCTTGTTCTTGTAGTGGGTCATGTTGAGCGAGAAGTCCCACACGAGGTTTTTGGTCCGGATCAGGTCGGCGTTCAGTTCGATTTCGAGACCGCGGTTGACCATGTCGCCGATGTTGGTGAAAATGGTCGTGTAACCCGACTCAATCGGGGTGGCCAGCTCGAACAGCATGTCGGTGGTCTTGCGGTTGAAGACGTCGATGCTACCCGACAAGCGGTTGTCCCAGAAGCCGAACTCGACGCCGACATTGAGGTTGGCGTTGGTCTCCCAGGTGATGTCGGGGTTGCCTTTCTGATAGAGTACGCTCGTGACGCCGTCGCCGCTGCTCAAAATTTCGCGGTAGTCGGTATAGCGGTAGTAGGATTCCGCCCTCGATCCGAGGTTGTCGTTACCCTGCGAGCCGTACGATGCCTTGACCTTCAGCATGTTGACCCACGAAGCGTTGAACCAGCTTTCGCGGTTGATGATCCAGGCTGCGCCGAGCGACCAGAAGTTGCCCCAGCGGTGATCGGGGTGGAAGCGCGACGACGCGTCGCGACGGTACGATCCCGAGAAATAGATGCGGTTGTCGTAGTCGTACTGTCCACGGAAGAAGTAGCCTTCGTTGTTGTACTCCAGGACCGATGAACCCGACCGCGACGAGTCGACGACAGCGCCGCTGAGCTCGGTGTTGTCCGGCGAGAACATCATGGTTTTCGAGCCGTACAGAGCGTAGGATTTGCGGTTGTACATTTCATGACCGAAAAGCAGGTCGAGGTTGTGGACGTCGGCGAAGGTATTGGTGTAGGTCAGGAGCTGCTGCATGTTGTAGGCGATCTCCCGGCTGTGGCTCTTGAAGATAGCGCCGCCCGATTCGGCGAACTGTCCGTAGTAGGGATTCGACACTTCCGTACCGCGGGTCTCGTCGAGCGATACGCTGCCGTTGAGGGTCAGTTTCAGACCCTTGTACAGGGAGAAATCCGCAAAACCGTTGGCCATGAAGGCGTTGCCTTCGTTCGTGTATTTGTTGAGCTGGATGTCCTGCAGGTCGTTGCTCTTGCCTCCGTTGGTGCGCAGGGCGCCGCCGTTGCGGCCGTCGCCGGTGTCGTACATCTTGAATCCGTACTCGTCGATCATGATGTTGCCGTTGCCGTCGCGCATGTAAACCGGATAGATCGGCGCCATGCGGATCGCCGTGGCGAATGCGTTTCCGCCGTCGGCGTTGCCTTCACCCTGGCTGTCGCCGTCGTCGTTGGTTTTGTTACCGTTGTTCCAGACGAAATGGGTGTAGGACATGTTACCGCCGACTTTCAGCCACTTTTTGGCCTGGTAGTCCGCGCGCAGACGGGCGGTGTAGCGCTCGTTGCTCGAACCGTCGACGATACCCGTGTTGTCCAGGTAACCGAGCGATGCGAAGAAGTTGGCGCGGTCCGTCGCGCCGGAAACGCTGACGTTGTACTCCTGACGGAACGACGACGATTTGTAGATTTCGTCGAGCCAGTTGTCGGGTTGCAGGTAGAACTGCTGGCCGTTGGCGTCGGTTACCAGGCGGCCCTGCTTCGCACGCGGATTGAGGCGGCCGTTTTCGCCGATGAGATTCTGGCCGTCGGGTACGGTGAAGACGTTGTAGCCCAGACCGCCGGCATCGGTCGACGTCAGCAGCTTGTTGGCGGCGATGTTGGCTGCCAGGGGAGTGTACTTCTGGTCGAGCGTGTAATAGTTGTACAGCGACTTGTAGTGCATCTCGTAGTATTCGCCGGCATCCTCCACGATGTCGTAAGTCTGGAGCGCACGGGTGTTGATGCCCCACTTGCCGTCGAAAGTCACGGTGGCCTCGCCGGCCTTCGCCCGCTTGGTCGTGACCATGATTACGCCGTTCGCGCCGCGGGAGCCGTACAGTGCATTCGATGCGGCGTCCTTGAGGACGCTGATCGACTCGATGTCGGCACTGTTGATGTTGTTGATGTCGCCTTCGTAGGGAACGCCGTCTACAACCCAGAGCGGGTCGTTCTTGGCATTCATCGAACCGTAGCCGCGTACGTAAATCTTCTGACCGGAACCCGGACGGCCCGACGCGGAGGAGAACTGCACGCCGGCGATTTTGCCGACGAGGGCATCCCCGACGTTCGAGGACTGCGTTTTTATCAGGTCGTCGGATTTGATCACCTTCGCCGCTCCGGTGAAGGCGTCTTTCTTGGCCGTACCGAAGGCCACCACGATCACGTCGTCGATGGCCTGGGTGTCTTCTTTCAGCGTGATGGTGATTCGGGTCTTGCCTCCGATGGCGACCTTCTGGGTTTCATAGCCGATGAAGGATACGACCAGCGATCCGTTTCCGGGAGCCGTGATGGTGAAGCTACCGTCTCCGTTTGAGGTCGTGCCGACATGCGAGCCGTCGACCATGACCGTTGCTCCGGCTACCGGTTTCCCGTCGGGACCGGTGACTGTACCGGAAATTTGCTTACTCTGGGCCAAAGAGAGTAATATTCCCCCCCCCAATAAAGCAATTAACGATAGTAGAATTTTTCTTACCATAAGCGTTAATCTAATAGATTTTTAAAATAAAAAGTTCACAAGCAAAGGTATGAAATTGCTAACTCGTTTACAAATAAATTATTAAAATAATTTACCAATATAACATATATGTAGAAGATTGGTTGATAACGGTTACGATTTAGGAAATATCGTCTCGTGGGGATTACAAATTGTAATCCCCATTTTTCGGTGTTTTCGGGCGTTTCGGGCGAATCTGTTAGCTGCGTGAACTTCTGCGTATACGTCAATCAGCCCTCAAAAACGCTCCTGGACCTTATCCAGATCGGTATCGCGATACAGCGTGTCGAGGCGTTTCGAAAGACGTTCCATGTCACCGTCGAGCTTCGAATGGGTGATGGTCGCATAAATCTGCGTGGTGCGTATGTTTTTATGCCCCAGTAATTTGCTGATGGTCTCGATCGCCATTCCCTGCGAAAGCGTGATCGTCGTGGCGAAGGTATGACGTGCTGAATGGAACGTGATGTGCCGTGGAATGCCCGCCAGGGACATAATGCGTTCGAGACAGATGTTGCACCAGCCGTTGCTCGGCAGGCAGAATATCCGTGCATTTCGCTGTATCGGTTTGTATTTCAACAGAATGGCGTACGGAATCGCGAAGATACGCACGTTGACCGCAGACCCGGTCTTGCGGCGGGTCGTGTTGATCCACAATTGTTTACCGTCCTGCTGGATATGCTGCGGGGTAAGCGTGCAGAGATCGATGTAGGAAAGTCCGGTGAAACAACTGAACAAAAACGCGTCGCGTACCAACTGTAAGGTCATGTCGTCGAGATCCAGACGGATCAGTTTGCGGATTTCGGCCATGGACAGGTAATTTCGCGAGACGAATTCGCTGTGCAGTTTGTAATTTGCGAAGAGGTCCTTGGCCATGTGGCCCCGGCTGCGGGCCAGCATGAGGATGTGCTTGAACGCGATCATGTAGATCCACGTCGTGTTCTTCTTGCGTCCGCACTCCTGCGCGATGTAGTGGTGGAACCCCGTCAGGAACTCTTTGTCAAGCTCTTTGAACAGCAAATCCTTGCGATTGAATTTGTCGTTGATGTAGTTTTCGAGATGCTTGTAAACACACCTATATTTATAATAGGTCGTTTTGCTGCGGCTGATGCCCACCATCCGGCTGAACTCCTCGTTGTGATGCCTGAAGAAGGCCAGCAGCGTTTCATTGCGCTGGTCGTTGCCGAAATACATCTCCTTGACCATTTTCGGAGTGACCAGCGCATGTTCGTAAAACAGTGTGTTGTAACATCTTTCGATGTGAAAACGAATCTGCGAGAGTTGTTCGTTGACACGTGAGGCAACCGCGCTGCGTCCTGCCGCCCGTCCCATACTCACACACCATAGATTCGGATTCACGGATAGTTGCGTGGACAGCTGCGTTCGCTGTCCGTTGATCGTGATGCGTCCCATGATCGGCGTGTTCCCATTGCGTAAAGGCGCATTCCTCTTGATGTAAAACAGTACTTTAAACGTGTTTCTCATTCCCTTCCTAACCTTTATTAAAACAATAAACAAACCGCGATAAAGGTAATGATAAAGTTACTTCCAAACGGTATACTAATTGGACTAAATAGCTTATTCAGTAGGGTTTAACCCGTCTTGTTCAGTAACTCTCTGGTAACACAACCCGGACACACGGAGGTATCGCCCGTATATCTTACACGCTTAATACCAAACTGTTATCCATTTTTTGAAAAATGCGGCCCGGGACGCCGCAATTGTCGCATATACAGATGCTTGGTATTTAAAATCCGGGGCGTTTGATTTTTATTTTAAAATTTTATTAAAATTAACGCTTATGGTAAGAAAAATTCTACTATCGTTAATTGCCGTTTTGGGCCTTTGTGCGTATGGATTCGCCCAAAACCGGCAGATTTCCGGTAAAGTTGCCGATGCGGAAGGCAAGCCTATCGCGGGCGCAACGGTTATGGTCGACGGTACGTCGACCGGTACGACCACGGGCACGGACGGTAAATTCACCATCGCCGCACCCGCCAACGCTACGCTGGCGGTTTCGTTCATCGGTTACGAGGCGCAGAAAGTGGCTGTTGCCGGAAAGACGCATGTCGACATTGTGATGCACGAAGATGCGCAGGCCATCGAAAATGTCGTGGTGACCGCTTTCGGCACGACGACGAAAAAGGACCTTACGGGGTCGATCGCGACCATCCGCGGCGAGGAACTTTCGAAGCGTCAGGTTTCGACCGTTTCGAAAATGCTCGAAGGAGCCGTTCCCGGCGTGCAGCTGACTACGGCCACCAACCAGCCCGGTACGGATGCTGCGATCTATGTCCGCGGCGTCGGTTCGCTCAATGCGGGCAACGGTGCGCTGATCGTGCTCGACGGCTCGCCCTATCAGGGCAGCCTGTCCGACATCAACCCGGCCGACATCGAGTCGATTTCCGTGTCGAAGGACGCTACGGCCAACTCGCTCTACGGTTCGCGCGCCGCCAACGGCGTGGTTTTCATCACGACCAAGCGCGGCAGCCTGGATAATCCCACGATCAGTGTCGACACGCGATTCGGTATCAACACCCGCGCCGTCCCCGAGTATGACATCATCACCGATCCGGGCGAATATCTCGAGGCGCAGTGGCGCACGATGCGCGACACGAAGTGGGTGGAAAACGGCGGCGACCTGGCTGCCGCGTCGCTCTACGCCTCGCAGGAGGTGCTGGGTGCACACGGGAACTACAGCCCGTACAAATATTCCTCGACCTACCTGATCGACCCTGCGACCGGTAAACTGGACCCGTCGGCCCGGCGCATGTACAGCGAGCGCCTGCAGGACGAACTCTTCAAGTCGGGGTTCCGCAACGAGACGAACGTGTCGGTCAGCGGCGGAAACGACAAGTCGGACTACTTTATTTCGCTGGGTTACCTCAAGGACGAATCCTACGTGATCGAGTCGGGATTCGAGCGTTACAGCGCCCGTGTGAACGTCAACACCAAACTGCGCAAGTGGATCAAGGTGGGCGCCAACCTCTCCTATGCCCATACCGTTCAGAACAATGTTCTGGAGAACAGTTCGGCGGCAAGTTCCGCATTTGCCACGGCGCGTTCGTGGGAACCGGTGTATCCGGTCTACGCGCGTGACGCCGAGGGCAATATCAAGTATGATGAAAACGGCGACAAGGTCTACGACCTGGGTACGGGGCAGACCGACGGTACGACGACCCGTCCCGGAACCTCGGGCCAGAACATCATCGCCACGCTGAAGATGGATACGCGCGACATCAAGCGTAACAACCTTCAGGGCCGAGCCTACGGGGAGATCTATTTCCTGCGCGACTTCACCTTCACGTCGAGCGCTTCGCTGGGCTACCGCGCTTCCGACGAACTGCTTTTCTACAACCCCACGATCGGCGACGGACGCGGAACCAACGGCCGGGTCAACAAAACGTCGACGGACGTTTACGATCTGGACCTGATTCAGATGCTCAACTACAAAAAGTCGATCGGACGCCATAGCATCAACGCATTGGTCGGCCACGAGTACAACAGCTGGGTGCGCGATTATCTGGACGTTTCGAAGACCAACATCTACGACCCCAAAAACCCGCAGCTGAACAATGCCGGCGAAATGGGGTCGATCAACGGCTATCAGGACGTGCTGCGCATTCAGGGCTTTTTCGGCAAACTGGAGTACAACTACGACAACCGCTACTATTTCTCGGGCGGTATCCGCCGCGACGGAACCTCGCGTTTCAAATACCACCCGTGGGGCACTTTCTGGTCCGTCGGCGGTTCGTGGCGCATCGGGGCCGAGAAATTCATGGAGAACACCCACGACTGGCTTTCGGAACTGAAACTCCGCGCGACGTACGGTACGCAGGGTAACGAGGACCTCACCAACTATTATCCCTACACCGACCAGTATAACGTGACGATTTCCGAGGGCAAGCTGGGCACGGAGATCTACTATTACGGTAATCCCGATCTGTCGTGGGAGAAGCAGAAGACCTTCGACCTGGGTCTGGACGTGGGCCTGCTCGACGACCGCATCAACCTGACGATGGACTATTTCATCCGTGTGTCGGACGGTCTGCTTTTCAAGCGCACGAAAGACATCTCGACCGGCCGCGCATACGACTGGTACAACGTCGGCAAACTGCGCAACTCGGGCTTCGAGTTCGATGTGAACGTGAAGATTATCCAGAAGAAGGACTGGTACTGGGATGTGTCGATCAACGGTTACACCTATGCCAACAAGATGCTCAACCTGCCCGACGAGTACAAGGAGGCGGGTATGCCCAACGGCAACCAACGCATTTACGAGGGCAAGGACATCTACCGCTGGGAAATGCGCCAGTATGCCGGACTGGACGAGAAGGGCAACTCGCTCTGGTACATGGATCAGGACATCACGGACAGTGAAGGCAACGTTGTCGGCGTGGAGAAAGTCACGACCGACAAGGCTACCGAGGCCACGCAGTACCTGCTGGAAAAGAGCGCGCTTCCCGATTTCACGGGCGGTCTGAACACCACGCTGCGCTGGAAGAGCCTCGACCTGACGATCATGGCCAATTTCCAGTTCGGCGGCTACGGCTACGATTACGACTTCTCGGCGTTCAGCAGTGCGAATTTCCCGATGAACCGTCTGAAGGATTATGCCGACGCCTGGAATCCGGAGACCGGGAAAGGCTCGGCCCCGATCTGGAACACGAACGACTCGAACATCAACGCTTCGTCGGACCGTTTCCTGGTCAGCAACACCTATTTCAACCTGCGTAACATCACGCTGGGCTACACGTTCCCCGCCGGCTGGATGAGCAAAATCGGAATCAAGAGCGCCCGCATTTACTTTGCCTGCGACAACGTCTTCTTCGCCTCGAAGCGCAAGGGCTACGATCCCCGCACGAGCATGGGCGGTCAGGGTGCGACGATTGCTTTGAACAGCGTGGACGGTACGTATTATTCGCCGATCCGCACCACTTCGGTAGGTCTCAACATTAACTTTTAAGCAGCGACATCGATATGAAAAAAATACTGATATTTTTAATGTGTGCGGCCGTTGCGGTATCCTGCAGCGACGACATCTTCGACGTGGACCCTTCGGGAAAAGTCTCTTCGGAGACCCGTGACGAAGTGGCCAAGGAAGATCCCGACAAGGTGCTTCAGGGTATCGAGGCTTCCATTTACGTGCACTATGCCACCTATTACAAGAACGACCTCCAGTGGCTGACCGGCTTCAAGGGTTTCGAACTTTCGTTCGGTATGGCCGGACAGGATATGGCTATGCTGCTGCAACACAGCATGAACCTTTACATGTACATCAACGACTACTGGCAGGAGGAGTATACGCCGACTTTCAACGTGTGGAACATGTTCTACATTCCCATTGCCACGGCGAATGAAATCCTCGCCACGGCTACCGCCGAGGCTTCCGCCGAGTCGGAGACGATGAAGGCTTACCGTGCCCGTGCGCTGACCTCCCGCGCGTTCGGTTACTACCACCTGATCAATGTGTACCAGTATCCCTATTCGGCGGCGAACAAGGACCTTCCGGGCGTGCCCCTGGCCACCGAGGAGACCCTCGGCCAGAATCTGCCGCGCGCCACGATGGAGCAGGTTTACAAGCGGATCACCGACGACCTGGACGAAGCGCTGGACATTTTCGAGGAAATCGGATACGACGACACCGGCTCCCGGACCGATTTCGACGCCAGCGTGGCCGGTATCCTGCGCGCCCGTGTCGCATTGGTCATGGAGGACTGGGGGAAAGCCGTCTCGCTGGCCGACGATATTCTGGCCAAATACACGCTCGTCTCCAAGGAGAACTACAACAACGGCTTCAACCGTATCGAGAACGTTCCGAGCCTGATTTTCGGCTTCAAGATGACGGCCGACAACTGCCAGACGTGGGCTACCTGGTGTTCGCAGATGGACCCCTACATGAGCGGTTATGCGGGTATGTGGGCCGAGCGTCCGATCCACTCCTACCTCTATGAGCGTTTGAACAAGACCGACGTGCGCCGCGGCTGGTGGCTCAACGCGACGGACAATCCCGATCCGAATGCCGCGACGAGCGGTTATGCCTGTCTCCTGCCTTCCAACCTGCCCAATACGCTTGCTTCGGGCGTAAAAGCGCGTTCGGAGTACGTTTCGGTCAAGTTCCGCAGTTACAACGGCGACTGGAACAGTACCGACCTGATCTACATGCGAGCCGAAGAGGCTGTCTTCATCAAGGCCGAGGCCGAGGCGCACAGCAACATCGCTGCGGCCAAGAAGACGCTCAAGGATTACGTGACCGCTTACCGCGATCCGGGTTACGACATCACGGCGACCTCGCTCGACGACGTTGTCGAGGAGATCATTCTCCAGAAACGCATCGAGATGTGGATGGAGGGCGCCCTGGAGTGGCTCGACCGCCGTCGCCTGAATATGCCGATCGATCGCAGCGACGATGCCGCGATGACTGCCGCCGGCGTCGAGAACAACCATATCTACAAGGCGAAATGGGAGCAGGATGAGGTCGGCATGCGTTTTCAGTTGCCGCGTTCCGTCGTGATCGCCAATCCGGAAATCGGCGAAGCGAACCAGAATAAATCGAATTAAGCGTCTCTGTATCATACTTGTCAAGTCCGCTGTTCATTTGGGCAGCGGGCTTTTTCTGATTTCCGGTGCCGGCTGTTTTTGCCGGGCCGGGAAAAAATTACCGACAAAATTGCATGCGGCATTTGCAGTATTGAATTTTTTGCTTATCTTTGCACCACGATAACACGGAATAACCCGTTTTTCGCGGATGGTACCATAGCTCAGTTGGTAGAGCAAAGGACTGAAAATCCTTGTGTCCCCGGTTCGATTCCTGGTGGTACCACTTGAAAATCAGAGAGTTGCAGAAATGTAACTCTTTTTCTTTTTGGTGTAAAACGGTCGAAAAACAGGGTTTGTTTTACCTAGTGTTTTACCCATGAGCACAACTATTGAGGTAGTATGTTTCAAGTACAAGCCTCTCAAAAACAATGAATTTCCTTTAAGAATACGCATTACCAAAGACCGTAAGACCAAGTATATCAGCCTTGGAGTGTCTGTTGCACCTCAGTATTGGGACTTTGAGAGGAATCAGCCTACATTGGACTGTCCCAGCAGGGAGTATCTGGAAAAGCTGATAGCCAATAAACTGTGTGAATGTAAAGGTACGGTCGTAGAACTGAAATCCGAGAATAAGGAATTTACCGCAACAACTCTCAAAGAACGTATTGCTAAACCTGTAAAAGCAGTAACCGTCGGAGAACTTTTTGAGCAGGTTATCCGGGAGCTACAGGATGAACGAAGGACAGGCTATGCTACCTCTGTGGAGCAAGTCTATCGGTCTTTGTTGAAATTCAATAAACATTTGAATATCTATTTTTCGGACATCGACCATTCTTGGCTCAAAAGGTATGAATTATGGCTGCGTAAGCAGGGTAGGGCTGAGAATACCATAGGTCTCCGGTTCAGAACCCTAAGAATGGTCTTTAATCAAGCCATAGAGCGAGGATTTGCCAAAATGGAACAGTACCTTTCAATAGCTACAAAGTGGGTAAATTGCACGCAGAAACCCCGAAACGAGCCATATCCAAAGCTGAGATAAAAGCCGTCATGGGCTATACGACTGAGGTCGCAGGGTTTTATACCCGGCTTGCAGTGGACTTATTCAGTTTTTCCTATCTGATGGGAGGCATCAATTTCGTAGATATGGCAAATCTCACTCGAAATAACATCATAGACGGCAGATTGGTTTACAGGCGCCAAAAGACCGGAAAACTTTTGAACTTGCCTATTCATGCCAAAGCGATGGAAATTATTGAAAGCTATGCTACTAAAGACCTGTATCTATTTCCTATCTATTCAAAGGAACATAAAACCATCCAACAAAAACTGAACAGGCATCATAAGGTCATTACCAAGGTAAACCGGGCTTTGGCTGAGATAGGTAAAGAGTTGAAAATTCCGATTAAGCTCACCACCTATGTTGCTCGGCATAGCTATGCCACGGTACTGAAAAGGTCTGGAGTTCCTACCTCCATTATTTCCGAATCTCTCGGACATAGTTCAGAACGAGTGACCCAAATCTATCTGGATAGTTTCGAAAATGAACGGATGAATGAAGTGATGCAGCATCTTATATAAAGTTAAGGGGAACAGTAAGTTTTCCCCTTGGCTTTTATTATATTTTCTGATGATCATTTAATTTTTATATCAAATGGAAGATAAAATGTATGCAGGGCCATGGGGGCTGGTTAGGAAAATATGGATGGAGGATAGGGAGGCACAGGTTTCAATTCCTAAATGGATTATTCATATTCTTTTGGACAGTTTGGATAAAGAATTCATTTTGAATATCCTACTCGATGAGAAAAAGATAGAAACTACCGCTTCTACGATGAATGAATGCTTGGGACAGATTATCGAGCGGCTGGAGGTCTTAGGGAAATACAACTCCGCTTCAAAACATAAAGTACTCCTATCTCTGCTCCGACAGTATAAACCAACACCTATTCGACTGGAAGAGGTAGACATACAGTTTCTGAATGATTTCGAACTATTTCTAAGAAAGCGAGGGAATCGGAATAATAGCGTAGCGACCAAGTTCAGTATTTTGAAAGCCGCTTATAACAAAGCTGCCGAGGAAGGTAAATTTAAGTCCCAATCCAATCCCTTCACTAAATTCAAAGTGGGAAAACTATGGACTGTAACTTCCAAGAGAGCTATCAGCAAGGAGGATATTCAACGCATCGAACAATACACCCCTCTTTCAAAAGCTCCTTATTTGGCCTTAGCCCGTGATATTTTTCTGTTCAGTTACTATACAGCCGGAATTAATTTCTGCGATATAGCACGACTTAAACCGAAGAACATTATAGGTGAAAGACTCTATTACACACGGCATAAGACTGAGAAACTGCTATCCTACAAGCTGATGCCCAAAGCTCAGGAGATAATACAGATATACCAGAAACCGGATTCTGAATACCTATTTCCAATTCTCGACAGCAGTCATAAAACTGAGTTGCAAAAATTCAACCGGATTCACAAGGCCCTTGCTAAAACCAACAAGGCCCTCAAACAGATTGGCGAGGAACTGAAAATCCCCGGTAAACTGACGACTTATGTAGCAAGGCACAGCTACGCAACAGTCCTCCGGAGGGCAGGAGTATCAACCTCTATTATCAGCAGCTCCTTGGGGCACAGTTCCGAGAAAGTCACACAGATTTACTTGGATAGCTTTGAGAACAAGCAGATTGACGAGGCCATGAGGCATCTTTTATAAAGTTAGGGGAAGTGGCGACATTTCCCCTTAACTTTTACTACCTTTGCTCATATAGTTATTATATAATTACAAATCTAAATGAGCGATACGCATTTTTCTCAAACCGTACAACAGGACGTATTGGGAGTTCTAGCTGGAGACAATAGCATAGATGAAAATTTGGAACTTGAAGACTTCTGTGAGGCAACGGAAGATGGCGATTCTATAAATAAAATTGCGTCTAAACAAGCGGTAGTGCCTGAAAAGAGTGCCCCTATTTCCGAAGAACAGTCTCCAGAAGTTCCTCCTTCGGAAGACATCACAAATGCCAATATTCCCAATACTTATGGGGATTTATTCGATACTCCCGACCAGTGGATAAATCTGACAGACGGAGATGGAGAAAAGGCAGAAATAAATTATATCCCTATGGCCGAGGAAATAAACTGCCTTGATGATTTGCCACATGGAGATATGGAGTATGCAGCAAATATGGAAGAAATCCTTGCTGAAATATACCAAAACATCAAAAAGGGTGTTAAAAATGTGCCTTTAGAAACAAAGATAACAGTAGACACCCTGCAACTAACCCTCTCCTCCTATATCCAGAAAATGCCTCATGGCATAGTAGATAAGCAAATAGCAGGCATCGGAGCAACCACATTGGAGATCAACTCCAAAAGGAATTCCATCATAGTAGTTCCGACTAAAATTCTGGCTTACAGCAAGCATATCAAACATAAAGATAAAACGCTCTATGTCGGAGGGAGAATCAGCAGAGATCGAATTGCAACAAGTGACAAAGAAATAACGGATTATCTCACAGACAAAGAAATTGCAAACAAGAAATTTCTTGTTGTAGCGGACAGTTTATCCCGACTATTGGAGATCATCGGCAAAGAGCAATACAAAGATTACTTTCTGATGATCGACGAGGTGGATATGATTCAGTCGGAGAGTAACTATCGGCCCAAACTGGAATCTTTGATAGACTATTATTTCCAGTTTCCACCCAAAAACAGGTGCCTTGTAACTGCCACCATGAGGGAGTTCTCCAATCCCCGGTTGCAACAGGAATGCAAATTCAAGCTCACTTGGAATAATCCTCCGAAACGGGATATTTCATTGTACTATACAGACAATGTAGATGCTTTGACGGCAGAATGTATCCATGAAATCCAGAATACAGACAAAATAGTAATTGCCTTCAATTCTATCCGGCATTGCAAGAATATCATCGCACTACTGAATGCCCAATACCAAACAGCATGTGCAATTTTATGCAGTGAATCTTCCAAAGAAGAAGCGGATGGTTATTATGCAGAATTAGCATTGGATGGGAAACTCCCGAAAAGGATTAATTTCATCACCAGCTGTTATTTCGCAGGAGTAGATATTGAAGACAGCTATCACCTTATCACAGTTTCCAATGCCCAGCAAAACTACCAGATGCTTTCATTGGATAAAATGACGCAAATATACGGACGGTGCAGAATTTCCAATGGCATAATAAGCGATACAATCATTGCAAATACCCGTGATGACAAACAGGAAAACCCCAATAAAAACAACCAATCTGCTCTATTAAAACAGGCAGAAGCCATACTCCAGTTACAAAAGGCAGCCTCAGAATTGGGCAAACAAGATGCTGACCTTGCGGACTTATTCAGAGTAGTAAAAACGGCTATCCGGGAAAAGGCAGCAATCCGGCTTCCCAGAGAAGAGCCGATAAAACTCACCCGCGAAAATATCTATAAAGAAAACGTGCCGGCATATATGAATATTGATTATTTGGTTGAGCGGCAAAAGTTATGTAACACAATTTATAATTCATACAAGAATTTGCAATTCGCTCTGGAGGAGCAGGGGCATAAGGTCAAATTCAAATACAAACTCATATCTCCCACCGCAGAACAAACAGAATTAAATACATCCCTTAAAAAAGAAGTCCAAGATATAATTGACAAACAATTACAGAAGGCTATCGAAGAAATCCGAGAGATTGCAAAACAAAAAGAAGAGCTTTCGAAAGATGATTTGACAAAATACCTGACACAGAAAAGTTGCAAAGAATATGTACAAAGGCTATATAAGCTCCGAACATTGGCTGATACAGAAACATTGATAGACAGATTGTGGGAAATCCGTTATAGTGACAAAAGAGCCTATAATAACCTGCAAAACGCCGCTGTGTTCTGGGCTTTGGATGACAAGCATCCATTCAAACGGGATTTATTCAGGACATTTAAAATCGGCCGGAAATATAAGACCTCGGAAATCCATGAATTGCTTGCCCCACTTGTGAAATATCACTTTCATAAGACTATTAAGCAACGTGCGGCAGTCAGTCTGCTGAAAGCCCTGTTTTTAATAGAAAGGCCCAAAACTTACCTCATAAAAGGTAAAAATCCCATGGGCTTTAAGAAACACGGTAGTCTGAAAATCCCGAGGACAGAAGAAAATCTACTGAAATATTTTATTATATAAAACATTGATTTACAATAAAATATCCGCCTAAATATTTGCAAAAGTCAAAAATTTTACTTATATTTGCATTGTCTTTCAGGAGGTTAAGCCCTCCAACAATCAAAATATAAGTTTCATTTTTTAAGTGTGTTCGCATTTTATGCGAATCTATATTACCTACTTATTATATAATAGGGGAATATAAGGTAAGTATTATAGAATAGCCTAAAATACGAACACCTCTTTTGTAATCCATGAAAAATTACACGGTTATTCAGAATGAGGCGGCTGAAAAGTTGTCTCTCAATGATCTTTTTGTCTTTACCACTCTTTCTGTAACTGCGCATGATGACAATACCACGGATGTTACCTATGAGCAGTTGGCCGGATTTACCGGAAAATCTATTGGTTACATCAAAGATCATTTTGCCAAGCGGTTGAAAAATAGTGGCCTTTGTACCATCGAGGAGTTTGTAAGAGCCGGGAATAAACGGAAAAAGTATATCCTACCCTCTATTACAGACAATTTCCGCATTATCCGGAGAGAGTTGATAGAGGATGATAGTTTAAGTTCCGAAGAAAAGGGATTTCTGATAGCCCTTTATTGTATCTCGGTTAACAAGTCTTTCAATATGGGGCTGTCTGCGACAGAAGCCATCAAAAGATTAGGAATTTCAAAGACAGCATATTACAAGCATTTAAAATCCCTACAGGCAAAAGGTTATATAGGGAAAGTCGGAGAGTTCCCGCAAAATCCGCAATACGAAGATTATCCGGAATCTTTAATGCTTACCTGTGAATGGTTGGGCTATGAAAGTTATAAAGAGTGGCTGCATGGATTTGGAATACCGGAAGACTATACTCCCAAAACTCTTTTCTTTATGTATGCTGATAAACGCGCAGTTAATCCAAATAATAATATAAAAATTAAGTGCGCATAAGAGGGAAGGTATCCAATGCCTATGTTTATTTGAGTATTAACAGGTTGCTCTGTTGGAATAAGCATTATTATTAGTAAGACATAATTTACCGTCTTACAGGTTTTGCAGAATTTTATTTTTTATTTTTTTCCTGTTTGATCGGCACACATTCACTCCAATCCTCACATGACCCCTCCCCGCCTACGGCGTGGGGGATAGTCCCCCGTCACAATCATTTAAAATCAAATTTTGGTATGGAAAGTACTTTGAAATTCATCAAGACGTGGGAGGTTGCCCAGTTCAAAGCCCAGCAGGAGGTTGATAAGCTGGAGGTAAAGCGGAATCCCCACACAGGCAAGGTATTCTTCGTCTATGGCTGTGAGTGTGGCCCTTGCAGCCGGAAAGTGGAAGAGGGGCTTCTGACAGACCCTGTGGTCTCTCAGGTGTGCAATGCCGAGACAGGAGAGATGTTTATGATGCTCCATCAGCGTGGAGAGGGAGGAGCTCCTACATTGGCTGTGTTTTAAGCGTACTATAATAAAAACCAAGTGTACCAAACAGGTTCACTTGGTTTTATTTTCTAAATCATGATATACTCGGCCTCCGTTTTTTCATTCTTGTTAAATTAATGGTTTATATAGTTTTTCATCTTTATAGAAATCAACATCAACACGATTTGCGGTATCTGCAATTATTCGATAATTGGAAAGTTCTAATCTTTTAGCCCAGCGACCAGTTGGGGTGGCAAACACACTTTCATCTGTTGAAACGCCTTTTTGTACTAAGTTTTTATACACTTCAAAATTTGTTGAATTGCCATCACCAAAATTTCGAAATTCCTCATCATCATTCCAGCTTGCATGGATAGTGTTTATTGGTGTGATGTTATTAATAATATCCCATGCCTCCTTGAACATCCTGAAACCAATTCCTTTCCTCCTATATTCAGGTATAATTTTGACAACAGGAACTAGTCCTCCATAATTATTCCAGTTCATTTCTATTTCCCCTACAAACTCTTCATCATCCATAATATGAAAGCACATCTTATCTGTAATGACGTCCAGCTTAATTTCTTTTAACGCAACCATTTTTTTACACATTATATTTTTGTTAAAAATACTCATAAAGATTAAATTTTCATGTTAAATTTACGACAATCTACAAGAAAACAGGCCAAAATCAAATTGGCCCTCCAAGGCTGTGCAGGTTCCGGTAAAACCTATTCA
>ERZ824473.333-NODE-333-length-90076-cov-7.956399_pt1 | contig 90076 bp, 102 predicted proteins | sample MGYA00519874_ERZ824473 | MGnify/ENA primary metagenome ERZ824473 (study PRJEB31778, sample SAMEA3449151) | human gut metagenome | biome: human gut; feature: human-associated habitat; material: faeces | place: United Kingdom | collected 2010/2012 ...
GTGTGGTAAATGCTATCCGAAATACGGTATCTTCCGTCTGGAACAGCATTTCTTCCACGATATCGTCTGTGATGAACACCATTCATTCTACGGTGACAAGCATCTGGAACAATGTGAAATCTTCCATCAGTTCTGTTATCAGCGGCATTTACTCCACGATTAAAGATGGATTTGACAATGCGGTAAACTATGTCAAAGGTCTTGCATCAGATGCCTGGAACTGGGGACGGGATATTGTTTCCAACATCATTGATGGCTTGAGAAGTATGATCGACAGTCTTGCCGACAGCGTTTCCGGAATTGCCGATACGATTCGCAGTTATCTGCACTTTTCTGTTCCGGATGTAGGTCCGCTGACAGACTTTGAAAGCTGGATGCCTGACTTCATGAACGGCTTGGCAGACGGTATCAACAAAAGCAAAAAGGTTGTAGCAAAGGCAGTTTCGGGCGTTGCGGATACCATGAAACTTTCGCTCAATTCCGAGCAAAACTACAACCTTGACGGCATGACGGGGGCAATGATGAACGGCACTTCTGAAAATTCGGTGGTCAACAATTACTATCAAAACGACAACAGCCGCACAGTGAATCAGACCAACAACAGTCCGAAATCACTGTCACGGCTGGAGATTTACAGACAGACAAGGAATGCGGTTAAAGCGTAACTATTTATTTTTCGGATAAGTACATCCTTTTACATTTATCGGGAATCTGTTTTCTGCCGCAAATTTCACAAAAGCTTCAATTTCGGTATCCATTAACGCATAACCGCTGAATTTATCAAATAGCATGGATACAGACAGAACCTGGATTCCGTCCTCAGCATGAAAAAATGTAATGACTGCCTCACGACCATTCAAATAGACTTTATCGTCCTTAACCTCAAACTCTGCGTTTATTGTCTTAAATTGACTTTTTCGATATTCAGCAGATTTTTTACGGAGGATGATAAATATCGGTATAATCATCACAAAATTTGTTATCATCAGCAAAACAGTAGCCATAGCGATTGTTTGTGGAGCGTTGCAGACTATTGCCAATAAAACAAAATTGGAAATCAACCATATAAACACAGGGTTTAACATTTTCAGTATTTTTCTATCATCAATCTGACGTACTTGAAATTTGAATATATATTTTTTCTCATCATCTTCATCTTCTACTTAATATTCATCATAATAGTAATATTTTGCCACGTTTGAATTTTCATAACTGTCGGCGATATCTTTTGAAAGAGCTGTTAAGAATTCGTCGAATGTTAACGTTTTGTCAATTGGAATTGACATTTTATCTGCACTGTACTTCATAAATAAATCAAGTTCATCATCGTCATCGTCGTAATCTCTTCCTGTAGAGCAGAGCTCATCAATAGACAGTTTGTCATGGCTACATACTTCCTCCATGTAACGGAAAATTGCATCTGCATCGGCTGTATCGGGTAGAACGGCGTCTCTTATCAAGAGCAATGATTTTTCGCCCTGATTACGCTTACTAAAAACCAGAAAAACAACACCAAACAAAACACCCAAAAGCATAACGCCAAATGCACCGATAGTATCTATGCTGTATCCGTTCGCCTTGTCATAATCTTCTATTAGCATTAAAGATGATGTGTTGCTGAAAAATCCAATCAATGCGTATCCTATACCAACCATCCATATTCGTCTTTTATATTTATTTTGCAGGACAGCATATTTCACCAAGCTGATTGAAATTAATAGTATTGCAATAAAAATAAAATCCACTGTCATTAAACCAAAATCGAACTTTTCATCAAACAGCAGACTGCCTATCGGCAAAGCGAGGCACATCATCAAACTAAAAAGCCCCATGAGAATACCTATGACACTCAGAACAGCAGTTTTCATCTTGCTGTAACGCTTTTCTTTTTTATTGTTGTAGCCTTTTAGTTTTATGTATATATCGGACAATTGGTTTATTGAAATTTCCTTGTTATAAAGACCGGATAGCAAATTATATACATTATCGCAGTCCGGTGCTGTGAATGGATACTCATATCCTTCGTAAATAATAACTACATGAAACACTTTGCCGATTTCGTAAACCTTTACAGAATATTCTGATGCGTTGTATATAATCGAATTGGTGTCTGAAATATATTCGACTCCTGTCATGGAGCTTTGATGCAACCTGTTATATATATCGTATGTTGTTTTCATAATATCACCTGTTCCTCAAAAATGACAATGTCATTATACCACACAGCAACTGTAGAAGTCAACCAAGAAAGGAGTGATTTCCGATGTTCTACACTTTAATCCTCGAAAACGAAGCAGGTCAAAAAATCGACCTGTTCAAAACTGCAAACCGATATATGTTCTCCAAAATAAAAGGACTTGATCCGCCGACAGGAACAGTCAGCACTTCAAATTATGCAGGAATGAACGGCAGTTACCTCAACAATGCTTTCATCGAAAAGCGAAATGTAGTCATTCCCTTTGAAATGCGTGGCTTTGATGTGGAACTCCGCAGGCATGAACTTTACAGAGTGGTTAAGCCGTCACGATATATCAAAATTTACTACTCCACAAAAAATACCTCTGTGTATGCAGAAGGCATCGTGGAAACCTGCGAGGTGGAGAACTTTGAAAAGCTGACCAATGGGCAGATCTCCATTCTCTGTCCCGATATTTACTGGTACTCCACTGAAACGCAGATTGCAGAATATTCCCGTGTCAAGGGTGCATTTCATTTTGTCTGTCCTGACAATGATGAACCATTTCCGATTGGTATGTACAACACGCAGGATATTATGACCATCAACAACAGCGGTGATGAGGTCGGATTCACTCTTGAAATCAGCGGTGGACCTGCGAAAAATCCGACCATTTATAACGCTCTGACGGACGAATATATGCAGATTTCAGGCGATATTCAAAAAGGCGATGTGATTACCATAACTACCAAAACAGGCAATAAAACCGTTCTTCTGGAGCGTGAGGGCGTTGTGACAAACATCATCAATCGGCTTGTTTCAGGCTCAACATGGCTAAATCTGAAAGCAGGCGAAAATAAATTCTATGTCCGTGCATCAGATGGGCTGAACAACATCAAAGTTCGCCTGATACACCGCAATGCGTACTTAGGAGTGTGAGAAATGCAGATTGAAATTTACAATATGACTGTCTTAAATGATAAACTGAATATTTCACTTGAAGCTGTCTGTGACAGCTTTTCTTCTCTTTTATGGGATATTGAATACTACAAATGTGGTGCTTTTGAAGTGTACATTGCTGCATCTCCTCGAAATATTGAGATTTTTCAGACTGGGAGAATTGTTGGCCGTGATGATGATAAGGAACATTTCGGACTGATTGAATCTGTAAAACTTGAAACTGATGCCGAAGATGGAGATTATCTCATCATCAAAGGCAGATTTCTGATGTGCTTACTTGAACGCAGAATCATCTATCCCACATTCAACTTTACAAAACTTGTTTCATATTCTCAGATTGCAATGAATGTGGTGCAGCATAATGCTTGTACATCGGGTATCAGAAAAATTCCGGGACTTGTTGTCGGCTGTTCGTCAGGTACTTGTTGGGATGCAAAAACAAAATTGCAGGTAAGCTATGATAATCTGATGGAATGGGTGTACACCATTTGTGAAAAAATCGGCGGAACTGCAAATATCAGACTTTCCAAAATAGATAATGAGCAGTATGAAATGATTTTTGAACTTTCGCAGGGTACTGACAGAAGTATTTTACAGGAAATCAATCCGCACATCATTTTCTCTGACAGATACAATAATCTGCTGTCTTTCACCTATTTTACGGATACTTCTGTTAAAAAGAATTACGCCTATGTTTTAGGAAAAGGCGAAGGTGAAAAACGCAAGAGAACCACATATTTTGAGGATTCAGAACCTTCTTCTCTCGACCGCTATGAGGTGTATGTTGATGCAAAGGAGATATCAGATGAAGAACAGGTTGACAATGAAACAAAACCATTATCTGAGGAAGAATATGCGGAACTTCTGAAAGAGAAAGGTAAACAAAATATTGTTCCTATAACAATGAAATCAGAATCACAGATTGCAGTACAGTCCACACAGTTTCAATACGGTGTGGACTATTTTGTTGGGGATTTTGTTACAGTTGAACACCACAGGTTTGGAATCAGACAGAATAAAATACAGCTTGTCGGAATGATTGAGAGTTTTGACCGCAACGGCAGAAATTTAACACCGACATTCAAGGAGGAATGATTTATGGCATTTTCATTCGGATTTTTCAATTCAAAGAATCTTGACAGAATGTATACTGCGGAGAATTTCAATGACTATCTCGGCAGTATTATCTGTGACGGGATTCAGGACAATTTCGGGCAGTGTTTCAAGCTGTCTGCAAGCAAATTGAAACTGACAATCGGCAGCGGAAAGGCTTGGATTCAGGGGCATTACTTTATTTCTGATACTGCATATACCTATGACTTATCCCGCTATGTAGACGAATCCCTGCCGAGATATATGGCGGTTGGAATTTGTTGCAACACTTCTGAAAACGCCCGTAATGTCAGCTTTGAAATTCTCGCCGGAACACCTGCTACAAATCCTGCAATACCGAGATTTCAGAACACAGATTACAAGAAATATCTCACCCTTTGCATCATCAGACTTGATGCAGGCACATCGGAACTCAGCATTACAGATTATCGTGAAAATTCAAACTATTGCGGATATGTTCGCTGTATTCTCGGCAAATGCAAAGTCACAGATATGCTTTCACAGCTTTCTGAAATTCAGACGCAGATAAAAGATTACAACATCACAGTCGGTCAACTGACAACAAAGATAAACGAATTAACGTTGAAAATTGACGAGATGACAGGCGATGTGGTTTCTATCGGAAAATGCGGTCAAAGCGTGGATTTTGTACTTTATTCAGACGGCAGACTGCTCCTCAAAGGTACTGGGGCAACATTCGATTATTCTACTGACGGCAATCCGTCACCATTGCAAAATAATGCAAATATCAAGTCGGTTATTGTTTCAGAGGGTGTGACCGGCATTGGAGAACGGCTTTTTCAGTATTGTGATAACTTAAAAACAGTATCACTTCCGACAACGCTTACAGCAATCAAAAAAGCTGCATTTCTGCCGCATATTGACGGTTACATTTATCATCAGACTCTAAATGGTTTGACAGAATTGAAGATTCCGGAACGTGTTACGGAACTTGGCATGAATGCATTTGCAGGAACGGCAATAAAATCTGTAACTGTTCCATCCTCTGTTACAACTATTGGTGCAATGGCGTTCAGCGAGTGTCAGTATCTTGAAACTGTGAGATATGGCGGCAAAGTCATTAGTGACAGAATGTTTGTACGATGCACAAAACTGAAAAACCTCACGCTTACCCGAAATGTCAAGGAAATTGTGGGCGGCTGTTTCAACTACTGTGAATCTTTGAATACGATTACTTATGAAGGTTCTCTTACCGACTGGAACGCTGTGAAGAAAAATACAAACTGGGACAGCCGTGCAGTTGATATCGAATCTCCGCTTAAAAAAATCCAATGTCTTGACGGATATATGGAATATGTTGCAAACACAAAAACTTGGAAAGAAGTGAAGTCATGATAAAATTTCTTGTAAAAGGACAGAACATCGAAACTTTGGAGCATGAAGTCATTGCTGCTGACCAGATCGCTTTTGTAAAGATACATTTTGTGTTCGATAATAACTGGAAACCACTGCATAAGGTGGTGCAGTTCACGCAGGACGAAATAACCTATAACAGGGTTCTCGGAACAGAAAATACAAGTTGTTTTTTGCCTGCTGAACTAACTGCAGGGACTGTGAAAATGTCATTGTTTGGTTATGATGCAGAAGCAACTAAAACAGTCAGAGCAACAACGATTGTAAAAACTTTGCACATCAGACAATCGGGATTTGAGGGCGAAAACAGTAATGTTCCGCCTACTCCTGATTTATATCAGCAGCTTTTGCAGAAGATACAGTCTGCATCTAAAGGAACTGACGGCAAATCAGCATTTGAAATTGCTGTAGAACATGGATTTGTTGGAACAGAGGCTGAATGGCTTGAAAGCCTGAAAGGTGTTGATGGCAAGGATGGAGTAAATGGCAAAGACGGATGTGACGGTAGAAATGGCGTTGATGGTTTACCGGGTAAAGATGGAAAGGATGGTGCAGACGGAGTCCCCGGTCATAATGGTGCCGATGGGAAGAATGGGGGTGACGGAATCAATGGTTCTGATGGAAAATCCGCCTATATTATTGCCGTAGAACATGGTTTCACAGGTACAGAAACTGAATGGCTGCAAAGCCTGAAAGGTGCTGACGGCAGGGACGGCATTATTCCTGATATGTCAAACTATGCAACAAAAGCTGATATTGCAGAATTACAGGAGCAAATCAGGCAAATATCCGGTATCAGCTATATCTCTGTATTTGAAAGCGGTTCTGATGCCTTGCAGAAATACGGTGACAGCATCTACACTTATTACAACGATGGCTACCGTTCTCTTGCTGGATTTGCAGAAAGTTATCCTCACTTTTGTTCTGCTGAAAACAACTATGCTCTGTATTTCAATCAGAACGATTTCAGCTGGGCAGGAACTGTGTTTGTGATGTTTCTGACACCTGTTGCAATTACTTCAAAAATGAAACTGATTTTAAGCTATCTGGTCGGTGCATCACAGGACACTGAATTTTATCTTGTAAAAAAGACAGATAAAACAGGCTCTGAACTTGCTCAGTATATTTACGAGGAAATCAAATCAGAAAATGCTTCGAAATTATCATTCAAATGGCTTTATTCCGATACTTTCATTTCTGTGATGCAGTCGTTGGAAAACGTATTGGATGGAGAATACTACCTTGCTTTCAAAGGCACATCGGATAATTCACATCCGATGGTGAAGTCTATTAAATTTATGAAGGAGTGATTTTATGAAAGATACCATTTGCCTGATTGCAGGCATTGTCGGCGGATTTATCGCAACGCTTCTCGGTGGCTGGGATTCTGCTCTTGCAACTCTTATAGTATTCATGGGCATTGATTTTGTGACAGGTATCGTGACTGCGGCAATGGGCAAATCCAAACACAGCGAAAGCGGCACACTCAACAGCACAGCAGGCTGGGTTGGTCTTGCGAAAAAGTTTTGTATTCTGCTTATGGTAGTGGTCGGCGTGAGAATCGATATTCTCATTGGCACAAACTACATCAGAGATGCAGTCTGCATCAGCTTTTGCCTGAACGAACTGCTTTCCATTATCGAGAATACAACACTTATGGGAATCCCTTTCCCGCCTGCATTCAAAAAAGCAATTGATGTTCTGCAAACCAAGGTAGGCAGAACCGAAGATGAAAAGGAGGACAAATAAATGGCTATTTTAAGACCTGATACATCAACTACTCTGAACGGAGTGAAAATCAACGAGTATTTACTCACAAAACATAACCCCAATAGAATCGATATGCCCTCTGTTTCAATGGAGGGCAAAGTTATCGGCGTAACAGTCCACAATACCGACTGGATTTCTGTGGCAAGCGGAACAACCCCTGCGGAGCAGTATACAAGAGCAACCGTCAATGGAAATATGAAAGATGTCAGAGTGCATTATTACGTTGACAATACTTGTGCATGGCAGAATCTGCCTCTATCCTTAAGTGGCTGGCACGCCGCTGACGGAAGCGGTAACGGCAATCGCAGAACAATTGCGATCGAGTGCATTATGTCATCTGCGTATAACGACAGAGATAAGAAATCCGAGGACAACTGTGCAAGACTTGCCGCAGCACTTCTAAAGAAATACAATCTTGACATCAATCACCTTTATACCCACACGCATTGGTTAAATGTCCGTGACGGAAAGTCCGGCAGCGTAGACTACCTTAATACTGCAAGAAATCCCTACAAGATGTGTCCCGCATACATTCTGCCTCATTGGGCAGCTTTCAAAGCTAAGGTGCAGTCTTATCTCAATTCGGGTTCTACACCGACAACCCCTGCACCTGCAAAACAGCTTTATCGAGTAAGAAAGTCATGGACTGATGCTAAGTCGCAGATTGGTGCTTTCTCTTCTCTTGAAAACGCAAAGAAAGCCTGCAAGGCGGGATATGCTGTTTTTGACAGTAATGGCAAGCAGGTGTATCCTGCAAAGAAGTCCGTTGATGAGGTTGCCCGTGAAGTCATTCAGGGTAAATGGGGTAATGGTGCGGAACGTAAGAAACGTCTTACCGAGGCAGGTTATGACTACAATGAAGTGCAGAAGTGTGTCAATGCTCTCATGAAATAAAATATCTCTTGATTCAAAGAAAGCCATTGTATCCTTGACGAATTGTCCCGGATGCAATGGCTTTTTTATTTTTCACAAAAGGGTACGAATTCAACGCATTTATTTAGACTATATGGTTGAGGTGAAATGATCATGAATATCAGACAAAAAGCTCAGATAGAAACAATGAAAAAGCAAGGATGTACAATCCGGAAAATCAGTAATGAATTAAATGTGCCTGTCGGAACAATCAAATCGTACTTATCACGCAGGAAATCTTTTCGACAATGTGAGTGCTGTGGAAAATCACTTTCCATTACAAGTGCTCATATAAAACGTTTTTGCAGTGACAAATGCCGCATGAAATGGTGGCGTGAAAACAAAGAAGTTTCACTGAAAATGACAAAAAAAGTTTGCCCTGTTTGTAATCAGATATTTCTTTCTTATCCGAGCAAGCAACAAGTTTATTGTTCCAGACAATGTTCCGGAAAGGCAAGGTGGAAAAATGAATCGTAATATCATCATCTATCAGGTTATGGTTGAAATTATCAAAACTTGGCTTCGTTCAGGAAAGATCTCAAGAAAAGATTATGCGGAAATGAACACAAAAATGGCTGAAAAATACGGCATATCTTTGTCGGGTATATTCGTTGATAAATCTGAAAATCCATGCTAATATGGTATCTGAAAGGAGGAGGTTTACATGGAACGTTTGATACAAAAAATAGAACCTTCTGTTGATATTTCACATAAATTACGAAACGTTGCCGCTTATGCACGAGTATCAAGTGGTAAAGACGCCATGCTGCATTCCCTTTCTGCTCAGGTAGGATATTATTCCGAACTGATTCAAAGTAATCCGGAATGGAGATTCTGCGGCGTATTTGCAGATGAAGCAATTACAGGAACGAAAGAGTCAAGACCTGAATTTCAAAAAATGCTTGCTGAATGCAGAAAAGGTAAAATAGATCTTATCATTACAAAGTCTATCAGTCGATTTGCAAGAAATACCATAACCGTTCTCGAAACTGTAAGAGAATTAAAAATGTTAGGGATTGATGTTTATTTTCAGGAGCAAAATATTCACAGCATTTCAGCTGATGGCGAACTGATGCTTTCCATTTTATCTTCCTATGCACAAGAAGAAAGTTTTTCTGCCAGTGAAAATCAAAAATGGAGAATCAGAAAAGATTTTGAACAAGGCAAAATCTGCAATATACGAATGTTAGGTTATCGCAGAACGACAAATGGCAGTCTGGAAATAGTGGAATCAGAAGCTGAAATCGTCCGATTTATTTTTTTAAACTATCTAAGTGGAAACGGAAAACTATTGATTTCCAATAAGCTGAATGAAATGGGAATTGCTACGATCAACGGCTGTGAGTGGACTACTGCAGATATCCATAGGATTTTGCAGAATGAAAAATATGCCGGAAATATGCTTTTACAGAAACGCTTTCGGGAAAATCATTTGACAAAGAGAATGATAAGAAATGACGGTCAGCTGCCAAAGTATTTTGTAGAAGAAAGTCATCTAGCAATCATAGAAAAAAGTATTTTTGATGCTGTTCAAAAGAAACTGGAAGAACAGCATCAGCGATTTTCCACTTCAAAATCTGTTGTCTCATATCCGTTTACAGGAAAAATACAATGCACCTGTTGTGGAAAAAACTATCGGCATAAAATAACTGCAACTGGTAATGTTTGGATCTGTGCAACTTACAATACAAGAGGCAAAAAATATTGTCCCACAGCAAAACAAATTCCTGAAAGTACGCTGATCTCTGTTTGCTGTGAGATACTGAGCATTACTGAATTTGATGCAAATATTTTTGAAAATCAGGTTGAAAAAATTCTTGTTCCCGCACCAAACAAATTGATTTTTCAATTAACAAACGGGAAATGCATAAATACCACATGGAAAGACCGTTCCCGTTCTGAAAGCTGGACAGAGGAAAAACGGGCTGCCGCTGCTGAATCATCAAAAACAAGGAGATGGAAAAAATGCCAAAAGTAACAAAAATTCCGCCAAGATTAAATCCTGCCACTTTTGCACCTTTGGAGAGTGTTGAAAAACGAAAAGTTGCAGGATATGCAAGAGTTTCAACTGATTCAGAAGAACAAAAAACTTCCTATACTGCTCAAGTGGATTACTATACGAAATTCATTAAAGAACGGATCGATTGGGAATTTGTCGGAGTTTATACAGACGAAGGCATCAGTGCAACAAACACCAGGCACAGAGAAGGATTCAACAGAATGATTGCAGATGCTCTTAACGGCAAAATTGATCTGATCGTAACAAAAAGTGTCAGCAGATTTGCCAGAAATACTGTAGATTCTCTTACAACGATTCGCAAACTGAAAGAAAAAGGCGTTGAAGTATTTTTCCAAAAAGAGAATATTTACACGCTGGACTCCAAAGGAGAATTACTGCTTACTATTATGTCAAGTTTATCTCAGGAAGAAAGTCGGTCTATTTCAGAAAATGTTACCTGGGGTCAGCGAAAGCGTATGGCTGACGGCAAAGTATCTCTTCCTTATTCGCATTTTCTTGGCTATCGAAAAGGAAAAGACGGTATTCCTGAAATTGTTCCTGAAGAAGCTGAAATTGTGCGATATATCTACCGTTCTTTTATGGAAGGAAAAACACCAAACCATATTGCAGAATGTCTGACATTCAAACATGTACCAACTCCGGCAGGAAAAGAGATATGGTCACCATCCACTATAGAAAGCATTCTGACAAATGAAAAATATCGTGGTTCAGCATTGTTACAAAAAAGCTTTACCGTTGATTTTCTAAGTAAGAAAAAGAAAATCAACGAAGGCGAACTGATGCAATACTATATTCCCGAATCACATGAAGCAATTATTCCACCGGATGAATTTGAACTTGTTCAGGCAGAATATACACGCAGAAAAAGAATTGGAAGAGCCTACAACAGCAAAAGCATTTTCTCTGCCAAACTGGTATGTGAATGCTGTGGCGGATATTTTGGTTCAAAAATATGGCATTCGACAAGTAAATACCGCAGAACAGTATGGCAATGCAACGGAAAGTTTAAAAATGGTAAAAAGTGTATGACTCCGCATTTATATGAATCACACATCAAAGAAAAATTTTTAACTGCAATGAATCAGGTTCTTGCAAACAAAACTGAAATCATTGAAAACTGCTTGTTGTTTAAAGAAACATTTTCCAACACAGCTATGATTGAAGAGAAAATCGAAAATATTCAAAAGCAAATGGAACAGCTGACAAAACAAATCAGAATGCTGATCCAAAAACAAAGCATAACGCCAATAAAAAGTGAAGATTACTACAGACAATATGATGGGCTTGTTATATCGTTTGGAAAACTAAAATTCAAACAAGATACTCTTATTCAAAAACAGGATGAAATGGAAAACAAACTGAAATTCATCATGGATTATATAGAATTTCTAAAATCACAGGAAAATCTGATCATCGAATTTTCCGAAACACTTTGGTTCAGAGCAGTTGATCAGGTAACCGTCTGCACAGATGGCAAAATGATCTTTGCTTTTAAAGATGGTTCAAAAATCAAGGTTTAATGCATATAAATTTGAAAGTCTGCTGTCGGGTATATTCCGATTGGCAGACTTTTTTCTGTAAAGAAACGCTTTTTTGACCAAAGAAACGGCAAATCTAAAAAAATGCAACCATAGCAAAAAAATGCAACCTTTTGACATCCGTTTCGTTGCTCTCACTCATTCGTTTCTTTGCTTATTTTCTGCTCTCCAAAGAAACGGAAATCCATTTTTCAGATGCTTCTTTTCATAGCAAAAAGTACGTATTTTCGGAATTTTATGGGTATAAAAAAACGGAACGACTTTTGTATCAATCGTTCCGTTGAGATTTGCCAAAGAACGCTTATTTTGATACAATTTAGGGTGCGTTTTCTTTTGGTTAGTACGTTTTCTTTTGGTCATAGAATTTTTCTATTATTGTTTTCAGTTTAACTGTTAACTTTTTTTGATTAAAGCCAAGAGAAGCTCGTATATAGCTTTCACACATAATGCAGAAAGCTATATTTTTATAATTACGCATCCAGCAAAAGTGCTGCTCTTTTACGAACTTGATTCTGAATTAACTTTAGTCTCTTTACCGGAAGATTGTACGTTGAATGTGCCTTGAATTCAAATGTAAGCAGATGCCGCAAACCTGCCTTGTGCCGATTAGTCAGAACGGCTTTTGCTTCTGCAATATAATCATCATAAACACAAGGCAGCAAAGTATCCACATATTCCTGAAAACTTTCTTCAGACTCCAATGCATCACGGCCTGCAAAATTGAATAGTGAATTTCCATGGTCGAACAATGGCGCAGGAGCAACAATCTTATTTGTATCACTATCTACCATAACGCCTAAATTTCCAAAATGACGATCTGAGTTACAAATAATTGCATCCAGAACAATCATATCATTTAATGCGTCAACAAACTCCTGTCCGAGACTTTCATAGTATGCACGGACAGCAGCTATGCCACCTCGTGTTACAATTCTTCCAATTGGAATGAAGGAAAGTTCCTTGCTTGTGAAGAGTTCACAGGTGGAGCAAAGTTCACCCTTCCATTTTGACAATCCGTATGGAATCGCATTGATCCCCAACTTCTCTGCAATCTGCGCTGCATAAAATTCAGAGTATGGTTCATTACCGGCGTTGGATGCACCTTTAGTTCCGCCTTTATAAAGCATGATCTTTCCTGATATTCTTCGCCAGCACTTTGGCAGCATTCCATTTGTAGTAAATTCCGGACAGGACGCCAAAGAGGTTCTGATAGAACTGCCGTAGCCTGTGAAAGCAATAAGTGCCAGAATGCGGCTGAAATTATTTTCATAAAGATTGTATTTATCATATAAACCATCAAATCCGTCCTCTACAATCCAGTAACAGTCATTTACAGACAGTCCTTTTGAAAGCTTAATGATGTTCATTGGACGATTTATGTTCATACCACATTTGCTAAGAAATGAATGTACATAAGCTCTGTTCTTTGGTATAGTGCCTAGAATCAATCCCTTCAAGATAAAAGATAGTCCATCCTTCGATCAGTTGATTGGCTAAACCGAGCGCAATAGTAGATTTGCCGCTTCCTACATCGCCATACAATGTGATACCTTTATTTTTGTCGTCAAAAATTAGTTTATTGTAAAGTTTGTCTACTAATTCCTGTTCAAATTCAGCTAAAGACATATATTCACCTCAGAATCAACCTTATATAATATTGAAACATCCTTTGCGGATAACCTCATATAATTTATAGTTATCCTGTGTTGAGCTATAATAATATTATACACTATTCTCCGATAAAAATCAACACTTTTTCCAATCATCTCATCACTACTCGACAAAAAGTTGATCATAGTATATAATAAGATTATCCCAAATAAAGGAGTAACTACAATGTTAAACTTAACTTTACAAATTCAACTATTTCTTAACTACTGCAAGTCAAGAAAAGCTTTAAATGATAAAACCATCAAAGCCTACACAATTGATCTTAGGCAATTTGCTGAGTGTACAAACAATACGTTTTCCAAAGAAATCATTTGCCATTATATTGACACTCTGCATAAACAATTCAAACCTAAGACAGTTAAGCGAAAAATTGCTTCTGTGAAAGCCTTTACCCACTATCTTTTGATTGAAGATGTGATTGAAATCAATCCATTCAATAAAATTGATATTTCCTTTAAGGAACCATCCATACTCCCTAAAACAATTCCACTTAATGTAATTAACAGTATACTTGCCCACGCTTATAATTCTCTTTCTCAAGCTGAAACAGACTACCAAAAACGCAGTACTACTCGTGACATTGCAGTTCTTGAAATTCTTTTTGCAACGGGAGCTAGAGTATCTGAAATTTGCAATCTTACACCTTCATCCGTAGATTTGACCAACCATACAGTCAAAATTTTCGGTAAAGGCTCTAAAGAACGCATGATTCAGATTGAAAATCCAGATGTTTTAAAGGCACTTCAAGAGTATTATACGCTGTTTCAAGAAGATATAAAATCATGTGGTTTTTTCTTTGTCAACAAACTTCATAATCGTTTGATGGAACAATCTGTACGTGAAATCATTTGTAAATATACTGCTATGACCGAATATGACATACATATCACTCCACATATGTTCCGGCACTCATTCGCCACCTTACTACTTGAAGAAGATGTTGACATTCGCTATATACAAAAACTTTTAGGTCATAGTTCTATAACCACTACTCAAATATATACCTATGTTGCTATGTCTAAACAAAAAGAAATTCTATCTGTCAAACATCCAAGAAACAAGATAAAAGTTAAAATTGAATAGTATACAAATTATCTATTATAAAGAATATTTGCCTAAAATCAAAGCTTTAAATGTCTCTTAATATAATCATTTTCGACACTAAAAATTATTATGAATACTTGTATATTGTGCAACGACTAATTGTTTTATGCAATATATAAACGAATTAAAAGATCATGCTTTATTATGAAACAAAAATACAATTTACGTAGAAACTTACAGTTAGAAGTCGAACTTTGAAATTGTAAAACGAATGATCAACAGTTGTGATTATCTTCTCACCGCTGATAATGAGATGAACCAATCTATCAACTTTACGAATATAAGTTTCTAGAACAGGCTTACAGGTTGTCTGCATTGTATCAGGGTCAGTTGAAAGCACATAATCTCCTGCTTTTATTGTTTCTATAGCAGATAAATCATTCGCTGTTGCTACCAATGTTCCAGCCACAAAACAAGCTGCCGCCTTTACATAGCCGCCTGAGAAAGCCGATGTTCCGGCTACTGCATATTGAAAAGCATTATAAATTGGATTTGAATGTGCTTTATGGTTCAGAAAAACTTATGTTATACCCTTTCTAAGATCTTCAGGTAGATCAAATATATTTAATTATTGTCCCAAAACAACTCAAAATTATCTCTTGCGATCTGTTCAATCAAAATATCCTGACATTCGATCTGCATTTCCATAATAGACAAATCTAAATCAACTTTATAAAAATTATCTTTATCACTTTTACAAACAGTAATATCCTGTCCATAATAACCAAGTTGACTTTTCCTCATACTTTTCACGTTACTAATTTTTCTTCTGTTAGCATCCGTGTTATAAGATACCTTATAACACGATAAAAATGATATTTTCCAGCATGTTTCCTCATCATTTTCGATAAGAATTTCTACTTCGTCTCCAAAGTAAGATGCTTTCACGTCCAGTACTCTCATATCCCAATAATCTGTCTTATCTATCAATTCTTGCATTTTATTAACCATCATTTTAATAAATTTCCTTTCTAATAATTATACGGTATATGTCCTGCAGGATCTTTAGGAGAAACAATATTGCCATTGGCATCCAAAGGATTACCATTTTCATCAAGAATATGTATGTGATTATAAGGTGTGTGTTTATCTGGTACATCTACACGAACTCTATAATTTCCATTATCATCTTTAATGTGAATTCTTCCATTATGCTCTTGAAAATCCCAGTCTTCAGGAGTATTTTCTTTCAACTGTTTCCTTGTCATCTCAGAAATATCCTTTGGCGTTTTATCAGTAAGGTAGTTCGCATTATGCACCCAAACAGCACAATCACCAACATGGTATGTATGAAAATCCTCCACCTGGAAATTATAAACATCAACAAGATTTTCTGTTTCTTCAATGTTATAATTTTCAATCAGCAAATCCTCGCCAATTGCACTTACAAGCTTATCACCAACAAGAAGATTTCCTGCCTCAATAAAGCCTCTGCCTTGTACATAAAATGGATGATCAACTGTTGTGATTATCTCCTCACCACTGATGATGAGATGAACCAATCTGTCAACTTTACGAATATAAGTTTCAAGAACAGGCTTATAGGTTGTCTGCATTGTATCAGAGTCAGTTGAAAGCACATAATCTCCTGCTTTTATTGTTTCGATCGCTGCTAAACCATTCGCTGTTGCTACCAATGTTCCAGCCACAAAACAAGTTGCCGTTTTTACATAGCCGCCTGAGAATGCTGCTGTTCCGGCGACTGCATATTGAAAAGCGTTATAAATTGGATTTGAATGTGCTTTATGATTCAGATCTGATATGAATTCACCGATATTCGGATCAATAATTCCAAGATTAATTCCTGTATCTTGAAAAAATCTATTCTGAAAATCATTTGCAAGAGCAGTCATATCAAATGCCATCATTCCCAATCCCAACTTACTTGAAATTGAAAAAACATTTGTCATCAACGCACTACATCCAAATGCTTCTCCGGCTATTGCTCCTATTCCTCCCAATCCACCAAAGAGTCCTCCAATAAGCATTCCATCTTCAGTTCCGTTAATGATTCCGGGTAGTATACCGTCTACACCATATTGTGCGTATCCGGATAGTCCACCAATAGCAGCACCGCTTAGTCCACCTATCAGCATTCCAGCAAGTATTCCAATACCTATTCCTTCAAGACCAGGTATCAATAAACAAACTACTGCCGCAACAATTTCAATAACAAGGCATATTTCTTTCCAATGTTCCTTACACCAATCTCCGACCTTTTTCAAACCATCGCAGAATTTTTCCCAACCGGATTTTTCACATTCCGGTTTCAGGTAAGAATATTCTTTATAAAACTCATCTTTTGCTTTTGATACAGCATCAGCTGCTGAGTTATCACGATTAATTGTAAGGTCTATGAATGCATTTACTTGCTTTTGCGTTGCTTCCAGACCAGCGATCTGTTGTTCCTGCGTCTGAGATGATGAAGAAATGCTGCTAACAACATTGTCACAAATACTGCTGTTGATTCCAAGAATTTTAGATTTTAATGCAGATAAATCAACATAACAATCGCTTACCGCTTCTTAAGAAAAGTCCCAAATTGCCACATCTTGTTCGTTAAGTTTATTTTCGACTTTATTTTCCATAATGAAGAAGTAAATTTCATTAACGAATTTTTCTAAGTCGTTTGAATTTACGATAAAATACATAGTATTGTTTCCATTTTCTTTATCAACATCAAATTTTATTGAGTCCATTTCGCACTCGGATTCAAACCCTCCAATAAGCATAGTAAATACAGGGTTATATCCTTTGTAATCAATGTACACCTTTTTTGATGCACCATTGTCGATTATTTTAATATTCATATGTATTTTATCAAACACATATATATTGAAGTTTTCTTTTTCTACAATAGTATACATTATAGCACCTCTTTAGTAAATATCAAAATTTTGATCATAAAGTCCAACACAAGCATCCATCGCTGGATTAGTTCTCATTGACGAGTTTATGATTTCTTCTGGTGTTTTTCCACTTGAAATTAAAGCATCATATGACCGTGTTTGCATTCGTTCAAGTGCTGCATTATATCCGTTCTGATCAATAACATGGCCATCTGAATCAAGATATGAATTTAATCGTGTTTGATTACGATAATCGCACGCCGCTCGTGCCATTTCTTCTGTTGAACATCCATTATTCTTCATTTCTGCAATCACGTCATATATCGCTTTATCATCTTCAATATATTGGAGTCTCTTTTGCTTTGCATTCTCAACAAATTCAGGATTTGACCAATCTTCATTTGCAAAATTCTTCAAACTTCCGTCCTCATTAGGCCTATAGCCATATACAGCATTGGGGTCTTCAACGGCATCCGCTAATACTTTTGGATTATCGCTGGGGTTATTATTATAATGACCATTACCATATTCCGCATTATGCACCAAAACAGCGAAATCACCAACAAAATACGTATGGAAATCCTCCACCTGAAAATTATACACTGAAACAGGTTCTTCTGTCAATTCTATGTAATAATCTTCAATAGTTAAATCCTCACCATTTACACTAATAAGCTTGTCACCTACGAGCAAATTGCCTGCATTAATGAATCCTCTATCCTGTACATAAAAAGGATGGTTATCAGTTGTAACAATTTCTTCACCATTGATAGTAATATGTACAAGCTTGTTCACCTGACGGACATAGGTCTCAAGAACAGTTTTCTCAGCAGTTTCAAGCGTGTCGGGATTTGTTGATATAACTTTATCTCCTGCGGCAAGCTTTTCTATTGCAACAAGACCTGTAGCTGTAAGAATCGTAGTTCCTGCAATAAAGCAAGCCATGTTTTGAGAAGCCGCACCTGTAAATGATGATACCAGGCTTACACCCATCTGAAAATTGTTATACAAATCACTTTGATGCAGCTTATTATTCAATGCTGTTAACGGGTTATCGGGATCTATCATTTGATAGTAATATGTACAAGCTGTCTACCTGACAACAATATTATTTGATTTTCGATATTTTGTACAAAAATACAACCTAAGAACAGATGGCAATATAATTATGGTTCTTCATTAATCCAAAATTTTATCAACATCACTGTCCATAAACAAGAGGAACACCCGATGCTAATGATGAATCAATATTATCAAGAACAGAATCAAATACTGTGTTCTTAATATATTCTTTTAATGATTCCTTAATTTCAACATCGTCAGTGCCAAGATAAAATCTGATAATTGCAAGTTTTACAATATCCAAAAAATCATCATAAGACATTCTATAAGTATCATCCTCAAAAGTTTCAAATTGATAATATTCTTTATTATCATCTGACTTCTCAAAAAAACACCAACAAAGCTCAGCTGTCCAGTTTTCTTTCTTATTAACACATTCAATAAACTTTTGAAAGTGACGCGCTGGTAATGTATTAATAAGTAATTCAACACATTCATTTGCCTCATTATTTACAAGTAAATTCATAAAAAACTCCTTCTATTTAAACTGATGGATACATGGTTATAAGCTTATTATCTCTAATATAAAAATTCCATTCTTTACCAGAATTATCTAATGCAGTAACAGATACTCCACTTGTTCTTCCAGTTGCTGGATTTATTCCATTTACAGATTCAGGAACATTAGCGTATGCTTCCAAACCGCGATCAATAAAATCATCAGTGCTGATGACATTTGAATCATATATCGTCTTAGAGGCTTTTCCAGTTCTTGTATTTGCTGTATATTCAACATAAGTTACACCATCTACACCACTTACACTTTGGATGTTATCTGTTAGATCCCCACCAGCAATATCAAGTTCACTTAAAAAGCGACTTTCTTCATGGCAGCCATTTATTCTACCATCAAGTTTGGCACCATCTGTTGATTTATTTCCCTCAAGATGGTCTTTAATATCTTGTCTTTCTTGAGATGTACATGTCCTATTATGCACCCAAACTTTATTCTCGCCAACAAAATAAGTATGGAAATCCTCCACCTGAAAATTATACACCGAAACAGGCTCATCTGTCAATTCTATGCAATAATCTTCAACGATTAAATCCTCGCCATTTACACTAATAAGCCTATCTCCCACAAGCAAACTGCCTGCTTCGATAAATCCTCTTCCTTGTACATAGAACGGGTGATTATCTGTTGTGACAATCTCTTCACCATTGATAGTAATATGTACAAGCTTGTCTACCTGTCGGACATAGGTTTCAAGAACAGTTTTCTCAGCAGTTTCAAGCGTGTCGGGATTTGTTGATATAATTTTATCTCCTGCGGCAAGCTTTTCTATTGCAACAAAATCTGTAGCAGTAAGAACCATAGTTCCTGCAATAAAGCAAGCCATATTCTGTGATGCAGCACCCGTAAACGATGATACCAGGCTTACACTCATCTGAAAACTATTATATAGGTCGCTTTGATGAAGCTTCTAATTCAATTCTGTAATTAGATTATTCTGACTTAATATACACCAATTTTTAGTTGACTACAATTCAGTATCACTCATCTACATATAAGCTGTCCATAAACTTTTTGAAAGAATCAGAGATTTTACTTTTCATTAAATATCCTGTATCCATATCTTCAAATTCATGATTCAAATAATAGACGGTTCCGTAATCATCTTGATTAAATGATATACAAATTATATTTCCAGTTGGATCATCAGCAATTGGTATCATATCAAACGGAATCATTTTTTCTTTTCTCATTATATTACATATCAGTTTTATATTGTTTTTTTGATTGCTTTCATCTACACATACAGAAAAAAATCTTCTTATTACAGATGTGTTTTTTTGTTCGGAAATTTCATCGTAAAAATTGTACAGCATATCTAATTCAGGTGTACCACCGTTTGAATTAATTATAAAGGCTATATACTCCTCAGGAAATTTTACCCCTAAGTAATTCTCAACCTTTAAAATCTCTTCACGTGAAATCTTTTCAGCACAATTTAACATATTCATATTTCTACACTCCTTTTATTTATTTCTGACAATTGATGCACCACCTGTATGTGGGAATCCACCACTAGTTGCATCATGGATATCTGAATCCACCAATAACATACGCTTTCCATCTTCTAAATGATGCCATGTATATCCATCAGGAGGGTTTGCACCACTCAATCCAATCGCTTTATTTGCTTCTTTAAAGTCGTTATAATTATTGCCTGTCATATTAATTTCTACCGGATCCGGATAATCTGGATGTGAGTAAGGCGAAAAATCTGGATATCCTTCTTTACTATAAGTAACATTAACATTTTTTCCATTTATATTTTTCGTATAAGTTATTGAACCATCAGCATTTTCAACCTTTTCAACAACATCTGATTTTGGAGATCGTGGCTTACAATTTTTATTATGCACCCAAACAGAGCAATCACCAACAAAGTAAGTATGGAAATCCTCCACCTGAAAATTATACACTGAAACAGGCTCTTCTGTCAACTTTATGTAATAATCTTCAACGATTAAATCCTCGCCATTTACACTAACAAGCTTATCTCCCACAAGCAAACTGCCTGCATTGATAAAACCTCTTCCTTGTACATAGAACGGATGATTATCGGTTGTGACAATCTCTTCGCCATTGATAGTAATATGTACTAGCTTATCTACCTGTCGAACATAAGTCTCAAGAACAGTTTTCTCCGCAATTTCAAAAGTGTCCGGATCAGCTGCCATAATCTTGTCACCGGCAACGATATCCTCAATTCGCTTAAATCCGTCTAATGCAAGTACATATGTACCTGCAATAAAACAAGCCATTGTACTCGATGCTCCACCGGTAAATGTTGCAATAACTCCGGTGGCTTCCTAGAATCCATTATACAGCTTGCTTTGATGAAGTTTGTCATTTAATGCAGTTAATGGATTATCTGGGTCTATCATTCCCGCACACATTGCAAGCGTATCAAATCCACCCATTACACTGGACATTCCTCCGCTGACTTTAGCAGTGGTATTTATGAAATTGGCAATTTTAGTGCCGCAAGTCAGCGTCTTTCCAAATAGTGCACCGGCACCGCCAATGCCTCCCATAATAGCTCCGCTTATCGCACCTGAGAAAGCGCCTTCTTCAAAACCGTCAAGGAACGACCCTCCAGATAATACACTGGAGATTCCACCCAATAAACCGCCTGAGCCAGCACCAATCAATGCACCAATCGCAGCGGCACCAAGAATACCGCCCACACCTGTACATATCAGGGCAATAGCAGCAATGCAGATAACAACTGTAGCAATCAGCTTCCAATGCTCTTTACACCAATCTCCTACTTTCTTCAAACCATCGCAGAACTTTTCCCAATCGGACTTTTCACATTCCGGTTTCAGGTAGGAATATTCTTTATAGAACTCATCTTTTGCTTTTGAAACAGCATCAGCTGCGGAATTATCTCGGTTGATTGTCAGGTCTATGAATGCATTTACTTCCTTTTGTGTTGCTTCCAAACCTGCAATCTGTTGTTCCTGTGTCTGAGAAGATGAAGAGATACTGCTGACAACATTATCACAAACACTGCTGTTGATTCCAAGGATTTTGGATTTTAACGCAGATAAGTCAACGCAAAAGTCGCTGACCGCATTTTTCGCTTGCTCTATGTAATTGGACATGCTGTTGATCTTATCTTTATAAAGCTCAATTGTTGCCATTTCTTCATCTCTTTTCCTTTATGATTGCCGCATTATTCTTTCATAATACGCCATATTCACAAGTGATGTTTGCTTGCTTGTTTCCATCAATCCGATAATTCATTCAGCATATATTGTAAAGCCTCATCTTCTGTGTTAAAAAATATATTTGTTGTTTTGCAACCTCGTTCAGAGTAATATACATTCCATTTCTCATTATCATATACAAGGCAAAACCTTTCATCATCTCTGCCATTACCATCAATATTATATAGAAAGTCAGGTATTCCTCTTTTTTGTGCTTTTCTTTTAAATTCTTTTTTATCCATAATAAACTCCTCTAGAAGAAAATCTCCTTTAAAAAACCTTTTTCCATTAATTCTTTCACGCTACCTGGCAATTCAAATTGTATCCCACCACCAGGCTGATCAAAAGCCGCGGCAATTTCTGATGACGTAACACCATCAATATCTTGAATAACCATATACTTATGATAAGCCCATGAATTGTTATCATATGGAAGAGCTCTTGCTTCAAAGCTTATCCCAATAGGCGATGTATATTTTCCATATTTCGAACCATATCTATCAATAATAGTTCCCTGTTTAATCTTTTGATTTTCGAGAACACTACCTTCTACCCTTCCATTATTCGGCGCATAAGTATCCCAATCAATTTTTCCATCCTGAGTAAGATATTTTGAATTGCTTACTTTTAACTGTGATTTGCAATGAATAAAACCTCCGGTAATACCACCTGAAATAGATCCAGATATCACACCTGAAAGTCCGCTTATAAAAATGTCATCCAAAGATCCAGTCAAGGTTCCATTTTCAGCAAGATAATCTATCGTTGTCACACACATATTTGAAGTACCTGACGCTCCTGCCTCTATACCAGCACTACGTACGATACTTCCCCAGATTGTTGATGACGGTCCGATGGCAAATGTTAGACCTCCAGTAATTGCACCACCAATTGCTCCACCTATTGCACCATCAAAAGCACCATTTTCAAATCCTTCAAAAAATGCACCACCGTTAAGCTTGCTCATTATCCCACCTGAAATTCCGCCTATAACAGCACCACTAATCGCACCCCAACATGCACCTGTAAGTATAGCTGCCCCTAAACCTGTACCGACACCTGAAACAAGAAGTACAATAGCAGCTACAACGATTGCAATTGTCACAATCAGCTTCCAATGGTCCTTACACCAATCTCCTACTTTCTTCAAACCATCGCAGAACTTTTCCCAATCGGACTTTTCACATTCCGGTTTCAGGTAGGAATATTCTTTATAGAACTCATCTTTTGCTTTTGAAACAGCATCAGCTGCGGAATTATCTCGGTTGATTGTCAGGTCTATGAATGCATTTACTTCCTTTTGTGTTGCTTCCAAACCTGCAATCTGTTGTTCCTGTGTCTGAGAAGATGAAGAGATACTGCTGACAACATTATCACAAACACTGCTGTTGATTCCAAGGATTTTGGATTTTAACGCAGATAAGTCAACGCAAAAGTCGCTGACCGCATTTTTCGCTTGCTCTATGTAATTGGACATGCTGTTGATCTTATCTTTATAAAGCTCAATTGTCGCCATAAATTCATCCTTTCCTAAATTATACGATATTGCAGGTTGTTTTATCAATGACGCATAATCTATTTTTAAAGCAAATGTATCACAAAAGAAATTCCGTGACACATTTGCAAATTTTATTTGTTAACGGATTTCTTCTTTTTTACAATGATAATTAACACACCTGCAATAACACCTGCTGCAATTATACCACATAGAATTCTGAACCACAAACAATAAAACAATCCTACCTGAATTGATGAAATTTCTTGTATGGTATAAGTATTGCCGGCCTCATCTACAAGAACAAAACTTAAATCATGCCAGCCCTTTTCCAAAGTATAGGACAATGTATCTGTTTCATCTGAATAATCAAAATGAGCCGCTGAAATTACTTTCCCATTGTCATATATTACACACTGTGATTTATCAAGTGATTCACTGATATTGGATAAAGTAATCGTCTTTGTTTTACTTGTATATGATTTCCAGTTCTTTAAATCGGAAGGAACAGTGCAAGTCGGCGCAAGTGCATCAATACGAATCCATCCCAGTGTTATGTGCGATGTTTCTTTATTGTAAGTGTTTTCTGCCCAAAGGTAAAGATCCTTATTTGTTCCCTCAGGATAATTGTCTGCAAAATACTCCTTTGGCAACGTGTAGTTATATACGCCCACTGCATACATATCTTCAGAATTTTCAGCGGTTATTCCGGTATCTTGAGATTCACCGTTTTCATCACGAAGTATAATGCTTGTTTTTGAATTTTTCTGTGCAAATACTGTAATATCCAAATCACTGAAAGCGTCAGGTCTCTTGCTTATTGGTGTTTTCTCATCTTTCTGTAATGAATACCAGCCTTTCAATGCTGCCTTGTTACTATTAGAAATATAAGCAAGAACGTCAGATTTCATCATCAAAACAGAAGTATTTCTGCAAAGAACACTTCGATTTCCTGCCTTGTCCACTGCTGTAAGGTCTACTGAATACACACCATCTTTTTCAAATTCTGGTAATGTATAAAGTTTTTCTGAAATGCTTCCACTATCTGTATCAGGAACAATTGTACCTATCTCTTTCCCATTTGAATATTCAGGAGTATAAACAGTCAAGTCATAATCAATATGATCAAAATTTGTATCCGAAAATGCAACAGAGGGGATGAAATCTTCTTCAATTCCTGTTTTTTCATTGTATATTTCCAGATTCTCATATGACTTTTTCTCGTCCTTTGCATAAACTCCATTTCTCTCCGCAATAATCGGATTTTTAAAATCGATTTCAAACACAACAGTTTCCTGAGCAGCCGTAGAATTGGATGCCAAATCTACCGGAGAAACTCTAATGAGATAGATGCCGTCATCATTTTCCTTAAAAGGAATCTCCAGTATATGCTCATCTCCATCATCTCTCCAGCCATATGCAGGAACGGAATTCATATTGCTTTTATCATGTTTAAGACCTGATTCTTTTTTTAGGATCTCCACATTTGCCCCATCTGCTGAGAAGTTATGTTCAATAATTGTAATTCTCGCAATTTTATTTATGCTATCAAGTCCGAAGTAATGTTCCTCTTTCGATGTCTTAAATTCATCAAAATTCGTTTTCAAAACCGGAGCTGTTTTATCCACAACAAACATGGATTGACTAAATGGCTCTGCCATATTTCCAGCCATATCAGTAAAATTAATGGAAAAACTGTAATCACCATCACTACTGATCGTAAATGTTCCTATATGTACTGCTGCATCACCTTCTCCTGTTGAAGCCCAATTGCTAATAATCTGTTCGCTTCCATTAAGCATAAATTTCACATCAGTAGGATTAAAGTTTCGTTCAGTAATTGATACCGTTACAACCTGGTCTGTGTTATAATACATTTTATTTACTGGATTTTGATTGCTTAATGATGCTGTTATAGTTGGATTTGTCGTATCAATGCTATACTGCTTTTTCGCTTCACTCTCATTACCTGATCTATCAGTCAATTTAATATATACTTCATTATCATTGGTATTGCTTGAAACAGTAATGTTGAAACTTAAGTTGGTAATAAGATTTGAATCTCTTGATATTGAATCATCAATGATTGATGCTATATCAGAATCACTCTGATATGAACCATCATTTGCAACAGTGATAACTCCTGAATTCCCATCATTTGCAATAGACCATTCAATTGTAGAAATGCCTGAGAATGTATCCTGCACATTTATAGTAAGTGGCACACTTGTATTATACAGCGGAATACCATTTGTATCTGATTTATTTGATTCAATATTTTCCAATATTTTAATATCTGATACCAATTTGTGCAATTCACCATCTTCAATAATATTGCCATCAGCATATCTGAGTCCAGATGTATGCTTAAATCCATCTTCAAAGGGATTTTCCGATACGACATTATCGGCTACTAAAGCCCAAACCTGCCCCTTAAATCCCTTTTCAATAGTAAACTCAGCATATGATGCACCATCTTCATCATGATAATCAGTGTCTGTACTGTAAACTTTTGTACTTTTCTCCTGTCCATTTACATCTCTGCGATATAATGTTACATAATTGATTCCAGAGGAATTACCCTCATCTTTTACAAATACTTTCACTTTTGTATCATTCATAAAATAAAATCCATATGTTCCTCGTTCCATATCAGCGCCGCTGTCATTTTGATCGCTAAACAAGAATTCTATAATTTCAGGATTTGTTTTGTCAACATGAACTATCTTTGTTCTTTTATCTGAATCATCAGAATTATCAGATGATTTATTTCCTGCATTATCTTGTGCATCAACAGTAATTTGGTAATTGCCTTCATCTTCCATATGATACTGATACTTAGCTTCCTTGGTAAATCGTTCTGCCATGTCTTCAAAATTTATATATTCATCATCTATAGCAAATCCATATTCAGTAATTTTTGATTTTTCTTTTGTCGAACCGTCATTATTTAAAACATTTTCATTAACTAAAACACTGTTTAGCCCTGCTTCTTTATCTCGTGCGGTTACACTATAATCAAAATCCGAAGGATACCATATTTCTCCATTGATCATGTGTTGATTTTCTTTCGGTAATATTATTTCTGAAGTTGGCTTAATATTTTCTAATACTAAATGTATTTCATCATCTATATTTGACAGTTTTCCATCTTCAGTTTTAAAGTAATAGTTAGATGTATTGCCTAACAGATCCGTTGCAAAAATGTATGGAATATCATCTACACCTACAGGCAGTCCTTTAAATTCAAATGTTATTGTACCATCTTCTTCAGTCGAAATCTTTTTTATTTCCTTTTTGCCCCAATGTAGGCAAACCTTTTCTTTATTTACACCGCAGCCATCATCATTATCTTTAACTTTGATTGCAATATCTATAGTATTATTTCCAAATATTCCAAATGTCAAATAATTCAGAATAGATGGCTTATAAGTATAGCTTTCTTCTATAACGATCGGTGAAGTTGTGTCCACATAGAAGTCATCAGTTTCAGTTCTTGTATTTCCTGCAAGGTCTTCAACTTGTACCATTATTGTATACTTTCCATCATACTTGTAAACATCATTATCAATTGATACAGTATATGAAGTTTCTTTATAAGGTGTTTTATATGTAATTTTCTCTGTTATATTATCCTCATCATCCCTTACTTCTTCTTCAATATCATTTCCTTCAGAAATATCAATTAAGCCAGTATTTTTTTTGAATTCTTCAGGTCCAATAATATTGATAGAGTAACCTTTTATACCATTATCGTCATTTATCGTAATATTAACTTTATCTATAAAATCTTTTCCATAGTAATTTTTTTCATCAATTTTATTTGTCTTTGGAAAATCGACATTAATATTACAATCATTTCTATTATCCGGCTTATTAGGATAATAAGGGTCATACAAAACAGTATACTCAACTTCCTTATCATCAATTTGAGCAGTCAATATAGCTTTTGCACTTGAATTCTGACTATCTTTTGCTATTATACTCAAAGAGTGCTTTTCATTTGCATACATGTCCAAATCTAAAATTTTCAGGAAATATACTTTCGTTTCATTGTTATTACCGCTTTCAACGCACTCCCATATTTTAGTGTTATTCTTACCATCAGCTGTAAAAGCAACTGATTTTTCATTATCTACTGTAACTATAATTTCATGAAGATCACTTTCTTCAATTGTAAGCTTCAAATAGCATTTGTCATTGGCATATACAGAGCTCCAACGATTTTCCAATTCTTCGGCTCCATAAGTAAAAGGCTCTAAAGGCATTGCATTTTTATCAGAACTTGATGTAATACACAAATTCTCTTTACCAGTAATTATAATTGGAGGTGAAGAATCATAAGAAACTGCCTTTTCATTCAAAGGGCAAGATGTTTCATTTCCGGCATTATCAACAATATAAAATGTTACATTTACATCTTTAAGCCATTCAGCATTACTCCAATCGAGAGTAAAACTAATTGTACCATCGTCATCAACTTCTTGATTTTTTATTTCTACCGTGCCTTGTTCCCATTCATTTCCATTCTGTTTAACTTTGAAATAAATTCTATCCTGATTGATTCCGGAAACCCCATCAAATATTTCAGAACCATAAACAACAAATTTAGGTTCATTCCAATCATTATTTTCATCTATATAACTACCTTTATAATCGTATTTAATTGAAAAACTATTTGGTGCTGTAGCATCATATCTATATTCCTTTGTAATTTCCGCACATTCACGATCTTGATCTTCAAAAACTGCCCAGAAATGAATAAATTTATGCCCTTCTGGAATTTTCTCCTTAGAATATTTCCAATCATCTTCTTTTGGACAATCACCCCATTTTTCAAGATCAGTATCTGAAATTTTATAATATATATTAGCACCATAAGAATCTGAGCTGACATTCCATCCATCCAAATTATTTACCCAATGATTACTATCAATACCACTTACAATTAAATCCGGTGCAGATAAATCCTTATATGTATCTACATTTATGGAGCTACTTGCATAATTTCCGGATTTATCTATCAAATAAACAGTAACATTACAGTCATTCATTTCCTTGGTACAAGGAATTTCAAATGATTCTCCATCAAATTCGGCATTCTTACCTAAAGTGTAAATATCTTCAACCGTCTGTACACCTTCAGGATTTATTATATACCATACTTTTTCTATTCCAGAAAGGTTATCACTTACCGGTTCTTTATTCTTAAGTACAAATTCGTTTGTTTCTTCTCCCACTTCAACTTTTTCAATTTCAAATGGATTTGGAGAAGTTTTATCATATTTATAAGGAACAGCCGTACTAGTAACAAATTTTTCTTCACCATTCACTTCTTTTACAGCCCAGAATTTAATGTATCCTTCGCCCTCATCGAAATCTTCACCATCATTCCATTTTTTAATATCATCATCAGTATATGAACCCCATTCTTTCTCATCTATAATATCATCGCTTATTTTATAAAACAAATCTGCATCATCAGTTGTGATCGTCCATTTCTTAATATCATTTGACCACTGTTCTGGAATATCAATAGTTAATTCAAAATCTCCTTCTGTAACATTGCTGTCCGGCATTGTAATATTCGTATCATTAGTTTCTTCTGCAATTGCTGTAAAGCAAATCATATTAGAACTAAATAAAACAGAAACGGCTAAAAAACCAGCAAGTATTCTTTTTACAATCCTCATTGTTTTACATCCTCCTGAAAAGCATATGAATAGTTATTACCGTTTATAATTGAGTGCATAAAGATTAAAAACATTGCAATCGACAGCATTACCGGCCATAATAAGTTATAATCTTTCAACAGAATTTTAGCGGCAATTATAACTATTAGGGAAATTAGCATTGCGATATCACAGATTTTCCCGATTTTATTATTAAAAAAACAAAACAGTCCCGGTATACGATATTTTTTATATCCTACTTTCCTACGCATTCTTCCCAATACAAACGTAATTGTCAATCCAATAATAAATCCCAACCAAAACAATATGCCGACCATATATGCAAGAATACGTTCTATTTTTGTTCCATTAAAATCAGATATAGGAATAAGAATAAATGACGCAGAAGATATTGTAAAACACACTATACTGCATAATAATGCACAATTGTACTTTTTAAACTTCATATTATCACTCTTTCTCATTTTCTTGTTCAATCAGAAGATTATGTAATGCCTTGTAAGAAGTTCCTTTGGTATACTCCTTTTTAAAAAAGTTGTTTCCCTTTCTCTTGTACGGAAAAAATGCCATAGCTCCAATAACGAATACAATAACTGCAATCACAGCCGCTATGATGATATAAAGCCGCCAAGTCCGATAATCAATACTCAATCTATCATAAATTCCAGTTATTGCCAATACGCCAAGCACCAATAATATTAAGCAAAGAGAACTCACAAAACCCATTAATCCACCATAAACCATATATCCTGCTATGGGATGCTTTTGAAAACGCTTATCCAGATAAGCTTTAATTTTTTTTACACTCTCCATAATTCACCTCAGTCTTTCTTTTCCAGGCGATCTAAAAATTCTGCAATTTCTGAACGTGTTATGCCTTTCGCCTCTGATATTGCATTTACTGCTATATCGCCCTTATTGTTAAGTGCAATAGCAAGGTGTCTCACAGAATATCTATATACAGAATTATTTTCGTTTTCCTCCAGCAAAGTATATGCATCGCTGTAGTTGTAATTGTTAATGTTCTCTACACTGTGGATAGCAATAGCTAAGTCATATGCAGTGCTGATTTCTGACAATTCCATCTCACTTATTGCTGAAGAAATAGAAGAAAGTTCGGCTGAATTTGCCTTTTCCATTATTTTATCAACATATATTATTTTTTCACTGTCATCCTCAAACTGCTCCAGAAGTGACACCATAAGAGAAGCTTCCATGGTACTGATAATATCATCATTTGACAGATAATTAAAGCATTCATTGCATACATCTTTTTTCTGACCATCATCAGCAAGTTCCATTCTTTCAAGTGATATTTCAGATATCTTTCCGAACTGCGTTGCCTGATATGTTATGGTATTTTCATTTTGTCTGTTTATTCCTTCCAAAAGCTTCTCCCAGTCGCTTGTAGCGATCTGATAACCAATCGCCCTATAAACAAATGAGAATAACAGTAGAGTTATAATGCAGCCGATGCATGCGCCAAAAATAGTTGCAGCATTTCTCACTTGCCTGTTCTCGCCTTTTTTTACAGAAGGAATACTATCACGGGCATCATCAAGATCATCTTTCAAATCTTTATAATAATGGTAATAATCATTACTTTCAAGATATCCTACCTTACGCTGTCTTGTACATTTGCTTATAATTTTTTGTAATGATAAATGATAACGGCCTCCTAATGGTCCGGTACATTCAAGGGATAAATCTCTATTAAAATACGCTTTGTCACTCAGAATATTTGCTTCATAAAAATTATGCGGAGATTCAGCAAATAACTCACTATTTGTCATAAGCTCCACAATATTCATGCATTCCCAAAAGGTTGCTCCAAATGAAAATATGTCGCTTTCTATTGACATTTTTCCAATTTCATATCCTTCTTGTGAGAATGGAAACTTCGACTCGTTGTTAGCAGCCGCATAACATTCAGGTGCAGCGTAGCCTATTGTTCCATGTGAGAAAAGAGAATTAATATCCTCTGCTTCATTATAGTTTACACTTGGAAGATCATGATACACAAATGTTGTATCATCCGGTAAGAATACAGAACGTCCAAAGTCTATCAAAACCAGTTCTTCACTCTGACGTGTCACCATGATATTTTCAGGTTTAATGTCAAGATGAAGAACCTTCTTCTTTGAAGTTGTACTGATAAACATCAATATTCCGCATAAGCTTTGCATGAATCGAAGCAATTTTTCCTGATACCGAAAAAAAGTTTTCTCATCCTTATATTTTTCTAATACCTCTTCTTTTTCCATATCAGAAAAATCATGAAATTTAACCCATCTGTTATCTTTATATTTTTCAAGTCCCCAAAATTCTCTTCTGCAATATTGTTCCAGCGACCAGCCATCGATAAACTCTTCAATTACACAAAAGCAAGGCAATATATCTTCAGAATTATTCGGGTTACTATTACGAATAAACACTTTAGTTCCCGGGATTTCCAATTCAAAGTTTTCACCGATGTCTTCTACAACATCATATATTCTGGCAACGCTTCTGCATTCTTGAAGCTCTTCAAAGATTTTAAGTTCCTGATTCTTAAATCTATATAGTCTTTCGCTTGATTTTGGTTTAAACTTTAATACGCAAGAGAAAGATAAATCAGACTTGCCATTGTCATCTATAGAAATTTTTCTGCCCTTAAAAACAAAACTTTCTGTTCCGGAGGCAATAAAGCCATCAGGAAAATCTTTTTTATCAATTTCATAAAGAAATTTTGTCCCTTGTATTTGAGTGCTCATTTTACATTTTTCCCTTTTACATTTAATTCTGGAAGTTTCAGCAAATCAAAAATTGTGCCGTGACTCCCATCATTCAATATATTCAGTTTAACTCGACTCTCTTTTGCCAATTGTTCTTCTTTGATTTTCACGTTAGCCAGATTCATTGACTTTTCTTCTATTGCCTTGCTCAACTTTACTCACCATCCTCAGTTGTTGGGTTTTCATTAAATGCAGCTAAATCAGCATCCAATTGTAAATATACATCTTTTGTACTCTTTAAAGCATCATTGTTGATAGCATTCAGTACTTCAGCCACACTTCCGATTTTTTCAAGAATATGATCAACCTCTTTTTTGTACTGATCTGCTCCTGCACCCTGCCATTTTGTAAGCAGATTATCATTGATCTCTTTGAACTTACTTTTAATTCTATCGAATTCGGTTATTGCCTCCTGACTATCTGATTCAAACTGAATAAGCTTTTCAATATCGGCACAGCGAATATTATTACCATCTGCCATAACATTTTCCTCCAATTATTACTCTGTCTTAATAAATTTCATCTTAACAAGTCTATCGGCTTCGATATTATAGTAATATCCGTCACCTTTTTCACAACGGGCATACTCTTCTTTAAGACTTTTTACATCCATACTTCCAAAAACAGACTTTTGCCCTCTTTCAGATGCAAATTCTGCTATATTATCCAAGAGAAAAACAGAACCCAGTGTATTGTTAAAGAAATTATTCGTTTCCTGATCTGTAATTTTCTGGATATCTGTGAAGATAAATATTAGATCCTCTTCTTCTGCAATTGCTGCAAGCTTAGGAAGTATGTTATTAATGAATTGCTTTTCTCCATTTGCACTCAAATACAACATTTTGCTTTGAAGAATAAAAACAGTCGGCTTGATTGGCTTTCTATTTTCATCATAAGAAGGCATTAAACCAGCATTGGCATCTCCATATATATACGTTGCAATAGGTGAATGAATTTGATTATTTGATAAGCCATTCCATGTCAAATCCATATAATTATCATTTATGAAATGATAAAACTGCTGATATGCAGAAACAGTTTTACGAATGCTTCCTTTTGTCTTCTTAACTTCAATAACATCCATAAAGCCATTTGACATATCAAATGATGAATTTTCCGTTTCATTTGGCGGCAATGTCATATTCTTTTTTGACTCTATGAACTTTTTGCAATCTAAACCAAGAGACTCGCATTTTTCATAAAATTCTTTTAGCTGCTTTCTGCCATCATCAAAAAAGACAAATCTTGCATAAGATTTCTTTTTAAATAATTCATCAAGGATCAGACGAAGAAGGTTGCTCTTTCCATATTCCTTTTTTCCATATATACCGATCACTCTTGATTCTGAAAAGTCTACAGTCACAGGATAAAAATCAATATAATCAAGTCCAACTGATACAGGACAAGGATTCTCTTCTGACTTTTTCTCAGAAGTTATTGGCGTTTGCTTTAATCTGTCATATTCACTGAATGTTAAATCGCCTGAAAAAGTTAAGTACTTTTTTACGCATCTGGTATAAACGTTTGAATCTTCATCGAATTTAAACTTATCTTTTAAGGTTTGAATATAATTCGTAGTATTATCAAGCGGATCAGCAATATAACATTGTAATTCATATGGTGCATTCATTCTGAAGGTACCTTCAATACCATCAGGTTTCATTGTTACATTCGCAAATCCTCTACCGGCAATTGCGCCTATTTCTGTTACCTTTGCGTTAAAAATATCCATATATTTATCTGCTGGCATTTCAAGTGCTATTTTCTGCCCGAAGCTATTCAAATAAGATGACAGCCCTTTGGTATCAGAGGCGGTAAAAACTACTGTAATACCTTTTGATAAACCATCACGACATATTTTAGCAAATTTCTCCTGATATGCTAAATATCTTGGTTCATCCTGAAAAGCATTGAGATTGTCAATGATGAATGTTGTGTGGATCATTTTCTTTTCACCATTGAATGATGAAAAGCCTGTACCATCAAGCTCTTTTGTATTATTTTTTATAATTTCCTCCAGTATCTTAAACGCTCTTTTCACATATTCCTCATTGGAGTTGTCAAAATAAGCTGAAACCAAAGGAAAACCTTTGTAAGAAGCTAATGCACCGCCAAAATCAAGAATGAAGATTTGTTCATCATCTACATTATTCGTCATATGTAAAGTTTGAATCAGTAACTTAAGGAAGTTTGTTTTTCCACTCATCGAAGCACCGAACAGAGCTATATTTTTATCCAGTAAATCAACTTTAAATAATGGCTGCTTTTGCACAATAGGAATGTCATACTGCCCTAAGGTGCATATCATTGTTTTTTTCTCTTCCAATTCACATCCTCCATTCTGTAGTATTTTCGAGTTTTGTTTTCAACGGCGGCATAAATATCTTTTCTGGCGTTGGTCTGCCTTCATTTATGGCTATGATCGTATCAACAACAAACTTTAATTGCGTAGCATTTGGATCAACATTCTTCTGAGCTTGCTTTTGTGCTTCATTATCCTTTTGTGAACGATAAAACTTGTCATCAAATTTTCCACTGTTAGGAACATATGTAATATTAACAGGGTTTTCAATGCTTAAGTTTTGATTTGCACCAGTATAAGCTGATTGGAAATATTCAAATCTTGATCCCGTACCAACAAGCAGATATGCACGTCCGTTTAGAGGCATAGTTGGCGCAGCTGCAACCGGACTGTCAATCATTTCCTTAGAAGCTTGTTTTGTAGCTACCTTCAAGCATATTCTTGCTTTCGAGTTAACACGAATATCATCCGTAATAGCACCCTCAATATTCTGAGAAACAAGAATAATATGAAAGCCAAGTGTTCTTCCTACACGAGCAATGGTTGTGATCTCAGCAATAAAATCTACATCATTGCTCTCATTAGAAAATCTCTTTAATTCTGTAAACTCATCGACAACGAGAACAAGATGCGAAAGATGTTTAATTCTTTCGATTCCCTTTTCTTTCAAGACTTCAATTTGCTTTTCATTGAGTTTTCCAATATTTTCTAAAATAACTTGTATGCTTTCAGAATATTCAGATTCCTCTATTGCAATCTGATTTGATTTCAATTCTTTATAAATAGTATATGCCTGTTGTAATGACAAGTTATCTTCCTTATTTATAAGGTTATCAATTTCAACCATAATTCTTCTTGCACGAATATATGCATCTGCTGTATCAACGCCAAATTCCTGAAGAAGCAGCTTTCTCTTTTTGATTTCGGCATTTAATGTTTCAAGAAATCTCTTCAACATATAAGCCGAAGATATTCCTTCACTTTCACCAGCCGTATCAGTTACAACACCTACACAATGAGGTAAATCACCTAATCGATCTGAAAATCCTCCGCCTTTCATATCTACAAGCATTAAATTCAGATCCATTGGAGAGAATTTCATACAAAGTCCTATTAAATATGTAATGATCGTTTCAGATTTACCCGAACCTGTTGTTCCTGCAACAAGCATATGAGGACCGTCTGCTTTCTCATATAAGTCAAGATGCATATTACCATGTTCATTTGCACCAATATTAACACGAAGATTTCTGGTTACATCATATTCTTCTTTTGTACTTGACCAACATTTCAGTATTCTATTTGCTATATTTGTTGTGGCTAATAAGTTAGAAGAACTACTGTTTTTGAATTTTGTATCTTCACTTGAAATATTATGTAAGTTAAAAAGAGTTACCATACTTGGAACTTGTCCATTTTCTGCAATACGAGTATAATAAATAGCGCTCAGCCTTTTATAAGCAAGCTCATACTGCTCTTTATATTCACTGGCTTTAAAGATAAAATCATTCCAAAAATTAGGATATTTCTTTGTTTCAGTAACAGTTGCAAGAATATTTTCACGTGTCATCACACTATATCTTGGAACAACATAACCATACCCGGTATTGTTATTACTGATATTCAAATAAATGATATCACCACAATAACGAGGAAGCTTATCTTTGTCATCCCGGCAAAACAAAAATGTTAATCCTAACTTATTTTGATAATCCTCCCCTTCCTTTGGAGCTTCAGGAAGATATTTTGAAAAGCCCGTAGACTTTATCCCATAATCACCAAAAATAACACAAACAATTTGTGTGAGTTTTTCAGGAACAGAATCATTTTCTTCATCAGACAGTTTCTCTTTTGCCCTTTGATTCATAATGTTCAGAAGCTGTCCATACACTTCACCGGCACTTTCTTGATTGAAAACGAATTGAGAAGTATTTTCAAGCAGTTCATTGCAATGCGGAAGAAATTTATATTCTTTCACTCTTTCTTCCTGTTCCTCGATACTTAATTCATCCTCAAAGAAGAACACAAATTGAATATCCTCCGGAGAATGATAATAAGCAAGATCTAATATCGTGTGTTTAATAAAGTCATGTGCATACAGATTATCATCAGAAATAATACCTATAGCACCTGCATTTCTGATATCAAGCATATAAGGTGCTTTTACTCCAGCACTTCCCCAAGTTTTTCCATCTAAAAACCGAAAATATTCTGTTGAGAAATGATATGATAATTCAGAAAGCAAAAACATATTATCAGACATTCTTCCGCTTTTTATCAGTTCTTGTTTTTTTAATGCATCTTTTCTTTTGATTTTTTCCTTTGGAATATCGATATATATGCCTGAAATTCGCTTTTCCTTACCGTTTTGAAAGTTCTCATAACATAAACGATAATACACATCAGAGAATATTTCATCTTTTTTGTCATATTTTATATTAAAAAGCGGTTTCACATTCTCGGATACTCCAAGTGAAATGCGCATAAAATCATTATCATTTTGCGAACGTGCGAAAATAGCAGAATCAAGTCTTGCAAGATCTTTAAAAAGTTCCGCCATATCTGGATACAACTGCTGAAGATATGTTACATCAGCCTGCTGCCATTTACCTATATTATCTATAACACGCTTTATATAGTTTTCATAATTTTCTTTCCATTCACGCTTCTTTTTGCGGTTTGTTTTTCCTTGTTTGAAGTAGTTATATGTTGTTGTGACCATTGTCATTACACCTGTTGCAGCTGTCATCATCCACATGGTTCCGCCCAAGCCCGAAGAACTAGACATGAGTGAACGTACGCCGATCATACCGCCTGTAGAAATAACTGTTGGTATTAAAATATCAGCCAATGAACGTTCTTCTTTTTGTGGCACTTCACCTGGAGGCAATATTTCAATATCAGATGATTCAACAGCCTCTAAAGTACGACTGCTTATATTATATTCCAAAGAATTATTATCTGATTTCAATATGTAGCTGCTGGGTACTTCTTCAAATAAAACCGTTTCTTTGAAGCTGGAATCCATTGTTATCATCAAAACACTTGAAGTTACAAATCCTAACTCTGTTAGTGTGACTTTGGCATTTTTCAATTCTTTTTCACAATCAATAACCTTAAATTTACCTTTTCGAGTAAAGTTAACTGCTATTTGATTTCTCTGCTTGATATAGTCCTTATACAAAAGAAAATGGCTTATGAAATGATTATGCAGTCCATAATAAAGTCCTTCTAAAAATGCTTTTAGTGTTATATCATCTTTCACAAGAAAGGCAAGACTGTCTTTGGTGCCGGCTAATTCTCCATAAATATCATCATTTGGAAAATTAAATTGTACCGAAATCATAATTTCATTATTTTTCATAAACTATACTCCTTGTAATTCCCTGCGTGCGATATTCAAAATATTTTCTACATCCATTTCAGAATAATCCGGCATATGTATATTTATTCTCGGAATTCTATCATTTTCAATTGTTACCTTTTTAATGGGCTTCACAGAAATATGTGGCTCTTTGAATTTCTGTGGTGTTAATACAGCTGCATTTTTAATTGACGGAGGTGTAAACTTATCCAAAGACGGTATCGAAACAGGCTTCAACGGTGAAAGCGAAACTGTGCATTGAGGTTTCATATAAGATTTTATACTTGGTACAGACATAATTTTCTTCTCAAATGGCTGCACTTTTCTTAACAATACAGCGTCAATCTGTCGATGAATCGCTGAAAAATCATCATTAACTGATGGTATATGCATTTTAGGAATTCCTTGAATTTTATATTTTGATTCTTTAAATGAAACTTCAGGAACAGTAACATGAATCTTTGGAATATCCTTTGTCTCACATTTAGGAGCATGAAAATCCATATTTAATACTTCAGCTTTGGAAAGAGATGGCATATCCTTAATTTTAACGCTGCCAGTAAAACTAAATTTGACAGGCTTAGGCAAAGATATTGTAATGTGCGGAACATTAGTGAATTTTCTTTCATATTTGAAATCTATAGGTGTAATAAGCGGAACATTTTTCTTTGGAATTCCCGTTATTTTTCTCGGTGTAATTTCGGTAAATTTACATTGCGGAACAGCAATTGTTTTAGTACAGTTCGATATACCATGAATCGAGTGCTTTGTCTTTTCGTTAAATGAAACTGAAGGGATAGTTACACTCGGCTTTGGTAGAGAAACTATTCGCTGCGACATATTATGATACGGTTTCAATGAAGGGATAGTGACCTTAGTCATAGGCTTTATTCTTACACATACAGCTGAATTTTCAAACATTCTTTTTCTAATTTCCACAGCACTTGCAGATCGATTTTCTAATTGTTGTACAAATAAATTTCTATTTATTTCTGATTTTGGCAGTTTTATCTTAACAGTTCCAATCGAATGATATTTTGGAATTTCCAACTTTGGAACCGGTTTTATTCTTTTTAATTTCGGTTTTGTATATTGAATATTTGCATTTTCAATCTGTTCAAGTTGCTCAACAAGCGCTACTCTCTCACGGTATATTTTTAATTGTTTTTCATACTGTGTTCTCTCCGATTCATTCAGCAAAGAAATTTCATCTTCACTTAATTCTCTAAATGCCATGTAAATTTACCTCCGATATATGAAAAAAACAGCCTCAGCCATAAGAATAGCCTGAGGCTGTTTTCAGTCACAAATTATTTCTCCGTTACAGATTCAATAATTTTAGTTACCCCTGATACTTGCTGCTATTTGTGCATCCGTATCGTCAAAATTAGTTCCATTTGCTTCCAAAAGAGATGCAAGTCCCCTAACTGCACCTGGTAAGTCTGTTGTTACAAAGCCTTCAATATTCGTATTAAAGAACTCTTCCAAGGCATCTTTTGAATCGCCTTCCATATCTTCAATTGCTGCCTTGAATGCAGTTACAAAGGTAGTTCCAGCATCTTCATACTTTGTGCCAAAGTCATTCAGATTTTTAACGCTTGCATCCATAGATGCCTTTACAACTCTACAACCTGCCATGATAAAATACCTCCTTATTATTGCTGATTACTTGATGTATTTGCTGTACCCAGCTGTTCGTCAACACCCTCTGTATCCGGTATTGCGGATTTAATGCTGTTACAAATCTGTTCCAACGTATCTAATATTTTTGTAAGGCTTTCGCCTGTTGCCTTACTAATATTATTAGTGTAAAAATTCTCAAACCCTTTTGATGCAGAGCCTGTAAAGTCACTTGATATAAGATTGCTTACCTCTGTTTCAACACTCGTATGTAGAGTTCCTGTTGTAGTACGATATTCAGTAATCGCCTTAACAGCAGCATCCATCATTTCCGGTGTAATATTTACCGTTCCGGTTTTTCCCATACCTGCCATAATTGATTCCTCCTAAAAATTATATTATCCGTTCAGTTCTTCATACTGTACGAATATATCCTTGTAATATCCTGAACCTATAATTGTGTTCAGAGTCTCTGAAATATGCTGAATTACCACACTCATATCTTCAATTGGCTGTAGTAACACATCTTTTGCAGTAACCTGAATTTCCTCGCCTGCTGTAGTATCCAATGCGGTTGATACATTTTCATACATTTTTTCAAGCTTAGATTTCAAATTAGCTGCGTCTTGTTTCAAAACAGCCATCTCTTGTGAAGCTGACGTAAATGCAGTATCATCAAGCACGATATCATGAAACAGAAATGCCATATTATGTACCTCCGTTCCTTGCCTTGTTTATTTCTTCCAGAAGGGATTCCTGCAATTCCTTCTTCAAGTAACCGCACTTTTCTTCTGCTTCTTCATACTGCTGCATATCAATAAGGCATCTTACTCGCAGCATCATAGCATTAAGATCGGTAGGATCTTTCAAAATCACATTACGTAATTTCTTCTGAACTTCTGTATACTTATCCTGCCATCCAGCAAGATTCATATCTTTCATTGCCTTGGCTTCTGTATACCAACCAAGTTCAACAAGGTACTCCTGTGTACTCTTCTGCAATTCAAGAGCATAATACATAACTTTTCTGAAATCTTCTTTCAAAGTATATGCACCGATGTATATGCGATCGATTCTGTCCTTATTTTCCGGAGAAATGTCAACCTTATCACTTTCAGAAAGCTTATATTCATCACTTTGTGCATTCTCATTTTCAACCGGCGAAAGACATGTTCCATTTTTTCGCATGGCTTCCAATTGTTCTGTACTTAACTGCTCATAACGATACAAATTTGCATTCATCTCATTTAAAATTGAATTTGAATCTACTTGTTTCGGGTTATACTCATAATAAAAAACTCCGTTATTATATGAGAAAATAGGATTTTCTGCACCTTTCAAGCACATAAGCACACCGTCAGCATCTTCAATCTGTAAATACAAATCAGCCGCTGTCAAGTAGCATTCTACTACTTCTTGTTGTGTCGGCTTTTCTGTTTTCATATAGTGCTTGATATACGTCAACGCTCTCTGAAAACGATTTAAATCATGATCTTTTTCATATGCAGTCAACTCAAAATTAACCATATCTTCGCAGAGTGCAAAAGGAAAATCCATGAGATTCTTTCTTGCATAAACAAGTTCCTTAAATGCATCTTCCAAGCGATTCGCCTGTTTCAACATGATATATGCGACCTGATATCCTGCGTAATCAGACGGTGCAAAAAGTTTCATTTGATTCGCTACATTCAGCCCATTCAAAATATCATCTTTTATTCCATAAATAGCCGCTTTACGTTTCATAACATCCATATCAGCTGGTACAAGCAATTCGGACTTTTTCAAATTGATCAGTGCATCATCAAGTCTTCCAAGCTGCTGATTGACTATACCAAGAATATGATACATCTGTGCTGCAGCATCTTCACTTAAGCCAAGTTCATCTGCTTTAGCGAAGCTCTGCATCGTGTCGGCAATTTTATTGATACTCGCCTGTGCATATCCAAGATTGAAATAACGGTTTCCGTTATCCAGATCACAGTTTACAGCCTGCTGGTAGTATTCTATCGCATCCTCATATCTGCTAAGCGACATACATACATTAGCAGCACACTGATATGCATCAGCACATTTAGGATCAAGTTTGATTGCTGACCTTGCAAGGCTAAATGCTTCTTGATATCTGCCATTTAAAAATGCTACCTGTGAGTTGGATATGAGTTCTGCCAAATCATTATTATTTTCAATCATAATCATAGTACTCCTCAAATAACAGATTTAGTTAAAATTGTTTTATGTCATAAATTAATTCATTATCATAATCTGTCGGATTATCACTAAATGCTTCCTCCGCCAAATTTATTAATTCAGATGAAATATATATTTCATTTTCAAGTAAATTTTCAAGTAGATTTTCAAGTGCTACTCGTTTTTCTCCATATTTAGCTAATTCCTCTGCATCTAAAAGAAATTCTTTTACACTATCAACATTGCCAAATTCACTTGACATTTTTGACATAAACCTATCATATGCTTCTTTTTTCATCATTTAATCTCCTAGAAATTTATCGATTAATCGGAAATCCTGTAACTATTCCTTCACCACCAGGTTCAACAATAACTCTAACATCTAATCCATGATTTCTACCTTCAACAACAAACCTAACTGGTCGTCCATTTCTTGTAGTTAGCGGTGCATTCACATCAGGACCTCCTATTGTAACGGGAGCGTTGCGTCCTCCACCAGGTCCTGTTGATTGTTGCCATGTTGAATTTGGACTATTGGCTACATTTTCCACTGCTTTTATAGCGTAATCATCTGTCCAAGTATCAGGAAAAGCACTATTACCAAATCCTCTATTAGGACCATGACCAGGATCATTAGGACCTTCTCCTTCTAATATATGTTCTCTTCTTGAAGGACTCACTTTACATTCCGCATTATGCACCCAAACAGCACAATCACCAACAAAATAAGTATGGAAATCCTCCACTTGAAAATTATACACCGAAACAGGTTCTTCTGTCAATTCTAGGTAATAATCTTCAATAATTAAGTCTTCACCATTCACACTGACAAGCTTATCTCCCACAAGAAGATGTCCTGCTTCAATAAAGCCTCTACCCTGTACATAGAACGGATGATTATCGGTTGTAACGATTTCCTCTCCATTTATTGTAATATGTACAAGCTTGTCTACCTGTCGGACATAAGTCTCAAGAACAGTTTTCTCCGCAGTTTCAAGCGTGTCGGGATTTGTTGATATAACTTTATCTCCTGCGGCAAGCTTTTCTATTGCAACAAGACCTGTAGCTGTAAGAATCGTAGTTCCTGCAATAAAGCAAGCCATGTTTTGAGAAGCCGCACCTGTAAATGATGATACCAGGCTTACACCCATCTGAAAATTGTTATACAAATCACTTTGATGCAGCTTATTGTTCAATGCTGTTAACGGATTATCGGGATCTATCATTTTGAAACAGTGCGTGAACTGAAAGATTTAGGTGTTGACGTTTATTTTGAGGAACAGCAAATTCACAGTCTTTCTTCAGACGGAGAATTGATGTTATCTATTCTTGCAAGCTACGCACAGGAGGAGAGTTTATCCGCAAGTGAAAATCAGAAATGGCGTATCCGTAAGGATTTTGAAAAAGGAAAGGTCAGCAGTTTGCAGATGCTGGGTTACAAAAGGAATCATAACGGAGTGCTTGAAATTATCCCTGACGAAGCGAGAATTGTCAGGCTGATTTTCAACAGTTATCTGTCGGGAATGGGGAAACTTGCAGTTGCAAATATGCTGAATGAAATGCATATCTCCACCAAATTTGATAACGAATGGACGGCGGAAGCAGTCAGAAGAATCCTCACAAATGAAAAATACTGTGGTGAACTTATGCTGCAAAAATTCTACAGTGAAAATCATCTGACAAAGAGGAAAATGGTCAATCACGGTGAGATCAAAAAATTTTATGTGGAAGAAGCACATCCTCCGATTATTGAAAAGAGCGTATTTCTCGCAGTGCAGAACTTGATGAAAAAGCATCAAGAACAGTTTACTCCAACCAAATCAACGGCTGTCACTTATCCGTTTACAGGCAAAATCAAGTGCGAATGCTGCGGCAAAAATTATCGCAGAAAAACAACGCCAACGGGCATTGTCTGGATCTGTGCTACATACAACACAAAGGGTAAAAAATACTGTTCTAAAGCAAAGCAAATTCCAGAAAATACGCTGATTTCAGTATGTTGCGAAGTGCTTGATTTACAAAAATTTGATGTGAATGTTTTTGAAAGTCAAATTGCAATAATTCTTGTTCCTGCACCAAATGAGATGACATTTATTTTCACTGACGGACATCAGATTTCTGCAAACTGGAAAGACCGTTCACGTTCCGAAAGCTGGAAACCTGAAATGAAAAAAGCCACCGGAGAAAGGAGCAGAAAATGGCACGAACAGTCACGATGATTCCCCAAACGATCAATCCCTTGACGCATCTGCCAAATGATATAGTCATAAAACGCAGGGTTGCAGGATATGCGAGAGTTTCTACGGAACAGGAAGAACAGCAGACTTCCTATGCTGCACAGGTGGATTACTACACCAAATATATCAAAAAACACGGCGAATGGGAGTTTGTAAAGGTCTATACAGACGAGGGAATTTCCGCAACAAATACAAAGCACAGAGATGGTTTTAATCAGATGATAAAAGATGCTCTGGACGGAAAAATCGATCTTATCATAACAAAGAGTGTTAGCCGTTTTGCCCGAAATACCGTAGATTCTCTTTCCACGATACGAAAACTGAAAGAACATAACGTGGAGTGTTATTTTGAAAAGGAGCAAATCTGGACGTTTGATGGCAAGGGCGAATTGCTCATCACGATTATGTCGAGTTTAGCTCAGGAAGAGTCACGCTCCATTTCCGAAAACGTCACATGGGGACACAGGAAACGTATGGCAGACGGAAAGGTTTCACTCCCCTACTCCAGTTTTCTCGGTTACAAAAAAGGTGAAGACGGTCTGCCGAAAATTGTACCGGAAGAAGCCGAAATCATCCGTTTTATTTATCGTTCTTTTCTTGAGGGCATGACTACTTACAGCATTGCAAAGGCTTTGATGTATCGTGGTGTTCTATCTCCGAGTGGTAAGGAAAAGTGGTACGCATCAACAGTTGAAAGTATTCTGACTAACGAAAAATACAAGGGGTCTGCACTGCTGCAAAAGAGTTTTACCACTGATTTTCTTACGAAAAAGAAAAAAATCAACGAAGGTGAAGTACCACAATACTACATTGACGAAAGTCACGAAGCAATTATAGATCCACAAGATTTCGAGCAAGTCCAGCTTGAAATGAAAAGGCGTAAAAAGCTCGGCAAGCAGTACAGCGGAAATTCACTCTTCGCTGCAAAACTTGTATGTGCGGACTGCGGTTGTTTCTTCGGCTCTAAGGTCTGGCACTCCACAAGCAAATACCGACGTGTCATCTGGCAGTGCAATAACAAATTCAAAGGACAGCAGCTTTGCTCCACACCGCATTTGTATGAGGATGAAATCAAACAGCGTTTCATTAACGCATTTTCGATGTTTTTTCAGGAAAAGGATTTGATTCTTGAAACAGTTCAGATGCTTATTGAGAGCATTTCCGACACTTCTGCACTCAATACGAAAATTGAAAAAACCATTCAGGAAATGAGTAATACTTCCGCATTAAATCAAATGCACATTCAGAACAATATCGTGACGGCAAGAAACAAGGAAGAATTCGACAGACGTCACGATGAATTGGTTCAGCAGTACGAAAGTCAAAAGACAATTTATGAGAAACTAATGCAGAAAAAGAGTAACCAGCAGAATAAAGTCAAACAACTTCAGCAGCTTGTTCTTCACCTTGAAAAAGCTGATACCCCTATCGATACGTTTGATGAAAATCTTTGGAGAACGATGATTGAAAAAGTTACGATTTTTCATGATAACAGAATGTTTTTTCAGTTCCTTGACGGTACAGAGATTGAAGCATAAATTAACATTCAGCCGCCGCAGTAGTCAATGCGATTACTGTGGCGGCTGTTTTTTATGTTCTACCATAGAAAAACAATGGGGTGCAAACAGGTCCAAATGGGTGCAAAAGAAAACGCTAACCCCTGAAAAGCAGGATTTAAACCTATTTTAGAGGTAAATATCTCTCTCCTATTCAATCAATATAAAACGGCACTTTTTGAAAAATGCCGATACTGCGTTGTTTTCAGGGCATAAAAATGCACCCCTATTTTGTATCAAAATATGGGTGCAGATATGGTTGCGGGAGCCAGATTTGAACTGACGACCTTCGGGTTATGAGCCCGACGAGCTACCGAGCTGCTCCATCCCGCGATTCATATTGTTTTTCGTCTTATCCCTGACGACTTATTTATTATAGCACAATGCAACCGATCTGTCAAGCATGTTTCTTTATTTTTAAAAATAGAAAGAATTTAGAATAATATCAGAAATAAACAAAGCGCTTAATATCGTTAATCAATTAAGCATAACGCATTTGCTTTCTTATAAAAAGAAAAATAATAGTTATAGCTCTCAGAATAAGAAATTTCACACCACATATACAGTTTTTCCATTGATTTTCCAAACAATTGGATGTATAATCTAACCTAGTTAGACAATGAAAGGAGGACGAAAATGGCAACAAAAGAACAAGTAGAGGCAATGTTAGAAAAAATGAAAGCCACACGTCCATACCACTTTTTCCAGCGATTGGATGAAACACAAGCTGGCACAGGAGCTGTTTTATTTTTGCTTTATGATGCAAATGGCACCGTATCTGCCGGTCAGATTAGCGATTCTTTAAAAATCAGTACTGCAAGAGTCGCAGCCTTACTGAAAAAAATGGAGACAAAAGGGCTGATTACAAGAGAACATGGCATTCTAGATGCCCGTGTAACCATTGTAAAACTAACCGATCTTGGATCACAAATGATACAAAATATGCAAGCAGCTATGTATCAACAAATGGAACGCATCCTCGACAAAATTGGAGAGGAACGTTTGCTGGAATTTTTTGAAATTGCCCGTGAAATTCACAGTATTGCAACGCCGCCAAAATTGGACTGCGATTGCAACAAATAATTTTTTACGTAAAAATCTAACTACGTTAGAAATCTGTTAGCAAATTAAGGAGTGAATCTATTTATGCTAAAATTATTGAAATTACTCAAGAAAAAGCAATGGGCATTGGCAGCCGTCTCTGTCTTTTTTGTTGTCACACAGGTATGGCTGGAATTGACCATGCCCGACTACATGGCGGATATTACCAGGCTTGTGCAAACAGATGGCAGCACCATGCAGGAAATTCTCACCGCAGGCGGAAAAATGCTTGCCTGTGCACTGGGCAGCCTGATCGCTTCTATTCTTACAGCCATCTGTGCCACTCGGATTGCCGCAACCTTTAGTGCAGCACTTCGAGAAAAACTCTTTCGAAAAGTCATGTCCTTCTCCATGGAGGAAATCGGACACTTTTCAACTGCAAGTCTCATCACCCGTTCTACCAATGACGTTACGCAAATTCAAATGCTAATCGCAATCGGATTGCAGCTACTGGTAAAGGCTCCCATTATGGCAGTATGGGCCATTTGCAAAATTGCAAATAAACAATGGGAATGGACTTTTAGCACTGGTGTCGCTGTAATTGTCCTGCTGGCTGTTGTAGGGCTTTGCCTGTTGCTTGTAACACCAAAGTTCAAGAAAATTCAGACCTTGACCGACGATTTGAACCGGGTTACTCGTGAAAATCTCACCGGTCTCCGTGTAGTTCGGGCATACAATGCAGAATGCTACCAGGAAACAAAATTTGAGCACGCCAATCAAGCGCTGACCAGCACCAACCTTTTCGCACAGCGAACATTATCCTTTATGATGCCAAGTATTCAACTGGTGATGAGTGGATTGTCTTTGGCGATTTATTGGATCGGCGCCGTTTTAATCAACAATGCTCGAATTGGTGGGAAACTCAATTTGTTTACTGACATGATGGTTTTCTCGCAATATGCCATTCAAGTTGTCATGTCCTTCATGATGTTGGTCATGATCTTCATGCTGCTACCTCGTGCCAGTGTTTCTGCCAAACGAATCCAGGCGGTATTGGATACCGATCCTTCCATTATAGATGGCACTGAAACAGACAGCAATTGTAATGCATCTGGAACAATTGAATTTAAAAATGTATCTTTCCATTATCCAGATGAAGAAGAATGTGTCCTAAAAAACATTACCTTCACGGCCAAGAAAGGTGAAACGGTTGCACTGATCGGTTCCACCGGATGCGGAAAAAGTACGGTCATCAACTTAATTCCCCGTTTTTATGATACCAGCGAAGGACAAGTTCTGGTAGATGGCATAGATGTCCGCAAGTATCCGCAAAAGGAACTGCGCAATAAGATTGGCTACGTCTCACAGAAGGCAACGCTCTTTACTGGAACCATTCGTTCCAATGTGGCATATGGTGACAATGGACATCCATCTGCCTCACAGGAAGATGTGAAAAACGCCATTGCAACCGCACAGGCAACCGATTTTGTAGAAAATCTGGGTGATCAGTATGATGCCTATGTGGCACAGGGCGGTTCCAATTTTTCTGGTGGACAGAAGCAACGTATTTCCATTGCACGTGCCATTGCCAGACATCCGGAAATTCTTATTTTTGATGATTCCTTTTCTGCACTGGACTATAAGACCGACCGCATTTTACGGAAGACATTAGAAGAAACCTGCAAGGATACCACTCGTATCATTGTGGCACAGCGAATTGGAACCATCCGGGATGCAGATCAAATCATTGTACTGGATGAAGGCAAGATTGCCGGAATTGGTCGACATGAAGAGCTGATGCAAACCTGTGATGTTTACCAACAAATTGCACTTTCCCAGCTTTCAAAGGAGGAATTGGTATAATGGAACAAAAAGCATACCAACCAGGACAGGCACAAAATCGGCCAAGACGTCCAGCTGGCCCTATGGGCAGACCTTCCAGCGGTGAAAAAGCAAAAGATTTGGTAGGAACTTGGAAAAAATTGCTTCGATACTGCCGTAAATACATTGCCATTTTAATTACCGCTGTCGTCTGTGCGGCAGTTGGTGTAATCCTGACGCTGGCCGGCCCGGATCAGCTGTCAAATATGACAGACACGATTACAAAAGGGATTGCTCCTAACACTGAAAAATTAGAAACCATCACCACTACACTCTCGGACTCGATTTCCAGCAATATGGAAACCCTGATGCAGGAGATCACCGCTCCCCTATCCGACGAAACGATCATGCAACAAAAAACAGCTGCTATTTTGGAGGATTCCAATTGTTCTGCTGCTGACAAACAGGCTTTTCAGGATTTTCTAAATGCAGCATCTGATCCGGACAGCATGCAGGAACAGCTTTTAACCTTGCCGAATTCCGTGCAATCCATTCTGTTTTCTGATATAGAAAATCAAGGTGTCACCATCTCCGTGGAAGATCAGATTCAAACGCTACAATTGCTCGGTACCCTGCACGAAGAGGATGCAGAAGCCCTGCAACAAGCATTGGGACAACTTCCAGAATCGGTTACTACTGTATTATATACGGACTTACAGATCGACGGCGTTACCATTACCGGTGCAGATCAATCTGCTATGATGACACTTCTTTCTGGTATGGATTCGGATGATACTGATGCAATATTAGCGGCACTCGATCAGCTGCCAGATTCTGTTTATGGATTGATCAAACCAACCATTGACATGGAGCGCATTCTTCAAATCGGACTGCTTCTCGTTACCTTCTATTTGCTCAGCTATATTCTTTCTACCACGCAGGGATTTTTAATGGCAACTGTAACTCAGCGTGTTTCCAAGCAGATGCGTTCTGATATTTCCAGAAAAATCAATCGCCTGCCCATGTGGTTTTATAACCGTACCACAACTGGTGATGTGCTGTCCCGTGTCACCAATGACGTCGATACCATTGGACAATCTCTGAACCAAAGCATTGGCACATTGGTTTCCGCCGTTGTCCTTTTCCTGGGAAGTCTCATCATGATGCTGGTTACAAACGTCTGGATGACTGTAACAGCAGTTCTTGCAAGTGTCCTGGGATTTTCTATCATGCTTGCTATCACAAGCAGAAGCCAAAAGTATTTCATTCGGCAGCAGCAGCACCTTGGGGATCTGAACGGACACATTGAAGAAATCTATGCCGGTCATACCGTTGTAAAAGCATACAACGGCGAAGCGGAAGCAGAACAGACATTCGATCAGATGAATCAAAAACTTTGCGAAAGCAACTTTAAAGCACAGTGCCTCTCCGGTATGATGATGCCGGTTATGAATTTCATCGGGAATCTAGGTTACGTTGCTGTTTGTGTAGTTGGCGGTGCCATGGCTTTAAACGGAAAAATTACATTTGGTGTTATTGTCGCATTTATGATGTATGTTCGTTATTTCACGCAGCCGCTTTCTCAAATTGCACAAGCAGTACAATCCTTACAGTCCGCTGGCGCTGCCGGTGAACGGGTATTTGAATTTTTGGAAGCAGAAGAAATGGAAGATGAAACCGGAAAGATCGAACAACTTTCTAATGTCAAGGGGGAAGTAACCTTTGAGCATGTAAAATTTGGCTATGAAGATTCTGATACTACCATTATTCATGACTTCTCTGCTGTGGCAAAACCCGGACAGAAGGTTGCCATTGTCGGCCCAACCGGAGCCGGAAAAACCACAATGGTGAATCTGCTGATGCGGTTCCATGAAATACAGGGTGGAAAAATCTGCATTGATGGAACACCAACCAATACCATGAAACGAGAAGCCGTACATGCACAATTTTGTATGGTGTTGCAGGATACCTGGTTGTTTGAAGGAACAGTTCGGGAAAACCTCATCTATTGTGAAAAAGGAATCCGTGAAGAAAAAATGCGGGCAGCCTGCAAAGCAGTTGGGCTAGATCATTTTATTCGTACGCTGCCCAATGGATATGATACGGTATTAGATGACCAAGTTAACTTATCGCAGGGACAAAAACAGCAGCTTACCATTGCCCGGGCAATGATCGCTGACAAGCCAATGTTGATTCTGGACGAAGCAACCTCTTCGATTGATACTCGAACTGAACGGCAAATCCAAACGGCAATGGATCAGCTCATGGAAGGCAGAACTTCTTTCGTCATTGCACACCGACTCTCTACCATTAAGAATGCAGATTTAATTCTCGTACTCAAAGATGGCGACATCATCGAAAGTGGTACCCATGAGGAACTGATTGCCAAGAATGGGTTCTATGCAGATCTCTATAACAGTCAATTTGAACAGGTTTCTTAATGATTTGCTTCTTTTGTAAGAATCCGCTTACATGAAAGAAACAGAATAAAAATTGGAAAAATGCCGGATATATGGATAGGAGCTGACTCCAAAAGTTAGAAAAAACTTTTGGAGTCAGCTCCATTTTTTAGATCGCTTCCAATTTAATAGGAATAACAATTTTAGTTGCTTCCATAAGTAAGTAAATTACAATTATAATAATTCCAATGGTCGTCTTCATTATCTACCGAGAAAAGTTCCCCATCATATGCCATGAAGTTATCCCAAACAGTAGCAGAACAATCCCACGCATTTAAAAAGTACATTTTCTTACCCCAAGTATTGGTTGCAGTATCCATATAAACTTTGTTGCCATATACCGAAGCGTTCTGTCCCCAGCCCTCTACGACATCATTTTGTTCAAATGCACGCTGAATTGCAGTGCATCCGTTTCTGTAGCCAATGTTATTTCGGATGACACAGTCATTGCCTTTGATATTGATAAAGCTCTTGGCTGAATTTTCACCGCTCATTCCAGTTCCATCAAATGTACAATTTTCTACCGTTGTTCCAATGGTGTACTCTTTGATGTCAACGTGTTCAGCCGCAACATTCGGGCCAAGTTTGCAGTTCTTTATGGTATTGTAGTGACATTCATGACCATATTCTGTTGTACTTTTTGCACTGCCAACGTAAACAGCTTCTCCATATCCCGGAGAAACAACACCAGTATCGTGAATCGTGCAATTTTCAATCAGGCAATAGGAACTATCGTCTCTCAAATGAATACCCTCTGACCCAATGTTATACACTTCACAGTTTCTGATTTTTGTATGATTGGAATTGTCGATCATGATTCCCTTCTGTGCATTTGTGATTTTTAAATCTTTGATTTCCCACCAATCTCCGGAAATGGATAAGGCATAATTTTCAGCGGTGGAAGAACCAGATAGAATAGCAGGCTTTTCTGGATTTTCAGAACGAAGGATAATTGGATTTTCTTCTGTTCCGTCCGCTGAACTGGTGAACATGTATCCCTTTGGCGTAGCACCACTATAGACATACTCCCCTTCAGCAAGTATGATTTCATCTCCTGCTTTTGCATGCTCAAGGGCATTTTTTAGTTCTTCTGTATTTTTCACATAGACTTGATTGGTTGGAAATTCTCCAGAAGTCAATTTTCGCTTCATCGCACAAAGATCAAACCCATTCCATATGCCGTCCTCACAGAAATCAGCTGCTTTCCAATCAGCTAATTTCGTATCCGGAACAGCAAGAAGCCACTTCTGAAAAAGAACAACATCTGCAAGATCGAACGTTCCATCCGCATTGACATCGCCTTGCAATGAAGTATCGTGGGAGATATCTTCAAGGCTACCCCAGCCATCCTCTGGATAGGTTTCCTGTTGTTCGGTATCACCGCTTTCATGAAATGGTGTAATTTTCACATAATCGATTTCAAAATCGGAAGTTTCAAAATCCGGCGTTCCCGCCCAGCTATTCGGGAACCATAGTCCGAGCCACAGTCTGCTTGCATTGGTCGGAATATATTCTTTTGTAGTATAAGTCAGTACATCGTCAAAGTAAAATTCAACCCTTGCTTCCTCATTTTCATCGCCGGTATGCCAATCAAACCAATACTTATGAAATGCTCCATCTGCTTGGTTGGCTCCAATATCCGTATATCCGGTTCGATATTCTCCTTCATTTTCGCCAATCCAAGTATTACACAATGCATACTGATAGCTTTGATCTTTCTTTTCAGAATTCGGTCTGCCAGGCATTTCAATGTCAATTTCATGGTTCGTAATTTCACCGGTATCCCAATCCTCTTCATATTCAAACGTCCAGATTGCGGAGCAGGCACCAAGTTCCGGGGAAACCTTTGCCATTACTTCATAACTTCCAGATGCATAGTATGCTTTCGTTGCAATTGCTGCACCAGTTCTTTTTCCGTCCGTTCGCTGGGAACCATCTTTGTTGATACCTTTTAAATCACCTTGATAGAAATTTCCGTTTCCGGTTAAAATCAGTTTTCCATTTTGAATAGAAACATTCTGTGGAATTACGCCGCCATTATAATCGACATTCACCCCATTCTCCGTAACTTTTCCGCCCCAGTTCTTATATGCAACCAGCCACTTGTCTGGATCCAGCGTCCCACTTGAAAAATCATCATAGAACCCATCTGTTGCTTGTTCTGCTGCAATAGTGGAACCTTCATCGACCGCTGCCAAATGAAAAGCAGCAGATGTACATGCAATCACCAATGCTGATAGAATCGATAGAAACTTTTTCATTCATTCATCTCCTACTTATTTTTAGTGACATCTGTTATCCCCAAAACGCTCTGATCTTACAGGATATTTTTAGCACTATAACGTATAATTAATTATGATTATATCACAATCCATCAAAAAATTCAATCAGCTGAATGGATCTTTTGGTAAAAAAGTCAATTTTAAAGCACGCCATTTGGTTATCCAGTATCATTCTCCCGATTCAGACACCCGATCAAAGCTTTTCCGTTCTTAATTGAATGTACAATGTACGCAAAAAGGAGCATATCAGTCCTAAGAACTGATATGCTCCTTTTGTTGCTTTATATTGAAAAGTCGCGCAATTTCTTAGAATTTTCCAGCCTTTGCAGCTTCTTCTACAGAAACAGCAACTGCAACAGTTGCACCAACCATAGGATTGTTACCCATCTCTGTTATGCAAATTTACATTAACCTATTCGCATCGTAGAAGTAATCGAAAACTGCCTAAAATACGTCACTTTTCCGGATTGTGAAATGCAATTTATATTTTTTCAATCCACACTGTCTCCACGTAATTTGAAAAGGAACGTGGTCAAAATGTGGTCAATGTATCTTGAAATTTATTTGTAAGTATGATATAATAAAAATGTATATAAAAACAGAATCGGTTTTAAAGGGGACGGCGTTGCGACGGTGTCCCCGATTTTTTTAGTAAAGCTCGTACTTTATCTTCCCACTTAACAAGTTTCTTTTTCTGAAACTCGTCGACTGTATATGTGTGGACATCAAGAAAAAGGTACCCTCTAAAAAAATCAAGTCCAAATAATATAATTTCTTTCTTTGATTTTCCAGCAAGATGCTTTTTTATCCCGATTTGACTAGACCGAATATTTTGACGGTTCAATCCAGCTTTCGTCTGTTCTGTCAAATGCTCTTGATCGAGTTTTCCTTCATTATATACTAAAATATACGCGCCGTACTTTTTTAAATAAGAAATGGGATTTGCACTTATTTCTTTTACTTTTTCTTTGCATAAAATATCCGATAAAATGTTGACACTATCATATATTTTTTTATACAATTCAATATTTTTAATGTCATTAATCGCCCCATTTTTAAATTCAATAAAGAAAAGCCTATATCTGTCATCTACGAACAATGCATCATTGGATTTTAAGTCTTTATTATATTCATCCTTTACACTGTCGAAATCCACGACCAAGAGGTCACTGTCTACCATCGCTACATGATGCTCCGTGTCCATAGATGTCTCTCGTATGGTACAAATATGTTTGGTGAGATCTTTTGGCAATTTTGACATGTTAATGCTTAATTCACTCATTTTCCATGCCCTCAAGTTTTTGCATTGGGTTGAACATCAGCTGGTAGATTCTTTCCAAATTTTCTGTTACATTTTCCATAAAGCAGCTTTCATCTTCATTGGTTGCCAGATAATAATTTGTTTTCTCTTTCAGATTATACCTTTTGGTATACACTTCTATTGCCTCTAAGAAATAAGGGCTATGAGTTGTTACTAAAACTGTTAAATCAAATTCTTTCTGAAGAGCAACAATTGTTTCAGCATAGATCAACTGCCATTCTGGATGGAGATGAATTTCTGGTTCATCTAAAATAAGGACATCTTTTTGTTTTAATTTTCCACTCTCCAAAAGGCGTTCAATCAATGCAAACGCTTTTAACCCAGTAGAAATATTTCTAAAATCGAAGTCAGCATTCCCTTCATGATAATAATACGATCCATTTTTTAGAATTGTTTCTCCAGGATAAGCTTTTTTTAAGACTGCCCTAACACAGTCTAATTTCCTCTTGTTGCTGACAGAATCAAACAAATTTGTCATTTTATCATCCGATTGCTCTTCCTCGGAATTTAAAATCACAGATACCACATTCCCATTTAGGTTGTTCCCTTGCATAAAATAAAATCGATCTTCATTCAATTTATCTAACACAAAAGGATTATCAATGTAATAAGCCGGATGTGCAATCGCAACTTCCTGTACTGTTTTACAATAGTTCGCGTAAAAAGATATCTTATTATGCCCTTCTTTGAAAGTAATAGTTACTTTAGATTTCTTTCTTCCTTCACTAATCTTTTTTATCTGCCCGCAAAACACATCAAAAAAGTAACGATAGATGTATTCATTTAATAAATCTTCGTTTGGAATTTTTAGCTTTTCAAGTGTTCCTTTTACAATCGCATCGATTTCTGCATCTTTCAAAGTAGAATATTTTGTTTTAAAAAAATTAACTAAATATTCTTCGCTACAATTTTCATCATTGGCTTCTAAAAAAGATTCGTATTCTCTATCAAGACGAGGATATGAAATGGTGCGGTGAATTGGAAGTAAATTTTTTCTTAATACACTCCTAATTTCGCTTTTTCTTTGTGCTTTCATTTTATCTTCAAAATTACACATAGCGTTAAAGCAAGAAAACAAGATTTTTCCTACAGTGCTTTTCCCAGTGTTATTTTCTCCACATATAACAGTAATTCCATCAAATTTTATATTTGCTTGTTGAATTTTACCAATGTTTTGAATATCAATCTGCACATTCATCACCATTCTTCCCGTTCTTTTATCTTTTTATTGTAACAGAAAAGCAGAATCCTGTCAATTGATTTTTTTAGAAATTAAGAGAAAAATTTGTCTACAAATGGCTCTAAATGTCCAAAATAAAAGTCATTATCATCATAGGATTATATCTGTTGAAAATTATCATTAACAAAAAAGCGGCAGTAACTATTGTGTTACCGCCGCTATTTGCTAAATTTTCTTTGCATAGTCCAAACAGATCCACCCAGCCTTTGATTTTAAAAATCCCCATTTATTACAGGTATCGACAATGGTATAAACACCACGATCCTTAATGCAGCCTACAACTGGGTACTGTGTGCCGGCACCTTTTCGAATATTCAGTGCATCAGTTGTAATTTTCACACGGTACGGCTTAGGCGCTGCTTTGCTGCTTGCAGCTGCTGGCTGTTTCACTGGTTGCGTTTTCCCATCCAGTTTATTTTTCACATCCCACAGGAACTGCGCCCAGTGTTCGCAGTTTTCTGTGTCACTGCCGCCCCTGGATTTTGGAACGAACCATTTCGGGCAGTCCTTCCCGGTAACATCAAAATGCCGAATCACACCGCGATTCATTGGATTCAGTCCATATTTTTTGCACAGATTGGCAGTCAATTCCACCAGGCTATTGTATGTAGCTGTGTTGAATTCGCCCGTCCAGTCGGGGTGACAATTTTCAATGCTGACCGTGTAGTTGTTTGCCTGATTGGTGCACCAGGAAACTTCTTCGTCCGGGATGCAGCAAATGATCTCGCCGTTCAGCCCGATAATATAATTCGCAGATACCTCTACGTCCGTATTCTGAAAATAATTGCGATTCTGCATAGCGGAAGAACCCGGATTCGCCACCCAGTGAATGGCAATGGCGGTTGTTCTGGAACGTTTGGTATACGGGCGGTTGTGTGTTAAAAATGCATTTGTGATATTCATAGTTTATTCCTCCTCTTTTAACTCTGGCAGTCCGGCAATACTAGTCAACACGGACAATACACCAGCCAGCAGCGCTGTACTGCCAACGATTACCCAACTGACATCCTGCATGGTCATTGCCACGCCAATGGTTGCAACAGCCGTCTGCGCCATTGTTTTAATCGCTCTGACTGCCGCTGCCTTTGCCCATAATTTCCAATTTCTCATAGTAAATTCCTCCTAGAATAAAATTTTCTGAATTCCGTAAACCAGAATTCCAACAATGGTTGTAGCTAGTAATCCACACAGCCCATATAGAACCCGTGTCAAACCGCTGATTTTTTCACACAGGTTATCCAATTTTACCCGTGTTTCTGCTGCGTCTTGTTCCAGCTTGTCCAACCGCCTACTGTGATCATTCAGCCTGTCTTCATGCTTGGTCAAAATATGCTGTTCTAGTTCTTCGTTCATGTTTTACGCACCTCCTTACACCTTTGCGCCATTGATGAAGATTACACCACCGGATTCTATTTTTGTGCCAGTTACGGTGCAGCCTGTTAGTTTCGCTTCGCCCGTAGTGCTGGCGCATACAAGCCCTGTAATTTTGCAGTACCCCAACCCGGTTACAGAACCGCCACTACTACGAACTGCGATCACAGACGACACTTCGGACGCATCATCAGTTGTTACTGTGATGGTAGCACCATCCAAATAGCACTGGCTGGATGTTGTGATAAACAAACACGGATCCGTATATTGTGCCGTTCCAGATGCAACGGAAATATTTGCATGGTACCCATAAACATGGGAACCAGTCGATGCGGAAATTGCACCCTTCGTACCGTATCCAGATGCGGAAATGGTTAAGTTGGCCATCGATAATGTACAGCTGACAACATCTATATGCCCGTTTAAAATGGTTGTTGATGCATCTGCGCCAACCCAAGCAATTCTTTTGTTTTCGGCGGTAATTGTACCGATGTCATAGGTCCCGGCAGCCAATTGTATTCTGATGTTGCTGTAAAATGGGTACTTATTTAGTGCTGCCGCAACTGTTTTCAATGGCGCACCCACTGATGTCCCGGCATTACTATCATCTCCTGCTTCCGCATTGACATAAAACGTCAGCCGCCCCATTGCACCAGTCAAAATGTCAAAATAGGCTTTTGTTTCTGCCTGTACACCACTGATTTTCCCCGACATATCAGAATAGAGCTGCTTTTTGGTGTCTGTGAACGCTTCATCTATTTCACTTTTTGTATATCCAGGTACGTATAGCCCGCTCTGTGATGCTTTTAGCAGATTGTCCGTTGATGGGTCTAAAATAGCACTCCACGCAAGCTCTGTCCCTGTTTCAGTAGCTTTAGCGGTAATCTTCCCACCAATCCCAACTGTAGTTTTAGGCTTTGATTGCGTCCATTGTGTAACCAGCTTTGACGAAATGCCGTCCAACACGTTTTTGTTTGTATGCGTATGGGTATTCTCCTGCAACTTCAAAATGTTTCGTGACAGTTCATCCGGCACCTTTGTATAAAGCACAGCTCCTTTGTAGATTTGCTGCGTATCCTCCAAAAAATATAACGTTCCGGAATCTGGTCCCTGTAAGCTCTTGTACTGCGATTCTGTACAGGAAACAAAATGTATTTTTTTCTTTGCAGCCATCGTCTATTACCCCGCATACTCAACCGTACACGAACGCCCCTCAGCCCAGCCAGAACCTTTGGTAATCGCCCTATACTCAGCAACCGTTCCACCATATCGGATGACCGTTTCAAAGGATTGATTTCCTTCCAGTGCAAAGGCATGCTCTCCGATCTCTGTTACACTTTTCGGAATGTAGATTAAATCTAGGTTGCACCCGTAAAATACTCTAGCTCCAATCCTAGTGATTCCACTTGGAATCGTTAAAACGCCTTGCTTACACATATAATGCACCCAGGCTCCGGAAGTTCCCGAAACATCAGAAATTTCGCCAGTACCTGTAACAGTTACTTTGCAATCCTCAACGCCAATGCATGTACACATACTGGTTGGGCCACAAAAACCAGCTTTTGTTACAAAACTGGATGCATAAAACAGCAAATCATCGTGTGCGACGGCTTCTTCTTGCAGCTCTTTAATGCATTTATACGTCTGATTCCGAAAATAATTTTCATGCGCTGCTGCAGGGTTGTCACCGCTCACATAGCCGGTTTCTGCGATTTGCTCCGGCTTGATGCAGTTGCGCTCGCCCCAAAACATGGGTTCTGAATAATTTGCCATAATTTTCTCCTTACTCAAAATCGGATCCGCAGGCAAGCCCAAGAGATCCGGATTCGTCAAATCCTGTTCCATTCAATGCCGTGCTTTGTTCTTCCCCTACGCCACAATATTGGAATGTACCGGGGAAATTTTCTGCTACGAGCCCAACTCCACAGGGCAGCATAGATTGAATCAAGTCTCGTAGCTCTGCGGAGGTAACGCCTAGTGTTTTCAACCTGTCCATGGATACCCCGTGCAGCTGTACCATTGCAGATTGCTCCATATCGGAAAGAAAAATAAATCCAAGGTCAACTTGAAGCGCATCTGCAATGCGCTCTAAAACGGTATCCTGGTTCAGATCAGAGAACAGCGTGGACAGCTGGAAAAGGATTTTAGATCGGTAAACCCGATCAGTTGCACCATTTCGCTGTACGTGATACATTGCGCCGATACGGTTTAAACTTTCGCTGCTGCATGCAGAAAGGTTTAAATCATCCAATAGGCTGTTCATGTCGGTTACAGCGCTTTGTACTTGACTAGCACCGATTTGAAACAGCCGATACGTATTCGTAGCAGTTTCAGATTCTTTGCCATTGACAGGCTTTGCATAAGAATCCGGCAAATCATACACTGTATTCATACCGCATCTCCTGTTCGTTTCACCGTTCCATCTTCTCCAATGGCATAGACGCCCTCTTTCCCAACTTGTACGGATACAGCCGTTTGCTGTATGGATGCGGTCTCTTTCGCCCCAATTGTCAGCTTTTCACCGTACCCGGCTGCTTCTCCGGTTGATTTTTGCAGGACGATGGAAGAAACATCTTCTACCGTTTCAATTGCAGCTACAGGCTGATAAAATGCAGTTGGCGATAACGATTCGCCCATTTTCAAATTGCCTGCCTGCTGTAGAATTGCCTGCACAATTGCTGGAACATCCCTTGCGATTAAAAAGCCGGTTTTCTTTTGCACGGTAATACTACAGGATACGGCAACAAATTTACCGTAGGAAAACCCAATGGTATGTGGCTGATTGGCAACATCACGAATGGTAAATGTTTCCGTTCCGACCGCTGCAATGCCGACTGGTTTTTTTCGATAGATTGCATTTGCAATTTCACCGCCGGAATTTGTCGCGCCAGACACCACCACTTCAAAAGAATGCGGTGGTACAATGAACCCGGTTCCATCATTCAGATTGCTATTGGTGGCATTCTCGAATAACATGCAGTCTGTTACGCCGCTGACACGCAGAACTTCGCCGATGATTGCCGCTGTTGTGGACGTTCCTGCGCCAGAAATAGATGCTTTCCAGCGTGCACGCAGCGCCATATCGGTTTCAATTCCCGCACCGGCAGAGACCAACTCAGGCTGTGTTAATGTAACATTTGCTACTTGTGTCTGATAGAATTGCAGGGTGGTCGGATTGTTTCCAGCTACCCCAGCAGTATCACATTCTGCTGATAACTGCGCCGACTCGTTTCCGGCAATCGTTACACGTTCCAACGTGTGAAACAGCACACCATCCGCATTTAACAACTTGGTTGCCTGCGGAATCGTAACTGATCGGGTACTGCTGTTTTGTGCCAGCACCCGAATTTCTGATCGTGTTGCTGTGTTGCGCTGTATGCCTGCAAACGGGCATAGGCGGTCTAATTGTACACCGCTTGCTGTATCAATATATCTTGCCTGGTAAACAGCTTCCAGCGATTCTTGCAGCTCTGCATAGTCCGCAGTATTTAACCGAATGTATTTCCCTAAAACACTTGTTTCTGATGTGTCCATATCCGCTCCGAATAATTGCTTTGCACGGTTGATCTGCTGTTCCAGCAATTCTGCATATGTCTGTCGCTGAAACCCTTGATCTGTCATAGGCATCGGGCAAGCACCTCCTTTTCTTTCTATATGTTTGCGGTAAGCGCTGCTACTTCGCCGCTATCTGCTGTTACCTGTACAATAAGCGCCTTGTTTTGAACCGAATAGGAAAAGCTTTGCAGGCGGTAATTGCTGTCTGTTTGCTGCATACCGTCTTGAATCGCTTCCGCCATTCTGGACGGTATCGGTTCTTTTTGATGAAACGCTGCATGATCAATTCCTTCCTCCGGGTCGAATTTCCATTCTCCTTTGTTGGTGGAAAGGATCTGATGCAGGGTTTGTATTTTTTGTTCTGTACCGGAAATCAAATCCAAATCAGCTCCCAAAAGGACAAGATCTCCAGCAGAATTCAATCGAAAATCTTTCAAGTTGTCCCCTCCAATTCTTCCCAGTATGCACCGCTGTCACTTGGCTCTGGATGCAGAGATTCTTCAAACGATTCCCAGTATAGGCTGTCGCTGCCGGGAGATGGATCCGGCAGATCTTCTCCCAATGTCCCGATCAGGATTCCATCCGAAAATGAATGGTGCCGGTCTTCAGCTGGCAGCGCATAGTTGCCTTTTCGTGCTTCTGTAATATCCCGTTCGGCAAACAGTACAATCCCAGTGCTTCCATTTTGTATGGTATTTACAAGATGATCTGCGATTGGTACGTGATCGAGCGCGGCATGGGAACGTACTTCCCCAGCTGCGGTCTTTAAGTATGTCAGCGGCTGTACCTTCGCCGTTCGATCGTCATAAACCAACAGAACCTTACACAGTAGGCAGGTATGCAGTGTCATTAGATTTTGCCGAATGATCTGCTGTAAAATTGCTCCGTTTGATTGTGCCATTCTGCTTCACATCCTATCGTTCTACTACCAGAAGTTCCGTAATCATGGAATCTCCGTCATACGAATGCTCTCCTTCCTGCACGAAGTATACGCCCGATGCATTTGGGGAATTTAATTCCACACGTGTTCCAGTTTGCACACGATGATTCAGCAGTGCTTTTAGCTTCCAGCCTCGTATCGTGTCCTCAAACTCACCGTTTTTCTCCTCTTTTTCATATTCATCTGTAGACAGCAGCCCTGTTTCTGCTGACAGGCTGTATGTTTCCGCATTGCTATAGGATAGCGGCTGAATGTAAACACATCCCTTGCAAACATAAGCAGATACGCCACAGATTCCTGCATATTTTTCAATTGCATCCATCAGGCTGCCCTCTACGTGTACCTCTCGTTCAAACACGTAATCTCGTATCGGTGCAAACGATACAATCGGGAAATTAAGTCTTGCACAGAGATCGTAAAGAATTCCCTGCGCTGTATTCCCCTCGCAATATGGAACATCTACTTCCCAGCCGGTCCTTCCTGCGCTGTCTGTCGCAGCAAGTGTAAGAATCCGGTCGGTATCCTCGTTTCGAATTTCCTTTTTAGAGACGGTACCGGAGAAAATGACTCCGATATCATCACCATATCCGGCTTTGATGGTGACCGCTCCGCCTTCTCGAATTTGATTGGTTGTATTGTAGGAGAGGTTGTACAGAATGATTTCCGCCTCGTTGGCTTCCGTGTTATTGTCAAACGGAACTGTAAATTCGCAGTCTAATACATCGCTGTCAATTGTAACGGTTTCAAATTCAATATAAACGTGCTGCTGATACAGCCCTTTTATGGTTTGATCGACGATTTCCCCACCGATGGGCTTTCCGCACAGCATAGAGCTTACAGGTTGTTTGGTCACCGCTTGAACAATTTGACTCATTCTGATCGCTCCTCATCGTCAATTGTCAGAAATACTGTTTCACCGAAATTCTCCCACGTCACCTCATGCCCTTGCCCAGATTCATCAATTGGTACAATTGTCAAAACCGGGAATGGGTCCTGGTGTGGCAGAAACGAAAACAACGGGTTGCCGTAAATCAACGGCTCACCATAGACAATCGGGCTTCCCTGCGCATCATACAGGGTGCAGGTAAACCGATCGTTTTTTTTATTGTACTGCCATTCCAAGCTGAACTTCTTTCCACCCAGAACAATCTGGAATTGATAGGGAATTTTATCTTTTTCCACAATAATCTTACTGCGCAATGCCATCCCTCCTATGGAATCCGAATTTGAACGCCGGGAATCAAAATTCGGCCGCCGTTGGACGAAACATGACCGGATTCTCTCGCTGCCTGTTCAATTGAATCGCTGTTTGCAGCATACAGGTCTGCGTATTTGCTATCGGTACCGTAATACAGCATTGCCAAACTGTATAAGGTATCCCCACTGTGAATTGTGTGATAGACTGTATGTGCATCCTTCTGAATTTGCTGTAGTCCAGATTTTACAGTTTTCCCGGCCGCAGCATCTCGATACGCACTTTTTGCAATCCGGATTTCCCGAATATTCATTGTGAACTGAATTCCACCGCTAAGATCTACAGCGCGGGATGTTTGAAACGATTCAATGACTGCATTCGACAAAATTTCTTTTCCGATATATTTCACATAGCAGCCTTGTTTTTGCAGCAATTCCAATGCCGTTTTTACTGTTTCCGCATCCGTTCCAACCAATTTCCCTGACAAACTGATTTCCAGCGGCTCTTGTTTAACGTGATCGGTCAGCACGGTCCCGTCTTCTACTGGATGATCGGATATTGAAACAGACCGGCTCATTTTTTCGCCGTCTTCATCCAGAAATAAATAATATTGATTGATGTATGCCACGTTCCACCACCTTAAATCTGATATACAGGCGGATAGGCACGAATGATTTTAGAAAATGCATCATCTACCGCACCTTGTACCCATTGCTTTACCTTTTTCTGATTGGCATCGGTTGTTCCACCGGATAAATACAACGAAAATTGCGGTGCATAGGAAACCATGTTGCTATAATTCCGCATAGACGTGCCTTCCATTGTGTACCCGCCAGAAAAATCTGCGTACTCTGAAACAGCTCGTACAATTTTTTCGGTCTCCTGTGCCGGAAATACCGTGCTGCCTTGCATGCCAACAATCAACTCTGGTCCTTCTTCACCAGCAAGGAATACGTTTGCGGCATCGGTTGTACCAGACGCATTGGCTTGTACTGCAACTGCACCACTTATACCACCTTCCCCAATTGATAATCCAGCGCCACTAAGGACTGATTGAATTGCATCTACAAAACTTTGTGCCGCTGCTCGTGCAGAGCCAACACGACTGTATATGCCACTGATATATCCATCCATTGTGGAATTGGCGTAGCCTTGTGCTTCTGCACTTAAATCCAGATTAGCAACATCTTTTTGCATTTGACCAATTGTGGTATTCATCGCTTCGTCCAGCCCGGTCTGCCATTCCGCAGTGAGTTCTGCGGCTTGTTGCTGTGCGCTGTCTACCTCTCCGTAGGTATTTGCTAGTTGAGCTACTACGTCCCCCTGACCGTTTAGGATTAGTTGCGCCATATTATTTGATAATCCTGCCGCCTCTTCTGTGCCAGATTGGGCATATGCCATCAATGCATCATAGTTTTCCTGTGTAATGCCAAGGTCTTCCGCTGACGTGCTTTTTAACACTTCGAGGCTAGATTTATAGTTGTTCCAGAATTCCAGCTGAGAGTTCAGTGCAGCTTGTGCTGCCTCAACAGTAGATTCTGCATCTGCTTGTGCGGTGTCAAATAGCCCAAATTGCCCGGAGAAACTCTCATAAGCAGCCTCATACGCCTCATCATAAGCAGCGCTCAGTTCATACAGATCATCGCCATACTTCGCCAGGATTGCTTGTGCTTCTGCCATACCCTCTGCTTGTGCATCCATTGCATCTGTTGAGCCATCGGTTGCGTCTGTCAGCAAGTCTGTAGCATCTACTCCGTCCTTCAATGCTTTTGACAATGTTTCATAGGTTCCGCCGGTTTCGTCTACCGTGCCGCATAATTCTCGCAATGAATCATCGGCGGCATTGAAATTATTCGTTGCTTCTGCAAGTATTTTTTCGGATGAATCAAGTTCATCTAAGAAACCCCATCCTGCTAAATTCTCGCCAATATAGTAATCAATATCGGATGCAGATGCCGTTTCCCCTAATACTTTTTTTGCATCAGCACAATATTGTATGTACTCGTCTGTTAGATCTTCATTTTCCGAAATGATATCTCTCAGCGCTTCGTACTGCTGCGTATAGCTGTCTAGAAATTCCGGACTGCTTAAACTTTCGTTTGCGGCTTGTATTTTCTTTTCTTCGGCGGCACTTAGAATGTTCTGCGTAATGATCTGCGGATCAAATCCTGTTAACTCTCCGGTGTCATAATTGACTTCAATGTTGCATTGGAACGTATCATTCAGATAATCCGCATAGGATTGCATCAAATTCAGGTCTTCATTTGTTTTATCTGATTTTTTCCGCAATGCCTCCAACATGGAAACTGCACGATAGCCGGATGTTTCTGTGGCATCGATATCCTGGCACTGTTCTTGGAAGGAAGCTTGCAAATCGTGCATTGATTCAGCAGCTTGGTCGGATTTTTCCTGTAGCTCACCGAGATATCCGCCACCTTTTTCATACTGCTTATTCAGCTTGTCCAAATCTGCTTGTAGGCTTTGGACGGTTGCGGAGTTCTCTCCATACCGCTTTTTTGCCTTTTCTAATGCTTCCCCGGTTAAATCAATCTCATTGCGGCACTCTTCCAGCGTTCCGTCATAATCTTCTACTTCATCAGATGCCTTTGATAATCCGGAGGCAATGCCTGTCAGTGCAGCTACGCCGCCAACTACGAGCCCAGCAATTTTCAAAACGCCGCCTGTTGAAATGCTCAGTGCATCACACGAAGCTTTTACAACACGAATCGCACCAGAAACAGCAATTAATCCAGTGGTTAACACACCAGCCGCCACCGTTGCCGCTGTCATGCCAGCGGTTAGTGCTTTGTGCTCTGCCGTAAACGCCCGTAAATCCTCTAACCCACTGGAAAGTCCCTGTGTTAGCCAACTGAGTGCCGGTTCAAGTGTTTCTGTTACCAAGCTGCCGGCGCTACGTTTTAGCGATTCCAAAGAGGATGCAAAGTCATTATACCGAATCTCGTTGATGGACTGCATGGCACCTTCCACATCCTGATAAGCAGCACTTGTGTTGTTTAGGGAAGTAATAACCTTCATGGCATTATCTTCACCAAGTGCGCTCCAAACATTGGACGCAATGGACAGCGCTTCTTGCTGATTGGTCATTGCAGATAAATCCGCAATGACCGATTGAAATACTTCTTTTTGCGATGCAGTGCCGACTTGCCAGCGGACAAACAAATCTTGCGTCCGTTCAGAAAAACTGTCAATATTTTCCGCAATGCGCCCATCCGACAAAGAAATAGAGAATTCCTTTACAAAGTCGTTGACCTTGTCCAGGTTATATGCACCGCTGTCCAAACCGTTTTGCAGAACTGTAAACATTTCCTCTGCGGAAAATCCAGCCTGCGCCCATAATTGGGAGTATTCTGCAATGTTGTCTGTTAATTCTCCACTTTTGTCCAGACCATTTTGCGCACCGGTTACGATATAGTCAAACGCTTCTTCGGCGGTTAGCCCCATATTGGTCATTAAGGCGCTGACACCACGAAGCGTTTCATTGATATCGCCATCGAATGTATCACAGAATACCATGGCATCATTGGCAATCAGCTCCATGGACTCAGTATCCATTCCTTTAAACTGCTGATTTACCAGTGCAAGGCTGTCAGAAACTTCCTCTAAACTCTGCCCCATTCCATGCGTATAGATTTCTGTTACACTGTCTTTCATTTGCAGCATTTCTGCCGCGCTTTTCCCGGTTTGACTTTGTAGTTTGTTGAATGCTTGCTCTGCCTCATTTACATTGTCAATCAGCTCGTGGATTGCAAACGCGCCTGCAACAGTAGACAGTGTATCTTTTAAAAGGTCTGCGGCATCTGACAGTGCATCCATGCCCTTTTCGCTTGCCTCGAACCCTTTTGCACTGCTCTGTGCGGACTCTCCAACCCCCTTAAATTCATCTCCCAAACCACCTAATTTTGGATCCAGCTCATCTGTTTGATCCGCTATTTTTTTATAGGCAGTTTCGGCTTTCAAAAGCGCCGCTGCGCCGTCAACCTGAAAGCCCAACTTCACGATTGCCTCACGCAGCACTGATTTTGCAGACGTATTGCATCACCTCCTACCCATTCGCCGTTTGAGATCTTGCTCTGCTTTTAGCTTTTCTCGATGCCGTTCCTGCGCCTCTTGCTGAAGATCTAGCGCAGCATTGGCTTCTTCAATTTCGTCCCATGTCATGCGGTAAAAAACTGTTTCATAGTCAAATCCAGCATCACTTAGAACCAGCCGCCAAAGCGCCAGATTCTTCTTCACGTTCTCTCAAATTTGACTGTTCTTCCTCGGCTTCACGAAATCGGCCGCTCATCACGGACGATGCGAAATTAACGACTGCCCGCAGCTCCTGCACGCTGTCAAAATCTTCAATCTGCAACCCGGGCGGATCTACAATTGTATTACTGAGCAGGTATTCGTAAAATCCAATTTCATTGGACTTATACCGGTCAATTGCTTCGAGCGCTGGCCGTACACCATTAAACTGTGCAGTATACGTAACGCCTTTGATTTCCTTTGTAGCCGTATAAAACTTATTCTTTTCTCGTTTCATGTTGTTACACACTCCTTAAATCATATCAATATCCATATCTGCAATGCAGATGCTCAGTGAAATATCAGACGCATCACCTGTAAATCCAGGAATCTTGGAAAACATGGCGTAGTTTCCGCCCGCACGCCGTCCAGTTGACTTGTCCGTGCACCAAATTGGGAATAGCGTATGATTCTTAGCCAATTCCACCAACCGTGCATACTGTGGGCAGGAGATCTTTACCGGCAACGTGCATGTGCCGTTCTTTGCTGCATTTACAGCGAAAACAGACGCACCATCTAATCCTGTGCTGAGGGTGACAGAATCGTTGCTGTAATCAAATGTAATGGGGCTTTCCCCTAGCCCCGTGATATAAACACCATCAATTGTCAATGTGACCTTGGACGGGTCAAATACAACCGGCTGAATTGCATCCATAATCAGTTCCTCCTTTTTTACAGTTCCATGTTTACACTGATGTCTACGGTATCAACAGCGCCCTGCGCAGTAAAGGTTACCGTACCAATCTTATAGGCACGATTCGCTAGATCTTTCGCATCCACCTGAGAAACAGACGGGTAATCGACCGTGTACTGATAGGTGTTAGCTGCCTTTTTAGCAATCATGCCCTTGCTGCAACAGTCTGTCATGACGGATACCGCAGCATTTTCCAAAATTGAAATGCCATCATCATTGAACCGAACGATATCATTATCGTTTAATGCTTTCTGCGTAACAATAGTCAGCTGTTGCACCACGTAATCTTCCGTGTCCAAGGTGTCCAGATAGCGCTTGTTTGATGCGGATTTTCCGGTTGATGTAACGGTATCGCCGCTGCGCTCTACAACTGTGAAATAGCCATTCTTGTGCAACGTATCCAGTTCCTTTGCAGTCAATGCAACCGGCGCAATTCCGTTAATTACCATATTCCGATAATTAATGGATCCTGCGATTTTGCCTGCAACTGCGCCAACGACAGCTGCATTTACATAGTTGGTAGATGCCTGCGGATGATAAACCGCAACTGTTCTGGTATAATCCGTTAGGGTTAGTTTCTTTTGCTTTTCATCTGCCATTGTAATCGTTGCCGTCATGGTTTCAGATGAATTGCTGTGCAGGAATAACAGTTTTCGCTGTTCCAATGATTCAATGTATTCTGCCAATTGCAGTTTTGCTTCCGGTTCCACAATCCCTGCCAGCACCAATTGGCGCCATCCCTTATCCAAATACGGGGACAATGCCGCTTCCATGTCGCTGAATGTTGTTTTGTTTCCGATGCTGATAATGGCGATCCGGTTCGGCGGCTGATTCTGTTGGCGGATCTTATCGGCAGCTCCGTACAAATAGGTGTTCTTTGCCTTTTCTGTTTTTGCGACGCGTTCAGCTCGTGTGTCGGAATCCGTGTAGCCTGCGGTTACATCCACAATCTAATTCAAATTGTAGCATTCCTTGTAGCTGCAAGCAGCGTCCACGGCGCTTCCAGCCGCAAGAATTAACGGGAACCATGTTCCCTCACTGCCAGCAGCGGATGTGATGTTGACGTTAACGGTAACATCTGATAATGCCATAATGCTTCATCCTTTCATTTTTTGATGTTCCATTTCCCATTAATGGAAACAGATTCAATGGTTGGTTCTTCAAGTGGAATGGTGTGCATCATACGAAATGTTACATCCATCCCGTTTCGGTATTCAAATTGAACGGTAAGCAGGTTGTCACGAATTGTAAGGTCAGTCTTTCCTGCAACGGCAATCCCATTTTTTCCGATTTTATCACGCCCTGCACGAGCAAAAAAGTCGTAAAGCAGCATCGACTTCTTGCGGCACAATCTGCTGTCATCAGATTGTACGGTAAAACTCCATGTTTGTTCCATAGGCTGATAGAGAACGCCGTTTTTTTGATCGCAATAGGTTCCGCCAACTGCACGAACAGGCGTAATAATGGTATACGAAATGTACGGATACGGCGGCATAGGTGCAGTCTGATTGGCCAGCACAACGGTACATCCCGTATATTGTGACAGTTCATTTACAATGGTGGATTCATAATCCTGGTTAATCATCGTGCTCCTCCTCTCGGCAAAACGGTTCTACCCATGCCAACCGGTAAACATACACGCCTGTTAATGCAGCATCGCTATGATCCCGGTCAACGACAGGTTTGTACATCTGTCCACGAAATTGCACCTGCACACGCTCCAGCACATGTGGAATTGGCTGGAGCATATATAAGATTTTATCTTCGGCAGCGTAATTTCCGCCGTCATTGTGGAATGCGGACCGATTCTTGGACAAGATTGCACCCTTGCACTTGCAAGGAGTGGTTTCGCCCGACTGATAAATGCCGCTTTTGTAGCTGCCGGGTTCTTGTACTAGCAACACGATATCTCGACTATACTTGCGAACCAGTCGCTTAAAGTGGAAGTATGGGCGCTCCATCAGTTCTTTCCCCCTATTTTATAGGTGATGCTGTTAATCATTTCTCCTGTTTGAACCAATGGATTGCTTTTGCTTCCACCTTCCAGTGCTTTTGTTGCTTCTGATTTCGGCGGGCTCTCCAGATTGATTGCAAATTCTCTGATTGCAGATGCTGCCTTTTCTCCAATGTTCCTCAAAAGCGTATCATATCTGGTGTTTTTTGTAAGGTACGCACCAAGAAGAATATCAATTTGAGATGCTATTTTTTCTTCTTCGCTGTCAAACCCTGCACGCAAAAATGAACGTTCTGGAATCACAATTTCTGTTGTGGATTCTTTTAAATGGATCCCATTGTGATGCAGCCACGCTCGCATTTTAGGCGTAACAGGAATATGGCATCCAAATTCATGAATCCCCGCTAGATAGGCATGATCCCCAAAAGAACCAATTTCAATAGTCTTTCCGCTGAGTTTCCTTACTTTCGTTCGCATGAGCGGAAGCAGGTCTTTTTCGATGTGAAAGGATGCTCCCATTCTCTGCATCAACTCCTTTCTTAGCTTCTGAAGAAACTGCCCTGCTGGGAGCCGATGGTACAATCGGTTCCAACGGCCGGACTGCTTCCAATCGTTTGCCTTTAATCATAATATGTATCCCACCTTTCTGGCTGTCTGTATGTCCATTGCTGCTGCTTTGGAACGAATCGGACTGCTGTAAACCATTTTGGCAACAGCCCCTGCGCCAATGCAATCAGCGAATTGCAAATGCCGTCTGAGGAGAAGCTTTGGGAAAGTCCCTCAATGCTTTCTGATGTGACGTTTCCACCCTGAACAGTATCTCGATATTGCTGCAAGAATAGTTTTGCACCGGCTGGAAGTGCGGATAGTGTGTCACCATCAATAGTCCCAATTGGCAGCGTTGTATAAGCCTTTAGCCACTCTAGACCGGACTCTACCCACATACAGTCCTGTGCATCTGCATCTGGAAAAATACCCGCATCTTTTAATTGCTCCGGCGTCAGCATGTTGTTTTCCCCTCTGGCGGCTTTGCTCGGCTTTTTCGTGGCGGTAGATCATTCTTCTTTGGCTCTGCCGTGTTTGCTGGTTCCGGGACTTCTGCCCCGGCTGGATAAAATACCCCGTTTGCTTTTACAGCGTGATCATATACCATTTACGCCACCTCAATTGCATAGCATTCTTCCATCCGTTCAAAGGACGGCAATACGATTTCAGATGCAGTTGTTTTGGTATTAACTGGGTCTGTAGTTGTTGTTACAGTGACCGCTACGCCAGTATTTACAATCGACAAATCCGCATCCAGTCCAGTAGAATGAGAAGATTGCGCGGCACGTTCCTCCGGCGTTGTGCCATAGTAGGTTGATCCAAGAGACCCGGACGGAAGCAGCATAACAATATTATCTGGATAGAACGCGGCAACTGTTCCATCTTCCTTCTTAAACTTCTTGGTGTATACCACCAATGTAACGGACAGTTCCTCTTCGATGAAAGATTTCACACGTGCAGAGGTATAGTTTACATTCGGCGTGCTGTTCTGCGAAAGAATGCCGTCTCTTACGCGCTTTGACTGCTTCATCAGTTTGAATGTTGCTTTGCTCATCAGCACAATTTCCGGTCTGCTGCCGGTTGCTGTTTCTTGCGCTTCCATCGCATCTTCCAAATCCTGAACCGGGTCGCAGGTTGCAGATGCATCCCATTTGTTCTCTGCCGTTGTAATCTGCATGTAGTGTTCTTTTTTCCAGCTGCCATCCGGATCATAGTTATACGTATAATCCGTACCGTTTGCCTTGATCTCAATGCCAACCTTTCCGCCAATTGGTGCCAACAGCTGCATAATCATACGTTCCGGAACAACGTTTGCGCCATCAACCAGCGCCTGGGCATCATCGAAAATGCGTTCCAGAACATCTGCTGCATATGGATCGTTGGCATCCTGTACCCGCATGATTTCCTGTTCGTCTTCTTCTGTAATCAGCATAGACTCCCGGAAAAATGCCATCTGTGTTTTGCTGATAGATACACCAATCCGGTCACGGAATGTGGACTTTGCATCAAATGCAGACGGCGCAAGTGATACGGGGAGTCCCTTGTTGCCACGGATCCACTTTAGATCCAATCCTGCTTTCTTACGTGCCGGAAACAGTCCTGCACCGTAATATGGAATGCTATTCGATGCAGTTTCCGTCCAGTTTGCTGCAATTGCTTCTGCGGTAAAAACATCTCTTAAGTTCATATGTTACCTCCTAGTCTACAAATTGAATCAATTTCAATGCAGCGACAGCCTTAGCATCCGGTACAGCCGGAAGCTTGCTGGATTGAATGAATCCATGTACCACGATGGTGCCGTTTGGATTTTCTGCCAGATTAACCGGCGACAGCAAAACGCCTTTTGCTTTGTCGTCATTGCTTGGAACTACAGTTCCAGCTGGGATTACGTCATTTGTAGCCAACGCTGTCAGAGTCCCACAATTATACGGAACCGCAACATAGTGGTCATTTGCCAAAATGATGGAATTGGTTCCTACTGTAGTTGTTTGAAACTTCATACCTTTTGTCCTCCTGTATAACGTTCTCGGATTTCTCTTGCACGCTTTTGCTCTTCCAGCTGTGCAGTGCGGAATGCCGGTGTGGCAGAACCGCCCTCACTAGTGCCTGACGGTTGCTGCGGCTGCCGCCCTGCATTGCGGTAAAACTTTTCCGTCTGCGCAGTTTCACGCTTTTCCAGAAGCTCCTGCAAAGATTTCACCTTGCTGTCAATGTCGGCTGCATTCTTGCCCAGTACAAATGGCATCAAATCAGTAGAGGTAACACCGTCTGTACACAGCCCCGCAGCTTCCAACGCATGTACAGCATGTAATCGGTTTTCACGGTCTGTCAATGTTGCCTCTCGGTTTGCCAGCTGTGTTTCTCGCTGTGTCAATTCCAATCGTGTCTGTTCTTCCTGCGACAAATACCGCTGCTGGAGTGCTGCTAATTGTGCACGCAGGCTTTCATTGTCTGCTGTCAGCTGCTGGATGGTAGTCCCTTCCTCATTGGAATCTGGCGCTGGATCCGGAGCAGGTGCCCCTGGTTCCCCGTTCGGCTGCCCTTCCGGCTGTGGTGTAGCAGTTCCTGCATCTGGTGCAGCGCCACCATCCCCGCCGGAATCTTCCGCAAAGAATTGAAGCGGAATGTGAAATAAGGGTTTCTTCATATTGCTCTCCTTTCTGATTTTTGGTATAAAAAAAGCACCTGATTGCTCAGATGCTAATTTTCAATAAAAACACCGTACCCACAGGCTTGCTTGTTTTTGGTTTCCACCCTCCGCCAGTTTATGCCCATGGTCGGGGCGGTGGTTACTCTACAATATGCCAATCCTCTGCAAGCATGTCGGTCTGACTAGCCAACCAACCTATAACGATTGTGTTTTGTGCTGTTTTCATGGCGATGCTGCTTGTTATAGTCGGCTCTCTTTCATACTCGCCGTATCCGTATTTAAGAGCATTCTGGAACTCTGCCCCTTTTATCAGATACAAAAACATTCCTTTGCCGTTCCAGCCGCTTCTTGCAACTTCCTTTCCGGCTTTCAGTGCTTCCAGCGCTTCACCGAAGGTCAGTCTGTTCTTTAAATCTGCCATATTTTTTCTCCTTTCAGGCATAAAAATAACATCTGAATAATCAGATGCTAATTTTCGATTCATTTTATTGTTTGGTCAGGATTGATTTTTGGAGCTGCTGCAAATCGCATTGTACAGGTCTGCCATAGCGCTGCACAATATCGCATAGCCTTGCGGATCGTCAAATGCATCCGGTGTAACTTCCGCCATTTCTTCCAGCTTTTCCAGCAAGATCTCTTTGGCTCTTTCTTCCATGGCTCCTCCTTTCGGGCATGAAAAAAGCGCACCGATTGGTACGCTTTTGCATTTTTCAGTTAATGTGCGAATGGGCAATCCTTTAGCGCTTTATCACGTTGGATTGCAATTTCTTTCAGCCTTTTCCGAATTGCTTCTTTTTCTTTTTCGTCTGTTGCTTTCCTAAGCTTTTGATACAATTCATATTCCTCATCTGTAAGGCGAATTATCATAAAACATCACTCCTTATAGAAAAACCGCTCTGATTCCTCAAAGCGGTTTTCAAAGATTAAAAAGTCATTTGGCAGGCGTACACTTCTCCTGCGTCCCTCGGATTGCTCCTGTCAGTACCATCGGCGTGTGGACTGTACGAACTCCTCCACCTCAAATAACTTTCTAAATCTAGCTTTTACTTCTAAGAGCTTTTCCATCATATTCGGCTTTATCACTTCAGTTCAATCAAGCGTTGCCATGACTCTGTCGTTTTATGGATGGTTTAATCTTCAACTATTTCAAATTCATTTGCTGGAAAAAGAAAATCTTCTTCGGTTTCATCCACAATGCGATATGCGCCATCTTCAACCGAAATGACATCATACACTTTGTTTTTTATTAAAGAAACTTTATAATATTCTCCGATATATTTTACTTTCATTTCTTCGACCAGCCTTTCACTTTCAACTCACGAATACCGACGTTTTCTTCTTCGAACCAGTGTACATTCGCATTACGCACAGTGCCGTCAGAATCACTGATTTGTACATATCCTTTTGCATGAAACCAGTTATCCGATACGCCGCCGTAATTATCAACAAGAAAATTACGCACACGCAATTCTTTTTCAGAACCTTTTCCTGCAAACACCTCATATTTATCGAAAACAGGATTAGTAATATAAGAACTATTTCCATCGGGTAATTTCACACAATAATTTCCAAGAACTGAACGCGTTGCAATCGTTTTCCCGGTTTCTGTAGTTCGATATGTTATCTTACTTTTTAGTATACCACTTTGGTGAGTAGAAGTCAAGTCGCTGTCTGTCTTTTTTATACGGAATGTTCCATCAGACTCGGTTATCAATTGTAATTGCCCTTCTTTTTTCGAGCTCTTTTTCGGGAGCGTTCCGCCCTGCGCAACAAATTCCTCTTCTGACATGATGGAATAAACCAAAATACATCTGCAATTGATGTCTTCTTCTGCAACGCCGAAATGCCCCGGGCAGTCTGCTTTTGCACCGCTTTTGGATTCAAACTGTTCTAAAGCGTGCACCGTTTTACCATTCAGATGGCGGTGTGTGTCCCGAACGTCACCGTCCAGCGTAGACCGCCATGTTTTCACATCTACATAGCCGGTCCCATCCAATAGGTCTGCTGTTTCTTCTGCCACGTCCTGAAACCCGCGGCTGATAGCTCGATTTGCTTCCGTTCGAACAATCGTTCTCGCCTTTTTCTCGTTTCCACCCAGCGTTTTTGCAATTCTGCCCGCCATTTTAGTGTAGCTATCTCCAGAAGCTAACCCTACTGCCAATGTTTTTTGAATATCGGAAACAATCTGTTTTCGCCGGCGTTGGAATACAGTAGACAGCGTTAATTTGGGTATCGGATATTCCACAATATGCCGTACTGTTTCCGGTGTAACTGCAAGTGCACCGCCAAACAACGATTGCAAGGTCGCATTGCCAGCGGTCACTTGTTGGACGGCTGCTGCCATACCGGTATAGCACGTTGTGTACATATCCTCTACTGTTTTCCGTATCTTTCGTTCCATTGGTTCTCCTAAGCCATCCAGGTGGCTTAGAACGTCTTCCAGGAAGTTCTTATACTGCCCTGCGGCTTGCAGATCTCCTCTCGTTAAAATACTGGTTTCAGGATCTCCATAACCGGCATAGTACTTTCCAAGGATTGCTTGCAGCTCAATCAGCACATCTTGATACGCCTTCCGGATTTCAGCTTCCACGCCTTTTTCTCGATGCGCTGCGATGCGGCGAAGCTGCACTTGATAGTGCCACAAATCATACTGCATGATCTTCTCCGGCAGCTTCTTCCGGCACCTGGTACAGTGAATAGGAACCATCTTCCTGTTCTTTCAGCTGCATGACATAATCCACATCATCAATGAAACTGTAAGCGCTTTCATACACAACCTGTTCCGGCAATCCGGATGCAATCATTGCTTGTGCTGCCTGCGCTTCGCTCAACGCATCCAACGGAAAGTTTCGTTTAAATGTCATGGTACATTGTTCAGGCTTGCATGGAATTTTGCGCCGGTTCCAACTTCCTGCCAGAAGCTGGAACATATACATACCAGCGGATTGCATTTTAGCTTGCAGCATCCCGCACTTTGTCTCCAGCGGAATCATTTTGTATTTTAGGCTAACACCAGAGGCCGCCCCGAACGATTCGTCCCCCATGTTGGGCGTTCCGGATTCATAGCGAATGTTGTCTTCCAGACGCTTCGCATAATTCTCCTGCCAAGTCCCCGAGAAGTCTTTCGCCAAGTAATAGATTTTTCCGTTGTTGTTCGCACCGGAAAAGAATTGAATGGATCCGCTTTTTTGTGCTTCAACGATTTGTTCAGGCGTGATATTCACATTTTCAAATACCATGTAGGAATTGGAAAAGTTTTCCATCTCATTGCTGCAATCTGATAAAAACCGATCGTAAGCATCAATAGAAGCCAGTACTTTCTCTGCGTCCCCGATTAGTTCGTTATTGTTCGGAATTCCTTGCAGTGGGCATCCACCAAACAGATGCTGTATTGGATCACCTACTGCATGCAGCTTCGAGAAGGACTGCCCCTCGTAATAATACACAAACTCCTTATCGTAAAATTCCGCACGGTATACAGTATGATTGTGGATATCTCGCATGCTGTAATAGCGTACCCCGTATGCGGGCTCTGATATCTCACAGTTTTGTGGAATGATTGCAGCCTGATCCGGAAAGACTGACATGACATTCTCTTTCCCGCCGGGCTTATCAATGTAAAACAGGCGTGCACCGTATCCACAAATTGCAGCATATTTGACACACTGCATATCCACATCGTAGATATTTGCATGCGTTGTAAAATCTGTCAGCGCTTTGGTGCAGGCTTTTACGGCTTCTTCTCCACCTGTCTCTGCAATAGATTCATCTGTTTTGGAATAGCTGTATGTAATCGGCTTCCCGGCGAAATATCCTGTTTTTAGGTCGATGATTTCGGAAAAGAAATCGGTGTTGATCTGATTGTTCAGCTGCGCATAGTTCTCATGGAAGCGTGGGATCCGCTGAAAAATTGGTACGCCTTCCCGGAACGTACTGTATCGCATTCGCAGTTTGTAATTGTAGCGGCTGTTCCATCGGTGCTTCCAGATGATATGCGAAACCAATTCCGGTGTGATCCCGTTTGCTTCAATCGCTTCTCGCTCCGCTGTGAAATCGGGGTATCCTTCCCGTACTTTTCTTGCCATATTCTCCCTTCCCTCTTATAATCTGATTTTGCTTGCAGTTGCACCACCGTGCTGAATTGGTTCTGTTCCGTATCGCAATGCATCCATCAAATGATTGTTCTCATCGACTGGCAAATCAATTGGATTCCCGAATTTATCCGTTGCCCATCGGTAATTGCTGATTTCTTCAATGAAATGCGTGCACCGATAGTCCACAATGATTTTATATCCTTGCAGCCATTGAATGCCATACAGCACACTTCCACTGCCTTTCTGCGCAGGAGTTGCCCGAACGCCCAACCGGCACAGCTCTAAGATTTGTTGCGCACCAGCACAATCGCAGGTTACATAGCCGGATGCAATTCTATTTTTCACTTCCCGGGCAAGCGTTTCAAGTGAGATGCTGCCCTGATAGTATTCATCAAAAACATAGACAATTTTTTGACCAGCCTCAAAGTCAAAACGGACTAGCGCATTGGGGTCAACGACACCAAAGTCTAATCCGTTGTAAATATTTGCAAAATGCGGAATCTGGTCGGACAAATCAGCTGCTTCCCAGTTCTCAAATACAAGTCCTTTTGTAACGCCCCATCCGCCAAGCCCTGCGACTTTGTATCGTTCTGGGCGGTTTTTCTTCATGTCCTCAAACAAGTTCGCGTCTTCCTCGTCCAGCCATTCGTTGCAAAGATAATTGGTTGTAGTTGCAAGAATATTCGGTGATTGAATGTCAAAAAAGCGTTTTTTCAACCAATGCTGTGCACTCCATGGGTTGAATGTGATTACCCACTGTTTAAAATACCCTTCTGGCATCTCACCACGAATGGATTCGTCCAGCGTATCAAATTCAGTTTCTTTCAACAGCTCGTAAGCCTCTTCCAGCCACGCCCAACAGAGTACGCCATGCTCCACAGTGATAGACGTAACCTTCAACGAATCATCCAATCCACGGAACAGAATTTTTTGTCCGGTTGGCAAGTACGTTATTTCAAGCGGTGATTCTTTCCACGCCCACCATTTTTCAACATGCAGCCGATGTACTGCCCATTTCAGATCTGTAAAACAGCTGTCTTTCAGGGTGCGCCCGATTTTTCGTACAACCAGCAGATTTGCTAATGGGTATTTCATCATCAAGTAAATCCATCGAAGGGCTGTTGTCTTGGACTTCTTCGAGGCTCGTCCGCCTTTGCAAACGTTATAACGCCCTTTGAATTCCCAGAACGCTTTATAGCCTTTTCCGACAACATCAGGCAGATAAATTTTATTAGGGTTCAAGGTCATCTTCTCCACAGATCACAACTGGTACCTCTCCAGCAATATCTAATTTTTCTTTATACAGCCCGAATCGCTTGCCAAGAAGTTCTGCTGCCCGCAGCCGTTCTTTCTCGTCCGGAGGTTTTTCAATCAACCTAGCTTTACTGCATCCTTCTCCAGTCCCTTCTACAACGCAAACAGTTGACTGTGTGCTGCCTCGCAGAACAGCAGTTAGATATTCCATGACTTCTTTTGCATCTGCCATCTTTGCAGAGCTAATTTTCTCCATTTGTGCTTCGATGTAGGCTTTAATTTCAGCATTTTTGAGCAATCTGTATGCATTTGCAGCAGCAACAGCATCATTTTTCACATTCGGGTATGCTGCTTTGTACGCTCGAACCCTGTTTAAATCAATCAAATACTCGTCTGCAAATATATGCTGTTTTCCAGTCATGTGATTTTCTCCTTTCCTGTAGTGCTTTTAGGGTATAAAAAATGCCGCTCGGATTTGCTCCTGCGGCATTTTTTTATTTTGTCAGTATAATCATACCACGGAATTCAGATTATTTCAAGTGAGATTGAGTGAGGCTTTTTAGAAAAGTTTCCTTGCTAATTTCTCATGATATTATTATAGCACAGGTTAAGTGTACGATTCAATACGATTTTTCAGCATCACCAATGCTTTTTTATGCCATCGATGAAACGTATCCCGTGAGCATGCCATCTCTACACATACCTGTTCGCAAGTCATACAATCCAAATAACGGTATCGCATTAGTCGCCGTAGATCGGGTGGCAGTAATGTAATGGCATTTTCCACTGATGCTTGCTTTTCTAACAACTCACGTTGTTTTCTCAGGTACAGTTGCTCCAACGCTTCTTTTTGTTCCACATATCGTTGTGCTTCTGGTACTGGTTCTCCTCGCTGCCGTGGAGTATCGCTGTAAGCCATACCGTGGTAGCCTTTATTCTTCTCCAATGCAGATAACCGCTTTTGTATGTCAGCCAATTCACGTTTAATGCTGCCGTATTGCAACAATTCCTCTTTCGTCATACCCCATACCTCCGTTCCAGCCTGTAGGCTTCCCCGCATTGATAATGCCGATCTAAGTAATTATCTGCTGTTGCAACATCCGGAAAATAGATCACCTGATTCTGCCGATCCGCTAGCACGCGACCGGTTATGCGGTTGCGTACAACGTAGCATACGCCAGGCTTGGGGTCAACCAGGTTGCTGATGGTTTCTGTCACATCGTTCCAACCGGCTGGCTGTGATGCACGTTTCAGCGCTGCACGTTTTTCTCGCCGGAACCTGTTTTCCCGTTCCCGGGCACAGTTCCGGCAGAACCGGCGTGCAATGCTCAGCGCTTGCACCGGTTCGCCGCATGTTTCACAAAATATGGTTATCATGGCTGTGCCTCCTCGTCCATTCTTGCTCCGCAGTTCGGGCAGTAATCAAACGTATCTGTCGGCATAAAAAACGCCTTTTTGCATCTACCACAGATAGCAGCCCCATTCTTGAACGTTTCACCGTCGTAACTCGTGACATCTTCTCGTGTCCAGTGGGCTTTCGGCGGCTGGTTTGCCCGCTGATTCCATTCATCAGCAGCAACTTTTCTCGCAGTATAGTCAACACACGCCACAACCGTTCTGCTTCTTGCAAGGCATTTTGTACACATCACAAAAGCACTAGCGTCACGGAATCCCATTTCCGCCTCGCCGCCACAAAACGGACAGCTTTTCAATTTGATCTCACTCATTTTCTTCCACCTCCTCAATCCGCACATAAACACCCGGCACATTCGCCCAGAACTTCTCCACGACTGCGCTGTAAATCTGCTTATCGTCTTTCCAATACCCCAGCTTGGTCATGATGTCGAACAGTGCCTTGCACAGATTGTCCACATCTGGCTTGTTGGTATAAGGTTCACCATCTGTATGCTTGGCTTTCAGTGGGAAGCACCACTTTACTACCAACTGTACTGCGCTGGTGTATGGCTGTTCTGGAATGTGCTTCCGCAAGTGGGCGGCAAGCTTGGCTTCTGCTTCTCCGTTCCCACGTTTGTAAAATCGATGAACGCCACGTTGATCAACCGTGTGCCCTTGCTGCTGATGGGTACTGGTTGGCGGTTCCATCGGCATGAAAAATTCTGTCATATTTTCTACCTCCATTTCTGAATTTTCTGGTTCGCTTTTGTCAATGTCAGACGACAAGTGTTACAAGAGTGCTGTGCATTCGCACTCTTGTTACTTGTTGTCATTGACGTCAATATTGCGACAGCGACAAGTATATATTTATATATACACTGTTGTCGCAATTTTTGTCGTTCCATTATTCTCCTTTTTCAGCAAGTTTGATATTGCCATTTTCTAGTGTCAATTTGTCGTGTTCCTTGACTCGTCTTTCGACTGTACGCCGACTGATTCCGAGGTATTCTGCCATATCGTCTACCGTCACCGCGCCGTCCATATTGCAAGCATGAAACGCATTGAGCAGAGCTGCTTTCTTGTCCGCTTTCTGAGCGGCATACGTCTCCTTGGTTTTCTCTCCACGTTTCTTGTTCCCACGCTGAAACGGCTGCATTTCACTTTCTGCTTGCAAGTCTTTCAGCACACCAACGGTGTCCTCCACATGAATGGGATACCGGAACCACAGATTCTTCGGCTCGAACTTCGGAAACTCCCGGAGGGTACCGTCCAGCCGCCATGTCGTTCGCTGCTTGACATTGGCTCTCACAGCTTCCAGGCTGCGCTGTAAGGCATCGTAGCAAGTAGATGGCAAATGGTCTCGGCAAAGCTTTAAAGCCGCTACAGCGCTCAGCAGATCATCCGGAAAAGCATCTGCCAGTACGGCTGGAGCATGAATTCGCAATTGCTCCACACAAGCTTCGCAAATTGCCGTGTTGGTTTCCTGTTTGAGAATGTCTTCTGTAAGCTCCAGTTCGGTCATATCAATGAGGGCATCCGGGTCACGGGCAAACACGCCGCTGCCGGATGCACGGTCCATGCTGCGCTTGCCGCCCTGTGCGCCCTTGCTGTGGTGGTGGCAGTAGATCACAGCACAGCCAAGCTGCGTGCAAACCTTGTCGAACTGATTGCAGAAGTGTGCCATTTGGTCGGCACTGTTTTCGTCACCGGTGATGACCTTGTAAATGGGGTCAATGATGACAGCGATGTATTGCTTTTTCTTGGCACGGCGGATCAAGCTTGGGGCTAGTTTGTCCATTGGTTTGGTTGTCCCACGCAAATTCCAGATATCGATGCTGGATAAGTTGGCGGCTGGCAGCTGCATAGCTTGATAGACGTCCCGGAACCGATGCAGGCAGCTTGGCCGGTCTAGTTCTAGATTGACATACAGCACACGCCCTTTGGCGCATTGCCAGCCCATCCACTTTCTGCCTTCTGCCATTGCAATGCATAATTCAATTAATGCAAAAGACTTTCCGGCCTTGGACGGCCCGGCAATCAGCATCTTGTGCCCCTGCCGCAGCACATTTTCAATCAAAGGGGGAGAGAGTTCCGGCATATTTTCCCATGCTTCTGCCATACTCTCAAATTCCGGTAGATCATCTGTAATGCTGTCGATGTAGTCTTTCCATTCGTCCCAGCTGCCCATGCCAATGTTTACAGCAACTAAGTATTGCTTTTTTTCTCCGCGCAGCACACCGGGCATGCGGGACAAACGAGAGGGATTTTTACAGGAACGATCCACTTGAAGCCCGTTTTTGTCGCAAACCTGATACAAAAACGCCACTCGCTCCCGGTATTCCTTTGCATTCCCTGCCTCCACTCGCACAATGGCATGCAGGCTCTTCCCGCCACTGTAGACCAGGCATGCAATCGGTAATTGCAAATCTCGCATAATTCCGTTTTGCTGTTCAATGGGAATCCCATCAGATTCTACCAAGGCATAGCGAAAATCTGTTACATTTTCATTTTTACCGCCTTTCCCATCCAGCGGATTAAATCGGATCCATGCTCCAATTTCAGGATCATAGTCGCCGAAAACTGCGCCAAGGTCATTTTCGCAATATGTCAGGTCTTCTAGCAGTTTTCCGGCGGTTCGGTCACAGCTTCCTGCATCCGGAAGATGCTTTCCGTCTTGATTTTTCCAACTGCGCACGACATAGCCAACATTCTCTTCTGCTTGAAACAACGTGCTGATATAGGTGCTAATCTCCTTTACTGGATCCCATTCTGAAAACAACGGTTTTACCGGAAGTGCTTGTGTTTGAAGCGGACTCGTGATTGCATAATCCTCTCCGATGTAATCCTCCCAGTCCAGCGCACGGGATTCTTTTTGGGGACTGCTGTGTGGACGGTAACCGCCTTCCAATGCCAGATGTACGATAGTGCCGGCAGTGACCGGATGCTCAGAACCGGCAAAAGTACGCCACTTCTTTTCACATTCTCCGCTGTGATACCGGGCACTGTCACGCTGTGACCAGCCATCCCAAACGGAAACGTCATAGCCGGAATCTTTCAGTGCCATGCCAATGCCGCACCACTCCTGATAGGTCAGGCAGGATGGATTGATATAATCCAGTAGTTCGTCTAAATTGTCGTCTTTGTAGGTATCCAAAAAATCACCCTTTCTATTGACAAAATCATAAGGTTATGCTATACTGAAATCACAAAAAACACGCCATTTCCAATTGAAACGGAGGTTATACGCATGAGTACCAAAGAAATGCTGCTTCACGAAATCGATGCCATGAACGAAAAGCAGCTGCAGGGACTGCTGCTGTTTATTCAGGGCTGCTATGCAGAAATCCCCAATGAAGAAACACGTTCTGTTTTAGACGATGTAAAACAGGGCAAGAACATGACCGGACCGTTTTCTTCCGTGAAAGAACTCATGGAGGACTTAGATGCTGAAGATTGAATACCACAAGTCCTTCAAAAAGGATTATAAACGGATCAAAAAGCAGGGCTACAGCATTACAAAGCTGGAAACCGTGATTGCTCTGCTGGCAGAAGAACAGCAACTGCCGGAATCTTATCGGGATCATGCTTTAAAGGGCAACTACGATGAATTCCGAGAGTGCCACATCCAACCGGATTGGCTGCTTATTTACCGAGTCGAAAAAGACAAACTGGTTCTGGTACTTTCCCGTACCGGCAGCCACAGCGAACTCTTTGACAAATAACCACAGGCAGACTGCAAAAAGCGGTCTGTCTTTTTTATTTTTCCGGCACATACTCCGCCACCATGATCGCCCTCGGCACATGCCAGCCGTTCGCTGCAATACGGTTAATGAGATTTTTGGCTGCATCGAATGACCAGCCTCCAACATGTTGAAAGCCGTACTTCTCCAGGCAGCGAATCTGCTTCGGCGTTGCCAGTCCGCTCTGCTGCCGCTGTGCCACTGTGCGGAGAATTTGTTCCGCTTTCCCGGCACTTTCTACGGCATCCGGATTGATACCCCGTTTCTCCAAGTCCTTCTTCTGCTTGTCCGTTGGTGGATGGGATTCCCACCCAAATGCCGGCACATAACCGGAAAGGTCCTGTGACTGGATCGACATCTCATATTGCAGTGGGTCTACCAGCTTAGACTTTCGTTTCTTCATGGATTCCAGCTGTTCTGCCAGCTTGGACTCCCGGTCTGCCACCACGTCTTCAGACGCTTTGTTTTCGGCTTCCTCGATGTCCACGGGTACGCCGGGCAGCTGCTCCAGCTACTGGGTCATCTTCTGCTGCACTTCCTCATCCTCGCAGATCAGACACGCCGGACGGCACAGCTCGTGCTTCTCCGTGTTCCACAGAAAATCCAGCAGCAAGAGATGATCTTTCCCCTCTGCCAGCCGTGTGCCACGTCCCACCATCTGACAGTACAAGGCGCGAACCTTTGTGGAGCGCAACACCACCACACAATCTACATCCGGACAGTCCCAGCCCTCGGTGAGCAGCATGCTGTTGCACAGCACGTTGTACTTGCCGTCAGCGAAATCCTGCAAAACCTGTTCCCGGTCGTCGGATTCGCCGTTGACCTCTGCCGCACGGAAACCGTGCTGACAGAGCATGTCCCGGAATTTTTGGGATGTCTTGACCAGCGGCAGGAATACCACTGTTTTGCGATTGGCGCAGTGCTTTGCCATTTCTGCTGCAATCTGATCCAAATAAGGATCCAGCGCCGTGGCGATGTCACCGGGTTTGTAATCTCCGGCAGCTGTCCCCACATGGGTGAAATCAATCTGCACCGGCACAGTCAGTGCCCGGATGGGCGTTAAGTATCCCTCGTGAATGGCCTGTGGCAGCGTGTATTCATACGCCAGACTGTCGAACACCTTGCCCAGATTCTGCTTGTCGCCCCGGTCAGGCGTTGCTGTCACACCCAGCACATTGGCATCGGCAAAGTGATCCAGAATTACCTGATAACTACCGGAAATGGCGTGGTGTGCTTCGTCAATGATGATAGTCTGGAAGTAATCGGGGTGGAACTGGTCAAGGCGTTTCTGCCGCATAAGGGTCTGCACGCTGCCTACCACTACCCGATACCATTCCCCCAGGCAGGTTTGCTCTGCCTTTTCCACAGCACATTTCAAACCGCTGGTACGTTCCAGCTTGTCCGCAGCCTGTTGGAGCAGCTCACCCCGATGTGCCAGAATCAATACTTTTCCGCCGCTGCGCACTTCATCTTCTGCAATCTTTGCAAAAACAATGGTTTTTCCACAACCGGTCGGCAGTACCAGCAGCGTGCGCTTCCTGCCTTCGTCCCACTCCTTGTGCACGGCTTCTCTTGCCGCTTGCTGATAAGGTCGCATTTGCATGGCATATCACTCCTTAAAACTGACCATTGTTCCAGCTGCTTTGTGGTGCGCTCTGCTGCGGCTGCCAGGTTTGTGGGCTGCTTTGCGGATACGAAGGTTGCGGAGCGCTGCAGGGCTGCTGTGCGGGATTCTGAGCAAGCTGCGGCTGATCGTAAGATGGATACAGCTTTTCAATTCGATTGCTCTTGCCTTTTCCGCTGCCGTCCCTCTTATCGTATTCCCGGATGATCACATGGCATATGCCGCTTTTCCCGTTGACTTCCTGCCAATTCATTCGGGCAGCCTGCCCTTTCTGTTTCATGCCGATGCTGGCAAAAAATTCGGACAGCTTCCATTCCATCATGGTATGTAAAAACAAATTTTCCTGCAGCAGCACACTGCTCCCATCCGTCCCGAATACCCGAATAAAAACAATGGCTTTGTTGCAAGGCGGAATCTTTTTACTGCCATCATGCCGGGCACGGTCAAACTTTTCCACCGTAAAGCGATAGTCTCCCTCCGGAAGCAGGATGTAGCTGCTTTCCTGTTGGATTTCGTCCTCCCAGCCTAATTCTCGTCCCTGTGCGGATGTGTTAAAATCGTTCATCGTTTTACTCCTATTCCTTAAATGTTATTTGGTTCGGTTTGCCTGAATCATGCCCATGATGTTCTGCCACCACGGAATGCACCAGCCCTCCACAAAATCCTGCGGATAGTTCTGTACGGGCATATCTGCCGGAAAATAGCCCTTGCTGCCTACCACTGCCTGCAGCTCAGCAGGCTGCACGTGGCTGGATGCCATCAGCTGTGCCAGCTGGGGAGCGATTCCATCCAGAATATGCTGTGTTTGCTGTTCCTCCGGTGTGGCAGGCTGATCCCATGGCTCTGGCGCTGCGGATGCGGCAGACGGCGTGTAAAGCTCTACCGATTCCTGCAAGTCTTGCTGTGTGGGAATTCCTTCCGTCCGTGCCTTTTGCAGCAGCTGTTCTGCCGGAGACGGAGCTGCAAAAAGCGTGGCAATGGATGCAAATTCCAACGGCAATTCCGGCGGAAGCCCAAAGCGATTCTTTGCATCCCACCATGCCGTTTTGGTGGTATACATGACCCGTTTGCAGGCGGTTGCCTTGTGCTTTTTTCCTTTGTCATCCGTTGCAATGACATGTGTTTGGAACGCCAAAAACAGTGTCAGGTCAGACCATTCTTTCAGCAATGGAGCAATCTTATTGGTGGTTTTATTGCCGAGTTTCAGTTCCCAATGGTCAAACTCTGCATCTACTTCTGGAAGGGATGCTTTCCGGGTGATGGCGTGGCAAAGCAGCGCCACGTTGATGCCCGCCTGAATGAGCCGTTCGGTACGATCCAGAAACCGTCCGATTTCCTCCGCTTCGTATTCCCAGCCTTTGCCGTAGCCAAAGCCTTCGATGCCGGTAACCTGATGCTTGCTGCACAATTCTGCAATGGCAAGGCGTTCCGCCCAGTCGAAGGTGTCGATGATCACAGTCTGATACTGCCGTTGTGTGTGGGATTCCAGCACGAAGTCTAGTTCCTGCTGCAGCATCTCCCAGCTGGAGGGCTTGGGCAGCCGGCGAACGTTCATTTTTGAGGTGCTTCCTTCGCAGTCCAGGAAGACTGCCCCCGGCAGCTGCGCCGCCAGGGAAGTTTTACCTACACCTTCTTGCCCATAGATGACCAGTTTTATACCGGCACCGGCCTGAATGCCGTTTGTCTCTTGAAATTCCATTTAGAATGCTCCTTTCGTCCATGCTTTTTGTATCGGTGGCGTCAGCGGTTGCGGCTGCACTTGTTGTGTCGGATGGATGTCCACAGAATAGCCGTCCTCGATGATGACACTGCACTCGTCCCCGGTAGAAACACGGGTGGCGATCGCCTGCAAGCCTTCCTGTTCCAGCCACTGTCCGAATTCCTGCAACGTGACATTGTCCATTTGTTCCAGCTTATCCAGCAGCACAAAGCCGCAGTCTGGGTTCAATTTGCGAACAATGGCAGCCGCCACACGCAGCTGCTCGGAACCGCTCATGCTGTCCCATTGTTTGCCATGGTACTGTAGTGTTCCATTTTCTACTGTCAGCCCTTCCAGCGGCAGGTCGGCAGATTGCAGCAAGTCTTGTTTTTCTTGCCGGAGTGCGGAAATCTGCTCCGTCAGTGCCTCGTAGTCCTGTCGGTAGGTCTTTGCTTCTTCCTCGGCGTGTTCCTTGTTCAGGTTGTCCCGAATCTTCATGTTGATGGCATCGATCTCTGCAATGCTCTTTTCCAGTTCGGCGGTGGATTCGTCCTGCAAATCTCGTGCAGACATCTGTGCAGTCACTGCGTTCTGCTCTGCTAGTTCCAGATGCTTTTTGGCGGCGTCATAGGCAGCCTGTGCGGCGGTAAGTTCCTGCGCATACCGGGCGGCGTTTTCTCGTTTCCGTTGGTTCTCTCCGTTTCGTGCCAGAATCCCCTGCTGCCGTGCGATCAGCTCTGATGCAGAGACTGGTGTGTTCGGCACGTTCTCCCAGCACTTCAGCTCTGAGGCGTACTTCTGCTTCTGGTTAGCAATTCTGCCAATGGCGGTGCGTTGGTTGTACAGCCGGCTTTCCTCAGATTCGATCTGTGCCAGCTGTTCCCCGACACCGATAATTTGCAGTAGGATTTCCGCTTTCTCCTTGTTCGATGCGTTCATGAACTTGGGCAGATCCAGCGCCAGTGCGGACAGGAAGGAGTTCAGCAGCTGCTGTCCGGACTTGTTGCCGTTGGGGTCGATGACTTTCAGGCTGCTGTTCTTGCCTTTCCGTTCCACAATTAGACCGTTTGACAGTTCCACATGGAGAATAGGGTCAGTGTATGCCCCATCCCTTGCCGCAGCCGTAGGCTTGTACTTGTCGCCGCCCAGTGCCCATGCAATGGCATCCAGCACAGAGGTTTTCCCCTGGTTGTTATTGCCGCCAATGATGGTCAGGCCGTTTGCGGACGGCTCCAGCTTTACCGCCTTGATCCGCTTGACATTTTCGATTTCCAGGCTGTTGATCTTCACGCTCATGCTTCTTCCTCCTCATACAGTTCAATGTGGTCATAGGCAAACTGGATCATTTCGCCCAGTACCTGCGTTTTGGTACGTCCGGTTTCAATAGCAATCTCTTCCACCAGGGCTGCATGTTCCAACCGCAGGTTGACACTGGTAAACAGCCGGCGCTCGCCGTTCTTCTTACTGGACGGTTCTTTTTTCTGCATTCTCAGTTTATCCATGATGTTCCTCCTCCGCCGGTCGTTCCGGCTTGTCCGATGGCAGCAGCAAGCCGATGTGATCGGCACAGTGCAGTTTGCCGTCCAGCCCTAAGCACAAGGGTACGCTCTTGATGCCGCAGTTGACACAGCGGTTTTTCTCGTTCTGGTTATCCACGCTTGCACGCCTCCTCGAACACAGCCTTGTCTTGTTCTGCATCCCGTGCCTGTTCGTAGCCTCTGAAAATATCTCGCATCATCAAGAACCAATTTTCATCGGAAACCGCATCATCTCTGCGGATACTCAGCGCCTGCATCTTCTTTACTTCACTTTTTTTCATTTGACAAATTCCTTTCTATGTGATACAATGTGGTTGGTTATGTATTCATTTGTTTTTCTGCTGCCAGTTGCTGCTGGCAGCGTTTTTTTTTATCACAATGGTGATTTCCAGGGCGGTTTCGGTTCGCTTGCGGAACACGAATTCTTCGATAGGCAGTACCAGCTTCAGCTTTTCGCCGATAGCCAGCAGCTCAGCGTTTGTGAATGGTTTCACGTCTCTTGGCTCCTTTCTTATACTGATCGCTTAGATACATTAGATCCAGGATCCCTAAAACCACGGCAATGCCGATGGCTAATAGGTCCTGCAATGGGGTTGTGGGTAGCATGTTAGTCCTCCTCTTTTTTTATCAATCTATCATGGCTGGATCGCAAGAAGCAATTTCAACTTTCTAAGCATTTCGCCCAGTACATCATTTACGTTGCACACACCATTGCTGCTGCCTGCTACGATATTGGCAACGTATACCGCGCCGGTAAGATAGCAGTCTATAACATTATCGCCGCTGACGTTACTCATCTTTGAACTCGGGGTGATCCGTTCGTTCTCGTCCATCTGGATGCGGATCTCAATGTGTTTCTTCTTTTCTTCCATGATTGGTTTCCTCCTTGTCATCTTCCCGCAGGAAGTCATATTTTCCGGTGGTGTCGTTTCGCACTTCCTCCGCAAAGGCGTGTACCCCCTTGCCGAACAGCATCCGGCACAGGTCGTCAGTGGTGAACTGCATCTTCGGGTTCACTCGGACTTCTCGTATGTTCGGGGTCATGTTACGCTCCTTTCTGTGTGCGTGCGGCGTTCTGCTCGCCAATTTGCATGCCAGCAAATACGGCTGCGATCGCCAGCTGCGCAAGCGCTGCGGCATCCATAGCAGATGTTGCTGCTGTATAGTCTCGGCACGCCCTCAAATAGGCTTCCCTACCCAGCTTGTCCTGCTGGATTACTTGTGTTGCAGTGTTACTCATATGTACACTCCCCTTTCTTTTCATCATCGTCGATTTCGTCATGGATGTACTCGCTTAGGTCCTTCCCGTCGTAGTCCTCCAGAAATTGCAGGAAGGTAGATACCCGGCATTTATATGCCCCCAGCTTCAGGAATCGAATCACACCGGCACGGCGCAGCTTATGCACGGTGGCAACGTTGCACTTCAACAGCTTGGCAACGTCCTTGACGGTTAGCAGCTGTTCTGGAATCGGCTGCAAGGTGATGGTTGTGTTTTTCGGGGTAACAGAGGTTACAATATCGTTATCATTCATTTTTAAAACTTCCTTTCTGTCGCACCCTGCGTGGGTGCGTGAGTTGAAATTCTGAATCGTGTTGAAACAACACATCAATGGGGACATCCGGGAACCACGTTTTCTGTATGTATATCGCCTGATCTACGGTGAATTTCCGTTTTCCACGTGTCTTGTGCCAAATCGTTACCTCATCGACACCCAGCGCCTGTGCTATTTCGGTTTTCTTAGAGCTTGTGTTCATAGCGAAAAAGTGATATAATAGGAGACATGAAAAAAGAGTA
>ERZ824473.337-NODE-337-length-89419-cov-19.259903_pt1 | contig 89419 bp, 78 predicted proteins | sample MGYA00519874_ERZ824473 | MGnify/ENA primary metagenome ERZ824473 (study PRJEB31778, sample SAMEA3449151) | human gut metagenome | biome: human gut; feature: human-associated habitat; material: faeces | place: United Kingdom | collected 2010/2012 ...
GCATACGATCATGTGGGACGGTCACGCCGTATTCAAGGCCGCCGTTTCGAAGATGTCCGACGTCTCGGTGGAGATGATGGAGCGTCACAACCTCAAGGGCGACGACATCCGTTTCCTGGTTCCCCACCAGGCCAACCTGCGCATCATCGACGCCACGGCGCGCCGCATGGGCATCACGCAGGACAAGTGCATGATCAACATCGACCGCAACGGCAACACCACGGCCGCCACGATTCCTTCGTGTCTTTGCGACTACGAGAGCCAGTTGCGCAAGGGCGACAACCTCATTCTGTCGGCTTTCGGCGGCGGATATACCTGGGGTGCGACCTATGTGAAGTGGGCCTACGACGGCCTGAAGGCATAAGCGGGGCGATCCTCGGCGAAAGGCGGAAACGGATGTTTCCGCTTTTTTTGTTCGTTTCCGCAGATTTTTTTTATCTTTGGAGCCGTAACGCCCCTTTTATCAGTCGGAGGGTTTTCCCGAGTCGGTCGTAATCCGGTTTTGCATCCATCCGACTTTTTGCTACCTTTGTCTGTCTAAACCGATTGCCGATGAACCGTCTGAACCGTATTTTCCACAACAAACAGATCAAGCTGTTTTGGTTCCTGCGGAGTTTCGGACGTTACATTACGCCGAAACGTTTGTTGCAGTCTCGCCTGGACCGGGTGCTTGCCGAAGCGGAGCGCCGTCCCGACTGGGAGTATATCTGCCGCCGGGCGGATTATTACAACAAACTGTCGCCTGCGCCTGCGACCCCCCCCCGCGAAGGGCTGCGTCCGTTAGGCGACCACAAGTTCCGCCGGGGCGTCAAGACGGCCTATTTCTTCGATACCTACGAGTTCACCCGCTGGTTCAGCGACCGCCTGCTGTGGAATACCGTTCCCGGGGACGTGACGACGGTTCCCGACGTGCCGTCGATCGTCAAGAGCAGGCCGATCTGCGGCGACAACGCCAATTCGGTGCTGCTGAACCTCGACAAGGTCCGCCATTTCATCTTCCTGCGGGACGACATTCCGTTCCGGAAGAAGTCGGACAAGGCGATTTTCCGGCTGGCGATCACGCGGCGTCCCCACCGCGAGCGTTTCATGCGCATGTATTTCGGTTCGGAGTGTTGCGATGCAGGCATCTCGACGCCCCGTCCCGAATATCCCGCGGAGTGGACCAAACCCCATATTTCGATGTACGACCACCTGAACTACAAGTTCATCCTGGCGATCGAGGGCTACGATGTGGCGACGAACCTCAAGTGGATCATGTCGTCGAACTCGCTGGCCGTGATGCCCCGCCCGACCTATGAGACGTGGTTCATGGAGGGCACGCTCATCCCCGATTACCATTACGTCGAGATCCGGCCCGACTATTCCGACCTCGAAGAGCGGATGCGCTACTATATCGAGCATCCGGTCGAGGCCGAGGCGATCATCGCGCATGCGCACGAATACATCGCGCAGTTCCGCGACCGCCGGCGCGAGAAGATTATTTCACTGCTGGTGCTGCGCAACTATTTCCGGCGGACCGGGCAGTGCTGATCCCGCGTATTTCAGTTTCCTTTCGGATTCGGACTGTAATTTCGCCCCTCCCCGAGAAAAAGGAATATATTATGAAGATACTTATTGTCGAAGACGAACCCTCCCTGCGGGAGATCATGGTCCGGACGCTGACCCGGGAGCACTACGTCGTCGAGCAGGCCGCCGATTACGCTGCGGCGCTCGACAAGATCGCCGCATACGATTACGACTGCATCCTGCTGGACATCATGCTGCCCGGCGGGAGCGGATTGCGGCTGCTCGAAGAGCTGAAGAAGCGTCGCAGCCCGGCTGCGGTGATCATTATTTCGGCCCGCGATTCCCTCGACGACAAGATCGAGGGACTGGAACTCGGGGCCGACGACTACCTCCCCAAGCCGTTCCACCTGGCGGAATTGAGCGCCCGCATCCGCAGCGTCCTGCGCCGTCACCAGCGCGGCGGTTACGAGAGCCTCGACGCGGGCAACGTGCGCCTGTGGCCCGACAGCCGCCGGGTCGAGGTGGCGGGCCGCGAGGTGGAGCTGCTGCGCAAGGAGTACGACATCCTCCACTACTTCATGTCCCGCCCCAACCACACGGTCGACAAGACCGCGCTGGCCGAAGGGGTCTGGGGCGACCATATCGACCAGGCCGACAATTTCGATTTCGTCTATGCGCAGATGAAGAACCTGCGCCGCAAGCTCCACGATGCGGGCGCCGACATCGAGATCCGCGCAGTCTACGGCTTCGGCTATAAACTCGTACAGCCGTGAAACTGGTTTACCGCATCCTGCTGCACCTTTCGTGGGCGCTGTCGCTGCTTCTGGCGGCATGGGCCGTGTTGTTTTACTTCACGCTGATCGACGAGATCAACGACGAGGTGGACGACGCGCTCGAAGCTCGTGCCGAAGTGATCGTCAAGCGGGTTCTGGCCGGACGGGAGCTTCCCGTTCCGGCGGACGAGGGCAACAACGGCTATTTCCTGCACGAAGTGTCGCCCCAATATGCCGCCGCACAGCACCACGAACGCTATTCCGACGAGGAGATTTTCATTCCCGAACGCGACGACAAGGAGCCGGCCCGCGTGCTGCGCAAGGTGTTCCGCGACGGCGCGGGGCAATGGCGCGAGCTGACGGTGATGACTCCGACCATCGAGAAGGACGACCTCCGGGAGTCGATCCTCCGGTGGATGGTCTGCCTCTACCTCTTCCTGCTGCTGATGATCCTGCTGGTCACGGTCATCGTGCTCTACCGCACGATGCGGCCGCTCTACGCCCTGCTGCGGTGGCTCGACGGTTACACCGTGGGGGCGCGGAATGCGCCGCTGGCCGTCGAGACCTCCGTCACGGAGTTCCGGAAACTCAACGATGCCGCGCGCCGCTATGCCGAGCGGGCCGAGTCGTCGTTCGAGCGGCAGAAACAGTTTATCGGCAACGCCTCGCACGAGATGCAGACCCCGCTGGCGGTCTGCCGCAACCGGTTGGAAATGCTGGTCGACGACGCGCATGCGCTCACCGGGGAGCAGCTGGGCGAGATCGCCAAGGTGCAGCGGACGCTGGACTACCTCGTGCGGCTCAACCGTTCGCTGCTGTTGCTGTCGAAGATCGACAACGGCCAGTTTCCCGAGGCCGAAGAGGTCGACGTGAACGCGCTGGTGCGCCGCACGGCCGAGGACATGGAGGAGATTTACGCCTACCGCAGCATGCGCTTTGCGCTTGCGGACGAAGGGCCGCTCACGGCACGGATGAATCCGTCGCTGGCCGGGAGCGTGGTCGCCAACCTCCTGAAAAACGCCTTTGTCCACGGCGACGAGGGCGGCGAGGTGACGGTGTGCGTCGCTCCGCGGCGCCTCACGGTCTGCAACAGCGGCGCGGGCGGTCCGCTCGACGCCGGGCGCATCTTCGACCGGTTCTACCAGGGTGCGAAGAAGGAGGGTTCGACGGGGTTGGGCCTTGCCGTGGTCGATGCAGTCTGCCGTCTCTACGGGTTGAAGGTCTCCTATTCTTATAAGGAGGGGCGGCATTGCTTCACAGTCGATTTCCCGGCGTGAAAAAAAATGCGGGAAATCCGATTTTTTCAGATTCGTTTCAGTTTCGGGCCGCAACTTTGTACCATGAAACTTAATTAAAACACTACGATTATGAAAAAGTTCACGATTCTTCTCGCTTCGCTGGCCGTCATGGCCTCTTCGGTTCCCGCTTTCGCCGGTAAAGACCGGATCATCGCCGTCGGCGAACTTCCCGCCGTTTCGCAGCAGTTCGTCCAGACCCACTTCAAGGGAGTCGAGGTCTCCTACGCCAAGGTCGACGAGGAGTTGTTCGACAAGGACTACAAGGTGGTCTTCGTCAACGGCTCGAAGGTCGAGTTCGCCAAGGACGGACAGTGGAAAGAGGTCGACTGCAAGTACGGCGAAGTCCCCGCAGCGGTTGTTCCGCAGCAGATCCGCGACTATGTCGCCAAGAATTTCGCAGGCCGCAAGATCGTCTCGATCGACCGCGACAAGCGCGACTGGGAGGTGAAACTCGACAACGGTCTCGACCTGAAGTTCGACCTTCAGTTCCGCCTGATCGAGATCGACGACTGATCCCCATCCGCCCGACGGACAACCGCGGCGCACGACCCACCCGGTCGTGCGCCGTTGTTTGGGCGGGTATAATGCCATGCTATCCGGCTATAAAATAATATGATGGCTATTTTGATACAAATCACCGGAAACTATTGTATATTTGTATCACACATACGATCACAAACCGCAAACTTAAAAACAATACCGTTATGTTGAGCAAGAAATTACACGAAGCGATGAACGCGCAGATCAATGCCGAACTCTGGTCGGCCTATCTCTATCTTTCGATGTCGATGGACGCCGAGGCCAAGGGACTGAAGGGTGTCGCCAACTGGTTCTACGTTCAGTTCCAGGAGGAGCAGGACCATGCGCGCATCTTCATGAACTACATTCTTTCGCGCGACGCCGAGGTGAAGCTGCTTCCCATCGAGGAGGTGCGCACTGCGTGGGCTTCGCCGCTGGAGATGTTCCAGGACACGCTGGCCCATGAGAAGGAGGTCACGGCCATGATCAATAACCTGGCCGCTATCGCCGCCGAGGACAAGGATTACGCTTCGTCGAACATGCTCGTCTGGTTCGTCGACGAGCAGGTCGAGGAGGAGGAGTCGGCACGCGACATGATCACCGCCTGCGAAGCCGTCGAGGGCAACAAGTTCGGGCTGTACATGCTCGACAAGGAGCTGGCTGCCCGCACTTATACGCAGGCTTCGCCCCTGGCGAACGCAAACGCTTAAATCGAAGTTTTTGTCATAGTTTTTATTTTTAGTGGGTCCGGCTTCCGAAAGGGGGCCGGATTTTTCGTATATTTACCGAAAACCGGTTCGCTATGAAACGCTGTAAGATCACGATCCTCAAGACCATGCTCAACGAGGAGCTCGCCAAAGAGTATGCCGCTCCCGGATTCGACCGCTGCCCGATGATGCGCGAGGGGCAGGTTTTCTATGCCGACTACGCCAAGCCCGAAGGGTTCTGCGACGAGGCGTGGAAGGCCGTTTACCAATATGTCTTCGCCCTCTCGCACGGGGCCGGGAAGTTCTATTACGGGGACTGGATCGACAAGGAGGGAGTGGCCATCTGCTCGTGCAACGACGGGCTGCGGCCCGTGATTATGAAGATCGAACGCACCGACGAAGAGTCGACGATCTCCTACGACCCGGTCCGTTAACGGGTTTTGTAGTTTACTCCTGCCTTCCGGGCTTGGGAGTGCTGGTATCTGCGGGGGATGCGGTAAAGGCGCCCGTCCTTCAGGAGCCGCGCCCCGGTCTGGTGGAAGCAGAAAGGGATGTCCGCCGACACGCACTGTTCGCGCAGAGCAAGTACCCATGCATAGTCGCAGGGCCGGGCCTCGTTGCCTGATTCGCCGCCGGCCGAGACCTCCTCGATCCCGGACGTCAGGTATTGCGTGATGTCGAGCGGTCCCAGCAGCGGGGCGCAGACGATGATCCGGTGGCGGACCGGCGTCGCGAGGAACAGCGGCAGCCGGTAGTCGGCCATCGTCTGATTCTCGACCGTGCAGCCGATGATGACGTTTTCGTATCCCTCGCCCCAGTCCGGCGGCAGTGCGGCCGCCAGCCGGTCGATGCGTTTGGTGAAAAACATGAACCGCAGGTCGTGGCGGATGCGCATCATCTCCCACGCCTCGGCGCGCCAGTCGTCGGCCTCCTCCAGCAGAAAATCCGATGTGAAACAGGTGTAGACCATCTCGCCCGCGGGGACTTTGAAACGTCCGTCGCGGCTGCGGCGTATCGGGCGGTCGAACATCGCCGTCTGGCGCACCTCACGGCTGTCCTTGTCGTGCCGGCTGTCCTGCCGGTAGACGTAGCAGTTGCGGCAGCCTTCGCTGATTTTGCAGCAGCCGTGCCAAGGGTTCCACGATATGGACATGGCTATCGGAGTTCCATGCGCAGGCGCACCATGTGGCGGCACTCCAGGCCGTTTTCGAAGATGGGAGCGGGATAGTGTTTGCGGAAATAATCTTCGTCGACGCCGCAGCGGACGAATCCGCAGCGTTCGTAGAGGGCGATCTGTCCCAAGCCGCAGTCGCCCGTGCCGATTTCGAGGAGACGGAATCCCGCCCGGCGGGCTGTATCGACGGCGTGGGCCAAAAGGGCCGTGGCGATGCCCTGACGCTGGCGGTCGGGCGCCACGGCGATGTTCACGACCTCGGCCGTGAAGGGCCGCGTGTGGATCAGCACGTACTGACCGACGATCCGTCCGTCGTCATAGGTGGCGTAGCAGGTTCCGCGGCCGATGTAGTCGGCCACCGAGGCTTCCGACTCGTCGGCCAGCAGCAGGAGTTCCCGCGACGGCGTGTCTGTCTTGTGAATTTCCATATCAGAAAAGGGATAGGGCGCCCTGAAAGGTCGCCAGTATGACGATGTAACGTGCGGTCTTGCCCGCGAGCATTGCTCCGCCCGTCAGCCAGACGTTGCTGCGCATCAGCCCCAGCACGATGGCGATGGCTTCGCCGATGGTGGGCAGGAAGGCGAAGAAGGCCATCAGCGCCCCGCGTCCGGAGAGGAATTTCCGCGCCCGGGCCAGCTGGCGCGTCGAGACCCCCAGCCGGGTGATCCACTCGGTTTTGCCGAGCGTGCCGATCCAGTAGCAGGTCATCCCGCCGAGCGTGTTGCCCAGCGATGCCGCGACGATACATCCCACGGGATCGAGTCCCATGCGCACCAGGACGACCATCACAGCCTCGGAGCTGAACGGCAGGACGCTCCCGGCGATGAGCGCCGAGAGAAAAAGGCCCCAATAGCCCCAGTCGATGAGAAATTCGGTGATCGCTTCCATACGTATCCGCGCGGACCTTTCGGCGGCCCGTGCAGACAAAGATAGCGATTTTTTCGGTTGTTACATCTCCCCGCCCCAGCCGCGGACGGTGCGGCTCTGCACGTCGACGCCCAGTTCGCGGGCCCGGGCGAGGATGCGCCGGGCAAGAGACGCCTTCCTGTCGTCGGGCGCGTAACGGAAATAGGCTTCCGCTGCGCGTACGTGCGCTGCGTCGACGAGCGGAAATTCGCGCGTTTCGGGGATTCCGAACGCCGATGCGGGAAGTTTGCGGCGTTCTTCGGCGGTGAGTCGGTCGGAAGTGTCGGTTTTTGCGGCCATGACGGTTCGGTTTTTTCTTTTCGGGGCGGCAAAATCCGGGCCAGGTGCCGGATGCGCCGTCCTCCCGGTTGGCTGTTCCGGGACCCTGTTCGCGCATAAACGGCCTCCGGACGCATGTCGCAGCCATTCTGACAGATAATTGGAAAAAGTGCCTGCTATTTTTGGAATGTAGCAAAATATTTGCGTATCTTTGTGTGGGCTGAAAAGTTTTCATTTTGGACGAAAACAGATAGCTGCAACGAGCTGTTTGCAGGTGTAGTAGGGCAAAACCGGCTTTTTAAGTGAATTATTAATGCCTAATTAGACGCATTATGAAAAAAATCTTCTCGATCTGTGCTATGTTTTCGGTGATCCTGTTTGGCGCCTGTACCGACGTCGACACCGCCGGGGAAACTCCCGAAGTCCCCGGAACACCGGAAGAACCCGTTGTGGCACCCGAAATTCCGGTCGTGCCGGCCGGTTTCGACTGGTCCACCGAAACGGGTGTGAACCTGACGCTCGAGTCGGGCGTCACGACCAATGTCTCGGTCTATTCGGAGGAGGACTGCCAGGATAATTCGCTGCTCCTCGAAGATGTGCTCCTCGAATCGGACGTGGCCCGCACGTTCCGCATGGCGGTCCCTGTCGGTGCGGAGAAACTCTATGTGAAATATCCCGCCGCGTCGGGTGCCGACGATGTCGTTGCGCTCGCCGTGAACGGTGCGGATGTGAATTATAAATTCCCGGTCGACGCCGTGAAATCCCGCTACGAAAAGGTTCCCGATTACCAGTACTACTACAACTCGGGCGTTATCATGGTCGAGGACATGTGGCCCGACTTCGCCGCTTCGGATGCCGACTTCAACGACCTCGTGGTGGAGTATGACCTCAAGACGGTCGAGTGCACCTCCCCGTCGCTGCTGCCGGCACACGGCTACAAGGAGGGTGTGATCGTCACGCTCGACATCCGCGGCGTGGGCAGCGGCCGCACCAGGAAGGCCGGTCTGCAACTGGATTTCGACACCTCGATCCTCCAGCCCGAGCACATCGAAAAGATCGTTTACGAAAAAACAGGACAGGGTGTGATGACCGAGATCCGGGACAACCGTTTCACCATCGACGTGGACCTGACCCAGCCGGACAAGGTGCTGATCCTGTTCGACGGACTGGACAACCTGGTCCAGGGCAAGCATTACCAGACCGCCGAGGGCGACATCGAGGTCGGCAAGCCGATGATCCGCGCCTATGTCAAACTGTCGGGTGTTCCCGACCGTTCGAAACTCACCGGCGAGGCGAGCCGCGCGCAGGCCGAGGCTTTCCGCGACGTGGTCTCCTATCCCGAGAAGCACGATTTCTTCATGGTGCTCAAATCGGCTTACGGTTCGGCGGAGATTCACCAGAAAGGTTTCGCCCCGAGCTACCGTTACAAGAATTACGAGACCGACAGCAAGGGCCTGATGTCGAGCGTGCCCTATTGCAGCAAGGACAACGACGTATGGGTGCTGCGCCTTCCCGTCGGGACGCCCCATGTCTACGACCGCGTGAGCATCTTCTCGGCCTATCCCGACCTGAAGGAGTGGATCGAGAGCAACGGCCAGCGGAAACGCGGCTGGTACAAGAATTACGACCATTCGCTGGTTCCGCACTACTGGTAGCGGACGGTAACGGACAGAAAAGCCTGCATCTTTCGGTGCAGGCTTTTTTTGCGGCCGGGCGGCGGCTATCCGACGGTTATCCGACGACGGTGGCCACGATCCGTCGGCCTGCGGCGCGGTTGCGGAACTCGCAGAGGTAGATGCCCTGCCAGGTTCCCAGCCCCGGCCGTCCGCCGACGATCGGGATGGTGAGGCCGACACCCGTGAGGGTCGATTTGGCGTGCGCCGGCATGTCGTCGTCGCCCTCGGCGTTGTGCGTATAGTAACTTTCGCGTTCGCGGACCAGCCGGTCGAAGATCGCCGCGAGGTCCTGCTGTACGTCGGGATCGGCGTTTTCGTTGATCGAAAGTCCCGCCGAGGTGTGGCGGATGAAGAGGTGCAGCAGCCCCGCTTCGGGCAGCGGCGGCAGGTTGCGTACGATCTCGTCGGTGACGAGGTGGAAGCCCCGGCTGCGCGGGCGGAGCGTGAATTCGCGTTGGAGTACCATGTCGTCGGTTTTATCGGTTCAGCCGCCGAGCGATCAGGTTGTCGGCGGCATACCGCCCGGGACCGGCGATCCAGAGCAGCACGAAGACCGTGAGGTAGAGCATGGCCGGTTCGCGCGCGGCGAACGGGTCGCCCCCGTGGACCGAGAAGAAGGCGACGCACATGGTGAAAATCATCGGGACGAGCGCCAGCCGGTAGAGCGTTCCGGTGATGAATCCCAGCGCGCAGACCACCTCGGCGAAGATCGCCAGCACGAGCGACGTGCGGCTTCCGAGGCCCAGCGGGTCGGGGAACGTCGCCGAGAGCGTTGCGAAATGCTGCCATTTGGCGATGCCGTGGGTCATCATCAGCGTGCCGAAGACGATGCGGGCCGCCAGCAGCAGCCACGAAGTCCCGGCGCCGGAGGGCGTTGCGGGAAAGATCAGTCGGAGGATTGCGTTCATGTTTTTGTTCTGTTCGTAACGGATGCTGCAAATTTAATACCTTCGTTTGGTTCTCCCAAATCGATGGATTATCTTTACGTCCGTGAATTTCAACCGGTACATAACGGAGGCCGAATTTTCGGAACTCGCCGCCTTTATCCGCCGCGAGGGCGTCGTACGCCGTTTCGCCCGCGGCGAACGGCTCTCCGGGCAGGGTCTCCGCAACCACCGCTGCGGGCTGGTCGTGCAGGGGGCTTTCCGTTACGTGCATGCCGATGCCGCGGGAGAGGAGCATGTCGTGGGTTACGCCTTCGCCGGGGAGTTCGTCGGCGACTATATCTCGATGCGCAACGATGTGCCGTCGCAGGTGACCATCGGGGCGATGTGCGGTGCCGAGACCCTGCTTGTTCCCGGCGAACGGCTCGAAGCCTTCTACCGCACCGATGCCGCCAGCGAGCGGCTGGGCCGCACGCTGGCCGAACACATGCTGGCCGAGGTCTACGAACGCCTGCTGGACCGCTATGCCGCCTCGCCGCAGCAACGCTACGAGGCCCTGACGGAGCGTTGTCCCGACGTGTTGCAACTCGTTCCCCTGCGGGAGCTAGCCTCTTATCTGGGCGTGCGTCCCGAGACGCTGAGCCGCATCCGCCGCCGTGTCCGCTGATTTCTTGATCTGTGTCAACGCTTTTTCCGGGCGGAACCGTTAACTTTGTTTCCATGAAACGAGCGATTGTCATCGGGGCCACTTCCGGTATCGGCCGGGCGTTGGCCGAACGCCTTGCGGCCGAAGGATACCGGGTCGGCGTGACCGGGCGGCGCGAGGCGCTGCTGGAGGAACTGGCGGCCACCCGTCCGGACAGTTTTTGTTACGCCGCGGCCGACATCATGGATCCTGCCGCCGCCTGTGCGGCGCTGGAACGCCTCGCCGGAGAGCTGGGCGGCCTGGATTTGTGCGTGGTCAGCGCCGGAACCGGCGACCTGAATCCCGGACTGGACTATGCGCTGGAAGAACCGGCCATCCGAACCAACGTCGTGGGCTGGACCGCGGCGGTCGACTGGGCCTACGGCCGTTTCGAAGGGCAGGGCGGCGGCCATCTGGTCGTCATCACGTCGGTCGGGGGCCTGCGCGGCGGCGGTGCTGCTCCGGCTTACAACGCCTCGAAAGCCTATCAGATCAACTATGCCGAGGGCCTGCGGCAGCGGGCTGCGAAATCCGGACTGCCCCTCCCGGTGACCGACATCCGTCCGGGATTCGTCGCGACGGAGATGGCCAAGGGCGAGGGGCTGTTCTGGGTGATGCCCGTCGACCGGGCCGTGGAGGGGATCGTGCGGGCTATTCGCCGCCGCCGTAGCGTGGCGGTCGTCACGCGCCGCTGGCGGATCGTCGCGTGGCTGATCCGGCACATGCCGGAGTGTATTTACCGTAAAATGGGATGATGATGAACGGATGGTTTCTGGCGGCCGGAGCGCTGCTCGCCGCCGCATTCTTCGTACATGTGTTTTCGGGCAACCGCTTCTACTCGGAGGCGCGCCCCGACGCGGCGACGGCCCCTTCACGGGCTTACGAGGCGTGGCTGATGGGCCGCTGCGGCTTTCAGATGATCTCCGTGGACCTGGCGCTGGCCGCGACGTTCGTGCTCCTGCTGGGAACGGGCGCCCTGCCGCGCAACTTCGCGCTCGAACTTCTGTTGCTGTTGGTGTTCGGCGGCTGGTGCGTCTTCTGGCTGGTGGCGCTGCTGTGTGAAAAAGCCGGGGGACGCCGTTACCTCCGGCTGTGCCACTGGGCGCTGTTTCTCGTGCTGTTCGGTCTGGTGCTGGGCGGCATGCTCGGGTAAGCCTACTCCTCCTCTTCGTAATAGACTTTGTAGAATTTGCCCTTCTCGTCCTCGCCCTGCTCCAGCAGGTTGCGGTTGCCGTGGACGTAGATGTGGAAATTGCGGTCGAGCTTGATGACGCTCTTGTACGACCGCGCCTGCTTCCTGACGGCCGAATCCGAGATGCCGAATTCGTCTTCGATGCGGATGTCGCGGTCCTGCTCGTATTCCTGACGGAAGCGCGAGAAACTCTCCACGACCTCCGGCTGGCGGATCACCTTCTCCGAAAAATCGTCCATCGAAAAGCTCTCCTGCTCCTGGAAATACTTCATCGTCTCGTTGAGCATCTCGGCCTGGTCGGCCTTCGACACGTCGAACTCCTTCGAGAGGTGCTTCGTGACGTATTTCTTGCACATCGCCAGCGTGTTGTGCGTATTGTGGTAGTTGTCCTGCCGCTGGCGCACGCGCAGGAAATCGTCGATCCAGTAGCGAGCCTCGGTGCGGTTGGTGTTGTCGACGACGAAGACCGCGAATCCCTGTTCGCGTTCCGTGTTGAAAATGACGGCTCCCTTGTCCAGCCGTTTGATGTCGATGCCTTCGCGGGCCGCGATGTGCACGCCCCCGGTCTGCTGTTCGACGTCGAGGAACGTGTCGCGCGTCTCGGACTTGAACAACCCCAGCGCGTCGCAGCGTTCGCCGCCGAAACTGCAATCCGAAAAGTAGGCCGCATAAAATTCGCCGCTTTTGATCTGCGGGTGCATGCCGCTCTCGTAGAGGTGCTTGGCGAGGCTTACCGAATGTTCGAGGAGCGCCTCCGGGTCGTCGAAGATCCTGCATGCGAAGTTCCAGACCTCGTTGCACCCGAGGTCGGTCTCGTGGTAGAGGTTGTAGCACTCCTCGCTCTTGAAGCCGCCGAGGAAATAGGCCGTGAGCGTGCGCATCAGCCCTTCGTCGGCCACCTGCGCCGAGAGTTCGGGCGAGACCGTCAGGGGTTCGTCCTTCGATTTGTTGCCGACGACGTGTACGGCCAGCGCTTCGATGCGCGTATCTTCGGTGTATAGCATGTTCGGGATCGTTTAACGGACGGCAAAGATGCGCATTTTTTGCCTTCCGGGCAAGTCCTGCGGCCGATAAAAAGGCCGGAACTCCGTTGCGGAGTCCCGGCCTCGGCCGTGTGGCGCGGCTTATAGGCGGGTCGCGGGCGCGATCTTCAGGCGGAACGTGTAGTCGGCGTAGGGAACCCGGTATTCGGGCAGCGGCAGCGCGCCCCACGAGTTGACGCACGCCAGTCCGTACTGCACCTTGTCGAGGCATACCGACACGCACTTCTGCTTTTCGACCTCGGGCGAATGCCCCTGCCGTTTTGCCGGGCCTTCGTCGAGCGACTCCTGCGAGTAGTGGAGCGCCGAGGCGGAGAACGGAGCGTCGGAGGTCACCGTGAGGCCCCGTCCGCCGATGTCCGCGAGGTGCCACCAGCGCAGGTCGCTCTTCGTGCCGGTCTCCTGCGGGCGGATGTAGGGGTAGAACTGCTCGTCGACGCTCTGGCGGTAGAGTCCCACGAAGGCCGACGATTTGCGGTCGGCGTAGTTCTCGCCCGGGCCGCGGCCGTAGTATTGCAGGCGGTCGAACGCCTCGGGCATCTCGAAGCGCATGCCGAAGCGGAACATGTCGGGAACTTCGGCCCCCGGCGTGGCGTGCAGCGACTGTGCGATCGTGACGGCACCCGTGTTGTCGACGGCGTATTCGATCTCCAGCGCGGCCTGCACCCCGGGCATTTCATAGCCGGCCTTCACCGTGACGATGCCGTCAGCCTCCGCGTGGGTGAGGGCCTTGAGTTTCATTTCCGGTTGTTTCCAGACGGCCATTTTGTGTTGCAGGCCGGCGCCGAAGTCGTTGTCGGTCGGCGCACGCCAGAAGTTGGGACGCAGCGTGGAGCCGTCGGCCAGCAGGTCGAGTCCGCGGGCCTCGTAGCGGGTGATGAAGCCCGTCTTGCGGCTGAAGTCGAGCCGTACGCCGTTGCCCGCGACGATCAGGTAGTCGGCATGGTTGTCGGCAACGGCGAGCCGCTCCCCTTCGGCTGCGGATTTCGCCGCGGGGGCTGCGAAGGCGTATTCGCGGATCGGCAGCTGGGCGCGCGCCGCGGTGTGGCCCGCGGGCAGGATGCCTTCGGCCGTCTTGAGCTTGTAGGCCACGTCGAGCAGCAGTTCGCCCGCGGCGGGCAGTGTGGCCGGATCGTAGGGGAGCGCGATGTGCACGCGCTGCTGCGGCGCGGCTTTCAGTCCGTCGACGACGCCCCGGCGGAGGGGCGTCCCGTCGCAGAGCACTTCCCAATGGAGGTCGTAGTTTTCGAGGCCGCGGAAGAAGTTTTCGTTGAGGACCTCGACCGTATTCTTCGCATCGCCGGCCCACGTCGTCCAGACCGACTGGTAGTAGTAGCGCACCTCCTCCATGTGGGGGTTCGGAATGCGGTCGGGACCGATCAGGCCGTTGTCGCAGAAGTTCTGGTCCGAGGGGTCATAGGGGTTCCAGTCGCCTCCGTAGCCGTAGACCGTCACGCCGCCGCGGCCCTTCTTGCGCAGCGACTGGTCCACGAAATCCCAGATGAATCCGCCCTGGTATCCGGGTTCGCGGCGGATCAGCTCCCAGTACTCCCTGAATCCGCCCATCGAGTTGCCCATGGCATGGGCGTATTCGCACTGGATCAGCGGTTTGGCGGGATTCTCGGCGAGGTATTTCTCACACCGCTCGTAGCCCCAGTACATCGGGCAGATGATGTCCGTGTTGCGGCTGCCGGGCGAATAGACGGCCCGTTCGTGGTGAATCGGCCGCGAGGGGTCGTAAGCCTTGATCCAGTCGTAGCAGGCGTCGAAGTTCGGGCCGTCGCCCGCCTCGTTGCCCAGCGACCAGATGATGACCGACGGATGGTTGATGCTGCGTCGCACGTTGCGTTCGTTGCGTTCCAGGTGCGCCTTGGCGTAGAGCGGGTTCTTGGCCAGCGTCTTTTCGCCGTAACCCATGCCGTGCGACTCGATGTTGGCCTCGGCCACGACGTAGAGTCCGTATTGGTCGCAGAGCGAGTACCAGCGGGCGTCGTCGGGGTAGTGGCACGTGCGCACGGCGTTGATGTTGTTCTCCTTCATGATGCGGATGTCCTCCAGCATGCGCCCCTCGGAGACGTAATAGCCGTAGTCGGGGTCCATTTCGTGCCGGTTGGCGCCCTTGATCAGCACCGGCCGGCCGTTGACCAGCAGCTGTCCGCCCTCGATCTTCACGTCGCGGAATCCGATCCGGAGCGGAATGACCTCGATTACTTCGCCCGCCGGCGAACGGAGCGTCGCCGTCAGGCCGTACAGCGCGGGTGTCTCGGCGCTCCACAGCGTGACTTTCCCGGCGTCGAGCGTGCAACGCTCCTCGTCCTTCGTGACGCGCAGCTGCTGCGATGCCACGCTGCGGCCCTCCGCATCAGTGAGCGCCAGTTCGACGCTGCATCCCCGCGCCTGCTTGGGGAAGAAGGCTTTGACGGCTGCCGTTCCCGAGGTGTAGTCGGCCGAAGGCGCGGCGTTGACCTGAATGTCCGTAATTTGTCGTTTGTCGCGCGCGTAGAGGTAGCAGTCGCGGCCCACGCCCGAAAGGCGGAAGAAATCCTGGTCTTCGAGGTACGTGCCGTCGCACCAGCGGAAGACCTGGAACGCGATGAGGTTGCGCCCGGGTTTCACGTAGGGCGTCAGGTCGAACTCGGCCTCCAGCTTGCTGTCCTCGCTGTAACCCACATAGCGGCCGTTGACCCAGAGGTAGATGTTCGACGTCACCGATCCGAAATGCGCGACGATCTGCCTGCCGTTCCATGCCGCGGGGATGTCGATCGTACGGCGGTAGGAACCCACGTGGTTCTGCTCGACGGGAACATGCGGCGGATCGTTCTTGAACCAGCCCCGCCAGGCATAGCCGACGTTGAGGTAGACCGGATCGCCGTATCCGTTCAGCTCCCAGAGTCCCGGCACGGGCATGTCGCCCCAGCCTTCGTCGTTGAATCCGACGCGGAAAAAGTCCGTCGGACGCTGGTCGGCGTCGCACACCCAGTTGAATTTCCAGTTTCCGTTCAGCGTGACGAACCGCTCCGAGAGGGTCTTGTCGCCCGCCTGCGCGGCTTCCGGCGACTCGTACGCGAACCAGGAGCCGTGCATCGGCATCCGGTTCACGGCATTCACGCCGGCGTCCTGCCATTCGTCGTTCTGCGCGCCGGCCGTCAGCGCGGTCGCCGCGGCCAGCCAGCATAAGAGGATTTTCTTCATCGGTTATTCTGTTTTTAAGGTTTAGGCATAGTCTGCAGGGGCGGTTTTCGCTGCCGGACGTCCGGCGCGGCCCGATTGGGTAAATTTCGGAAAAATGCCGGGAAACTCCAAATATAGTGACTGAAAAACAGCGGTATTCGATCGGTTCCGCACATTTTTGCCGGAAGGGCCGCAGAGGGCGTGTTTTTCCGGGGTAAAAAAGCGTGATCCCGTCCGGTTCCGGACGGGATCGCGCAGCATACCGGGCGACCGCTAAAGGTCGCGGTTGAGCAGTGTGTTTCCCTTGGCGTGCACGACCCGGAGGTTGAGCCGCTCCCCGGTCTTCTTCAGGATCATGACGGTTGCGTTCTCCTCCTTGTAGCCGCCGCCGATCACCACCGGGAAATTGTTCTCCGAAGCCCCTTTTTCGATCAGTTCGTACCGGTGCAGGTGGCCGTTCAGCGAAACGTCGAATCCGGCCGCCGCCAGGTGGGGCTGCCACAGCTCCTTGCAGGGATTGAATTTCGCGACGGCGTTTCCGTAGATGGGAATGTGGTGGATCAGTACCTTCCGCGCCGCGGCGGTGAATTCGGGTCCCGCGAGTTCCGTTTGCAGGAATTGCGCCTGGTCCTTGCGGTATTGCGTGAAGTCGTTCATGCCGTAATACACTTCGGTGCCGTCGGGTTTGTCCTCGCCGCAGTCCAGCAGGACGAAGCGCGTGCCGCCCATCGTGAATGCCGTATAGGAGTGTTCGCCCGCCTTGGAGAGGTAGTTCCACAGCACGACGGAGCAGGCGCCCCGGATCTCGTGGTTGCCGCGCATGAACACCGACGGGATGCAGTCGCTGCCGTACGATTTGCAGTATTCCGTGAGGACCTCGACGATCTCCGACTCCTTTTCCGGATCGTCGAAGCAGTCGCCGTTGAAAATCACGAGGTCGTACGGCTCGTTTCCGACGAGGCTCATCAGATGTCCGAACAGTTCGGTTTTCTTGTGTACGTCGTTGAAGACCAGAACCGTGTAGTCCTGGTCGCGCTCGTCCCACGTCGTGAAGGACGCCAACGGCATCCGGACCGTGTCGCCGAACTCCTTTTTGTAGCTGCCGTAGTGGAGTATCTGCTGCGAGCAGGCCCGGTAGTAGTATTTCGTGCCGGGGCGGAGGTCTTCCAGCCTGATCTTGTTGATCGTCCGGTTGGCGACCATCATGCCCTCGTCGTAACACCTCACGGGCTGCAACCGGTCGGGTTCGGTTCCGACCTCGACCCAGCTGCGGCAGGGGACGTTGGTGATCCACATGACCGTCATGGCGTCGGCGGCGGGGTTTTGCAGGTAGGCCGGCGTGCGGAAGACCTCTCCGGCGGCGGCCGGAGGGGTCGGGGGCATTGCGGATTCTTTTTCGCCGCAGGAGCCGTAGACAAAGCCGGAGAGGCTGAAAAGCAGAAATAGGGGGATTGCTTTCATGTGCTTCGTTATTTTTGGAGTTTGGGGCGCGCGGCCTCTTTGTTCCAGACGACCTTATAGGGCGATCCGGGGGCGATTTTCACCTCGCGCCTGTGCATGTTTTCGACGCTGACCGTCCGGCCCAGGACTTCGCCGATGAACTCATTGCCGGAGATCGTCACGTTCCGGCAGGCATCGACCGTGATCCCGGCCTTGCGCGGATGCCACGGGCGGAAGTCGTAGCTCCGCTCGATGGTGTTGCCGCTGAAAGTCAGCCCGTCGACCGAGGTGGCGAACAGGATCGGATAGTCGGCCGAACAGAAATGGTTGTCCTCGATGCGGATGTTGCGGTGGAAGGGGCGTGACGGGTCGGGTTCCGGAATCTCGGGCAGGATCGAAATGACCGCTTCGGTGAACTGGTATCCGGACGATAGACACGAGGCGTCGAACCGGTTGCCGCGGATCAGCACGTTCCGGACGGCGCCGCTCTCGTACCAGTAGTTCGCGTCTCCGGCGATCAGGATGGCCGAACCGCTGGAGGCGAAGAAGTTGTTCTCGACGACGACCTTTCCCGGTGTGGAGATCAGCAGTCCCCGCGCGCGGTTGCTCAAAAAGCGGCAGTTGCGGATCTCCACGTCGGGCGTCCAGGTCCGATTTTCCAGCGCCATGCCCGCCCGGATCGCGCGGGAGAAGGGTTTCTCGGTTTCGAGGATGAATTCCCGCTCGTTGAGTTTCGTAAACGATTTCGTCGCATTCTCCTCCTCGGTGCACATGGTTTTGTTGTCGATGAATCCGACCTTGTCGCCCGGGACGGCCCATCGCAGGCCGACGCTCATGGACTCCATGAACCGGCACTTCACCTCGGTCGGCGAGAGCACCTCGGTAATGCGCACGCAGGTTCCGTGGATGTTGATCGGGTCGTCCATCAGGTACTGCCATTCGCAGTCGTTCACGCGGATACGGCCTTTGCAGCCCATGGCGTGAATGCCGTCGTCATGGCCGCTGAAATAGCGCCCCTTGGCCTTGTTCGGCACGACGTCCACGTTGTCGAAATCGAGGTTTTCCGCATACTGGCAGAGGATTCCGAGTCCGGCCGTGTGGTGGATCGTGATGTCGCTCAGCGAGACGTTCCGGCTTTCGTTGATGAAGATGCCGGCGTGGTCCCGCTCGCCGTGCCGGAGCACCAGGATGTTGCCGACTTTCGGATAGCGTCTGAAACCGCCTTCCCGCCGGACCCTCACGACGCCCGGAACCGGTTCCGTCGCCCGGTATTCGTTCCATTTGCTGCCCAGGGCGCGGTCGCCGTTCTGGATGACCCCGGTGTAGACGTCCAGCTCCATCATCCGCGTCACGGGGCTTTTCCAGCCTTCGCCGACGAAGACGAGCTTGCCGTTTTCGAGGATGTAGGGGTATTTGGCGGGGTCGATACGCAGGTCGAAATAGTCGGTCCCGATTCCGATGACCTCGCCCTGCCCCATCAGCGGGACGTCCCAGTCCACCGTGAAATTTTTCAGAACCGCATTGCTGCAATTATCGAGCGTGACGGGCTGGATGCGGTCGTGCATGATGAACTCCGACCCGCCGCCGTCGAGTGTGATCCCGTCCATTCCCTCGAAAAACACCGCCAGGCGTTTGGGGTTGATGTCCGTGGTGTTCGACTCGTGGTAATCGCGTTCGACGGCATGCTGGGGCCAGAAATCGTAGCGGCCTTCGGGGAAGTAGAGCACGCTTCCGGGTTTTTCCCTGCACCGTTTTACGGCTTCGTTGACGAACGGCGTGGCGTTGATCCGCGAACCGGGCCGAAGCCCCAGCTGCGTGATCCGGATCGTATCGCCGGCCGGTGGCGCGGCGTTCGCCGACAAGGCCAGAAGCAACGACAGGGATATTGTTCCGATGTACTTCATTGTATTCGGGTTTTGGTTTTCATAAAATCAGGACGAGGGGTGCGCCCCGGGGCGTTGCATCCCCGGCGGACGCACCTCTTGTCTGAAAATCGGGTTTTTACCAGCCCGGATTCTGTACCAGGTTCCTGTTGCTGGAAATATTTTCCGCGTCGATCGGATAAAGATAGTGTTTTTGTTCGAATATCTTGGACGTCTCGATGGACGGCATGATCGTCAGGTAACTGTCGTACGGCTGCACGTTGGTCGTCGTGAAGCCCGTGGGGAAGCAGTTCCAGCGCTTCGACGGCTCGGCGAAAGTCAGGTGGGCGATTTTCCACCGCCGGGCGTCGAAATAGCGGTGTCCCTCGAACATCAGTTCGATCGTCCGCTCTTGGCGGATGATCTCCCGGTAGTCTTTGCCGGGAATGCCCTTCCACGCATCGTCGATGCGCGGCACGCCGACGCGGTCGCGGATGTCGTTCATGTATTGCAGGGCCTGCCCGGCGAGCGTCCCGTGGTATTCGACGTATGCCTCGGCGTAGTTCAGGTAGAGTTCCGTCATCCGGACGAGCGGCCATGCCCAGTCGATGCGTCCGGCGGAGACCGAATTGTTCGGGAAATAGGAGTTCGGATGCACGGTCTTTTTCACCAGATAGCCGTTGATCGTCTGCATGTCCCGGTTCGGGTCGTTGCCCATCGTCAGCTTTGTCGCGGGGTGCTTTTCGCCCATGCGCAGGTAGAGGGTCCAGTTGCCCCGCAATTCGTAGTCATGCGCCCGGTCGTAGGCGATGTCGGCGTAGAAGCGGGTTTCGCGCCCGAGGTGCATCTTGGCCGTCCACTCCCCGTATTCGTCCTGAACGGGATCGTAACGGTGCGGATAGTCGAACTCCGGGTCCTTGTCGATCGGAAGCCCGTTTTTGGTCAGGAAGGTCTCGACCATCCGGAACGAGGGCGAAACGCCGCCGTAGGGAACGCTCACGGAGTTGTTCGTAAGCCCGCGGATGGCATACATCTGCTGGCTGTTCACCGGCGAGCGGGAATCGACCCAGATCATGTCCGGATTGTCCGATATTTCGCGGGGAAGCGTCGTGACCATGTTCCGGGCCGTCTGATAGGCGACCTCCTCCGGCGTGAGCGACGTTCCTTCGGACTTGAACCGGAACAGCTTGTATCCCTCCTGCTCCGCGGCGGCTATCGCTTCCGCGGTCGCGTCGAGGGCCGCCTTCCATTTCTCCTTGTCGTAGGTCTGGCTGATGAGCTGCTCCCCGTTCTTGTTCCTGAAATCGGCGTAGTACTCCGAATTGCCGTTGAAAAGCGGGCTGGCGGCGTAGAGCAGCATCCGCGACTTGATGGCCAGGGCGGCGACGTAGTTGGCACGGCCCATGTCCAGCGCCGAGTAGGCCCGCGAGGCCTTCAGCTCGCCGGCCGCCTCGTCGAATTTCCTGGCGATCCAGCCTACGCATTCGTCGTAGGGACGCCGGGTCGGGTAGTAGACCTCCTCCGGAGCGTCGTTCGGGATGATTCCCTCGACGAGGCAGATGGGACCGTAGAGCCGCAGGAGCGAGTAGTGGAAATAGGCGACCAGGAATCTCGCCTCGGCTTTCCACCGCGCCTTTTCGCCGTCGCTGGCGTTGGGAACCCCGTCCACCATGTCGATGAAGGTGTAGCACTGGCGGATGCCTCCGTAGAGGTCGTAGGCGGCGCAGCGTGAGGGCTGTTTCTTGCTTTTGTGGTGCGACCAGTAGTTGTAGAGCGGCTCTGCGGCCGAGATCTGTCCCGTGTGGGCGGCTTTGGCCCAATGCCAGTCGGTGCCCCACTGGGACGTGAGGGCCACTTCGTCCCCGGCGCCCCACACCTGCGGCTCGCCGTTGAAGTCGTTCGAGGCGGGCAGGTAGCCGTAGCATCCGTACAGGAACTTCTCGGCGGAGGTCCGGTCCTCGAAAACCTCCTGGAGCGTACCTTTCTTTTCCGGTTCCAGGTCCAGGTAACTGCATCCGGCCAGCACGAGGCAAAGCGATAATAGGATATATTGCGGTTTCATAATTCTTCGGTCGTTAAAAGTTAAACTGCGCTCCGATGTTCACGATCTTCTGGAGCGGGTATCGGAGTCCGTTGCCCCGGTTGGCGCTGGACGACTCCGGCTTGTTGTCGTAACCGCCCAGTTCGGGGTCCCAATGTTTGAAGGGCGAGAACGTCAGCAGGTTGGCCCCCGAAAGGTAGACCCGCATCCACTTGAACGAGTAGCCGATTTCGAGGTTTTTCAGGCGCAGGAACGCGCCGTCGCGGAGCCAGTAGGAGGAGAGCACCTCCGTGTTGTCGCGGCCGTCGGTGTGCGAGAGGCGCGGATAGGCGGCCGCGGGGTTCGGGTTGCTCTCCGACCAGTAGTCCTTGGCGACGAACCCGAGCACGTTCTTGTGGTAGACGCCGAACGGGTGGATGTCGTTCATGTAGATCGACACCTTCGAGACGCCCTGGAAATAGACCGAGAAGTCCCACCGCTTGTATTTCGCCGAAAGCCCGAAGCCGTAGACGATCTGGGGAATGTACGGGTCGCCGATGTAGGTGCGGTCGTACTGGTCGATCTTCTTGTCGCCGTTCAGGTCCTTGTATTTGATGTCGCCCGGTCTGACGTTGGCCATCACGGCCGACTGGTCGGGGCTGCTGTCGATGTCGTCCTGATCCTTGAAAAGCCCCAGTGCGACGTAAGCCGGCCCGATCCGGTTCATCGGACCGCCGCGCTCGTACTGGTAATCCCATTCGTAGTCGGGTTCGTCGCGGAAGATCAGCGTGTTTTTCGCGTAGGTGAACGTTCCTTTGAAGGTCAGCAGGAAATCGGGATTGAAGACATGGTTGTATTCGAGCGAGAGGTCCACGCCCTGGTTCCGCGTCTTGCCCATGTTGGCGAACGGCGTGGCGCTGCCCATGCCGACCGTTGCGGGAACTGTCTGGCGGGTCAGCAGGATGCGTTCGCGGTTTTCGCGGAAGAAGTCTGCGATCAGCAGGAACCGGTTGTCGAACAGACCGATTTCCAGTCCGATATTCTTTTTCAGCGAGGTTTCCCACGTGGCGTAGGGGTTGCCGTAGCGGGTTATCACCGCGCCCTTCATCGAACTGTTGAACGCCGGGCCGAACGAGTAGCTCTTGCCGTCCATGGTCAGGTGCGTGTAGCCCTGGAAGCGTTCGCTGGTGAGCGAGTTGCCCACCAGACCGTAGGAACCGCGCACTTTCAGCAGGCTGACGACTTTGGTCAGCGGTTCGAAGAATTTCTCGTTCGAGAGGATGTAACCCAGGGCGATCGACGGGAAGAATCCGAACTTTTTCCCCTCGACGAAGTTGTCGCTGCCGTTGTAGGCGAAATTGAATTCGGTGTAGTAGCGTCTGTCGAAATTGTAGGTCAGGCGGCCTGCGATACCCTGGTTTCTCTCTCCCAGTGCGGCGTTGTAGTTGTTGCTCGCGGGATTGTTGCGGAAGTAGCCCCGTTGCAGGTAGATGAACTGGGCGTTCACGTCGTGCTTGCCGAATTCACGCTGGTAGTTGAGCATGATGTTGGTGTTGGTGAGGCGGTCGCTGGAGTTCGAGTTCCGCGCCACGGCGGCGTTGCTGCCGTTGGTGTTGATCGAGCGCAGGTCGTAGGTGTAGCTGCCGTCGTCGTTCTTGACCAGCGTGTTGGGGTCGATCTCGAAGTAGAACGGCGAGATGTATTTGCCCGTCGAGGTGCTGTTGAAGACCTTGAGCGAGAATTGCCCCGTGATGGAAAGCCCCTTGGTGATGAAGTCCAGCTTCTGCTCGAAATCGAGCGTTCCCATCGAGGTGGTTCTGAACATCTCGTTGACGCCTTGCGCCAGCGAGGCGTACGGGTTGGCGTACATGTTGGACTGGGGACCGCCCGATTTGTTGCCGAAGGGGATGTAGTTCATCTCCCCGGTCTGCGGGAATTTCACGGGAAACTGCGACGGCGAGGCCCACATCACCCGGCCGAAGAGGTAATTCACGTCGTTGAGCGGCCCGGTGTAATCCTGCACCTGGATATTCAGTTTCACGCCCACCTTGGTGGTTTTGGTGAGCTGGCTGCTGACGTTCGACTGGAACGAATAGCGCAGGTTGTGGATGTTGTTCTTGAAGGGGTTCTCCGGAGCCTGCTTCAGCAGGCCCGATTCGTTGGTGATCGACGCGCTCATGAAGTAGGTCACCCGCTTGGCGATGCCGCCCGAGACGTTCAGGTTGACCGCCTGCGTGTAGGTCTGCCGCTTGAAAAGCTCCTTGTACCAGTTGACGTTGGGGTAGACGTAGGGGTCCAGCTTGTCGATCGTTCCCTGGATCGCCTCCTCCGAGAATTTCGGCTCGGCCCCGGGCGTGCGCGCTTCGATGGCCTCGTTGAACATCCGCATGTACTGTACGCCGTCGGCGAGTTCGGGAATCTGTGTGGGCATCGACATGCGCCCCTCGACGCGCAGGTTGATTTTCGGTTTGCCGCCCTGCCCGGTTTTCGTCGTCACGATCATCACGCCGTTTGCGCCGCGCGATCCGTAGAGCGCCGTCGCCGTGGCATCCTTGAGGATCGAGAAATTCTCGATCACCTCGGGGGCGAGGGCGTTCAGGTCGTACGAGGAGCACTCCACGCCGTCGATCAGGATCAGCGGATTCTGCGCGGCCTCGGCAAAGGTGCTTACGCCGCGAATCCAGAAATTCGCTCCGTCGGCGCCCGGCTCTCCGGACTGCTGCACCGAGATCACGCCGGCGATGCGGCCTGCGAAACTGTTCGTGAGGTTGGCGGCGGGCATCTTCATGTCGGAGGTCTTGAACGACTGGATCGCGCCGATGACGCTCTCCTTCTTCTGCTGGCCGAACCCGACCACCACCACCTCTTCCATCACCCGGTTGTCCTCGTCGAGGACGATGTTGCAGATGCTCTCGGCCCCGGGCGTGATCTCCTGGTTCAGATAGCCGATGTAGCTGTAAACGAGCGACGCATGGAGCGGGATGTCGATCACGTACGTACCGTCGATGTTGGACGACACTCCGATCGTCGTCCCCTTCACGATCACGTTCACACCCGCCAGCGGGTTTCCCTTGGCGTCGGTGACCGTGCCGGTGATCCGCTTGGTCCCGGGTTGCTGCCGGACGGATTCGTTCTTTTTCGCGGCGCTTTTTTCCGGCTTTACGATGAAGATCTGGCGGTCCTTGATTTCGTAGGAGTTGTCCGTCGATCGGAAAATCTGGTCGAGGACCGTTTCGACGCTCCCGTTTTTCACGTCGACCGAGACGCTGCGGTCGACGTCGACGATGTCGTCGGAATAAAAGAAAATGTATTCGGTTTTTTTCTCGATCTCTGCGAACACCTCCTTTACGGGTTTGTTTTTGGCGTTGATCGATAAAAGAGTGGCTTTCGGAGCGGCTGCGGCGGCATTTGCCGGCCACATTCCGAGCGTCAGAAACAGGAACGCCATCCGTACCACCCACAATTCCCGGCGAAATAATGATTTCTTACAGCATGACTTATTGTTATTATTCATACCTTTGTAGGGATTTAATGGTTAATTTTTAGCAGTTTAACGGTTAGATCGCAGACCGGGCGATAGTACCAGTATCGTCCGGTCGTTTTTTCGGAATTCGGTTTTATCTCATAGGCTCTTCGGTTTTTCGGGGTTTTAAGGTTGGGATTCAGTCGTTTTTGAGTACGATGATATACATGTCGTCTCCCACGTGCTCGCAGACTACCGGCAGGCTCAGGCTCAATCCGAGCAACACTTCGTCGAGGTCGCTTTTCAGGTCCAGTTTGCCGGAGCAGGCGAACCCGCCCGTTTTCTCGCTGCAAACGATCGAGACGCCGTAATAATCGGACAGAAGCCGGGCGACGTTTTCCAGCCTCTCCCTGTCGAAATAGTACAATCCCTCGATCCACGATGCGTATTTGCGGACGTCGACTTCTTCGACGCGCGTCTCTCCTCCCGCAGCTTCGTACATCTGCTTCGGTTCGAGGACCCTCTTGTTTCCTCCCGTCTTGTCCGCGACCCGTACGGACCCTTCCACCAGGACGATGCGTTCGAGTTCCCCTTTGTCGTATGCGCATACGTTGAAACGGGTTCCCATGACCTCGATGTTCAGCCCTTTGGTCCGCACGATGAACGGACGGTCGTCGTGCACGACGTCGAGGAAAATCTCGCCGTCGACGTAGATTTCCCGCTGCTTGCCGGTGAATTCCGCCGGATAGACGATCCGTGTATTGGCATTGACCCACACTTTGGTTCCGTCGGAGAGGGTGAGGCGCGACATTTTGCCTTTCGGGATGATGAGCTGGTTGTATTTGGCCGATTCTTCCTTGGGTATCTGCGACCGGCTGACCGTGATTTTCGAATCGTCGTAGCGGATTTCGGCCTCCTTGTCCGTGATGACCACGGTTTTGGCGTCCGACAGGATCAGTTTGGCCTCCCTGCTTTCAGTGGAGTCGGCTTTTGCGCAGGCGTATTCGCAGATTTCGACATGCCGCGTCACGTCGTCCGACGGCCACAGGGCGAACAGCATCAGGACCGACGCGGCGACGGCCGCCGGGTAGAGCATGTATTTCCGGCGGGGGCGCCGTTCCGGTTTGTTCAGGCCCGTTTCCGCGACGATGTTGTCCCATAGCAGGGAGATCTCCCGGTCGGTAATGAAAGGCAGGATTTCGTTCGAGGATTCGATATACCTCCGGGCGACGAGATATTCGCTGATATTGGGCGGATCGGACGCTACGAAGTCCTGCCAGAAAGCGGTGCTTTGGCGTACGGGACTTTTCACCGATGCAATGAAAAAATCGTCCGATAGGAAATCTTCGAGGGTAAAGAGTTTATAATCTTTGTTGTCCATCCGGGCGCAGTTTTATACAGTAAACACCGCGGCTCGGATTTTATAATCACTTTTCCGGAAATTAATTCAAATAATTTGTGCGGATTCGCTTCAAAGCCCGTTGGATGGTGTTTAGGACAGCCTGGTAACTCATATTCATGACGTCGGAAATCTCGCTGATGCTGAGATTGTCGATATACCGGTAATGCACGGCCCGCTTTTGCTGCGGCGTGAGGGCCGACATGATTTCGGCGACCCTGTTCTGCATGATCGCCTCCTCTTCCCGGATTTCGATTATGCGGGATGCGTCCTCACAGGCCTGCTCTTTCGCCTTTGCGTCGGTGTCGGAATCCCCCCCCCCTCCGAATCGGGCTTTGTCGCGTTTCAGGGCGTTTATGAGGCTGTTGCGGAGCGCCGCGAACAGGTAGTATTTGATGTTGTCGGTAGGGCGCAGGTTGCTTCGGTTGGAGTATATCTTGACGAAAACATCCTGGATGCAGTCTTTTACCAGTTCCCGGTCGCCGGTGAACTGGGACCCGTACATAAACAGCACACGGACATATCTCTCGAAAATATACGCATAAGCCTCCCGGTCTCCGTCGAGAAATCGATTCCATAAAGACGCATCGTCCTTGTCTCTCTTTATGTCCATGTTTTACACGCCGCGAAGCTTTTTGGGATTGTATTCCGGGGGCTATTTTCCATTTTCAGCGCACAACCTGTTTACAATGTTCGCAAAAATTCCCGTAATAAACAAGCGATTCGGCATGAACATCTGAAATGTCCTCCGATTTTAATGCCGTTCGGACCGTCGTGGACTTGTTGTTTCCTTCGTTTGTACCATGATTCCGAGTCACAAATAGGCACTCGTACGGAGCGCCTGAAGCCGTTGCCGATAATACCGGATCGTGGTTTGCGGCAATTATTTGCCGATGCAGAATTTTGAGAAGATGTTTTGCAGGACTTCGTCGGGGGCGATGGCGCCGCGGCCTGTGATGGCGCCGAGTTGGGTGATGACCTGGCGGATTTCTTCGCTTAAAAGGTCGGTCGGAAGGCCGTGGGCGAGACCGTCGAGGGCTTGGCCGAGCGCCTCATGGGCCGCCGAAAGCGCCTCGTAATGGCGGCTGTTCGAGACGACCGGGTCGCCGTGGTAGAGCGCTTCGGTGTCGACGGACTCCCGCAGGGCGTCGCACAGAGCGTCGATACCCTCGCCGTGTTTGGCCGAAATACCGACGACACCTTCGGGAAGCCGCCAGGCGGCCGGGACCTTGTCGGTCTTGTTGACGACGGTCAGGAGTTTCTGGTCGGGACGGAGCGGGAAACCGGGGGCGGGAACCGGACCCGTGAGCGTCGAGGCGTCGACCATATGAATGACGATCTGCGCCCGTCCGATGCTCGACATCGTGCGTTCGATGCCCATGCGTTCGAGCCGGTCGTCGGTCGAGCGGATGCCGGCCGTGTCGAGGAACCGGAAAAGCACCCCGCCGATGTTGGCGCACTCCTCGATCACGTCGCGCGTGGTTCCGGCGATCTCCGAGACCATGGCCCGCTCCTCGTTGAGCAGGCGGTTGAGCAGTGTCGACTTGCCGACGTTCGGTGCTCCGGCGATGGCTACGGCGACACCCTCCCGGATGGCGTTGCCCAATGCGAACGAACTGCGCAGGCGGTCGATCTCCGCGGCGATGCGCTCCATCGTCCCGCGTAGCGCCGTCCGGTCGGCGAACTCCACGTCCTCCTCCGAGAAGTCGAGTTCCAGTTCCAGCAGCGAGGTCAGGTTCAGCAGTTTTTCGCGCAGCGATTCGAGTTCCCCGGAGTATCCGCCGCGCATCTGCGTCGAGGCCAGCGCATGCGCCGCCCGCGACGACGAGGCGATCATGTCGGCCACGGCCTCGGCCTGCGAGAGGTCGAGTTTCCCGGCCAGGTAGGCGCGGATGGTGAATTCGCCCGGCTGGGCCATGCGTCCGCCTGCGGCGGTCAGCAGCCGGAGGATTTCCGAGACGATGTAGGAGGAGCCGTGGCACGAGATTTCGACAGAGTCTTCGCCCGTGTAGGAGTGCGGGGCGCGGAAAACGGTCGCCAGCACGTCGTCGATCACGCGGTCGCCGTCGGCTACCGTGCCGTAATGCACCGTGTAGCCGTCTGCCTCGGCGAGCGGCCGCCGGCCCCGGAATATCCGGTCGCAAACGGCGAAGGCTTCACCGCCGCTGATGCGGATGACGGCAATGGCCCCTCCGGCGGCGGTTGCAGGGGCGACGATGGTATCGTGATCGGTGTTCATTACCTGCCTTCGATGCGGAGCCGCTGCCCGATGCGGAGTTTGTGGGCGCTCTTGAGGCGGTTCCAGCGCATGATCTGCGCCGTGGTCACGCGGTAACGGCGGGCGATGGCCCCCAGCGTGTCGCCTTTTTTGACCACGTAGACCGACCCGCTGCGCTCCTGGCGTTTCTTGTCGATGTTGGCCGGGTTGATGTATTCCTTGAGGTACATCGAGTCTTTGGCGTGGATTTCAGGCTCGTGGGCGATGTATTGCATGACATACCGCTGCGGCAGGACCAGCGTGTAGGGCTTGGTCGTGGCCGGGATGATGTCGAGCTTGTACTGCGGATTGAGTTGGCGCAGGGTCTCGATCGGCAGGTCGATCGTCGAGGAGATCTGCTCCAGGTGCATCAGCTTGTCGATCCGGACGGTGTCCACCGAAAGGGGAATCGGGGCTTCGGTCGGCTCGATGCCGTGCAGGCGGTGGTAGGCGTAGGCGTACGACGCGCCGATGAAGGCCGGTACGTAACCGCGCGTCTCGCGGGGTAGGTAGTCGTATATCTCCCAGAAATTCTTGCCTCCCGAACGGGCGATGGCCTTGTTGACGTTGCCCGGGCCGCAGTTGTAGGCGGCGATGGCCAGCGACCAGTCGTTGTAGATGGCGTAGAGGTCTTTCAGGTAGCGGCACGCGGCCTGCGTGGCGCGGTAGGGATCGCGGCGTTCGTCGACCAGCGAGTTGATTTCGAGTCCGTAGCTCTTGCCGGTCGTGGGCATGAACTGCCACAGCCCGACGGCGCCCATCGGCGACACGGCCGTGGGGGAGAGCGCCGATTCGATGATCGGCAGCGCGCGCAGCTCGACGGGAAGTCCCTCGCGGAGCAGCTCCTCCTCGATGATCGGGAAGTAGTACTGCGACATGCCGAGGATGCGGCTGATCGTGCCGTAGCGCGAGTTGGTGTAGCGGTTGATGTAGCCTTTTACGATGCTGTTGTAGGGGAACTGGATCGGCGATGCGAGGTCGAGCAGCCGCCGGGAGTAGACCGAGTCGGGCGTGCTGTCGGCCACCTCGGTAGAGTCCTCCAGGATGTACTGTTTGAAAAATTCGCTGTACGCATCCTGCCGCTGGCGTTCGCGCCATGCGGCCAGCAGCGAGTCGGTCTGTTCGGGGGAGAATCCCAGCGTCATGTCGTTGACGACGGGTTCTTCGGCCGGGGCGGGTTCCGGCTCGGAGACGGGAACCGGTTCGGCCTCGGCCTCGGGAACGGGCGCCGGGGCGACGGTTTCGGTCTTGGCTTTCCTGTCGCGTTTCTTCTTGCGGGGGCTGCGGTCGAGGGCCGACGCCGAAGCGGCGACGGCAAGGAGCAGCGCTATGGTAAGGAGTTTCTTCATCGTCTAAAATTTCAGGCTCAAATTGAAGCCGAACACCGGGCGGTTGCCCCCGAGGGTGGGGATGTAGGTGTAGTCGACCAGCGGTTCGAGATTCATCGAGAGGTCGTCCGAAATGTCGTAGTCCTTGAGGTGGGCGTCGACATGCGCGTCGACGATCTGCAGGACGTACAGCGCACCCGAGAGGATGATGCAGAGGTCGCGGTTGCGCCGGTAGTTGTTGCGCAGGTTGCGGATGAACGAAGCCGAATAGCGTCCGTGGAACTCGTCGGTCGGTCCGTCGGGATATTTGTCGGGATTGCGGTCGTAGTCGCTCAGCAGGTTGTAGGCCTTCTTGAAACGCTGGTAGCCGCGGTTGTTCCAGTCGATGCAGTAGATCATCGAGGCGAATCCGCCGATGACGAAAGGCACTTTCCAATAGCTTTTGTTGTAGATCTGTCCCGCTCCGGGGAAGATGCAGGCCAGCGTGGTGGCCTTCTTGACGCTCGACACGTCGTTGGTCGAGTAGCTCACGGCCGCGTCGCCGATGAAGTAGATGTACGAGGCGATCGTGACGCCCAGGTAAACCTGCCGCCGCGTGTTGCTGCGGATCATCTTGGACTGGAGGGCGTCCAGTTCGGGCGTGCGCGAGAGGTTCACGTCGGTATAGGACTCGAACTGGCGTTTGAGCGGCTTGTAGGTCTTGTTTTCGTGGATGTAAAGTCCCAGTCCGGTTCCCACCAGTCCGTAGAGGATCGGCAGTTTCCAGTACTGTTTGTTGTAAATCTGCCCGTAGCCGGGGACCACGGTCGAAATCCAGCACACCTTCGAGAGCGACATCGAGTCGCTCATGAACCAGCCTTTTTTGTAGACCTTGGGTTTGGTCGTGGTGTCCACGCCCCGCTGCGCGGCGTCGAAGCGCGCCAGGGCGAGTGAATCGAGGTAGTGCCGGTCGTCGGAGCGCAGGTCCGCGACGGCCGCCGAGTCGGCGGCGTATTCGACGGCGGCGATCGAGTCGATCTGCCGCACGAGACCCGCTAGACGCAGCGAATCGCGCCGGCCTTTGAGCGAATCCGGTTTTTCGAGCAGTCCGCCGCGGACGACCGTGCGCGCGCCGCGGTGGAGCTGTGCCCCGGCGGGCAGTCCCAGCATGAGGGCTGCGACGAGGAGCAGGAGTCTGAACCGGATTGTCACCATATACTAATTAGGAGCGTTTAGCGAAACGTTCGATGAACTGCTCGATGTCCCTGTCGTCCGTGAAGCCGATGACGATCTTGCCGCCGCCGTTTTTCGCGCGTTTGATCGAAATTTCCTGCGAAAAGAACTTTTCGAGCTGCTCGACCAGTTTCAGGTAGCTTTCGGGATACTCTTCGTCCTCCACATTCTGTGCCTCTTTGCCCGGAACTTCGGAGAGCGCGCGGACCAGCTCCTCGACCTGGCGGACCGAAAGGCCTTTCTTGATGCACTTTTTCAACACCCGCAGCTGCTGGTCGGCGGGCGCCCCGGCGATGGCTTTGGCGTGTCCCATCGAGATCAGCCCCTCCTTCAGGGCCAACTGCACCTCGTCGGGGAGTTTCAGCAGGCGCAGGTAGTTCGACACCGACGAACGCTTCTTGCCCACCTTCTCCGACAGGGCGTCCTGCGTGAGGTTGCACTCGTCGATCAGGCGCTGCATGCCCAGCGCGATTTCGATGGCGTTGAGGTCCTGCCGCTGGATGTTCTCCACGAGGGCCATGGCGTGCAGGTTCTCGTCGTCCACCTCGCGGATATAGGCCGGGAGGGTCTTCAGGTCGGCCCTCTGCGCGGCCCGCCAGCGGCGTTCGCCGCTGATGATGACGTATTTGCCGCCGTCGCCCTTCTTCACCGTCACGGGCTGGATGACGCCCAGCTGGCGGATCGAGTCGGCCAGTTCGTCCAGAGCCTCCTCGTCGAACTGCGTGCGCGGCTGCGTGGGGTTGGGTATGATGTCGGCGATTTCGATTTCGGCCATCTGGCTCATCGGTTTGAGCTTGGCATCCACGGGGTCGCTGCCGAAAATGGCGTCGAGTCCGCGTCCTAATCCCTTCTGTTTCATATCTGTATTCGTTTATTTGCTGCGTTTGCGGTTGCGTTTGAGGAACTCCCGGGCCAGGGCCAGGTAGTTTTCCGAGCCGACGGCCCCGGCATCGTAAAGCATCACGGGTTTTCCGTGCGAGGGCGCTTCTCCCAAACGGATATTGCGCTGGATTATTGTGTCGTAGGCCAGGGGGCCGAAGTGCTCGCGGACCTCGGTCACCACTTGGTTGTTCAGGCGGTTGCGCATGTACATCGTCAGCAGGAAGCCCTCGATGTCGAGGTCGGGGTTCAGTCCCGACTTGACCTTGCGGATGGTGTTGAGCAGTTTGGAAAGCCCTTCCAAGGCGAGGTATTCGCACTGCACGGGGATCAGCACCGTGTCGGCGGCCGTGAGGATATTGACCGTGGTGTAGCCCAGCGACGGCGAGCAGTCGATGAAGATGTAGTCGAACTTCCCGCGCACCGAGTCGACGATGCGTTTCATCACGTGGTGGGCGTTCTCCATCTTCGGCAGTTCGGTGTCGGCGGCCACCAGGTCGATCGACGAGGGCAGCACCCAGAGGTTTTTCACGTCGGGACTTTGGAGGAGCACTTCGTCGGCCTGTTTCTGTCCGGCGATGCACTCGTAGATGCCTTCGAGGTTGATGTCGAAGCCCAGTCCCGAGGTGGCGTTCGCCTGCGGATCGGCGTCCAGCAGCAGCACCTTCTTGCCCAGCAGAGCCAGCGAAGCCGCTAAATTGATGGCCGTCGTGGTCTTGCCCACGCCGCCTTTCTGATTGGCCAATGCGATTACCTTTGCCATGTTTGAATTCGGTTTATAAGCAGGCAAATTTAGTGAAATTAAATGGAAATCCATAGCCGTAGCGGAAAAATGCTTATCTTTACGGTCGGAATGAATTGATAGCTACACGATATTATGGAAGAAAAAAAAACGCCGGCTTCCGCGGCGGAGTCCGCAGCTCCGGAACGGCAGTCCGCAGTCCCGGCGGCGGAGCTGCGTCCGGGCCGCCGGAAATTCCCGACCGTGGGCGACCTGTTCGCCATGCTGGGCATCGCCTTCGGGGCGCAGATCGTCGTGGGGACCGCAGCGATGGTCTTCCTGCTTTTCGCCGGACACGGGCTTGATTTCAAATCGCTGGAACCGGCCGCGCTGGGCAAGGTGATGGCGGCGCTCTATTTCTGCTCGATGTCGATCACGCTTGCCGGCATCCTCTACTACCGGCGTGCGCGTGGCGGCAGCGGTCCGTGGGCGCGTTTCTCGGCCCGGGGGCTGAACCCCGCGCTGCTGCTGTGGGCTTTCGTGCTGATCTTCGCCGTCGGCGTGGTGCTCGAACCCCTGCTGCGGCTGATGCCCGAGCTGTCGCTCGAAGTGGGCCGCGGATTCTGGACCATCCTCTCGCTGGTGATCTTCGCCCCGATATTCGAGGAACTGATCTGCCGCGGCGTCGTGCTGGGGTCGCTGCGCGGCAAGTTCGGCGTGACCACCGCGTGGCTCGTTTCGTCGCTCTTCTTCGGCGTGCTGCACGGTCAGCCCGTGCAGGTGATCAACGCCACGGTCATCGGCCTGGTGCTCGGCTACGTCTACCTGGCGACCGATTCGCTGTGGTCGGTGATGATCCTCCACGCCCTGAACAACGCCGTGGCCTACCTGGCGCTGGCCACCGGGCACGGCAATGCGCTGCTGATCGATCTGGTGGGCAGCCGGACGCTTTACGTTCTGATTTACATCGCGGCGCTGGCGCTCTCCGCCGTGTCGGGCTATATGATGGTGCGCACGCTGCGGCGCATGAAGGAGGCGGAGAAAAATCCGTCCGCGGCGTAATAATCCGGCGGTGATGTGCGTTCTTTACAGGAAATCGGATGAGACCCAGGATTCAAGTCTCCCTTAACAAAGGGAGATTTAGAGGGATTTTAAATGTTGAATCCGGTGTTTTTAACGCCGTAACGGGAGTTCGACGAGTTCTACGGAGCGTTGTGACTCTTGAAAAATAGTATAAGCAAAAATTCGTCGAACTTACGTTAATTTTCTATCTTTGCCCTTCGGAATATGAATTTGCGAGCGAAAATAGCGGTCGCGGCGGGTGTGCTGCTGCTGGCGGGCTGCCGGGAGCTGCCGCGTTATTTCGCCGGCGACACGACCATCGCGCGGGCCGGCGGCAAGGACCTGCGGCTGGGCGACGTGCGGTCGGTGGTCCCGCAGGGGCTTTCGGGCGACGACAGCGCGGCCTTCATGAAGGTTTACATCGACCGCTGGGTGCTCAAGCAGCTCAAACTCCAGGAGGCGGAGACGCTCTTTTCCTCTTCGGCGGGCGACATCGACAAGATGGTGGAGGAGTACCGTCAGGCGCTGCTGATCCGCCAGTTGGACCAGCATTACGTCGACCGTTCGATCGATACGGTGTTCACCGCCGACGAGATCGCGGCCTACTACAACGCCCACAAGGCCGACTTCAAGCTCGACCGCACGATCGTCAAGGGGCGCATCGTCCGTTTCGGCGAGGGATACCGGCAGGCCGCGAAGCTCAAGACGCTGATGGGGGCCAGGTCGGAGGCGCAGCAGCAGGATTTCAGGGACATCTGTGAAAAGAACGACTTCACGGTGGACGATTTCCGCGACCAGTGGATCGACTTCCCGGAGTTTTTGAGTTACCTCCCGACGCTGCGTTCGCAAAGTTACGACTCGGTGCTGGCGACCAATGCCGTGCAGGAGATGCGCGACAGCCATGCGCGCTACTATTTCCAGATCGACGCCGTGCTGCGCAAGGGCGAGCCGATTCCGCTCGAACGGCTGCGCGGGACGATCCGCCGCATCCTGTTCAACCAGCGCAAGGGCGAGATCATCCGCTCGCACGAGGAGGAGCTTTGCACCCGGGCCGCGGAGATGGGCGAGGTGAAGATTTTCGCCGACGAGAAACCGAAGAAGGACGAATAAAAATAAAACGATAAACGAAACCAAGATGTTGAAAAAAGCTATGATGGCCGCGGCGCTCGCCCTGTTGTTCGCAGGCGCCCTTGCGCAGAAACGACAGGTGATGCTCGACAAGGTGGTGGCCGTGGTGGGCGGATCGTCGATCCTCTACTCCGAGGTGGACGACTATGCGCGCCAGCTGACGGAACAGCGCCGCCAGGAGGGATACACTTCCGACCGCGACCCGATGAACGAGGCGCTCGAAGCGCTGATGACCCAGAAGCTGCTCTACAACCAGGCGCAGATCGACTCGGTGAAGGTCAACGACGCCGACATCATGGCGCGTGTCGAGGAGCAGGTGCAGCAGATGGTCGAGGCCGAAGGGTCGATCACCCGGCTCGAAGCCAAGCACCACATGCCGATCTTCAACATCCGCGAAATCATGCGTCAGCGTTACGAGGAGCAGGCCTATGCCAACTCCATGCAGAACGAGGTGGTCGACAAGGTGTCGGTGATCCCGGGCGAGGTGGAGCGTTTCTACAAGTCGATCTCGAAGGACAGCCTGCCGCTCGTCGCCGATCAGTATGTCTATGCGCAGATCACCAAGTTCCCCAAGTCGATGACCGCCGCCAAGCAGCGTACGCGCGAACGGCTGATCGACATGCGCGAACGCGTGATCACGGGCAAGGCCAAGTTCGAAAATCTCGCCCGCATGTATTCGCAGGACCCCGGCACGATGATGCGGGGCGGCGAGATGGACCCCTCGACGATCGAACAGCTCGACCCTGCATTCGGCGCGGCGCTGGAGAAGATGCGCCCCGGCCAGATCTCCGAGGTGGTCGAGTCGCAGTTCGGCTTCCATATCATCCAGCTTCTGGACAAGCGCGGCCGGCTCTACCATTTCCGCCATATCCTGCTGCGCCCGGTCTATACGACCGAGGAGTTGAGCGGTTCGCTCAATACGCTCGACAGCCTGGTGAAGGTGATCCGCAAGGATTCGATCACTTTCGAGAAGGCCGCGCTGCTCCATTCGGACGACGCGCAGTCGAAGATGAACGGCGGCATCGTCTCGAACCACGACATCCTGGAGCGTTTCAACGCCTTCGACGCCAAACTGACCGTCACGAAATTCCTCAAGGAGGACTTCGGCCGTTTCAAGAGCCTCGACGACTACAACGCCCTGAACCGGCTCAAACCCGGTGAGATTTCGGAGGCCTACCTCACCGAAGACATGCTCGGCAACCAGATGGCCAAGATCGTCAAGCTGGTCGAGGTGATCCCCACGCATACGGCTTCGCTCAACGAGGACTACCTGCGGCTCGAAGAGATGGCCCTGCAGGACAAGCAGGAGCGGGTCTTCAAGGAGTGGCTTTCGAAGAAGATCGACGGCATGTACGTCTATATCTCGCCCGAATTCCGCAACGGGGAGTTCGAGAACAAACACTGGGTGAAATAGGCCGTGCGCAGGCTCTTGTCCATAGCCGTCGTGGTGTTGGCCGCCGCCGTGGTTGCGGCGCGCGGCGGCATGCAGGCTCCGGAGCCGGAGGGCGAGAAAAAGCTCATCGACCTCAAATCGGACCTGATGGGCCCCATCGCCCCGGGCGATTCGGTGGTTTTCCTGGTGGGGAACTTCGCCGCACAGCACAACGGCGCCGTCATCACGTGCGACTCGGCCGTGCGCTACTCCGATATGCGCATCGAGTTCTTCGGCCACGTGCTGATCAACAAGAATACCACTTATATTTACGGCGACAGGGCCGAGTACGACGGCGAGCTGAACGAGGCGCGGGTCTACTCCGACATCGTCAAGGTCGTCGACGGCGACGCCACGCTCTACACCTATAAATTCCTGTTCAACACCAAGGAGAACGTCGGCGAATTCGCCGACGGCGGGGTGATGCTCAACCGCGAGAACCTGCTCGAATCGGTCCGCGGCTACTACTATGCCGATACGAAGGAGCTGATCGCCGTCGACCGCGTCGAAATGCGCAACGACGAATACGAACTCAAGGGCGATTCGGTGGTCTACAACATGGCTACCGACAATGCCTTTTTCTTCGAGCGTACCAACATCTGGAACAAGGACGGCGACTATCTCTATGCCGACCGTGGTTCCTACGACAAGGCCGATACGCTCTACATCGTGACGCGCAACGGCTATATTCTGACCGAAAAACAGGAGATCTGGAGTGACAGCCTCCATTACTACCGCGCCGAGGACCATGTGATCCTGCGGCGCGATCTGCAGCTGGACGACGCCGAACACAAGGTGATCGCCTTCGGGGACTACGGCGAGTACTGGAAGGAGCCGGGCAATGCGTTTCTCACGCGCCGTCCCGCGGTGGTGAGTTACGACCTTTCGCAGGGCGACTCGCTTTTCATGCGCGCCGACTCGATGTACCTCTTCACGATCAATGAAAACGCGCTGCGCCGTGTCGCTGCCGCGGCCAAAGCCGACTCGCTGGCGCGCCTGAAAACCGATTCAGCCGTTTTCGGGACGCCGCACCACCCGGCCGGGGAAGTTTCCGGAGGCCATCCTGCTGTGGATTCGCTCGGAAGGCCCCGCGTTCCGGATGCCGGTTCCGGTTCGCCGGAAGACGCCGCAGGGCCGGATTCGCTGGCCCGGCAGGAGGTCCCCGATTCGTTGCAGGGCGTTTCCGTTCCCGATTCGCTGGCCGTTCCGGCCGTCAATCCGCTCGATACGCTGGTCGGCGATGCCCGGAAAGCCTACCTCAAGGAGCAGGCCGCCAAGCTGAAAGCGGCTCAAAAGGCCGCGGCCGCCAAGGCCAAGAAGGAAAAACTGGAGGAGATCGCCCGGAAACGCCAGGAGAAGACGACGGCCAAACTGCTGGCCCAGAAGGAGCGGGAGGAGCGGCGCCTCGCTGCGCGCAAACTCAAGGCCGAGTCGAAACTCCGCGCCCGCCAGGCCCGTGCCGCCCGCAAGGGCAAGGTGATTCCGGTCGATTCCACGGCCCTGCGCGAGATCGACTCGCTGATCGCCCGCAACGACCGGGAGATGGATTCGCTGCTGTTGCAGATGTCCGATTCGCTGGCCGCCGACTCGCTGGCGATGCAGATTCCGGCCGACTCGGTCGATTCGCTCACCGACTCCGCCGACTCGGTTTATCGCCTGATGAAGGGTTTCCGCAATGTGCGTATTTTCCGTTCCGATTTCCAGGCCGTATGCGACTCGATGACGGCCATCAGCACCGATTCGACGATTCATCTCTACATCGACCCCGTGCTGTGGAACCAGGGCAACCAGATCACCTCCGACGTGATGGACATATTCACCGAGAACCAGCAGATCACGCGCGCCGAGTTCATCGGCACTCCGATGATGGTCTCCCAGCTCGATACGGTCCATTACAACCAGGTGGCGGGCAAGCAGATGACGGCGTGGTTCCGCGACAATCAGATCTACCGCAACGACGTGAACGGCAATGCCCAGACGATCTACTACATGCAGGACGGCGAGCCGCCCGAGATCACGGGCATGGGCGTCATCGAGAGCGGCGACTGTTCGTTCTACATCGAGGACAAGCAGGTCGTGACGATCGTCTACCGCAAGGACCCCGACTGGAACATCTACCCGATGGACAAGATTCCCGCCGACCAGGAGCTTTACCTCAAGGGGTTCAAGTGGGAGGGTGCGCGGCGTCCGACGCAGGACGCGGTCTTCGACCGCAGGATCCGGCCCTCGCAGCGTGAGGAGAAGACGCATCTCGCACATCCGGATTTTCCGCTGCTGAAAGCCCTGGAGGAGCGTAAGAAGCAACTGATCGAGGAGCGCCGCTGGGCCGACCGGAACGATCAGGTCGATGCCGCCACCGTGGAGTGGATGCGGGCGCTGGGCTTCGAAGTGGGCCAGCCGCGGGAGTCGGGACCCAAACTCTGAAAAATTGGAAAAAGGTGAAAAGAGGCAAAAACTTTTCACCTTTTTTGTGCTATTTTTGCAGCCCGTTGGAAAATTAATGATTCCGGTCCGATGAAGAAAAGTTTGATCGCTCTGGCATTCGGAACGCTTGCGCTCGGAATGGCGGAGTTCGTGATGATGGGCATTCTGCCCGACATTGCCCGCAGCCTCGGGGTTACGATTCCGGAGGCCGGACACCTGATCTCCGCCTATGCGCTGGGCGTCTGCTTCGGTGCGCCGCTAACGGTCCTCGTAGCCCGCACCCGTCCGCTGAAGCACATCCTGCTGGCCCTCGTGACGCTGATTATCGTCGGCAACGCCTGCGCGGCCCTCGCGCCGAACTACTGGACGCTGGTGGCCATGCGCTTCATCTCGGGACTTCCCCACGGGGCCTTTTTCGGCGTGGGGTCGATCGTCGCCGAGCGCGTCGCCGACAAGGGGAAACGCGCCGAAGCAGTGTCGATCATGGTCGTCGGAATGACCGTCGCCAATCTGTTCGGCGTGCCGCTGGGAACCTACATCAGCGGGGCCGTGACGTGGCGCGCCACGTTCGGTATCGTCGCCGTGTGGGGCGCCGTGGCGCTGCTGCTCGTGAAACTCTGGGTCCCCGCCCTTCCGGCTCTGCCCGACACGGGGCTTAAAGGGCAGTTCGGCTTTCTGAAAAAGTTCGCCCCGTGGCTGGTGCTCTTCTCGGTGATGCTCGGCAACGGCGGCATCTTCTGCTGGTACAGCTACGTCAGTCCGCTGATGGTCCACACCTCGGGGTTTCGCCCCGAGGACCTGACGCTGATCATCATGCTGGCCGGTTTCGGCATGTTCGCCGGCAACATCGTCGGAGGCCACTATGCCGACCGCTTCACGCCCGAGAAGGTCGTGCGCTTCACGCTCGGCGTGGCCGGTCTCGCACTCGTCGGTATCTTTTTCGGGGCGCATATTCCGTCCCTCTCGCTGACGCTGATGTGCCTCACGACGGCGTGCCTGTTCTGCGTGTCGTCGCCCCAGCAGCTGCTGATCCTCGAAAACTCGCGGGGCGGCGAGATGCTCGGCGCGGCTCTCGTGCAGGTGGCCTTCAACCTCGGCAATGCGCTGGGTGCCTTCTGCGGCGGCCTGCCGATCGACCATAAACTCGGTTACCGGTATACGGCCCTGCCGGGCGCTGCCTTCGTGCTGCTGGGCATGCTGGCCGTCATCGTCTACATCCGGAAATATCCCCGACATGAACTGCGATAACAGCGAAGAACTCTTTCCCGTGGTCGACACGGCGGGAAACGTCGTCGGCAAAGCCTCGCGCGGCGAGTGCCACGGCGGGTCGATGCTCCTGCATCCGGTGGTGCATCTCCACGTCTTCAATTCGCGGGGTGAACTCTACCTGCAAAAACGCCCCGCATGGAAGGACATCCAGCCCGGACGCTGGGATACGGCCGTGGGCGGCCATGTGGACTACGGTGAAACCGTCGGCGAGGCCCTGCGGCGCGAGGTGCGCGAGGAGCTGGGCATCACGGATTTCGTGCCCGGGGCGGTCGCGGTCTATCCCTTCCGCTCGGAGTGCGAATACGAGCTGGTCCATGTCTTCCGCACGGTCTACGACGGGGAGGTCCGCCCGAGCGGAGAACTCGACGGCGGGCGTTTCTGGTCTCCGGACGAAATCCGCGAAAACCTCGGACGGGGCCTCTTCACGCCCAACTTCGAGGGCGAGGTCGGGTTGATTCTCGGGTAACCCCGTTGTCCGTACCGGCGTCGTTTCCGGGTTTTCGGCCGCCGCTGCGGTTGAGGCCCGAAAATTGATACGGGTACGTACATGCAGACACTTCTGAAACGTTGGACGCACGCCCTGCTCGAATGGCTGGGCCTGACTTCGGCCGCCAGCGATACGCTCGACCGCTGGGCGGCTTTCGTGCTTGTGGTGCTGGCCGCCGTGGTTTTCGACCTGCTGTTGCAGCTGGGAATCGTGCGCGGAGTGCGCCGGCTGGTGGAGCGCACCCGGGCCAAGTGGGACGATACGCTTTTCAGCGTTCCGGTTCTCCGGTGCATGTGCCATATTTTGAGCGCTATCCTGCTGGCCGTCGTGCTCCCGGTGGTCTTCGAGGAGAAATCCACCGGGCGCGTCATCGTCCTGCGGCTCATGCAGGCCTATATCGTCTTTTCGGTTTTCCGCTTCGTCAACGCGCTGCTCTATGCCGCCTTCCGCATCGCCGCGGCACGCCCTGCCTGGCAGAACAAACCCATCAAGGGCCTGCGGCAGACGGCGCAGGGCATCGCGCTGCTGATCTGCACGATCCTGATTATTTCGATCCTGCTCGACAAGTCGCCCGCCATTCTGCTGACGGGGCTGGGCGCCTCGGCAGCCGTGCTGATGCTGATTTTCCGCGACAGCATCCTCGGCTTCGTCTCGGGCATCCAGCTCGCGGCCAACGACATGCTCAAGGTCGGGGACTGGATTTCGGTCCCCAAGTACGGGGCCGACGGCAACGTCGAGGAGGTGTCGCTGACGACGGTCAAGATCCGCAACTGGGACAACACGCTCGTCATGTTGCCGCCCTATCTGCTGACGACCGATTCGTTCACCAACTGGCATGCCATGCAGCTTTCGGGCGGGCGGCGCGTGATGCGCTCGGTGGCGATCGACATGACGAGCGTGCGTTTCTGTACGCCCGAGATGCTGGACCACTACCGCACGATCGACCTGATCCGCGACTACGTCGATCAGACCGAACGCCGTGTCGAGGAGTACAACGCCGCGCACGGCATCGGCTCCGGAGAACGGCGGATCAACGGCCTGCATCAGACCAACCTCGGGGTTTTCCGGGCCTACCTGGTACGCTACCTCCGGAGCGAGGTCCCGGTGAACAAGGATATGACGCTGATGGTGCGGCAGTTGCAGCCCACCGAAACGGGGCTTCCGATGCAGCTCTATTTCTTTACCGACACGGTCGTGTGGGTGGATTACGAAGGAATTCAGTCGGATGTCTTCGACCATGTGCTGGCCGTGATTCCCGAATTCGGGCTGCGGGTCTTCCAGAATCCGTCGGGGGAGGATGTCGCCTCGCTGCGCAATGCGTTTTCGCAGAACGCACAGATGCCGCCGCAAACGCCGCCGCCTTCCGCTCCACAAGCTGCACAGACGCCGTCGCAGACGCCGCCGTCCGTCCCGCAAAAGCCGCAGGCGGAACAGCCTGCTTCGGAAGAGGCTAAAGCACCAGCATCAGCATCACCTGAATGATGATCACGCGCAGGAACATGCACACGGGATAGACCGTGGCATAGGATACGGAGGGGTTGTCGCCTTCGATCGTGTCGTTCACGTAGTTGAGCGCCATCGGGTTGGCCATGCTGCCGCACAGCAGTCCCGAGACCGATCCGAAGTCGACCTTCAGCATCCGCAGGGCGAACAGCCCCACCAGCACCACCGGCACGAACGTCAGTGCGAATCCGATGCCGAGCCACAAGGCTCCCTCGGGACGCATGACGGTTTCGAAGAAGTGTGTTCCGGCATCCAGCCCGAGGCATGCGAGGTACATCGAAAGGCCCAGCGCGCGCAGCATCAGGTTGGCGCTTTGGGTGGTGTAGGTGATCATGTGGAGCCGGGGCCCGAACGTGCCGATCAGGATGCCGACGATGATCGGGCCGCCCGCGAGGCCCAGTTTCACGGGAATCGAAATCCCGGGGATCGCCACGGGGATGCTCCCCAGCGTGAGGCCGAGGATCAGGCCGATGAACACCGCTGCGAGGTTGGGTTCGTTGAGGCTTTTGACGGCGTTGCCGAGTATTTTCTCGACGTTGCGGATCGCCTCCGCCTCGCCCACCACGGTCAGACGGTCGCCCAGCTGCAAACGCAGGTCGGGGGTGGCCAGCAGCTGCACGCCCGAGCGGTAGACGCGGCTGATGTTGATGCCGTAGGTATTCCGCAGGCGCAGCTGCGAGAGTTTCTTGCCGTTGATTTCGGGGCGCGTCACGAGGATGCGCTGCGAGATGAGCTGGCTGTCGACGGCGTTCCAGTCGATGTTTTCCGTGTTCCAGTCCTTGGTCTCCTGTTCGCCGAAGATCAGCCGCAGGGCGTCGGCTTCGCCGGGCGTGGTGATGACCAGGATCACGTCGTTCTCCTGCAGGGTCTTGTCCGAGGTGGGGATCGAAACCCGGCCGTCGCGCCACAGGCGCGAGATGACGAAATGGTGGTGGCTCTGCGTCGCGATTTCGTGGACGCTCTTGCCGAAGACCGCGGGATTGGTGAGGTGGTAGCTGGCGATGAAGACGTTCTTGCGGTGCTCGGCGTCGGGTCCCGGCATGTCGCAAGGGCGCACGAAGAGCTTGCGCAGGAAGACCACGGCCAGAATCACGCCCACGACGCCTAGCGGGTAGGCCACGGCGCAGCTCAGCGCAGCTCCGTTGGCGTCGATGCCCATTTGTTGCAGCGTCTGCTGCGCGGCGCCCAGCGCCGGGGTGTTGGTCGTTGCGCCGCACAGAATGCCCGACATGTCGGGCATCGAGACCCCGAAGGCGCAGCTCATCGCCATGGCCAGGGCCGTTCCGAGCAGCACGATGGCGATGGCGGGAGAGACGAGCCGCAGTCCGTCGGCGCGCATCGAACTGAAGAAACCCGGTCCCACCTGCAAACCGAGAGCGTAGACGAAGATCACCAGTCCGAAACTTTCGGCGTAGGTCAGCATCGCCGGGTCGAGCGAGAGGCCGAAATGCCCGGCCAGAATGCCCACGAAGAAGATGAAGGCCGTGCCGAGCGAGATCCCGAAAAAGCGGATCTTTCCCAGTCCGATACCGATCGTCGAGATGAGCGAAATCACCACGACGGCCTGCAAAGCCGAGTGCTCGACGAGCAATTCTTTAAGCCATTCCATCCTTTCAACTGTTGAAACCGTTGCAAAAGTAGGTCAAATTTTCCGGATTGCCGCTTTTTTGCAGAACGAAAAGTGGTTCGTATGCGTCCGGGCGTATTATTTTGCCTTTTCGGGGTATGACATTTTGGTCGAGCCTTATTACAAAAACGCCCCGCCTATTGCGGGCTGGGATAATTTGTTTACTTTTGTACTGCTGGGATAAACACAGATCATCAGTGACGCACGAAGGACTTTTCCGCCGGAGGAGGTCCGGGATTCAATCCGGCAGCCGCCTGGATTCTTCAGGGACTTGGTGTTCCGGGTAGCAGTGAGGGTGACCGTTTCAGGTCATCCTCTTTGTTTGAATTCGTATATTAAAATTCCCTTTTTTCAGAGTTGCAACGGTTTTCCGCGGTAGAAATCGAGAACCTTCGAACGGAAAACGAACTCGTATTTGGCCTGCACGGCTTCGGATTCGGCCTTTTCCATGCGTGTCTTGGCGTCGTTGAAGTCGAAGATCGTCGACCTGCCGGCTTCGGCTTTCTGCTCCTCGTAGGCGAACGCCACCTTCGCCGAGGCCGAGGCGGCCTCCGCCGAGTGGTATTTGGCATAGGCGGCGTCGGCGTTGTACCATGCCTGCTCGATCTGCTTGCGCAGGTCGCGTTCGGCTTCGGTGACGGCGAGCTGCTGGCTGCGCACGGCGATCTGCGCCTTGCTGATGTTGTTGCGCGCGGCCCGGCGGTTGAAGATCGGGATGTCGAGCGAGACGCCGACGTATTCGCGGCTGTTATGGCGCATCTGCGCCCAGAATTTGTCCTTGTCGGCGCTGTAAATTCCCGTGCCGTATCCGCCCGACAGCGACAGCGACGGATAGAGGTCCGCGCGGGCTACGGCGACCGAATGTTCCGAGCCTTCGAGCCGCAGCCGTTCCGCGCGGATGTGCGGCCGGTTCTCGGCGGCGTAGGCGTATACGTCTTCCACCGAGCCGAGGCGGTGGAGCGAAGCGAGGGTCATGCTGTCGAGCGCAGGCTCTACGATGTCGAATCCTGCGGCGCTCTCGCGGTTGAGGGCCTGGCTTAAATCGAGCAGGGCCAGCCGCAGGTCGTTGCGGGCCTGGGTGAGCGTCAGCCGGTCTTTGGCCTCGAGGGCGTCGCTCTCGTAGACGGCCGATTCGGGCTGCTTGCCCGCGGCGGCCAGCGCACGGCTGCGCGCGGCCTGCTGCGTGCTCAACGCCAGCTGGCGTTCGGCCACGCCGACCAGTTCCTTGTTGTAGAGTACGTCGAGATAGAGTGTCATGATGTTGATCGACACGTCCTCGCGGGCTTTTTCCAGGTCCTGCACCGCGGCCGCGAGGTTCAGTTTCCCGGCCTTGATCTGACGGTTGATGCGCATGCCCTGGAAAAGCGGCATGGAGGCCGAGACGTTGAGCGATCCCGAGGTCTGGTTCTTCTCCTTATAGGTGTTGTCGCTCGAAAGCACGCGGCCGAACGAGGCGTCGGCGCCGGCCGAAGCGTTCAGGCTGGGCAGGCGGCTGAACCGGGAAGTCGAGAGATCGATGCTGTTGCGTTCGATTTGCAGCGCCCGCTGCTGTACGCTGATGTTGTTGTGCAGGGCGTAGCCGATACAGTCGTCGAGCGACCATGCCGCACCCGGCGCCGGTTCGGTCGGTTCCGCAATCACGGGTGTATCCGGAAGCAGTACCGGTTCGGCGTTTTTCAGGGATGCGTTCTGCGCGCAGACCGCCGTTGCGGCGGTGCACAGGGCGGCGAGTAGGATGCCGGTTTTCATGCTGCGGTGTTTTTGCGGTTACTTTTTCTTCTTCTCCTCCTTGACGCCGCGGATCTTGTCTCCGGCGGCCACGCCTTCGGTGATCTCGATGTTCATGCCGTCCGAAAGGCCGATTTTCACCTCGTGCTTGTCGAAGGTCTGCTCCTCGGCCCCTTCGGCGCTGGTGAGCATGTGTACGTAGGTTTTGTCGCCCTCGAACTCCACGGTGCTCTCCGGGAGGGTGAGCACCCCTTCGCGGCTCTGGATCATCACGCTGGCGTTGGCGCTGTACCCGGCGCGTACGAAGACGTCGGCGGGAATTCTCACGGCGGCCTTGACCTCGAACAGGATCACGCCGTTGTCCTCCGTGGCCTTGGGCGACACGTACTCCAGCGTGGCGTCGAGTTCGACGTTCTGCAGGGCGCCGATGGTGAGTTTGACGGGCATGCCTTCGTGCAGTTTGCCCACGTCCGTCTCGTCGACGTTGCCCCGGAAGAGCATGTTCGACATGTCGGCCACGGTGGCGATCGTCGTGCCGTCGTTGAACGTGTTGGCCTGGATCACCGAGTTGCCGACCTTGATCGGCACGTCGAGGATCATGCCGTCGATCGTCGATCGGATCTGCGTGTTGCTCAACTCCTTGAAGCGGCTCGAAATGCCGTTCTTCACGATCTCCAGGTTCTCCCGGGCGTTTTGCAGCTCCTCTTCGGCCTTGTCGAGGGCCGTGCGGCCCTGCTCCGCCTCCTCGTCCGAGACGACGCCATTTTCGTGGAGGGCCTTCGTGCGGTCGTACTCGCGGCGGGTCTGCGCCAGCGAGATTTCGGCCACCGAGACGCGCGATTCGGCGCTCGACAGCTGGCCCATTTCGGGCACGACCTTCACCGTGGCGATCACCTCGCCCTTGCGGACGAGCTGCCCGGCCTCTTTGTAAACGTCGGAGATGATGCCCGAAATCTGGGGTTTGATCATCACCTCGTCGCGGGGTTCTACCTTGCCCGTGGCCACCACGAACTGTTTGAGCGTGTCCAGTTTCGGCTCCACGATCGTGTAGACGACCTTCACCGGACGGGTCTTTTGCCACAGAAACCAGAAGGTTCCCAGTAAGAGCGCTGCAAAGAGCACTCCGGCAAAAATCTTCAGAAACTTTTTCATAGCCGCAAATATGGTTTTTAATTTTCAGTTCTATTCTTCGCGTATGGCGTCCACCGCCTTGATCCGCAGGGCGCGGGTCGCGGGGATGACACCCGCCAGCAGGCTGCCCGCCACGAGGATCGCCAGCGCCGCGATGCCCGTGCCGAAGGAGATCATCCACGATATTTCGAATCCGTCCTGCGCCACGGTGACCGCCTGGTAGTAGATCGAGTCGACCACCGACAGCAGCCCTACGGCCGCCGTCAGCCCCAGTACGCCCGCAATGAAGGCCAGCACGAAGCTTTCGGAGAGGATCTGCGAGATGATGGCCCGCGGCGGGGCGCCCAGTGCGCGGCGGATGCCGATCTCCTGCGTGCGCTCCTTGACGAGCACCAGCATGATGTTGCTCACGCCGACGATGCCCGCCAGCAGCGTGCCGAGTCCCACGAACCACGTCAGCCACGCAATGCCGCGAAAAAGTCCCATCACCTTGTCGAACATCTCGGCCGTGGCCATCGTCCAGACGGCCTTCTCGTCGTCGGGCGAGATGATGTGGCGGGCGAACACGGCCTCGCGGCACGCCTTTTCGACCTCCTTGCTGGGTGTGTCGTCGCGGCCCGCCACGGCGAGCATGTGGATCCGGTTGCCGCCGCCGTACATCTGCTGCGCCAGCGATACGGGCACGACGGCCGTGTTTTCGACATCGCTGAACGACATGGCCGTACTCTGCTTGCGCAACACGCCGATCACCCGAAAATAGGCATTGTTCATCTTGATCACCTTGCCTGTCGGGTCCTGTTCGCCCGGGAACAGGTCTTTCGCGATCTGTGTGCCGATGACGCAGACCTTGCGTTTCTGCACCATGTCCACCTCGTTGATGAAACGGCCGTGGAGGATTTTCTGCGGGTTGATCTTCTGGTAGTCGGGCGTGTAGCCCATCAGCGAGTAGTCGCCTTTGTGTTCGCGGTAGCTGCAATGCACTTCGTCGCCCCAGAATACGGCCGAGGCGTACAACACTTCGGGCTGTTTCTTGACGGCCTCCACGTCTTCGTTGTCCATCCTCCACCAGCGGTTCTTGGGCATGCCCTTGTAGGGAATTCCCGTCTGTTCGGGCTGCATGAGCAGCGTGTTGGTCGACATGTCGCCCAGCTGCGCCCGGAACAGGCGTCCGAGACCCATGCCGGCGCCCAACATCACCGTGAGCATGAAGATGCCCCAGAAGACCCCCAGCGCGGTCATGATGCTGCGCTTGCGGTTCCGGGCGATGGTCTGCCAGATTTCGTTCCAACGGTCTGTGTCGAAAAAGGACATGGGTCTTTGTAATTTATTAGGTTGCTCTATACTTTATTGTACCAAATCGTACCGACTGTCGGAAGCGGACGCCATCTCCCTCCCTGAAGGAGGGTCGGGGTGGGGTCATACTTGTAAATGACGCCGCAGGCGGCAACGGAAGCGGTTGAAAGCGATGGTGCATCGAAATATCTGTCGGTTTTATTTGTTATATCTCAATGCGTCGATCGTTTTCAGCTGCGCCGCGCGGTAGGCCGGGATGTAACCGGCGATCAGCCCTGCGGCGACCAACACCAGCGTGGCGCTCACCGCCACGCCCAGGTCGAGCGTCGGGTCGAGGAACACCGAGTTCATGCCGTGTTCCGTCTGCTCGACGGGGGTCTGGTTGAGCAGGTGGTTGACGGCCTCCATGACCGCCACGCCGAGCACCATGCCCATGTAGCCGAACGCCGCGGTGATCATCACCGATTCGGCGAGGATCAGGCGGATGATCGACGCGGGTTTGGCCCCGAGGGCCTTGCGGATGCCGAATTCGGCGGTGCGCTCGGTGACGGTCACCAGCATGATGTTGCTCACGCCGACGATGCCGGCCAGCAGCGTGCCCAGTCCGATGATCCACACGAAAAGGTTGATGCCGCCGAAAACCACCATCATGCTCTTGTACTGCTCCATGGTGTTCCGGATCCAGATGGCGCTCCTGTCGTCCGGGGCGAAATGGTGCTCGACGGAGAGGCGGCGAATCAGCCGGTTTTCGAAATCTTCCATCTGTTCGTCGGTGTCGATGCCCCGCAGGGTCAGGATGGCATTGTTGACGATCGGGTCGTTGCCTTTGTAAATGAGTTGTCCGGTCGTGAGGGGGATATAGCACGAGGAGTTGTTGCGCTGGGCGTCGCCTTTTTCGACGCCCACCACCGTATAGATCGACTTGCCGACCTTGACCTGCTTGCCCAGCGGGTCGCCGCCCTTGAAGAGCAGGCGGCGCATCGGTTCGTCGATAACGATTGTCTTGCGGTAATTTTTCACGTCGTCCTCGTTGATGAAGCGGCCGGCCGAGAGTTTGATGCCCTCGATCTGCTGCACCTTCGGGAGCGATCCCCGCAGCCACACCTGGGTGAACTCCTTGCCGTAAGTGGCTTTGTGTCCCGATAGCCACGAATTTGCGGCGACCTCCTCGATTTCGGGGAACTCCCGCCGGAGAATCTCCAGGTCGCTGTTGCGCATGCGGATGCGGCGGCCCTTTTCGTAGCCCATCCAGGGTTTCGAGGTCCAGCCGCCGTAGAGGTCGATGGAGTTGGTGGCGTAGTCGTCGAAGTTGGCCGTCACGCCGTTTTTCAGCCCGTTGCCCGAGCCGAGCAGGATGACGAGCATGAAGATACCCCACGCGACCGAGAAGCCCGTGAGGAAGGTGCGCAGCTTGTTGCGCCGCACCGAGGTCCAGATCTCCAGCAGCAGTTCCCTCATCGCTTCCCGAGGCCCGTTTGGTCGATGCTGCTGATGACGCCGTCTTTCAGGCGGATGATCTTGTCGGTCTGGTCGGCGATCGACTGTTCGTGCGTGACGCAGATGATCGTCATGCCCATGTCTTCGTTGACGCTGCGCAGCAGGTTCATCACCTCCTGCGAGGTGACGCTGTCCAGGGCGCCCGTAGGTTCGTCGGCGAGGATGATTTCGGGCCGGTTGATCAGCGCCCGGGCGATCGCCACACGCTGTTTCTGGCCGCCCGACATTTCGTTGGGCATGTGTGCGGCCCAGTCCCGCAGTCCGAGCATGTCGAGGTATTCCAGCGCCAGGGAGTTGCGCTTGCGCCGTGCGACGCCCTGGTAGTAGAGCGGCAGGGCGACGTTCTCGACGGCGTTCTTGTAGTTGATCAGGTTGAACGACTGGAAGATGTAGCCGATCATCCGGTTGCGTGCGGCGGCGGCCTGCGTTTCGTTGAGGTTCTTGATCAGGCGGCCTGCGAGGTAGTAGTTCCCGCTGTCGTAGTCGTCGAGGATGCCGAGGATGTTCAGCAGGGTCGATTTGCCCGATCCCGAGGCGCCCATGATCGACACCAGTTCGCCTTTGCCGACTTCGAGGTCGATGCCCTTCAGTACGTGGAGGGGCGAACCGTTGTTGTAGGTTTTGTTGATGTTTTCGAGTTTTATCATACGTCCGCAGGCCGAGTGAGGTTTGCCGGGGTAACGGTTTGTTACGCGCTTCGGGACAAAGGTAATAAAGAAATCGTGAAAAACAATTTATTTTTATCGAAAATCAATAAAATGTTACCCCCCCCCGATAAGGGTGCGCTTACATATCGTCAGCGGCTCTGCCGGGTTATCTGATAAGTGCCGGTTCAGGTTCGAAACGTTCCGGCCTGCCATCGCCTGCGAATCCCGTTTTTTAGGCGGGACCGAGAAGCAGGCGGCGGAGCGCCGCGACATCGGGAGCGAAACGGCCGGGGTGCGCGGCTTCCAGTTCGCCGGGCTGGGCGTATCCCCAGCCTGCGGCGATCGAGTCGAGTCCCGTTTCGGCGGCCCCTTCCACGTCGTAGCGGCGGTCGCCGATCATCACGGCTTCGCGCGGGGCGATCTCCAACTCTCCGAGCGCATGGCGGATCACGTCGGCCTTGGTCGTGCGGCGGCCGTCGAGCGTGCTGCCGCTGATCAGCCGGAAGTAGGGTTCGAGGCCGAAATGTGCGGCGATCTGCCGGGCGAAGGGCGTCGGCTTTGAGGTGGCCATCACGTTCACGCAACCCGCGGCGGCCGTGTCGGCCAGCAGGCTGGGGATTCCGGGATAGACTTCGTTCTCGAAGATGCCCTTCGGGGCGTAGTATTCCCGGTATTTGGCGACGGCCGTCTCGGCTTCCGCGTCGGTCATGCCGTACCGTTCTTTAAAGGAGTCCGCGAGCGGCGGTCCGATGAAAGGGGTTAATTCCCGGAGGTCCGCCACTTCGATGCCGAAGTAGCGCAGGGCGTACCGCACCGAGCGGGTGATACCCTGCATGGGGTCGGTCAGCGTGCCGTCGAGGTCGAAAAAGAGGTATTTCCTGTACATATTACTTATAAAAAGCCCGGCCTTTTCGGGGAGCCGGGCCGGGGTTTATGCTTTGAGCCGCAGGAACGAGTAGCCGAAGCGTTGCGCCGCGGCGCGTTCCAGTTCCTCGCGGACCGAGGGGTGCGCCACGGCGATCAGCGCCCGGGCGCGCTCGGCGAGATTGCGGCCCCGCAGGTGCGCCACGCCGTATTCGGTGACGACGTGCTGGACCATGTGGCGTGTCGTCACGACGCCCGCGCCGGGCGACAACAGCGCCCTGATTTTCGATTCGCCCTTGGGGGTCGTGGACGGAATGGCGATGAAGGTCTTGCCGCCCTCGGACAGCGCCCCGCCGTACATGAAATCGTGCTGGCCGCCCACGCCCGAGATAATGCGCATCCCGACCGAGTCGGCGCACACCTGTCCCGTGAGGTCCACTTCGACAGCCGAATTGATGGCCATGACGCGCGGGTTTTGCCGGATGCGGAACGGATCGTTGGTCCATGCCACATCCTTCATCACCAGATCCTTGCGGTAGTCCATGTAGTCGTAGAGCCGGCGCGAGCCGAGGGCCAGCGAGGCCACCGTCACGCCGGGCATCACCGCCTTCTGCGAGTTGTCGATCACGCCGCTTTCCAGCAGCGGCAGTACGCCGTCGGTCATCGCCTCGGTGTGCAGCCCCAGATGCCGGTGGCCGCCGAGGGCGCCCAGCACGGCGTTCGGAATACCGCCCACACCGATCTGCAACGTCGCTCCGTCGGGAATCAGTTCGGCGATATAGCTGCCGATCCGAAGCTCGGTCTCCGTGGGCACGGCCGTCGGGACCTCCACCAGCGGGGAGTCGACCTCTACGGCTGCGGCCAGGCGCGAGGAGTGGATCACGGCATCGCCGTAGGAGTAGGGCATCGCCTTGTTGACCTGTGCGATGACGGTCTTGGCGCACTCCACGGCCGAAACCGCCAGGTCGGCCGAGACGCCGAACGAGCAGTAGCCTTCGGCGTCGGGCGGCGAGACGTTGATGAGCGCGACGTCGAGAGGCAGCGTGCCGTCGCGGAACAGCGCGGGGATTTCGCCCAGAAAGGCCGGAATGGTCTGCCCGTAGCCGTCGGCCAGCCACCGGCGGATATTGTTGGCCACGAACAGACTGTTGACGAGGAACGACTCGCGGTATTCGGGGCGGCAGTAGGGGGCGTCGAAGGCTCCCACGGCGAAGGCCGAATAGACCGTCACATGCTCCAGTTCGCAGCCCCGTTCGGTCATGGCCGCCACGAGCACTTCGGGAATCGAGGTGCTGCCCTGGATGTAGACGCTGTCGTTGGATCGGATGAGTTTTACCGCCTCCGCGGCAGTCGTAAGGCGCATAGTGGTCTTATTTATGGTTTTCGGCAAATACCCGCAGCCGTTCTTCGAGCATTTCGAATTGTTCGGGGCGGTTCATCTGCGAGACGCAGACCCGGATGCCGTGCTGGCGGCTGCCGGTCGAGGTGAGCGAGATGGCGCAGACGCCGTAGAGCAGCAGCTCGCTCAACAGCTCGGCGCTGGTCATCGCGCCGTAGCCGACCGTGTAGAAGAATCCGTCGCTGACCTGCTCGCCGCGGTCCTTGTCGTAGACGATGCGGAATCCGTGGCGGAGGAACGTCTCCTTGGTAAGCCGGGCGCGCCGGGCGTACTCCGAGGCTTCGCCCACGAAGTCCAGTTCGCCGTCGGCCGCCGCGCGGAACATCGCCGCCAGGGCGTGCTGTGCCGAGTGGCTCGTGCCGGACGAGGCGGCGTAGAGAAAGACCAGCACGTAGGCGTCGCCCAGCCGTCCGATGTTGTAACGCCGGCGCAGGGCCGGGTATTCGCGGCGGAAAAGCGTGTCGGAGATCGCCGCCACGGCGATCCGCTGCCCGGCGTAGCTGAATATCTTCGATCCGGAGACCAGCAGGATGTAATTCTTTGTGTAACGCGCCACCGAAGTCTGGTAGGGGGCTTCGAAAGGCCGTCCCAGCGGTTTGCGGAAGTCCATGCAGAGATAGGCGAGGTCCTCGATGACGATGGCGTCGTACCGCGTGGCCAGCTCCCCGATCGTGCGCAGTTCGTCCTCCGTGAGGCAGATCCACGCCGGGTTGTTGGGGTTCGAGTAGACGATGGCCGCCACGTCGCCCGCGGCGAGGAAACTCTCGATCTTCGGTCCCAGTTTTTCGTCCCTGTAATCGTAGATGTCGAACGATTCCGAAGGGATGCCGAGGATGCGTACCTGACTGCGCTGCACGGGGAATCCGGGATCGATGAAAAGAATCTTCCTTTTGGCCGGGTCGAGCTGCGAGCAGAGCAGGAAGGTGGTGAAGCTGCCCTGCATCGATCCGACGGTCGGAATGCAGCCCTGCGGGGCGATGTCGACGTCGAGGAACGCCTTGAGGAACCGCGAGGCCTGTGTCTTGAGCTCCGGGATGCCGAACATGTTGGGATACTGCGACGCGACGCCCGCCTGCAGGGCCGCGCGTTCGGCCTCGACGCCCGCCCGTTCGGGCGGCAGTCCCGGCACGCCCATTTCGAGGTGGAGGAACTCCACGCCCGTGTCGCGCTCCATCATGCGGGCGATGTCGCCCGACTGGCGGATCGTGGCCTGCGCGATGTCTGCGATGTCCATCCGCTCCAGCGCGGAGTGCAGGCAGGACCTGTCGAACGGAATTTTCATGGCTTTGCCTGTTTTTGGGCCGCTTCGCAGCCGGCACGGAACGCCGCGAGGTTCGTTTCGACGACCTGTCCGCCCTTGCGGGCGAAGATGGCGCGGATGCCTGCCTCCAGCTTCGCGGCGTCGATCCCGAGCAGCGGCGCGGCGGCTCCCAGCAGCGCCATGTTGGCCGAGCGGGGCGCCATGGCGGCTTTGGCGACGGCATCCGCGTCGAGGGCCACGACGTGCGGGAGTTGTTCCAGTTCGCGCCGCAGGGCCTCGCCGTCCGGATAGTTCGGGATGTTGACCAGCGGTGTGGTGTCGGTGATCACCCATCCGTCGTGGGCCAGCCACGGCAGGTAGCGCAGCGCCTCCATCGGCTCCATCGAGACGATGAGGTCGGCCGCGCCGCGCGGGATGAGGTCCGAACGGATGGCCGAAGTGCCGATGCGCAGGTTCGACTGCACGTCGCCGCCGCGCTGGCTCATGCCGTGGACCTCGGCCTGCTTGATATGGAGCCCGTCTTCGAGGGCGGCCCGTCCGATGACGGCGGCGATCGAGAGGATTCCCTGACCTCCTACGCCCGAGAGGATGATGTCGCGTTTCATATCACTATGTTTTTGGTTTTTTGTGCTGTGCCCGTTCCGTCGGCTGTTGCAGTCTCGCCGCCTCCGGCGCCGTTTGCAAATCTGACCCTCCCCCGAACTCCCGCCTCCGGCGCGGGCTTTATGTGGGGACTTGTCGGGTTTCAGCCGCTCAATGGGCCTGTCATCGTTCGCTTTCCCGGCATGAATTGGCTATAAATTATTTCGTTGCGCTCTTTCTCTTGGCCGTCTGGATACACTCTCGGCGCGGGATGATCACCGAGACGCCCCGGTAGGCGATCTCCTCGCGGATCATCGCCTTCATCTCCTCGCGGTTCTTGGGCAGCGGCACGACCGTGCGGATGTGCGCCGGGTCGACGCCGATGCCGGCGCATATCTGTTCCAGACGGCCCGTTCCGGCCGAATCCTGCCCGCCGGTCATGCCCGTCGTGAGGTTGTCCGAGATGATGACGGTGATGTCCGCCCGTTCGTTCACGGCATCCAGCAGACCCGTCATGCCCGAGTGGGTGAAGGTCGAGTCGCCGATCACGGCCACCGAAGGGTGCTGTCCGGCGTCGGCCGCGCCCTTGGCCATGGTGATCGAGGCCCCCATGTCGACGCACGTGTCGATGGCGTGCAGCGGCGCCAGCCACCCCAGCGTGTAGCATCCGATGTCGCTGAACACCTTGCCTGCGGGGTATTCCTCGCGGATCACCTCCGTCAGCGCGGTGTACATGTCGCGGTGTCCGCATCCCTGGCAGAGCGCGGGCGGACGGGCGACGACGATCTCGCTCGCGGCGTGCGTCCGGCGGGGCGCCATGCCGAGGGCCGCGCGCACGCTGTCGGGCGTCAGCTCCCCGGTGCGGGGCAGTTCGCCGGTCAGGCGTCCGCGGATCGCCAGGGGATTGGGAAGCACGCCCCGGACGGCCTCCTCCACGACGGGCTGTCCCTCTTCGAGGATCAGCAGCGTGCCGCATTCGGCGGCGATGCGCCGCACGAGGTCGCGGGGCAGCGGGTACTGCGCGATCTTCAGCACCGGGTGCGGGCATCCGTCGGGGTAGTTCTCCATCAGGTAGTTGTGTGCGATGCCGCAGGCGACGATGCCCAGCCGTTTGTCCGGACCTTCCGTGCAGGCATTGAACGGGCTGGTGGCGGACTCCTCCTCCAGCCGGGCGTAATCCTCCAGCAGCGTCTTGTACCGCACGCGCGAGTTTCCCGGCATCAGCACCCACTGGCGGGGCTGTTCGGGATGGCTCAACGGGTTTTCGGCGCGTGCCTCGCCCGTCTCGACCGCGGCCCGCGAATGGGCCATGCGGGTCGTCAGCCGCATCAGTACCGGAATCCGGTAACGTTCCGAGAGATCGAAGGCGGCCTTCGCCATTTCGTATGCCTCCTGCTGGTCCGCCGGTTCGAAGGTCGGCACGAGGGCGAATTTCCCGTAGAAACGCGAATCTTGCTCGTTCTGCGACGAGTGCATCGAGGGGTCGTCGGCCGCCACGACCACCAGTCCGCCGTTGGCCCCGGTCATCGCCGCGTTGACGAAGGCGTCGGCCGCCACGTTCAGCCCCACGTGCTTCATGCAGACCAGCGCGCGCTTGCCGGCGAACGACATGCCGAGCGCCTCCTCCATGGCCGTCTTCTCGTTCGACGACCAGGTGCGGTGTACACCCCGTTCTGCGGCGAGGGGATGTTGCTGGATGTATTCCGTGATTTCGGTCGAGGGTGTGCCCGGATAGGCATAGACGCCCGACAGTCCCGCGTGGAGGGCCCCCAGTGCGAGGGCTTCGTCTCCGAGTAAGAGTTCTCGTTTTGCCATGAGCTTACGGTCTGTTTCACTTTTTACAAATTTAGGAAAATTTGATTAAAATCCAATCTTTGGCGACGATTTATCACGCCTTCGGCCTGAATCGGGAATAAGTATAGTTTTCAAGCCGATTTTTGGTTGAAAAATGTAAAATGCGGCCGGGCCGCCGAGCGGTCTGTCTCCGGCTCTTCCGCTTTTCCCGAGGGCGGGGACTTTGCGGAGTGGAATCTGCGGGGCGGTTACGAAATCGCCGGAATTATTTGGTTTGATTGGTTTTTTTGCGATCTTTGTGCTTCAAACGAATAACTCATGAACAACTCGCCGAACATCAAACAGGTGGAAACCGTCCTGAAATACATTAAGAACGAGCTTTATTCCGGCCGTTTGCAGCCGGGCGAACGCCTTCCGGCCGAGCGGCGGCTGGCCGACATGCTGGGCGTCGGCCGTGCCCATGTGCGTGCGGCGTTCCAGAAACTCGAATTTTACGGCATCGTCCAGACCTTTCCCCAGAGCGGTACGGTGGTCGCGCAGGAGAAGATGCAGGTGCTCGAACGCATGATCACCGACGCGCTGCAGATCGGACAGTACGACTTCGCGTCGCTGGTCTACGTGCGTGTGCTGCTCGAAATCGAGGCCATCAAGCTCTGTGCCCGCAACCGCACGGCGGAGGACCTGGAGAACATCGAACGGGCGCTGGAGGAGTGCGAGGCGAAATTCTATACCGGGGAGCGTGTTTCGAAGGACTTCGCCTACCACCAGGCGCTGGCCCGCGGGGCGCACAATCCGGTGATCGCGTCGATGCTGCTGGTCATCACGCCCGATGTGCTGCGTTATTACCAGCGTTACCGCGTCTGCACGGTTCCGCAGGAGGAGGTCTATTTCGAGCACCGCGAACTGCTGCGCTGCGTCCGAGAGAAGGACGAGGAGGGGGCCGTCGCGATGCAGCGCCGCCACCTCAAGTCGCTGAGCGAATTCGCAGCGGCCTTCAACGACGAGAACCATTTCCTCGAATAGCGGTCCCGCCGCCCCGAAATGACAAACGGCTGTCCCCGAAGAGACAGCCGTTTGCTGTGTTTGGTTGCGTCACGTTCTACCCGCAGAGCCAGTCGCGCAGGATTTCGGGTGTTTCCACCTCCCGGCAGCTGACCGAAGCGAGCAGTTCGCGTCCTTGTTGCGTGAGTGAGTAGTACATCTGGCGCCGGTCCTCGCTGCAGAGTTCCCGGGTCACCAGCCCTTTCTGTTCCACCGAGCGGAGCACTTTCGAGGTGTTCGAGGGCGTGAGGCCCAGCAGTTCGCCCAGCTCTCCCGGGCAGAGACGCTCGGTTTTCGAGAGACTGCACAGCGTCATGCCTTCGTTCAGGCAGATGCCGTAGCGTTTTTCGAACGCCGCTTCGAACTGGTGCACGGCGCGCTGCAGGTCGCGGATCCTACAAAGCTTATCCATGTTTCTTCACTTTATATACCGCCTGCATGCCGCAGTGTTTCACGCATTTGCCGCATTCGATGCATTTCCCGGGATCGATCAGCGGGAGGGCGTTTCCCTCCTGCGTGATCGCACCTGCGGGACATATCGGAATCAGCGGGCAGCGGTGGTCCTGCGGGCATAGCAGGGCGTCGACCGTCAACGCCATTATTTGCCCAGCATCACTTTGTCGATAGCCTCCTTGAGCGAAGCCTTGGGCAGAGCGCCCTGGGCCATCTGGGGTTTGCCTTCCATCGGGATGAACAGCAGCGTGGGGATCGAACGGATGCCGAACGCTGCGGCAAGCTCCTGCTCCTCTTCGGTGTTGATCTTGTAGATGTGGATCTGGTCCCCGTATTCGGCGGCCAGTTCTTCGAGTACCGGTGCGAGGGCCTTGCAGGGGCCGCACCACGAGGCGTAGAAGTCGATCAGGGCCGGTTTGTCACCGAGGTATTTCCATTCCTGGGGGTTCTTCTCGTAATCGGCGACCTTCTTCAGAAAGTCGGCTTTGGTCATTGCGGTCGTTTTCATATTCTTCGTGTTTTTGTTGTTTGTCTGTGCCTGGCTTCCGGCCGTGAATGCCAGAAGTGCGAGCGCCGTAAAAAGCAGTTTTCTCATGGTGTTTTTAATTGTTCTCTATCAATAACGATGCAAAGATATAAAATATTTTCCGATAAAACAAATTTCCTATGGAAAATATCCTGATCCGATGATTCCCTGATTTGAAAACGGAGGGTTTCGCCCGAGGGGTATAGCTACCTTTTGGTGGCAAAAGGTAGCAAACGCAGTCTTCGACTGTTGGGTTTCTTTGTACTTTTTGGCCGCAAAAAGTACCAAAAACTCTCCGACAGATGGCTTTGCCTACTTCGTCCCGTCTAACGTTCGAAATGGGCGCCTATTCGCGGGGGCGCACGCGCCCCGGCCCCGTTTCTTACCACTTTTAGCCGGGACTTCGTTTCACGGCTCCGGCATCGAGTCGGATTCATTCGCCGCCACAGGCGGCGTGGGAATCCCGCTTGTCAAAAAAGGCGTCAAGAAAGAGGCGGACTAAAAGCGCGAGCGCAGGCGTAAGACGCCTGTTTTATGAACAACAGTATCTATTCTAAAAACCCGCTTCTTAAGCGGGCGGAGCCAGCGTTAGACCGCGTCTTTCAGGCTTTTTTGTCGGCGGGTCGGTTTTTGCGCCGCTTTTTGACGACCAAAAAGCGGCAAAGAACAGCAGGCGAAGCGGGCGAAATGTTTTGATGCCGAAGGAATGCGAACTCTCGCAGATTATTCCAGATAGACCATCACGTTGCCGCTGATCTGCTGCAACGAGATTTCGCACAGTTTGGTGTTGTACTGCGCCGTGAGAATACGCTCTTCGGCGTCCAGCAGGCTTTTCTGCGCCTCGCGCATCTCGATGCCCGGCAGGTCGCCCAGCAGGTAACGTTCCATGGCGATTTCGTAGTTCTCCTTGGCGGCGATGAGGTTCTCCTCTTCGAGCAGGATCACTTCGAGGTTGTTGCGGTAAGCCTGCCAGAAATTCGACAGGTCGGCGCGCAGCGACTGTTCCAGCCGTTGCTGCGTCAGCTGCGCGTTTTCGACGCCGATGCGGGCGTTGCGCTGTTCGCGGCGGCGGTTGCCGTCGAAGATCGTGAAGCCCACCTTCACACCGGCGTTCAGCCCGAGCGTTCCCCGCGAAAGGTTCGTTCCCGTGCCGTAGCGGTTGTAGGTGTATCCGTAGCCCGTCGTGAGGTTCACATAGGGATAGTTCCGGGCCTGAACGGTCTTCAGGTCCAGTTCGGCCAGCGAACTGTCGTGTTCGGCCATCAGCAGCGAGGCGTTCGCCGAGAGCGTTTTGGCCAGCAGGTCGTTCCAGTCGAGCGTAGCGTTGACCCGGATCACCGAGTCGGGAATGCTGAACTTCTCGTCGAGGTTCTCGTTGGCCAGCAGTTCGTTGATGCGGATGCGCGAGGCGGTCACCAGCTCGTGTTGGGACATGTATTTCGAACTGTCGGCGTTGAAGTCGACGCGGGCCTGCAGCAGGTCGAGGCGCGAGAAGTTGCCCACCTGGACGCGCGCTTCGGTGATGCGCAGCCGTTCGCGCGAGAGCGAGACCGCATAGCGGAAGTTCTCCAGGCGCAGCGTCTGCTGGATGTAGTTGTAATATTCGGCCGTGAGGCTGGCCATGAAGTCCTCGATGGTGATGCGCGTCTTCAGCGCGCCCATCTGCTGCATCTCCTTCAGCCGCTTGTAATTGGTGCGTATGCGCAGCCCGTCGAACAGCGTCCAGTTCACCGCCAGCCCGACGTTGGCCGTCTGGTCGTAGACGCCGGTCTCGGTCGAAGCGTCCCCGTTGCGCGGGGTGGCGGTGCGGTCGTTGTCCAGCGTGCCCGTATATCCGGCCGAGAGGTCGACCGTGGGGAGCATCCCGGCGTTTCCCGCCGTGGCGTTATTGTCGCTGATGCGCTCGTCGTTGCGCACGATGCGTACGTCGTAGTTCTGTTCAAGTCCTATCTCCAGACATTTGCGCAGGGTCAGCGGAGCGGACGCCTCCCGGGCCGACGGCGCCTCCTGCGCTCCGGCGGCGCTGCCGATTCCCAGCAGCAGGGCCGCTAAAAATGCTCTTTTCATGCGTCGTTGTTTTTCGATTTCTTGATTCGGTTCGTCGAGACGTAGCTGTAAATGGCCGGAACGATGTAGAGCGTCAGCAGCGTCGAGACCACCATGCCGCCCACCACGGCGATACCCATGGCGATACGTCCGTTGGCGCCTTCGCCCGTGGCGACGGTCAGCGGCAGCAGGCCCAGGATGGTCGAGGCCGAGGTCATCAGGATCGGGCGCAGGCGTTGCAGCGAGGCCTCCTCGATGGCTCGCATCTTGTCCAGCCCGGCTTCCTGCTTCTGGTTGGCGAACTCGACGATCAGGATGCCGTTCTTGGCTACCAGTCCGATCAGCATGATGATGCCGATCTGGCTGAAGATGTTCATCGTCTGGTCCGCGCCCCACATGAACACCAGCGCTCCGGCGATGGCCAGCGGCACGGTGAGCATGATCACCAGCGGGTCCTTGAAACTCTCGAACTGCGCGGCGAGGATCAGGTAGATCAGCACGATGGCCAGGATGAAGGCGAACATCAGGCTCGACGAACTTTCGCGGAACTCCTTCGAGTCGCCGGCCAGCGCCGTGCGGAAGTCGTCGCCGAGCGTCTCGTCGGCGATACGGTCCATTTCGTCGAGTCCCTGGCCGATGGTCTTGCCCTTGGCCAGTCCGGCCGACACAGTGGCCGACAGGAAGCGGTTGTAGTGGTAGAGCTGCGGCGGCGCGACGTTCTCCGCGAGCGAAATGAGGTTGTCCATCTGGATCATCTCGCCCTTGTCGCTGCGCACGTAGATCGAACGCAGGTCGGCGGGCTTGTTGCGCTGCTGGCGGTTGATCTCGGCCAGGATTTCGTATTGCTTGCCGTTCATGTAGAAGTAGCCGAGGCGCTGGCCGCTCAGCCCGTACTGGAGCGTCTGGGCGATGTTGCGTGTCGAGACGCCCAGCAGGTTGGCCTTGTCGCGGTTGACCTCGATGCGCACCTCGGGCTTGCTGAACTTCAGGTCCACGTCGGCCATCTGGAACACGGGGCTTTCGTAAACCTTGCGCATGAATTCGGGCAGCACCTCCTGCAGCCGTTCGAGGCTGGTGGCCTGGAGCACGTACTGCACGGGCATGCGCCCGCGGCGTCCGCCGAAGGTGCTCTGCTGCTGTACGAAGGCGCGGGCCTTGGTCTTCGAGCGCACGGCGGCCGAGATCTGCTCGGCGATCTCCATCTGCGAGCGTTCGCGGGTCGCGATGTCCGTCAGGGCGATGCGGACGTTGCCCGAGCCGCTCGACACGCGCGCCGTCACCGACGAGGCTTCCGGCACGAGCGAGTCGACCAGGCGGTTGATGTCTTCGGTGTAGTCGCGGATGTATTCGTAGGTGGCGCCTTCCGAGCCGCGCGTGTTGATCGAAATCTGCGAACGGTCTTCCAGCGGGGCCATCTCGGCCGGAATGGCGCTCCACAGCCAGCCGATCAGCGCCATCATCAGCAGGACCAGCGGCAGGGCCAGCCAGCGGCGGCGCAGGAACGAGGCCAGCGTGCGGCTGTAAAAGTCGTTGAGCCAGATGAAGAACGGCTCGGTCTTGCCGTAAAACCAGCTTTTCTTCTCCTGCCGCACGAGCAGCTTGGTCGCCAGCATCGGGGTGATCGTGAGCGCCGCGAAGGTCGAGATGACCACCGCGCCCGAGATCACCATGCTGAATTCGCGGAACAGACGTCCCGTCATGCCCTCCATGAAGACGATCGGGAAGAAGACGGCGATCAGCGTGACCGAGGTCGAAATGACCGCGAAGAAGATCTCCTTGGCTCCTTCGATGCCGGCGTCGAAGGGCGTCATGCCCCGTTCGATGCGGATGTAGATGTTTTCGGTCATCACGATGGCGTCGTCGACGACCAGTCCCACCGAGAGCACCACGGCCAGCATCGACAGCACGTTGATCGAGAATCCCGCGGCGTACATGACGAAGAAGGTGCCGATCAGCGACACGGGGATCACGATGCAGGGGATCAGCGTCACGCGCCAGTTGCGCAGGAAGAGGAAGATGATGATGATGACCAGTATGAAAGCCTCGTAAACGGTGGTCCTCACCTCGTCGATCGAGGCGCGGATGAAGCGCGTGTTGTCGAATCCGTAGGAGGTGACCACGTCGTCCGGGAGGTCCTTCTTCATGCTCTCCATGCGTGCGTACACGGCATCGGCGATTTCGATGTGGTTGGCGCCCGGCTGGGGGACGACGACGACGCCCACCATCGGGATGCCGTTCATTTTCATGTAGCTGCGCGTGTCCTGCGGACCCAGTTCGGCGCGTCCCACGTCGCTCATGCGGATGATGCGGTCGGCGTCCTCGCGCACCACCAGGTCGTTGAATTCCCGCGTGGTGTGCATCAGTCCCATCGTGCGGATCGTCAACTCCGTGGTGTTGCCCTCGATGCTGCCCGAGGGCAGTTCGACGTTCTCGCGGTCGAGGGCGTTCTTGATGTCGGTCGGGGTGATGCCGTAGCCGGCCATCTTCGCCGGGTCGAGCCACAGGCGCATCGAGTAGCGCTTCTCGCCCCAGATCTGCACGCCGCTCACGTCGCTGATGGTCTGCAACTGCTCCTTGACCGTCAGGTCGGCGATTTCGCTCAATTCGAGCAGCGAGCGCTTGTCGCTCTGGATCGTCACCATCAGAATCGGCGAGGCGTCGGCGTCGGCCTTCGTCACGGTCGGGGGATCGCAGTCGCGGGGCAGGTAGCGCTGGGCGCGTGAAACCTTGTCGCGAACGTCGTTGGCCGCGGTTTCGAGATCCACCGAGAGTTCGAACTCGACGGTGATGCGGCTCTGGCCCTGACTGCTGACGCTCGACAGCGAGCGGATGCCCGGGATGCCGTTGATGTTCTGTTCGAGCGGCTCGGTGATCTGGTTTTCGATCACGTCGGCGTTGGCGCCCGGGTAGGAGCATGTGACCGAAATGATCGGGTTGTCGACGCTCGGGAATTCGCGCACGCCGAGATAGCTGTATCCGATGAAGCCGAATAGCAGAATGATGATCGTCAGCACCGATGCCAGGACAGGCCTCCGGATGCTCAGTTCGGAAATGTTCATGCGGCGGAGGGTTTATTCGACGGTGTCGAGTTTCACGGGGAGTCCTTCGCGCAACTGGAGCGTACCGGAGGTGATGAGCGTGTCGCCGACGTTGAGTCCCTCGATGATCTGGATGCTCGAATCGGTCCGCAGGCCGGTCTTCACCTCTGCGGCGTGCGCCTTGCCTCCCTTGTAGAGGAATACCTTGTCGACGCCCATTTCCGGCACGAGAGCCTCGGTCGGGATGGCGATGGCGTCGGGAATTTCGTGCATGCGGATCTGCACCGTCGCAAAACGCCCCGGCAACAGTTTGCCCCGCGTGTTGGGGTACTGCGCCCTGACGGCCAGCGTGCGGGTGGCGATGTCGACCTTCGATTCGGTGGCGTAAACCGCGGCTTCGAACCGCTCCTGCCGCCCCTCGATGGTGAACGAGAGGCGCGTGCCGGCCTTGATCTGGTTGGCATAGCGTTCGGGGACGAAAAAGTCGATCTTCAGGGGTGAAATCTTCGTGAGCTTGGCCACCACGACGCTCGGCGAGGCATAGGCGCCTTCGCTGACGTTGCGCAGGCCGATTACACCGTCGAACGGCGCCCGCAGCTCCGTGAGCGCGATGTTCGACTTCACGATGTCGATGTCGGCGTTGAGCATCGCCAGTTCCGTGCGGGCTTGTTCGTAGGCCTCCTGGCTCACGGCGTCCTTTTTGAGCAGGGCGCTCTGGCGGTAAACGCGGTCCTCGGCCAGTTTGAGCTGCGCCTCGTAACGCGAGAGCTGGGCCAGCAGCGGGAGGTCGTTGACCTTGGCCAGCAGTTCGCCCTTGCGGACGACGGTTCCCTCCTGGAAGTTGATCGCCACGATTTTGCCCGAGGTTTCGAACGACAGGTCCACCTCCTCGTCCGGCAGCAGGTTGCCCACCGTGGTGATGCCGTCGGTGAGCCGCTGCGGACGGATGATGCGCCCGTTGACGTTGAGCGTGCTCTGTCTGCGGGGCGCGATTGGCGCGTCCGCTTCCTGCGACGTGGCGGAACCTTTGTCGCCCAGCAGGTTATAGAGGCCCAATGCCAGGCAGAATACCACGAGAACAATGGCGGTGATGATCCATTTCTTTTTCTTATTCATTGCGAGAGTCAGGTTTTGCGTTGGGAATCGTATGCAAAGATACGAAAAAGGCGGATGGATGCAAAACTGAATTGCGCCCGGTTCGGGGGAACTTTCCGACGAATAAAAGTGTCGTTTTGACACCGAAAATGCGAGAAAAGCGTGTTGACTGTCGGCTTTCGACAGCGAAACGGGCTGGTCTTTGAAGTATGAAATTACAAAGCTTTGTCCGATTATCCGGTTTCGGACGGGTGAAACGGAAAAAATCGGGGGTGAAATAACGTCGGCTTCGGATTTCGCCGCATTTTCCGATCTCCCCGATGGCCGTGTTCATCGGGGTTTTTCGGTTTACACATTGGTTTAAACAAATCCCCGATTTCGCTGTAAAAACCGACGGAAAACAGGCTGGAAACTGTCAAAGGAAAAGGTGGATGCCTTCTCCGACAACCACCATAAACGTAAGAAAGAGAGTCTTTTGGACTCTCCTTCTTCAGTGACACCGACAGTTGTGCATAATATTGCTTCGCAATTATACAAAAAAGTTTTTGAAAAAGCAAACGCCTAATTTTCAACTTCTAACCCGTTTGCAATTGTCAAAACTTTTTATATTATTTGTTGTCCTACGTGGTAAAATGTTTTACCTATGTTTTACCCGCTGTTTATGTTTCATTAAAATTATACAATTATGAGAACAGCTATTATTCTTCGTCAGGACAAAGCCAATCAAAAAGGAGTCCTGCCCGTTTGTATGCGAATTACGCACGAACGTCGTTCAATGTATGTAACATTGATCCGTGTAAAGCCAGAGAACTGGGATGCATCCCGGGGAATAGTGAAAAAATCCGACTTGCAGCATGAACGGCTCAATAATGAATTACGCAGGAGAATCGCAGAGGTTAACAAAGTCGTTGTATTGTGTGAAGCCATGGAGCCTGAGCGTGGAATCGATGCGGTACGCGATCGGTTGCATAAAAGAACAACAGCGGATATGTTTGTTTATGCGCAGAATTATTTATCGCGTAAAGAAAATACGAGCGTCCGGACTTATAATAAATGTCATTCCCATATTACGAAATTTAAAAAGTTTATCGGAAAAGATCAATTTTCGGTGAGCCATTTGACTTACGAACTTTTATTGCGATACGAAAACTATTTGCGGGAGGATTTGGGAAATTCAATCAATACCGTAACGACGAATATGAAGACGCTGAAAGAACTGACTGCGGAAATGTATGAGGAATTTCGTTTGGATATTCGCAATAATCCCTTTCGCAAATATAAAATGAAATCCACACCGACGGAACGCCCCTGCTTGTCGGAGCGGGAATATTTCCGTGTACGCAATTTAAAATTGATTATGCAGGGAAAATTATACGATGCGCGTCAGTTATTCGTGTTTGAATCCGAAACGGGAATACGTATCAGCGATATTTTGAAATTGCGCTGGCAGAATTATGACGGGCATTATATACAGATCATTATGGATAAAACAGACCGTCAGCTTAAAATACCTGCGAGCGATCTTGTTAAAGAGATATGCGCCATGCGTGAAAGACGATATAAAACGGCAGGTGTTCCCATCACGCCGGATGGTTTTATATTCCGGGGAATTTTGCCTTATGAATACGACAGCATGTCAAGGGAGGAAAAAGTCTGTGCGGAAAATTGCGCCGTGGCGCGAATCAATCTTGCATTGAAAAGAGTTGCCGTTTTAGCGCGTGTCAAGAAAAACCTTTCGACGCACGTAGGAAGACATACCTTTGCGTCGCGTTTGGTTCGTTCAGGGCAGAATATGGTTGTAATTCGGGATTTACTCGGCCATGCCAGTATTCGCACGACGGAAATTTATGCGAAGATCATGCAGTCGCAGATGAATGATGCAATTGATGTATTGAATAAGTTGAATAATCATGGATACAAAAGAGCAGAATAGCAGAAATTGGGGTGATCTATTGCTTACTTCGCAACAAGTTGCGGACATTTTGCATGTCAGTTTGCGCACATTGCAAAAATACCGGGATGAAGGACGCCTTAATTACGTTCGTATCAGTCCACGGATAATTCGGTATTATCCGGAAGAAGTTGTCGCATTGATTCGGAAAAGTCATTGTTCGACGTGGTTGAAAGATAATTGCGCCCGGTTGTTAAAACTTAAATAGATTCCTTTGTAATCGGGGATAATTCCGTGCCGACGAGGTTGAACCGGTTTAACCACTTTTTTGTATTTTGAAAGGACCAAATTTTCGGGCTTTCAAAAGGCTATTTTACAAAATGCTCAAAAAGGTATTTAATTTATTCATGTATAGCACATTATAGCGTTTTATTGAAATTAGGTTGCTCGTAGCAACCAGTAGAAAAAGGGGTAAAAAGGCGGTTGTGTTTCAGTGCGCATTTGAAATTAAATTTGCAGATACAGCTAATTTGAAACAGATCGCGGCAAGTAATTTAATGTGTGTATTTATCAATACGAAGTACATAATATATACAAAGACTGTATAAATCCGTGTCAACCTAATTCGCAGGTAAGGGGTATGCAGGTAGCACTGCGAGCGGATGCGAATTACAGACCCCACCCCTTAAATTGGAATAAATTTCAAAATAGGTACGGGTAGTCTGTATAGATAAGACCGGATTTTTGGAAATCCAGCCATTGTATTTTTTTCTTGCAGTCCCGCGGAAAATTTCTAACTTTGTTTTCGGAACCAATTAAAATTACAATAAACAGAGATATTTAAAATAACTGACATATTAATATAAAGCGTTAGCTTTTATTCTTGCGTTCTTGAAACTTCGCAACTTTCTACGCAGTCAAGGGTAAAGTTAATGCTCACGTTGTATTCCAGCGTGGGCTTTACTTGTTTGACTGCAAAGGTATTGCGAAGACCTCAAGGACCAAATAAAGTTTAGTCCACGTTTTTTATGCCTACACCCGAACAATTCCATGAACTTACAGCGAAGCTGAAAATCCTTGTCGAAAAGGACAAGGAACAGCGAATTCTTGCGGATGCATCATTGATAAACAGCCAACTCGACGCCCTCGCAAAAATCAAAGCACTCTACCCGCATGAGGTTGACAAGGATTACAACAGATATGTTGTGCCCTTTTTAGATCGCTATGCTTTTCTGAAACGGCCGTCATGCTTAGCTATTATTAAAAAGCATGCTTACGAGCCTGCGCATACATTATATCTCGCTCATCTGTTCGAATCCAACAAGGCTATTTTATCGGCATTAATAAAATCTGCGGAATGTTTATCCGGCAAAGACGAATTGTTGCAACACATTCAAGCCTGTGAAACGTATCAGGTGAAAGCCGAGGAGCAGATCAAAGACTGCGGAAAAATTACGGGACGGATTCCCGATCTGACAATTACGGATGAACGGAACCGGTGGGTGTTAATTATCGAGAATAAAATCGAAAGCCGCTTTTCGGACGGGCGTATCGGGAAAAATCAAATCGACGATTATCGGATTTATGCAGAACGGACATTCCCTGCATACGACAGGTATTATTTGACCGTCAGCTATTCGGACTGCAACCGAAAAGATGCATTGGATAACCAGTGGGGCTATTGCGATTACTGTTCCGTATTTAACGCGATCATCCAGTGCGAGCCATTGGATCGTATTGCAGAAGATTATTTATCGGCTTTGATGCAGTTGTTATGCAACGGGCCGCACAAGCGGATACAAAAGCCGGATACGGAACAAATACCCCGACAATTAGTCGGCATATATCAATTTTATACGAACGTAATCACCCAATTAAAAATATCGCCTTATGAACAAATTGACACAATTAACCAATGAATGTCTGGCAAATATGCCGATGCTTGCCGACGCTATTTGCCACACGACGAATGTTATAGGAGAAATATTCGGATCGTATTACGACAAGGTTCAAAATCGGGTTCAACAATTTCTGAACGACAAGTCGGAATTGAAATATGAAATTGACGAACGGAATTCCGAGCGACTAACAATCTCCTTATTCCCATATATAAAGGCAAAAGGCAGGAAACAAATGCCTCAGTTGCATAACGAGGTCGGAATCTATTCCTCATTGATATTTTACAATCAATTCCGGCGAAAGATTGTTAATGATTGTCATGCACTCAGACAGTCAGCAGATTACGCATCGGTGCAACAAAAATTCATCAACAAACAGCAACGTTGTTGATTTCGCTATTTAGGCCATCAGGGATAAATATTTCGTTCAAAATTTAGATTTTTTCTTTGTCGAGAGACATGAGGATTTGCTTGCCAGCCTCAATATTCCATCTTTTCATGTAACACTGCCAGCATTCATTTTCGTAGGAATACCGAAAACCTGCATGGTGTAGCTTTTGGCGGATTTCTTCTGCAGGCTTGTCTCCGAAGAATATTTGGAATCGGTTTTCTTGGGGGTTCTCGACAACGCGAAATCCGTTCACTTCGTACTCCTTTTCTTCTTGGGACTTGAGCCATTTGACTCTTTCGAGACGTTTTTTTGCGTTTCGAATAACTGCATTGTTATTTGTCAGTGTGCAATCGGCGTAACCGATACGATTGCAGAAATCGGGGATTAATAAATCACGAGCCGCGCTTTCCTTCATACCGCTTTCAATTAGTTTGGCGATTTTGGATTCGTCAGAGATTTTTTTGTTCTTCACGATTTTGTTTCGGTCCTTCATCGTCTGCTGTAATTTTTCGAGCCGTGCGATCTTTTCTTCCAGTCGTTCTACGGAGTCTTCGTCTTCGGTATAGATCGCATTGTTGTTTTCTGCGGCCTCCGCTTTCTTGCGATAATATTCCGCTTTATCGCTTTCCTGAACTGATTTCGCCATAGCATTCCAGCTTTTGTCCAAATCCCTGCGGTGTCTTTTCTCAGAATGGTGTCCTACCAGAATCGGTTGGTCCGTTTTCACGATGCTGTTCGAATGTTCGAACGCTTCGACCGACTTCGTTTCAGCTTTACGAGCCAGTTCGATGTAGCGGTCAATTCTGTTTTGTTTTCTTTCGCTTCTTGACATAGTTGTATTTTTAAAAAATAAGATGCACGGCCATTTTGACCGTGCAGGAGTTATAATTTTTGCAGTTTATGACGAGTAGAATAATATTCTTTCTTCCGGTATAGTTGGGGTTATTCTCAAGCGTGGCGGAAATTTATGGTGCATCTCAAAGATTTAAGGTATCATAACGATAGTGCGATTAAATTGCATGACGGTAGCAAACCGGTGATTTATTCTTTTCTTTCGTTATTTACTTTGTGCCATACCCGCCACATATCCTCTTTTGTACAACTGGGGTATATATCTTTTACGATTGGGTAAGCTTCGCTGATACTTTCGGTATACCATGCTTCATGGTTAGCCAACTCGTAATGGATATACACATACATATTGAACAGTTCGCGCATTTCTTTAGCGCAGTCGTCACTATGCTGATTGAAAGCAGCCAAAAAGTCGGCTACATTCTTTTCGGGAATCAGCATACCTCCGACCAGACCATTTACATAGGTTACGCCCTCTTTTTTGTTTTTGCTAAATTGTTGATTGCTGAATGCGAAGATGATTCCGAATTTGTCGAAAATAGCAGACAGTCGTTTCTGCTGGTCATCTTTAACCTGGGATATTGTTTTCATTGGATTTTATGATTAATTTGTGGTAAAATAAAAAAAGAGATGTACGGCCATTTTGACCGTGGCTGTGTAGAAATAGTGGTTGAGGGTTACTCAGATTTGGGTGTTTAAATAAGCCCTCGATTAGAATTGTCTCCAACAGCCATCTTGGTAGACATTGCCTTCAGATAGAGATTCCCGGGCTCGAATGAGATGACACGGATAAAGAGTGAATTATCTCCGGTCAGTTCCTTTGTAAGCGCATTAAACATTTTTTCCGGGAAGTTCCATTTCGAGAAGAATTCTCCATCCATAGAGTTCTTGTTCTCGTCAATCTCGCTATTAAGATTCTCGATATGAAAGTTGTTATATAGCCAGTTACGGATGTATTGGTAGTTCGTATCGATGTCCGTTGAGCAATATAACTTGTTTGAACAGATATTAGCCATTGATTGTGGTTTTAAGTTTTTTAGGATTAATTTGTTTCATGGAATTCTTTGGAGGTGGAGTATTGCAGATATAAGTACGCCGGGACTCGAAATAGTCTCGTATTTGTAACCTATACGCTGTGTACCATAAAATCGGGAACCTTCAACCTCCACTTAAATAGCTTTTTTTTTGGGGGGGGCCATAATGGCTTCGGGAAGGTCGTTGAACGAAAGTTCCTGTGATTCTTCAAAGTTTTGAGAATATTACGATGCGTTTTTTCTCTGGAATGAGCTTGATAATATCCTCAAGAGAAGGCGGTTCTTTTTCGCCGAGATATTCTTTTTTAAGTGCTTCCGGGAATGCAAATTCGTGAGTAAAAACAGATCGGCCCAACATTATTTCCAGAGAGTCGTGAAAAAGGTCAAACGGCAGGCATAGCCGTTCTTGAAAAAGCTGTAAATCGACGATCTGTTTTGCCGTCATGTCTTCATAACCTTTGTTTTCAGCAAAGGCGATGGCTTCTTCTTTAGTTAGTTGTTTGACGTATTGCATAGTTTTTTTGTCTGTGAGTTTCTTGAAGCGATACAGAATAGCGTTTACGATTTCTAAGCTCGATGTGTCTTATTCAAAAAAGAGTAACATCGAAAAGGGATAGCTGTTTGGGTTCCAAATATTGCAGTCTAATTTCTTTGAGTTTGTCACGGAGGTGACAGATTTTTTGTTTGTTGTAGTTGCTACTGTCGGAGGTGTGTTCCCATGCATACGCATACTTTTTCTCCAATTCGGTAATTCCCTTTTTTATTGCGTCTTTATAGTCGGCAATCGGTTCGTCCCAGACCGATGGATGCCAGCCTCCACCAGCGTGACCGGTACACCAATTTATTGCGACGGTATATATTCCATTTACCGCCTGTCCGATAAAAATGGTATTCAACATCCCTAATTCGATTCGTTCGATTATGGGAAGCATCCCCAGAATCCAGCCATACTCATCGAACCTTTTGTCGGTGTAGCCAAAAAGCAGGCCCCGTTCGTAGGTGCATACATTTCTAATGATTCGCTGAGGGCTGTCGCCGAAACTCTCAAAATAGGCGATTTTCTCGGTATTATCCTTGCGGACGGCCAACAGATAATGCTCAAAGGTTTTGCGTTCCGTGTGGCAAGGGGTGTATTCCAGAATAGCCGCTATTTTCTTCTGTTTTCTGAATTTTTGTATGGGAATCATAATAATCTGAGAATTAAAATACGAGTTGAACCGCCCTTTCTTATGGGAGTACCTATAGCTATTTTGTCGTTGCCGTATCCGGAAGATTTTGGTCCTCGGGTTCCATCAATTCGACTTCTCCGCATTTTTCACATGCTCCATCCATCTCATCGAAGATGTTAAGTATTGCACCAGAATTAGGGTTTATGCGGGCGTCGCATGCGACATCATGGCCTTTGCAGTTTTTGCATACCAAACGAGGTATTTCAATTTTCTTTATTACCTGGTATTTTTCCCAGCCGTTTGCATCCGATAATCCCTGCAAATAGGCTTCATATTCATTTGGAGTCTTGAATTCTTTTACCACTACCATTCCGGAATGGTTCTTTATCCAGTCGTCAGAAGGTATTTCATTTATATCGTGAAATTGGTCTACTGCCTCTTCCCCGAAGATTATTGTTGCTTTAATCATAGATTTAGTTTTTTAAATGCTCTTTCTTTCCAGTAGGTTTCTGCCGGCAGACTGTATGGTGCGCTAATGGGAGGACATTCTTAAATTTCTATTATTTTCTGGATTCTGCCGTAAATCGTTTTGCGAAGACTTGTTTTATCAGGCGCATAATATTCGCGCCATTGCCCATATTGCTTGACGAGGTATGTATGGATCACATCTGAGAAGTCAAAGCGATAGCCCATCAGAGGAACTGCACCGTTGAAATAACTGTTTCTATGTAAATTTTCAGCGAGCCAATTCTTGTCTTCCCGGCTCATTTTATCGCCATTGTTGAGCCGCAGACGCAGGCCGTAAACCCGGCTATCCTTCAAGGTGTCAAGAGGATCGACCTCCCAGTTTACGAATTTTACCGCTATAGGTTGTGTATTCATTTCTTTATTTTTGATAGTATTGTTCTTGGCTGAGATAAGCCGTAACAACATGGTTAATATCATCGACAGAAGTTTTAACTCGCTTCTCCTTGCCATAGAAGTATTTAATATCGGAAGGAAAATCGAGTTTATCCCATTCTTCTTTTGGTATTACTTTATCCTGATGCTTGTAATACCATAGCATGTAGCTTTCACCACTTGACCTGAAAGATGTTATCTTGAATAAAGTACCTCTATACAGGGCGACAAATTCGTTGAATTCCTGCTCCGTACTGAATGCGATTCCATCGCCAAGATATAGATACCCACCATGCCTGTTTCTCCATTCCTGATTTGTGATCTTGTTTATGTGCATCCTTTGCCAGTCCTTTGTTGTAAAGGAACCGTAGACAGGGTTATCCTCGACATATTCCCACAAGCTCACTTCGGCTTCGAAGTGGATGGTTCCGCCGGCGCAGGGTCCGCAATGTCCCCACACGCAAAACCAATTCAGTGCTTTACCGATGTATTGAAGTTGTTTTATGGGTGCATACGTCCATTCACCTCCGCTTGTTGAACATGTAATCCCTTTCCGCTCATTTTCCGGCCAAATAAAGGGAAAGGATGGTTTTCCGCAAATATTGACCTCGTTTTCCACGATATGCTCTACGAGTGCATTGGGGCAATAGTCACCGTAACGAGTCGTATATTGAACTTTATCACCGGCTCGGGGAGTTTTTTTTGAGCGGGTCTGTTCGATTAATTGCACATGTTCGTTGACCTTATCCACCTCCTCTTGTATGAGTCTGTATCGGCTGTCGAAATACTTGTTGCTTTGCAACAGGCTTTCTAAAGTGTATTTTCCCTGGTTCATCTGTTATTCGGGTTTGAAGAATTTGACGTATTGTAACGTTCGGGGTTCATACCACTTTTCATGGTAGTTGATGGTGCATTCTTCCAGGTCATGCAGGGCATCTTCAACGAAATGGTCGAAGGGACGCACCTGTTCCTTGAGCCTGTAGAAATAGCCGATGATACCCTTCAATGTGTTGCATACCGCATCACATTCAGGCATTGCGCATACAATGGGTGTCAGGTCCATAGCTTTCTGAATGTCAATACTATTACAGCCGTTGTGGACAATGACCTTACGAATCAAGCGCAGGCAATATTCCTGAAGTCGAAAATATTCCTGCCGCTTCTTTATGATCTTGTTTACTCGCAGATGAAAACCGAATTTGAATTTGTGTTTCGGGCATAACTCCACCGCATACCCACGTTCGTTCAGGTCTTCTACACCTTCTTCCGGTTCTGTCTTCCGCCGATCTTTGGGCTTGCTGCATGCAAGATGGTGTGTCAGTTTGCAGCCGCAGACGTAAGTTATAGTGAGCAAAGTGCCGTCCGGTTTAAATCGGACATTTCCTTTGGGTACTGCATCGCTTTCGATGAAGTATAATTCAGCTATTGTTGTCATAAATTATTATTAGTTGTATTGGATTCTTAGTTTTCCGTGAGTTATTCGATGGCCCAGTCTGCTTTGTCATACTCTGGCAGTTGTATGATGATCGATTCGGCTAAATGGTACAGGAAAAATTTAAAGAACTTTACCGCGTTCTTTTCTTTTTCAGTCAGAGGGTGGATTTTCTCAATATACTCTGTATCTATTTGATATATGGCGCAGCTCATCGCCTTGTATAGGCAAATAGGATCTTTCAGTTCAAGGGGATCAGGAGATTCCTCGCTGTGCGTTTCTTCCCGTTGTTCCTTTATAAGCTGTTCGGGCGGAAGGTCGAAATGGGAACTATATTGGGAGTAATAACTATAAATCTGAAGAGCCATAATAGTGAGGGCCAATTCACGTACTTGTTTGCGGACTTTCTGTTCGATATTGCTGACGCCAAGTTCCGGTATGATTTCTTTGTTCTGGGCACAAAAGAATTGATTCGTCCGGTACCGGTACATGATTCCTTCGATTATTGAATCGAAATGTCTGCGAGTATTAATCTCAATGCTCATAATGTGATGATTTATGATTGTTTTCTAAAGAAAGAAGACGTTGAAATGACCGATGAGCCCTTTGAGAGTTCTTGGAGATATTCAGGTCAAATTTTGGTTGATTTAGAATTGGCCCCACCAACCATTGCTATAGACGTTTGCATCCAGATTAAGGCCGCAAGGTTCGAAAGAAATGATACGGATATACAGAGTTTCATCTGTGGCTAATTCTTTTGTAAGCTCTTCGAATGTTTTTCCTGGCATCCCTTTCGACGAAAATTCGCCATACATCCAATGTTTGTCGCCATCGAGATTGTGAACCTCGAAATTGTCATAAAGCCAATCGAGGATGCGGAGATAATTGGCTTCGGTATCAGTTGAGCAATAAAACTGATTTACATAAATATTTGTCATAATTTTCGAATATTTTTGTGTCGTTCAACTTAGTGATAATGCGGTGGCGAAATATTCCGTGTAATCGAAATCTACCCCTAAATTTGAGCAGGCAGCTTCAAGATCGTCATAGCGCAGTTCGCCCATGTCACGCAGTTCCCGGAGGTTCTGTATTTCCGAATCGAGGTATTTCTGTGCCTTGCATTTACCGCAATGGCATGCCGAGCAGATATTTTCTATGAGTGTATCCATAGTTAGTGATATAAGGTTGTTATTTGAGGATGAAGTTGTTCCGTCGTTGAGTTCGATTCCTGCAGTAAGGGCAGTTTTCATGTCACAAGGCTATGGGTTCCGGCTTTGGGATCACACCAGAACAATGATATATGACATCATGTCTTCATTGTTTTGAAGGAGATACTCTACGGAGTCTTTTACTTTTTGCCAATAATCGAGATAGCGGGAATACTCTCCGTTTCTATAGCAGAGTTTGCTTATTGCATAACCTTTCGAATCTGCAAGGTTCAATAACTCATCGTCATTACAACCTATGTGAATTCCATCGATTTTGAGTTTTCGGGAAATTTCCACAATTTGGGAAAAATTGTTGTTCATCTCGTCAATGGCTCGGCAATAGCCGGGATAGAGCTTGCGGATAGCAGGGAGGAATTTTGAAACGCCTTTCAGTTTGACATTTCGGTAATTTTTTGCAGTTTTTTTGAGCTGCAGGAATTGGTGTTCTACTGTTGAAAGCAAGATTTTCTCTCTTCTATGCGCTTGAATAAAAGTTGTTCCAGGGACCTTGTACAAGCACCCGATTGTCGCGGATGTCGAAAATTACGTCTTTGACTAAAGGACGGTTTAAATATTCTTGTCTTGTCATAATGATGTAGTTTTAATTTAAGCAACCTTCTGATCACCCCATGAGATATAGAAATTGCCGTCTTTATCCCGTTCGCGTTTGAGCAGGTTTTCAATCAGGTTTGTTGATACGTCGAATTCGTCGAAGATTGCGGATTCTTCCAAGATTTCCCAGACTTTAATGAATTCGTTGAGCCGCTCTTTGGTCAGGACCAGGGCGATGAGATTTTGTTCGATGGATTCATCGTAGCAGACATAGCGTACGCGCGTCTTATTTCTGGAGTCCATGCGGATGAAGCGGAAGTAAAATTGCTCCATCTTGGGAATATTCCATTGCAGGGATTCGAGTATCACGTCATCGCAGGATGGAATGTTGGTCGAACTTTTGAGAGCTTGTTGTGTACATACGAGAATACCGTCTGCTGTTTCTTCAAACTGGGCAATGATCTTTTGGCGGCGCTCGAAACTTATTTCTCCGTGAATTGTGAATAGCGGTCTTTCCGGGAACATGAGTCCCAGATAATCGGTATACATATTCATTGCTTCGATTGTCGTGCAGCCGACAGCAACTTTTGTTGGAATCTCTGTTTTTATCAGGTTAGCGATGTAGCGAGTTTTTCTGGGGAAAGGTTCTCCATCGTAACCGGCTAATGTATTGGGTGTGGAGCATGCGCGAATCATCAGCATGATTTGACGGACTAAGCGCAATGCCGCCTCTTTCTTCGAATCGCCGGTGCTTACGAAATAGAGAGAACATATTTCGCAAAATTCTTTCAGTATCTTGGCGTATACCGCCTTCTCTCCCGGTCCGGGGATTACGGTATGATGCCTGATCTCATATTTGTCGGCTGCAAACTCTTTGAATTTCCGGGTCAGGATTGTTTTCTTAATCAACTCTCGGAGTTCATATTTGTTGTAAATATCCTGATTCCGTTTCTCGATTCCGAAGACGGTGACTTTCCCCGGGCAGAAACAGTTTTTGAAAAGGCGGGCTCCTTCTCGGGGCGGGAACGGTTTTCCGACGTTGGTGTTATCTTCGCAGGAAATTTCATGCGTGATCCGATCCTCGATATACACTTTCTTGCACCAGCACATGAAGTTCACAGAGTTGTTATAGAGTATTTCGAACTGTCCGTAGAGTTCAGCGACGTTGTTGCGGGTCGTCGTGCCGGTAGCGAGTAATTTGTATTTGGAGCGGCGGAATACATCGAGCGAGTTGCGTGTACGCTGCGTTTCGTCGTTGGTTATTTCGTCGGATTCGTCGAAGATCAGGCAGACTTTGCGGGAAATCCTGCGCATGAACAGTTTCACCAACCTTTTGTTTTTTTCGAGCATGGTGGTCGAAATGAGAATGAACATACCGGGGCGAATCTTTTTGAAATCCTCTTCGCATGTCAGGATTACAAACCGTTTTTTATGTTTGGTAAGAAACGGTTTCCATGTCATTTTAATGGCAATCGCCGGTGCCAGTACGACGCTGTTGCGTATGCGGCCCAAGGATCGCAGGTATTTGCCGTAATAGTACGCTACGGCGGTTTTTCCTGATCCCTGCTGCCAGTTCAAGAGTGAATAGCGTCTTTGGAAAATCAGGTTCATATCATGTTGTTGCAGGTCGTTGAACTGGCAAACTTCCATGTAGTTGTTGAAGAAGCGCAACCCCGCGATATGCTGGGCAAGTTCTTTGTTGGGTTCCACATCGAGGATGGGGGTGCTGTGCCGCAGGTATTGGCGATGTTTGCGGTGTATTACCCGCATGGCCTGAGCGTACTGTGCGGCTGCGTTTTGTGACATGTCCTTTACGGGTGTGGGGAGGCCGCCGTCGTTCAAGGTAAGCTGGTAAATAGGGACCTCTTTGCATTCGACATTATCCAGCATGTGCGGGGCGTATGCTTTGAGTTTATAGGTGTAGTTGGTCTTCACGAGTGCCACTTCTTTGCGTGGCACCACATATTGCCGCCGGATGTAACGATAGATTACAGCCAGTACCTTGGCATGGGTGAGTTTCTTCCTGTGAAAATCGTTGTATTGGGCCCGGGTGTAGGTTTGGGGAAGCCTTTGATTGCGGAATTTTGTTACGAGAGCCAGCGCCTTGTCATATTTCCCCTGCAGGTGAGGATGGGTTTTGAGTTCATACAGATATTTTTTGAGCTTCACTTGAAATGCCAAGTCGTCGGAATAGAGCAGTTCGTTTGTTTCGCGCAGCAACTTGAGTTTTAGCGGTAGTCGGAGCTTCCGAAAGTCCGCGACGCGCTGTTTCAGGCATTCCATAGATACAAATTCATCATCCCGGTATGAATTGCGCTCGATATGTTCCGTTCTGCGTGTGAAAACCATGATTTTGGTAGCGAAGTTTTCAACGTCCAATGCACTGAAAGTCGATACTGGGAGTTGTGTTTGCCCGATGAAAGAAAAACTATGATCAATAGCCCCTACCTGCGACTTGTCCCAGAATTCACTTTTCATAAAAGTCATGGGTACGACAATAACGAAGATTCCGGCAGGATTGAGTGCTTCGTATGCTTTCTCGCAGAAGTAAAACTGTGAAGGCTCCCTGTCGAAATCGAGGTTGTAAGGCGGATTTCCAAGGATAATATCGAAGCGCTGGTTGGGGTCGAAACACCGGATGTCCTGAGTCTGGATGTTGGCGTCGGGATAGAGGTATTTGGCGACTTTCACAGCATTGGGATCGATGTCGAAGCCGTAGGCATTGTAAGGGTTGGGCAGATAGTTGAAGAAGTTGCCCATGCCGCAGCACATATCCAGAATGCTTTCTGTTGCTTCGGGAGCAGCTAATTCTACAATCTGTCGGCAAAGGTCGTGAGGCGTGAAAAACTGCCCCATCTCGAATTCTTTTTTTGCTTGAGCATAGTCGTTATAATTTCCGAAATTGGCTTGTTTGAGGCCGTGCAAACCTCCGAGGCCGGTATAGCAGTTGAAGATCGTTTCCCGGGGTATTTCCCCTTTATTCTTGTCAATGGCTTTCAGGATTCTCTTGTTGTAATCTTCCCGCTTTTCCTTGGGGATCGTCTGATTCTTGATCTGATAACTCATAGGTCAATGGTTTGCGAGTGAATAAAGGCGCAGGAAGTGGAAGCACTCTGCGGCGGCTGTGGGTGTTGAGAAACGGACATCGATACGGCCGTTTACATAGAACCTGATGGCCTCGATTTTGTCCATTTTCATGTCGTACCACTTTCCGACCTGTACGTTGTATTGGTTGAATTCCGGGATGGAGCCGATATTACCTTGTATGCTTTGGGTAGCATAGAGGACCAACCCCGCGCATATATTGTTTACAAACAAATCTGTGCCGTAAGCAATCTGGTATCGTCCTATGCTGCGTTGGTAGTCGTCCATCTCCACGATGTCGTAGAAGTGGATTTTATTATCCCGTAATTCGGGTGCTGGGCCACACTCACGGCGTTTTGATGCGAATAACGAGCGGATGATGATTTCCTCTTCGGCCTTCTCGCGGAACGTTTGTCCGTTCAGGCGGCTGATGATGTGATCTACATATAACTTGTAGTCGGGAAGGAAGCCCACAGAGATCGTATCCTCACAGTCGGGACGAAGGATGGAGAATTTGTATTTTTCCTCAAAATATCTCATAATAACATTGCCGAATAAATAACAGGCGCGGTGATAGTTATCGGCAATATTGTTGATGATTTTGAAGGGATAGAAATAGTATTTCTCGAATTCATCTTGTTCTTGTTCGTCTTGTCTGGCGAGGGGGTTGATCTCTACAAATCCGGACGAAGAGTACGAAATGGCAAATTGATCAGAATACTTTTCCGCTTCGGACCGGAACCGGTCATGCCATGTTTTCAGATGGCGGAGCGCGGCATGACATTGGGCTTGTATTCGTTCGCAATAAGCCTTATCATCCATCGGTATTTCCGGCTCCTGGTCGATCTCGATTTGGTCGAATACAGCGAGCATATCGCTGTTGTCTGGTGTTTTGTCTTGCATGATGTGAGGAATTATAGGGAAACAAAATCGGCGACAAGCATTTGCCTGTCGCCGCGTACTTAGGTATTAATGGTGTTACTTTTCGGGAATCTTTTCCAATCGATTTTTAGCTCGGCTGATTTCCTCATAAGCCTTGTTGATGGCGAGGTCTTCGCCCGGAGTGATTTTTTCCCGTTGCAGGAGTTTGGTTATGATCGCCATCAACTGACCGCACAGGAATGCGATAAACTGAAGGTTCGTTTGTGCGACTTGCTGTTGTTTGCTGTTATCCATCTTCGTAGAGTGTTAGTGGGTATTCAATGCTGAGGAATGTTATGCGACTGTAAAACGGCGATAAGTTCTTCGCGCCATATTTCGGCGATGTCTTGATCCTCCATATCGAGGTGCGAGCCGGGCGGCATGTGGAGCTTTATCTTTGTGAACTGCTCGGCCAGTTCTGCAATCTGCTGCATCCGGTTATTTTCGATCTCCCGGACTTGGAATGACGACGGAAGTTCTTCGAGCATGCGCCGTGTCAGGTGGGTGGACTGGCTGTAGAACCGGGTGTCGAGCAGCAGGATTTCGGACAACTCCTTCATTATATGAAAAACATGCCCTTCGACAGCATGAGGGTCGTATTCATCGGGTTTGGTTCTGCTTTGTTCAAAGACCAGTTCTTCCCAGCTCTTTTTTTCCTCCTGCCACATGTAATCGAGCAGTATGTTGAGCAAATGAACCGGGACCGGGACTATAGGGGTTTTGTCCGCGGATACCGACGATTCCTTCGGCCGGGGAAATGCGGGCAGGTTTTCGTTGGGAATTTCAAACCCGGTGTAGGGGTTGAAGATTCCGATGTGCAGCAGCGGCTCGGATTCGACGGCAAACATGCCGCGGCCACAGTCGTAGAATAGTTCCATATCTACAGGTGTTGTTGCGGCGTTGCGATGGGCTTCCGCTTCTGAAAGACCGCTCTGCATGAGTTCTTCGACACGACATTTGAATGCCTGTGGAGTCTCTTTTTCGGAGAGAGTTATTTTGAAGAAGTCACCTTCCTCTTCGGTTACTGTTAATTCAGCGTTTTCCATGTATTAGGATTTTGCGGTTATTTTGTCTTTGGAGGTGGATGCACGGCATTTGCGATGGCATGGGGATTCGATCAGCACTCCGTTCTCAACCATTTCCTGATAGATTTCCTCCACGAATTTCTCCGCAAGGAGTCCAAATCTATATCCCTGTTCAGCACGTAATGTATGGATCTTGAAGGAGCGTCCAATGTCGTACATCATGTCTTTACTTTTGTAGATATTGCGGCGTTTGGTCCTGAATATTCCGATCAACACCAGTTGGGTAAATCCTTTAAAAAACTGATGATAGTATTTCATTTCCTGTTCCGGGGTGATGTCGAAGATCTCACGGATTGTTTCAGATGATGTAAAAATGAATGTTTGAGACGCTGAAAGGTTCTGCTTTATCGTCTCAATCAAGTTGGCGTCGCAGGGGCCCATGATAACTGTGGGATGGCAGTAAAGATTTGTGAGGCCCTTGGTTGCGGATAAGCTGAATGACGGGGCTTTCCTTGTGATTTCGAATCCGAGGTCTGAGAATATCTTTCGGATTTCCGTTTCAAAGAGTTGATTCTTGTACTGTGCAATCCCCTCCGGACCATATCCGGTTACGATATTAAACCTTACGAGTTTCAGGCGCGGTCGTTCCCGCATCCGGGGTGTGTCGATCATGGCGGGTACGACGATCTCCCGGCCCCATTGGATACGAATATCAATATCTTCAATTTTCATCGACGGACCGATATCGAAAAAACGGCACATATCGCTGAAGCGGCATGCCTGATAGATGGGATTACCCGTTTTCCGCTGGAAGATCCGATAGGAGTATTCCGGGTCTCTGTCTGCCTGCTCGATTTCGGCGCTGAATTCGAGCTGCAGCAACACGATCATATTTTCTGTTTCCTGTGTCATAGTCGTTGATAGGTTAAATATGGGGCAGGTGGCATTCCCGCACGGTATCTGCGATCTTCCGGCACATCTCGTAGCTGGCGCGGTTGCGGTCGTCGATACAGACGTTATCCGGTTCGGCCATATAGAGTATGATGCTTTGCACCAGGCGGAAGAACGTCTGCTGTATTGTGTGATGCTCCACGCTCAGGGCAGCCAGGAAGTTATCCGTATGAAAGCCATAAGAATTCAACTCGGATAAAAGGCTTTCCATAGCGATGAATTCTTTCGTTTTCTTTCTCAGTTTGATGTCGTAGTGATTAAACTTTTTATTCATAATGGAATACTATAAAGCCTGCGAATTCCGCATTTCTTTGGAGTCCGCAGGCTGTATGTGAATATCGATGTGTGGAATTACTGTTTTACGCGGTCCATCAGTTCTCCGGCTATTTCCGCAAAATCCCGGGTGCGGGCAGAGTTCTGGTTTCGGCCGTAAGCCGTGAGTGCCTGTGTAAGGTTCAGCAGCGACGGGCTTCCCTGCAGTCCGTCTTCGGGATTGTGGTCCATGAGTATTTTCTGGATAGCCACTTCCTCGTTCTTGAGGATTTTGTTGTTCTTCACCAGTTTCTTCAATTCGGCTTCGAAATCTACGGCCGTATCGCCGGCCCTCTCTATCTCCAGCGCTTTTTTACGGATAATATCTTTGTTGTAGAGCTGTTGGGTAGCATCTCTTACGGTGAGGAGGATTGTTTTCGTGTCCTGCCGGTAAGTTTCCTCCGAGAGCTGCAGGTCTTCGGGGAGTCGGCCTCCCAAGTGGACTTGTTTGAGGGTGCGCTCGCGGACCATGCCGTTGAGACAGACGCCGTTGAGCAGGAATGTCCGCAAGTCGAGCGATCCGTCGCCGTAATCGGAGGTGGAGAACCGCACTCCCATGTAAATAATCACCGTACCGTTCAGACGAGTCGGGATGCAGATGGGTTCGGGAAGAATTGTCTCGATCCATACTTTCGTGTCGGTCATCAGGGCATCGCAGGCTACGGCTCCTTCATTGAGTGCTGTTTTCATAAATGCGGTGAGGATCATTTCGCTGTTGAGTCTTCGGTAGCTGTCCGAAAGCACTCCCCGCACCTGATCGCCTACGGCTCGGATCATTACCCGGGTTCGGGGCGTCCAGCCCGAAGTTTTGTTCAGGATTTCAGCTGCAAGCTGCCGCTGCCAGGCGCTTCCTTCTGAAAGCTCCCGGAGGTATTTCGAGGGGATGTCCATTTTCTCGGCGAGCTGTCGCACGGCGTTGTTATGCAGTGTGAACGGCTCTCCGCGTTTGAACATCATAAGTTTGTCATTCCCTTCGAAGGAGATGATCGGATTCTCACACGTCCCGCGTTGTTCGGCACCGATCGGGACGATGAAATCCCTTGAGATTTCAGCTTCCCGGAGCAGTCTTTCGACGGTCTGCATCACAACCGGCTGACGGCTGTCGATCATGCGATGAACTTTGTTGGTTACGACTTCGTTGAGTCCTTCCTGATATTTAAATTGATCCATAATAATAGCCCTTTCTTTCTGCCGGGCCGGCAGGGGTTTGAGATTACTATTTGATAAGTCCGAGGTTGCGAGCTTCCTCCTTGGTGAACACCTTATAGGTTGAGCGGCGGTATCGGCCGCGGGATATTCTTCGTTCCCGGCTGTATTCTATTTCTTCATCCGTTGCAGATTCCTGAATGTTGTCCTGATAAGGGCCGAGGCCATATCCCAACAAGGGATCTTCGTCCAGGCTTCGTTCTGCCTGGTCGCGTAAGCGTTCTTCCGGCGTTTTATAAGGTTCATCCCAGTCTTCGTCCCAGCGATTAGAATCCCATCCGTTTTTCATGGTTATAAAGTTTTTAATGAAACAATAAGTACAGAACAGCGATCGGCACAACGATGGGAGCAAGTACTCCCAACACCCGCAGGAAGAATCGGATGATACAATTCAAGATGATAAGCCAACCTACTATTCGAAGCAGGGTTTGCCAGTATAATACTGCTATAATTGCTATAATCAGCAACAAGATTATTTTGATATATTTATACATAATCATAAGATTTATAATATTTTAATATTATTTTCCCAGGAAGCATGTCTTCTGGTTTGTGCACGTCTTTTAAAGCACGGGGAAGAGCCACGCGCAAGGTTTTCGGCAAAAAAATGCACCCCTGCGGTGCATTTTTTTGTCGAAATTCATATAACCTTGCGCGTCGCGGCCCGTGCTTTACTTTTGTGCACGAAACCAGAGGACATGCGGACCCCTTCTCCCCCCCCCTCTCTTTTTACGACCGTCCGGAAACCCACGACCGTCTGAAACCCGACGACGGCCGGTCTTTTTTCGGTATAAACCACCCTCAACAACGGTGAGAGACGCTATCGGTCCCGATGTGCCCAATAGTATAACAGAGGATTGAATTTTCCATCCTTTTCCCGATATAACATTCCTATATTTTTTGTAACTTGTATCCAAATTCAGTAAAATGGAAACTTATATCGTATAATCCTGACATGGCACGATATATTTTATGTCCTGTTGTGGTTTGATGTAGAAATTCAGGAAGATACAATACGCAGTATCTTTTCGGCGTAGAGCCTCGTTGTGATTTGATGTAAGAAATGCTTTATGATACAACGTTCTGAACGGCGGTATCATTTACTATGGGTTGTGGTTTATATATAGATTATTATGATAGATTATTATGCACAAATTGACAACCCGGAATTTGAAGGGATAACAGAAGATGATGTTCTTGGACTGCTGCCACACCCTGAACACTACCACCCGGACTATAATGCCGCGGCCCGTGAGTGGATGGCATTTTGTATCCGCAAATCGTTCGATAATAAGGACGATCCCGCCGAGGGAACGGTTTTCGGGTTATCTTGGATGAGAGCCGGCAAAAGTCGAAATGCGGCCGGAGAAGAAATAGACATCTATGAGCCAGATGTGAGGAATTTGAAACCGGATGATTTCGAATATTACGAGAATCGCTATAAGGCATGCCACAGCCTCTTTCCTAAAACAGAGTATGGTTTGTTGGCATATTTCGGGCATGCTACACCTTATTCCAAAAGGAACGATTTCAAGTCCGAATTAGGGCTTAAATTATCCGAGTTGGCGAAAATATACTGGGATAAATCCTTAGAGGGTGGAGAACACAACCACAATTTCCAGCATTATTTTAGGATTCTGACATTAGCCTTCAATATTTTCCAGCGAGCGAAGCTCACGGCAGAACTCGATGTGTTGTGTGCGGAAATCATCGACCACCATGATAGCTGGGATATTCACCGAGGAGATTCACTCCGGGGAATGCTTGATCTTTCAGGTTTGATGTCCGATAATTATTCCTTATTCAAGGACAAAGTGGATTTCAACCAGGTAGTAGAGAAAAACTTGAGTGCGGCCCAAGAACTCGAAAAAACATATACTTGGGGAGCAATATACATCGTAGATCGCTGTATAAAGATTAGAACCAAGCAGAATGCCGATTCTAAGGACCTGATTTACTATAAAGCTCAGCTTTATGAGAAAATGGCAGGTGAAAGAGACGAGGAATTTGTATGTCTCACGTTCATCGAGAAAGCCTTACGGCTATATAAAATAGCGCAATCTGCGGAGAAAGTTGCACAAATGGAAGCCGCTTACATGGCTACGCGGAGTCAGATCACGCTAAATACCGAATTTTTCAAAGAATTCCCGCCTGAATATTTAGAATACGTCACGAAAATGATAAATGAAATAATTGCGACATCCGACGAGAACGGCATCCTTTCGGAACTCACCGACGCGAGTTGGTTTACAGATATAGCGCAAATTAAAGCCCAAGCGGAACTAAACCAGCGAGGAAGCCTCGTACCTTTTTTAGCGACTACGGTAATAAAAGATAAGTTCGGGAATACTGTGGATCAATATATTACCGATGAGGAAATTAAGGAGATGTTTTTCTGGGAAGAGTATGGGTTTGCACACCAGATCGGCATGCGAAAACTGCATCAATTTATCATTGAAGTCTATAAAGCCGGCAAATTATCTTATGACTCTTTGCTGAGGTATCTTGGAAACACCTGGTTTAATGTTCCAGTTCATCGTACCTATAATGGACAGCATATTGATGTCCGGGTTTTGGATGTGTTGCGCCCCGGTTTAAAGCTATTCTTCAGCGAATTGGAAGCATCCATGAAGGAATCGGATAATTTTGAATTCGACTATATTACTGTCACCGACACCTTAACTCTTAAAATCGAATCCATATTACGTCTGTACTGCGAAAGAATAGGTATTCCCACCATGAAGCCCCGAGAAAAAGCCGGCGTGCAATTAATGATGGAAAAACTATTGGATGATCTCTTGAGCGATTTAAAAGATACCCCGGAGAGGCCGACCGGGTTCAGGGAAGAAGATAGACTATTATTGAAATATGTATTGACTTTAAAAGGATACAACCTGCGAAACAAACTTGCTCACGGATTGATGGATGCTTGGGAGTACACCTTCCCCAACATAGTAATCATCATAGTGATCCTGTTGCGGCTGAGTAATTATTTCAAATGAAAAAAGCGGAATCCGAAAAGCTATAATAGAGTAGGAGAATTTTTAATTCATTATTTATGAAAGATTTTGAGATTATTTCAATTTCTCTTGATGTACAGGAGAATGAAATCGTATCCCGTTGTTGTCCAGGAGAATACATTGGACAATAAATGCTGGATAAAGTACTCTTATTTATGAAAGTAAGGGCAAGATATCTTGCCCTTACTATAAAATCAAAGAAATATGTATTACAACTTAAATAATGATATTTATTTAGTTAATGGAGCCAAATATAATTGCATTTATGATTTACCTAATAATAAGTTACATAAAATCAGCAATGATGCTTATAAAGTACTGTTGAGGAGCATTGATGGTGAAGACATTGCAGACCTTTATGAAATGACATTCATGGATTCATTATCGAGATTAGGGATTGTATTCGAATCTGATTTACCTATGCATAATTACAAAAGCATTGATCAGGTCTATTCGTATCCGAGGGTTATTGACTTTGCCTGGATAGAAATAACGAATAAATGTAATCTCCGATGCATTCATTGCTATAATGAACATGATGCACGCACAAAAAAATCTATGTCCTTTGAAAACTTCAAGTATGTTGTTGATCAGTTATGTTCAGTAGGAATTGAAAAAATTCAATTGATTGGCGGTGAGCCTTTCCTATTGAATAAGAATACCCTGTTTTCAATGATGGATTACCTGTCTTCGCGAATAAAAGGGTTTGAATTATTTACCAATGGAACATTGGCTACAGAAAAGAATTGGCTAGAAATTAAAGAAAGATATGCAAATGTCAGTATTGCAACATCCCTCCATTCTTTTCTGAAAGAGGAACATGAACGAGTGACGAAGGTCAAGGATTCGTTCAATAAGTCAGAACGGACGTTAAAAATTTTAAAGTCGTTGAATATCCCCCATCGTTTTGTCGGTACTTTGATTGGAGGGATAATAATTGGCGAAAACAGCGAACTTGACGAACCTTCAAGGCGTGATTTTGTCCGTTTGGCGGGTCGGGCGAACTTGTCATTGTATGACGATGAGTTGCTTCGAAAACGCATTATAACTGAAAGGAAGGTACATGCAGGAGACCTTAAGACCCGTCTGAAAGCCATTTACGAAGAAAGTTGCTTTGCATGCCATTTATACATAAGTAGCGATTTAAATATTTATCCATGTCCAATGGAAAGGCGTTTGTGTCATGGTAATTTGAAACTTGGGGATTTAAAGGATATTCTTAATCCTAAGATTCTGAATCTCTCCAAAAACACTATTGACGGATGCAAAGACTGTGAATACAGATATATATGTCACGATTGCCGTCCGGATTCATTGACCGGCAAGTTGAACGAAAAGCCATGGTATTGTACATACGACCCATATTCTGGTGAGTGGGAGACATTTGAAGAATTCAAAAGGAGGATTTTTAAGGTTGAATAGTAAGAGTGATGACCACAGATATTGTTTTAAGAAGGTTTGATATAGAACGGGATCTTCAGCTATTTCATAAAGTTCACTCGGATTCTTCGTCTATGTATTTTTATGGCATGCAAGAATTTGAAAGAATCGAAGAATCCCGTGTGTTGATGACTAATTATATTGATTCAGAATCAAATCAGCAATCCATCCATAGAGTAATAGCTGATTCAATTACAAATGAATACATTGGAGAAATCGGAATTTTTAACCTCAACTCCATGCATCATAGGGCAGATGCATATTGTATTTTATTGCCCGAACACAGAAAAAAAGGTGTTTCGGATAAAGCATCATCTCTCTTTTACAAGGAGATATTCGAATCGATGGAAATAAACAGAATTCAGGCAATGGTTGATAGTCGTAATGTCAATGCTATCAAATCATTGCATAGATTGGGCTTCATGTATGAAGGCAAATTAAGCCAATACGAATTCTACAACGATGAATATATTGATATTGAGGTGTTTGCATTTACAAGGCGAAGATTCTATTACATAGTGCCTTGGATATCATGGCATGAATATATTATTGCAGGTACGTCTAAGACTTTAATATATGAACAAAGAAATCATATATATTATTTGCTGTCAAATGAGGCCTCATTAACGTGGAGTAAATTGTCTCTTAATGGGTTTATAGTTAACATAGACATCTCCCCCTTGTCTGCATTGATAGAAGATGGGATTATAATTTATGAAGGTTACAAAGGACCATATGCTGATTCTGAAGGACAGGTTGAGAAATTTGAAAAGAACCCTGATGCATTTTATGAGGAAATAAAAAGCGAAGGGTATATATTCGATGCACATTGGGATATTACAAACCGATGTAATGAAAAATGTATCCATTGCTACAATTCTAATGCTCACGATGGGTTGAGGAACACGAATATAAATGAACTGTCATTCGATGAGGCCAAAAATCTTGTTGATAATCTAGTCTATTTGGGAGTTTTCAGATTGGTATTATCCGGTGGTGAGGTTCTTTTGAAAGATTTTTTCATTCCTTTATGTCGATATATAAGGGAAAAGAATATTCAATTGATAATATATACCAATGGCATGGCTTTTACAGAGAAACTCTTGAACGAATTGGTATCATTGTATCCGTCAATAGTATGTATTAGCGTATATGGCGATAGCGGTAAGGTTCATGATAAAGTAACAAGAGTAAAGGGGGCTTATAAAAAGGTATTATACGCATTGTCGTACTTTAAGGACCATCAAATAGAAACGTGTCATAAGAATACGGTTCTTACCATTAATTATCATTGCTGGCAAGAGACCCTGCTGAAAGGACGTCAGCTGTCAACCATGTCAATGATAAACTGTACTATTTATCCGTCTATGGATAATAGCAAGTTGTCGATATACTCATTGGATGAATCTCAACTTATAGAAATGGCAATGTCTCCGAGCAGTCCAATCTACTATAAAAACGATAAGAGAGGAGCATGTAACATATATAAAGATCCATCTGACACTCCTTGTTACGACACAACAAATACCATATACATAAATCCATCAGGAGAAATTGGATTATGCATTGCTTTTCCTTACGTGATAGCAAGTTTGAGAGATAACAATATCAAGGATATCAAACGTAACAAGAATAATTCGGTGTTTGTTGAAAATTTTGAAGCGTTAAAAGGCGTTGAACGTTTGGATAACTGGCGCTCATTAAAAATATCGGATTTGAAAAATTGTGGGCAATTTAATTATTGCGAATTTTGTATTGATGTATGTCCGGGAGATGCTTTTTTGCTAACAGGAGATTTGTTAAGTGCGCCAGAAAATCATTGTGCAATAGCAAAGGCGAGATACCAAGCATATTTGTTAAATAACGATTTACTTGATTAGCATGACATTCCCTTGCCTATTCTCTTCAAGACTATCTCTAAGAGAGCATTTTGCAAAAGATGCGAATGATTATTATTATTTATTGTCTAATGCAGAGGCAATTAAATATTATGGTCGAAATCCAATTTATAATTTTTTAGAAGCTAAAGTTGAAATAGAGACACTGCATACCAAATATATTGAATCAAAATTAATCAAGTGGGCTATCACTATTAATACTAATGAAATTTATATTGGTAGCGTAGGCATTAAAGATTACGTAAATGTTCATCATCGAGGAACATTGAGTTGTATAATTTTACCGAAATACTGGCACTATGGTTACGCTTCTGAAGCATTGAATATTGTAATTGAATTCGCATTTAAAACTTTAAACCTTAATCGCCTTCAGGTATACGTGGATCCTGTAAATATTAGAGCTATCACTTTATTTAAAAATCTTGGTTTTAACATGGAGGCTATTCTTCGTGAATATGAGTTGTATTTACAACCGATTATTACTCAATATTTTATAGATAATAAGTCAGAAATATGG